>Ga0315900_10003873_pt1 | contig 21586 bp, 16 predicted proteins | sample LakEriMetagenome_FD_203521 | JGI IMG/M metagenome (GOLD analysis project Ga0315900, IMG submission 203521) | Freshwater fungal communities from buoy surface, Lake Erie, Ohio, United States - Buoy 12 MA114 | ecosystem: Environmental > Aquatic > Freshwater > Lake > Lake biofilm | place: USA: Lake... | reverse complement strand
GCCGACCGCGGATGTGGTCGCCCGACGTGCTTTCCGTGAAGGCGCGCGTCGCCTCACGACGCTTGTGATCGAGGGCCTGCGGCGGCGGGCGATCCGGGATCAGGCAGTCGCAGCCTGAGCCGATCAGATCCTGCCGCCCCGCCTGCTCCAGGGCCCGGCGCACCTCGAAGTAGTTTTCGGGCTTGAAGAACTGGAGCAGAGCCCGTTGCAGGCGCCGGTCGCGCAGACCCTTCGTGACGGTGACCGGCTGCTTCGTCATCGGATCGAGTCCGGTGTGATACATGCAGGCGGAAATGTCGAACGGACTGGGAATGAAGTCCTGGACCTGGTCGGGCTTGTAGCCGTTTCGCTTGAGGAAGACCGCCAGTTCGATCATCTGCTCCACGCCGCTGCCGGGATGGCTGGCGATGAAGTAGGGAACCGTATATTGCTTCTTGCCCGCGCGGCGGCTGGCGGCCTTGAACGCCTTGTCGAACTCCACGTAGTCGTCGGCCGACGGCTTCTTCATGAGGTTCAAAACCTCGGGGTCGGTGTGCTCGGGCGCCACCTTGAGGTGACCGCCCACGTGGTGGGCCGCCAACTCCTGCAGGTATTCGGGGTCGCGGCGGGCGAGATCCATCCGCACCCCGCTGGCCACGAGCACCCGCTTCACCCCGGCCACGCTCCGCGCCTCGCGCATCAGTTCCTTGAGCGGTCCATGATCCGTGCCGAGGAGCTTGCAGACGGTCGGATGCACGCAGGACAGGCGGCGGCACTTGGCCTCCACCTCCGGGCGGCTGCAGCGCATCTGGTACATGTTCGCCGTGGGACCGCCGATGTCGGAGACGGTGCCCTTGAAGCCGGGCTGGGCCGAAAGCAGCTTGATCTCGGAGATGATCGAGTCCTGGGAGCGGCTCTGGATGATCCGCCCCTCGTGGGCGGTGATCGAGCAGAACGTGCAGCCGCCGAAGCAGCCGCGCATGATCTGCACGCTCGTCTCCACCACCTCGAAGGCGGGAATCCGCGCCGCCCCGTAGACCGGATGCGGCCGCCTCGTGAAGGGCAGGCCGTAGACCTGGTCCATTTCCTCCTGCTCGAGGGGCAAGGCGGGCGGGTTGACGATCACGGCCTCGCGACCGTGTCGCTGCACGAGCCGGCGGGCGTTGTGCGGATTCGTCTCGAGGTGGGAAACACGCGTCATCTCGCAGAAGGCCAGGGCGTCGGCCACCACCTCCTCGTAGGTCGGCAGCACGACGGTGTCGGGGCCGGCGGGCGGGGACTCGCTGGCTCCCAGGCGGTAGGCCACGCCACGCAGGTCCCGCAAGTCCTTCACCGTGCGGCCCGCCGCCAGCCCCCGCGCCACCTCCAGCACGGTCCGCTCGCCCATTCCGAACACGACGAGATCAGCCTTGGAGTCGAGGAGGATCGAGCGCCGCACGGTGTCGCTCCAGTAGTCGTAGTGGGCGATGCGGCGCAGGCTGGCTTCAACGCCGCCGGCCACGACGGGGACGCCGGGGAACGCCTCACGCGACCGCTGGCAGTAGGCCAGCGTGGCCCGGTCGGGCCGGCGGCCGATCGCCCCGCCGGGCGAGTAGGCGTCGTCGTTGCGCACCTTGCGGTTGGCCGTGTAGTGGTTGATCATCGAGTCCATGTTGCCGGCGGAGATGCCGAAGAAGAGCCGCGGGCGGCCGAACTGCCGCCAGGCGTCGCAGGTCGACCACTCGGGCTGGGCCAGGACGGCCACGCGAAAGCCGGCCGCCTCGAGGAGCCGGGCGATGAGGCCGTTGGCGAAACTCGGATGATCGACGTAGGCATCGCCGCTGACGAGCACCACGTCGACCTCGTCCCAGCCCCGCGCGCGCATCTCGTCGCGGGTGGTCGGCAGCGGCGGCCGCCGCGAGCCGTCGTTCGTGAGGGGGAGCGTCATGGCGGCCGCGGCGCGAAAGCCGGGGCGGTGGGAAGGGTGTTCCTTGAAGTGTACCCTTGAAACGCCGCCCCACCCGGGGCTGGTATATTCGGCGTGACCCTCGGAGTCGCCATGGTTTCCGCCGCACGAGCCTGGAGCATCCTGCCCGTCGCCTGGCTGCTGGCCGGGGGGGCGACGGTCGCGGGGCCTGCGGTGGCCGACATCGACCGGTGGGTCGAGCAACTCGGCTCGCCTCAATTTGCCCAGCGCGAGGCGGCCTCGCGGAATCTCGTCCAGGCCGGTCCCGCGGCCTTGGATCGCCTGGCGTCGGCCATCGACGGTGGCGACCTGGAGGTCGCCAGCCGGGCGATCGAGGTGGTTCGGGAGTGGCTCGCCGCGGACGACGCCGAACTCGCGGCAGCGGCCGAGCGTTTTCTGGAACGGTGCACGGAGCGGTCGTCGCCGTCCACGGCCCGGCTGGCAGGCTCGACGCTCGAGTTTCATGCGACGAGTGCGGACGCGGCGGCGCGAGAGCGGCTGGAGTCGCTGGGGGCCGTGATCCGCGAGCGGCCAGCGCTCGAACGCCGCGGTCTGGAAGTGGATCTGGCCGCGGACTGGCGCGGTGCCGGCGGCGACCTGCAACTGCTGGCTCGGCTGCGCGGGTTGACCGTATTGAGCGTGCGCGGCGTTCCGGTCGATGCCGCGACGCTGGATCTGCTGGGGCGGCTCCGCACCCTGGAGCGGCTGGATCTGTTCGGCACCGGGGCGGGGGCGGCCGAGGCGGCAGCGCTGGCGGAACGGCTGCCCGACACCCGCATCGACGTGCGCAAGGGGGGCAAACTGGGCGTCGCCTCGCTGGCGCTGGGCGGGCCGTGCGAGATCAGGACGGTGGAGCCGGGTTCGGCCGCCGACCAGGCCGGTATCCGCAGCGGCGACGTGGTCGTGGCCGTGGATGCGCAGCCGGTTGCCGATTTCGAGGCGCTCACTGCCCGCCTGTCGGGCCGCGGCCCGGGCGATGTGCTGCGGGTGGAGATCCTGCGCGACCGGGCCGACGGCGATGCCGAGCGGTTGACGTGCGAGGTCAGGCTCGACGCGTGGTGAGGCGAAGGGGACACCGGGAGGTTCGTGGCATGACGGTCGACGGCGGGCATGACGAGGTGGTTGACGTTCGCTGGCACGCCCACGCGGTGAGCCGCCGGGAACGGGAGCGGGCGGCGGGCCACAAGGGCTGCGTGCTCTGGTTCACGGGGCTTTCCGGCTGCGGCAAGAGTACGCTGGCCAACGCCGTCGACCACCGACTCCACTCCCGCGGTGTGCGCAGTTTCGTTCTCGACGGCGACAACGTACGCCTCGGTCTCAACGCGGCTCCGGGCTTGCTCCGGGAGCGGCACGGCGAAGAGTTCGCCAGCCGGTTCGGCCTCGGGTTCGGGCCCCAGGACCGCGAAGAGAACATCCGTCGCATCGGCGCCGTGGCAGAGCTTTTCGTGCAGGCGGGCCTCGTGGCGCTCACGGCCTTCATCAGCCCCTACCGCCGCGATCGTGAGGCCGTCCGCCGCATGCTGCCGCCGGGCGACTTCGTCGAGGTGTTCGTGAAGGCGCCACTCGAGGTCTGCGAGAGCCGCGACCCGAAGGGGCTGTACAGGCGGGCTCGGGCCGGTGAGATCAAAGGCTTCACCGGGATCGACGATCCCTACGAGGAGCCGTCCGCCCCCGAACTCGTCGTCGACTCGGCGGTCCGCCCACCCGAGGAACTCGCCGCCGAGGTGCTGGCCTGGCTTGAACGCGCCGGGAAGATTCCGCCGGCCTGACCCGCAACGCAGGTCAGGCCCCTGTGATCCACCAACGGCGCTGCTTCATGTCCTTCGCGGGACACCGGCGAACGCCGGCGGGAGAATGATTTCGCGGCTACTTTCGCGGTCCGATCAGTTCCACGAGGTTGCCGTCGGGGTCGCGCACGCACGTCAGGTGCATGCCGGGGGCCAGCGAATCGGGCAGGGCCAGCGGCGACTTGGCGATCGGCTTGACGCCCAGTTTCGCCAGCCGGGCCAGGGCGGCATCCGTGTCTGCCACCATGATCGTCAGATAGCGAAAACCGGTGTGCGAATGGATGAACTCGGTATCGCCCTGCCGCGGCGCCGTGTCCTTGATCTGCATCAGCTTGAGTTTGGTGGCGCCGTCCCCCTCGCCGAGGACGAGCACGCGCACCGCGAGCGGCTTGCCGTCGGTGAGCCCCGCGTCGCGGGCCAGATCGGCCGGCACCTCGAAGCCCTTGGCCTCGCGGAAGCCGATCCCCTCGGTGTAGAAGCGGGCCGACTTCTCCACGTCGCTGCACACGGTACCCAAGTCGATCGTGGTGCGTGGAAACGACACCGGCTCCGCCGCGGCGGCAGCCAGGCAGGGAAGGGCGAGCAGGAAGGACAGGACGCGCCGCAGCATGAGGATTCCTTTCGAGACAGGGGATTTTCGCAGGCCGTTCGCCGCCCCGTCGCCGAGCCGGCACGCCCCATCGATGTCCGTGCAGCCGTGAGAAGAACGTCAGTCGATGAAGCCGGAGAGTTCCTCGCTGCGAGCCGGAGCCTGCAGTTTGCGAACCGCCTTGGCCTCGATCTGCCGGATCCGCTCGCGGGTCACCTTGAAGATGTGGCCCACCTCCTCGAGCGTGTAGCTGTAGCCGTCGCCGAGGCCGTAGCGGAGCTTGATGATCTCGCGCTCGCGGTAGGAGAGTGACTTGAGCACCTTGGCGATCCGATTGCGGAGCATCTCCTGCGCCGCGCCCACGGCCGGATTTTCGGCGCCGGTGTCGGGGAGCAGGTCGCCGAAGTGGCTGTCCTCGCTGTTGCCGACCGGCCGGTCGAGGCTGATCGGGTAGCGGCTCATCGCCGTGACCCGCCGCGTCTCGTCCACCGGCGTGCCGGCCCGAGCGGCGATCTCCTCGATCGTCGGTTCGCGGCCGTACTCCTGAAGCAGTTGCCGGGCGACGTTCCGCACGCGGCTCATGGTTTCCACCATGTGCACGGGGATGCGGATCGTGCGGCTCTGGTCGGCCACCGCGCGGGTGATCGCCTGACGGATCCACCAGGTCGCGTAGGTGCAGAACTTGAAGCCGCGGCGATACTCGAACTTGTCGACCGCCCGCATCAGGCCGGCGTTGCCTTCCTGAATCAGGTCGAGGAAGGAGAGGCCGCGGTTGCGGTACTTCTTGGCGATCGAGACGACGAGCCTCAGGTTGCCCTCGGAGAGCCCGCGCTTCGCCTGCTGGTAGCGGGCGAAGATGCCCCGAATCTCCTCCACGCGGCGCTTCAGGCTGCGGGGGGTCTCCTGGCAGGACTTGAGAATGAGACGGTACTCCTCCACGAGTTTCTGCCGCGCGGAGGGGGGCTGCTTCGACTTCTTGTGGGCGTCGATCTTTGATTTCAGTTCCTTGATCCGAACCACGAACTTCTCGAGCGCGGGGATCATGGCCTCGATCCGCTGTGTGCGGAGGCCGAGTTCCTCGACCAGGCGAACGCAGCGCCGGCGCCGCCGTCCCAGTCGGGCCCAGGCCTCACGCCGCTCGGCCATGCGATGCTTTTTGGAAAGGGCGATGCGGTAGTCGGCCTTGTTCTGCCGGATCAGCACGTCCAGCGTCCGCAGGTTGTGGGGCAGGCGGCCGAGGATCTGCTCCTTTTCCAGCCTGTCGGTCACCGACACCTGCACCGTGCGGTCGAAGGGCAGTTCGCCGCGGTGCACCCGCAGCAGCACCCTGTAGGCCTGCTGGCAAACGTATTCGCATTCGAGCAGTTTGGCGCGGAACTGGGCCCGCGTGGTCTCGATCTGTCGGGCGAGGTGGATCTCCTGGGCCCGGGTGAGCAGTGGGATCTCGCCCATCTGCGTCAGGTACATGCGAACCGGGTCGTCGGACCAGTTCTCCACCTGCTCGACGAGCACGTCCTCGGCCTCACCCGAGGCGTCGATGTCGGCATCGGCCTCCGCCTCGACTTCCGCCTCCGGAAGCACGGTCGCCTCGGCATCTTCGACGAGCAGTTCGGCGTCGGCCTCCTCGGCGTCGACGACCTTCTCGGTCAACTCCTCGACCTCCTGGGGATTGGAGACGACGTCGTCCTCGAGCTCATCCAAAAGCGAGTCGTACAAGGTGGGCTCCTTCTCAAAACCAGGAAACCGAATCCAAATCCAACGCCGCCAAGCGGCGACACTCACGGTGCGTCCGGCACCCGTGCATATTTCGAAGTGCGGTCAGTGTGATTCAAGGGGCGGCCAAGTCCAGTGGCCGCAGCAGCGAGCGGCAGGGGGGCCAGATCATGCCGCCCCGGAGCCCCCACCCCCCCCTGGAACCCGTCCCGGACCCTGTTCCTCCGGACAATGGGCAACATGGGAAAGCGGCAACGGGCCATCTGCATGAGCGGGGGCTTTCTGGAGGGCATGGCATTATGCCGCTACCAGGTCCTGGAGGCCAGTTTTTTTTTGGGGGAAACCCGGTTTTTTGGGGTCCTCATGGGTGGCGGATGGTAAAAGAATCCGGCGAGAGAATATCTGCTGCCAGAGGCTGCCGTACGCCCGGTCAAGCATGTCGCCAGCGCCCAGAAGCTTCCTCGTTCGCTGCCCCTGCTCGGCCGATGTCGCAGTGAAGGCCGGTCAGGCTGGAGAACGGATCTCTTGTCCAGCCTGCGGCGGCCCGATCGCGGTGCCGAGGCTTCGTGATCTGGAGCGGCTCCCGGTGGCAGCGCCGCCCGCCTCCGCGCCCCGTTCCTGGAATGCGGCCCAGGGCTGCGTGCTGGCCGGCGTCGCCGTGGCGGCGCTCGCGGCGCTCGCGGCCGCCGGCACGCCACTGCTCGGCAAGCGTTCCCTGGCGCCGATCGTTCCCAACGACGTCATCCGCGCCACGGTCCTCAGCGCCGACGATGCCGACCTGTATGTAGCCTGGCGGGCGCTGCGCCGCTCGGGGGTGAATCGCCTCGCCACCGACGACGAGGTGCGGCGGCAATTGTTCGCGCGGTCGGCCGGCAGCCTGGCGGCTATTCTCTGGGGCATCGCCGCCGCCGGGGCCGCCGTGGCGGTCGTCGGTGGCGTGATGCTCGTGCGTAGCGCGCCCCGGCCGGAGGGCCGGTGATGAAGGCCGCCTTCGTCTTCGGCACGGGAGCTCCCGGCGTGATCGTGCACGGGGACCTGCCCGACCCCGTGCCGGGGCCGCGTCAGGCGCTCGTGCGGGTCCGCGCCGCCGCCGTCAATCCGATCGACACCTACATCCGGGCCGGCACCGTGGCCATGCCGCTCCGGTTCCCGTTCGTGGTGGGCTGCGACCTGGCCGGCGAGGTGCTGGCTGTGGGGGCCGAGGTCGAAGGCCTGCGGCCGGGGATGCGGGTGTGGGGCTCGAACCAGGGGCTGTTGGGCCGACAGGGAACCTGCGCCGAACTTGCCGCCGTTGACGACTGCTGGCTTTATCCCACGCCGGACGGTGTCTCCGACCGGGACGCGGCCGCGGCGGCCCTCGTCGCCATCACGGCCCATCTCGGCCTCGTGGACCACGCCGCTTTCACGGCGGGTGAGACGATCTTCGTGAATGGCGGCTCGGGGGGCGTGGGCACGGCGGTGGTGCAGATCGCGCGGGCCTTGGGCGGCCGTGTTTTGGCCTCGGCGGGCACACCGGACAAGCGAGATGCCGTGTGCCGGCTCGGCGCCACCGCGGCCTTCGACTACCGCAGGCCCGATCTCGTCGCCGCCGTCCGGGAGGCCGCGCCGGGCGGCGTGCACGTCTACTGGGAGACCCAACGCGAACCCGCGTTCGATCAGGCCGTGGCCATGCTCGCCGAAGGTGGCCGCATGGTGGTGATGGCGGGCCGCGACGCCCGGCCCGCGTTTCCCGTGGGGCCGTTTTATGTGAAGGGATGCCGGCTCTGCGGGTTCGCCATGTTCAAGGCCGACAGCCGGCGGCAGGCTGCTGCTGCCCTCGACATCAACCGCTGGCTGTCACGAGGCCAGCTGCGGGTGCCGATCGATCGCGTGCTGCCGCTCTCTGCCACGGCCGAGGCGCACGCCATGCAGGAAGCCAACACGATCGCCGGGTCCGGAGGGCTCGCGGGAAAGATCGTCATCGAGCCATGAGGCGGGTGCCGCGAGAGGTTGCCGCGGGCCGGCGCCGCCTGCTGGTCGGCGTCGTGGCACTCGCGGCCCGGATCTGCCCGGCGGCACCGGCCTCGCCCGGACTGCCGCCTGCGGGCATCTTCGGGCTGGAGGCCGTGGGCAACCGTTTCGTCTATGTCTTCGACCGCTCGGCGAGCATGGACGAGCCGGCGGGCCGGCCGCTGGCCGCCGCCAAGCGGGAACTGCTCGCCAGCATCGAGGCCCTGGGCGAATCGCGGCAGTTTCACGTCATCTTCTACAACGAGCGGCTTTCGATCTTCGCACCGCCCGGCCCCCAGGGCAGGCCGATCTTTGCCAGCGAGGAGAACACGCGGGCCGTCCGCCGGTTCGTCGACGGCGTGCAGGCCGCCGGCGGCACGCGGCATTACGAGGCGGTCGCCGCGGCGCTGAAACTTGTTCCCGACGCGATCTTCCTGCTCACCGACGCCGACTTCGACGACGACCTCACGGAGGATGAACTGGCCAGACTGGTGAAAACGCTGCGCGGCACGCGCTGTCTGGTGGTGCAGTTCGGAGGCGGCGACGGCCGCCGGTCGCCGCGGCTGGCACGGCTGGCTACGGAGTCGGGGGGCGAGTACCGAACCATCGACGCCGCCGATGGCCCGTGAAGAAGGCGGTCGGTCAGGTGGCGGATCGCCTCGAATCCGCCTGCGCCCGCTTAGCGGCGCCGGTCGTTGCCCGCGGTCGCGGATCCGCCAGAGGCGACGGTGTCGTCCTCGCCCGACCTCAGTTGCTGCCACTGCTGTCCGATCGCATCGATGCCGGCGGCCATGTTGGGGAAGGCTCGTCCCCAGGTCCGCTGGGGCGGGGTGGTGGCGGCGCGGGGGCGTTGCGGCGCCTTCGCCGGCTGGCTTCGGTTCGGTTGCACCTGCTGACCCCGATTGGGCTGGGGCTGTTGGACGCGGCTCGGCTGGGCCTGCTGACGTGATGCGGCGGGCGGCTGCCCGTTGCGGTTCGTGGCTGCGGCACGAGCCGTGGGCTGGCGGGCCACGGGCTGCTGCGTCCGCGGAGTGCCCGGAGCCTGCACGGGCGGGACGGCTGCCGGAGACGGTGTCGCGGCCGCAGGCGGCGCGCTGAACGAGGTGTCTGCTTGGAGGGCGATGCGCTCCGGCACAACCAAGTAGCGGCGCGGCTGGTCCCGAGTCTGTTCCGGTGCCGCAGCCGCCTGTGACTCATCCTTGCTCGTCACGACGGATGGAAGCGTGGCGGGGTCGGTCGGCTGCGGCGCATCGATGTCGGTGGCCGCGGTTTCGCCCGTGGCGCCGGCTTCAGCGGCTGCATCCGGCTCGCTGTCGGTTTCGGCCGGAGTTGGCGTCGCCGCGACGTCCTGCTCCGTGGCCGAGGCCACGGGTTCGGCTCCGGCCACCGGCTCGGACGCCACGGGGTCCGCGGGCTGCGGCTCGACGGCGGTCTCCGGCTCGTTCGGGACGGGTGGGGTGTCGAGATCCGTGTGCACCGCGGCCACGTCGGTGGTGGACGCGGCTGCCGGTTCAGCGGTCGGATCGGCATGCTCACGGGGCACGGCTGGCGACGAGACCGGGATGTCCGTGGCCACCACGGCCGCCGGCTGGAGAGCCGGGGCGGGAGCGGGGACGCGTGCGGTCTGACTGATCGATTCGGCGGGCGTCCACAGATCGGTTTGTGCGGCCGGTGTCGTGGCGGCCGCGGCGGGCACCGGGGGCACGAAGGCCTCCGAGGCCGACGTCCCCGATCGCGAGCCCGCGGCAGCCTCGGCGGGCATCAGCTGCACCGCGAGCAGCGGTTGGCCCTCGCGGAGCGGGTGCCGCAGCAACAATCCCTCGAACGAATCGTGGGCCCGCAGCGCCGAACCAGGCAGCATCGCCTTCGGCCAATCCCGCAGGGCCACGTCCCACACGGTGACCGGTGCGCCCTGCGGCAGCGACCGCAGCGCCACGAAGATCGGCTCGCATTCGATCTGCGGCTTGGACCGGGCGATGTGCACATCGAGGAGGCGGTTGACGCCCACGGCCGCGGCGGCTCCGGCCACGAAGGCCGCGGCGAAGACGGTCAGGGCCTTGGGACGGTGCCGTGCGGTGGTCTCACCGCTGTTCTTCGCGACTGGCATGGGTCGGCTGATCCTCGGAGCAACGGGACTCAGGTGGGGAGATCGGCTGGCCGCGCCTGCCGCGGCCAGCCTTCCCGTGCCGCATCGTGCGCCGCCGTGCAGCGCCCCGTGGTTTCCCAGATCCCGCCCGGCCCCCTGCAGGAAACTCTCTCCCAGACTGCCAAACTCACCGGCTCAGGTGCCATCCGCCGACCCGTCGGCCTCGCCCTGCGCGTCGTCGCCCGCATTCCCGGATGTGGAGAACATCGGATCGGCGCCGCCTGCCAGGGGACGGATCGCCAGCAGCCGCATGCTCGTGCCGGCGGCGCGGTCGTGGTCCCGCAGCATGGCGTCGCCCACGGTGGCCGCGTCGTCCCCGGCACAGGCGATGAGGAGCATCCCTCCGGCCGGCAGCGTCGTGCCGACCCGCAGATGCTCCATGCGGTGACGCCTCTGGCCCGTTTCCAGGCGGAACATGCCATCTTCGCCGACCCACGATTTTTCCATCGGGCCGTGCTTCACCTCGGGCACGACCTCCACCCGCACGCGTCCGTCGCCCGCGGGCCAGGCCCGCACGGCGAACTGCGGGCTGGCATCGTGGAAGGTCGCACCCCGAACCTCGCCTTCGCACTGCTCGAGGAGCACGAGTTCCGCGAGTCTGGCGGCGGCGACGACTTCGCTGCGTTTGCCGGGCAACAGTCGCAGCAGCCGACGCGTGACGGCGGCGGCGGTGGGGAATTCGGTGGCGGCGGCTGCCTCCAGGGGCGCGAACCGATCGGCGAGGTGTGTCGGCAGGTGGCCGCCGACAACGCCGACCCGCAGCCCGTTGGCATTCAGGCCGCGTCTCGTCGCGTCTCCCAGGGCCTGTTCATCGACGAAGCCCCAGAGTTCGTCCCGCAACTGGGCATCGCTTTCGTCACAGCGCACGAAGAGCAACTCGATGGGGATCGTGTGGGCGGTCGTCGGGGGTCGTTCCGCCACGTCGGCTTGCGGGCCGTCCACCGTGGGCAGGGCCAGTCCCGCCAGGCGGCAGCCCGTCGCGAGCGCGACGCAGAGCACCAGCGGCAGGAGGCTCGCAGGTGATGCCGCGGTCGGCCGCATGGATGATGAACCGCCGCAGGGCGGCCGGGCGGGGGGCGGGATGGCAATCCGGGGAGATAGGGAAACCGATCCCGGCGGTCAACGTCGCCCCACTGCGGCCGCCGCCGACGGGGCTGTCTGCGGGGCCTGGCGAGGGGCTCGCCCGATCGCCGGGGCGGGGATCCGGGTCGCGGGGCCCGCGGGGCCGCCCGTCACGACACCGCTTTGACGGCGTTGATGAACATGGCGAGACCTGACCCGGCGGCGCCGGGATCGAGTCGGCCCTGCCAGGCAGGATGCTGCGTGGCGTCGATGAACCGTTCCGGGTGCGGCATCAGGCCCAGGATCCGGCCGCTGGGATCGCAGGCGCCCGCCACATCGGCCGCCGCGCCGTTGGGGTTGCTGTCGGCGGCGTAGCGAAGCGGCAGTTGGCCGGTCGCTTCGAACGCCGCCAGGGACTCTGCCGAGCAGGTCACGAAGCGTCCCTCGCCGTGCGCGATCGGCAGTTCGAAATCGCCGAGCCCCTTGAGGAACACGCACGGCCCCGGCACGGCCCGGAGCCGCACCCAGCGGTCGATGAATCGCCCCGAGCGGTTGTGCGCCAGTGACGCCAGGGGCGCGCCGCTGGCCGGGTCGGCGAGCAACAACCCGGTCTGCAGCAGCACCTGGAAGCCGTTGCAGATGCCGAGCAGGAGCCCGCCGCGGTCGCGGAACCGGAACAGCGCGTCGGCGAGTCGCGTCTTGAGTTCCAGCGCGAAGATGCGACCGCTGGCGATGTCGTCGCCGTAGGAGAATCCGCCGGGGATGCAGAGGATCTGGCAGTCGTCGGCGATCGCTGGCCGCTCCGCCAGGGCCCGCACGTGCACCCGCCGCGCGATGCCGCCGGCACGCTCGAAGGCGTGTGCCGTCTCGTGGTCGCAGTTGGTGCCGGGTGCCCGGAGCACGAGGGCGCGGGGTGCGAGCATGTCAGCCACCTCCTCCCGCCACGCCGCGCCAGGCGGCGGCAAGCCGGTCCACGGCGACCGACTGCGGCACTGCGTTCGACGGCACGACCGATAGGACCGCTTCGGTCGTGACCGTACCGATCCACGCCCAGGGCACACCCTCCACGAGCGTGGCGAAGCGGTCGATGTCGGCGGTTCGCACCTCGCACACGAAACGGCCCGGCGTCTCGCCGAAGGCCAGGGCGAGGTCACGGGCGGGTGCTTCCAAGGCGTCGTCGCCCGCGTCGAAGGGCACCGCGGCGAGTTCGAGCCTGGCGCCCAGGCCGCCCGCGATCGCCATCTCGGCGACGGCGGTCAGCAGGCCGCCATCGGATACGTCGTGGCATGCCCGTACGGTGCCGGCCGACCGGGCCCGGGCCAGCGCCCGCCAGGCGGCGCGGCAGGCCGCGGCATCGACGGTCGGCACGCGGCCCCCGGCGACGACTGCGGCCAGTTCCAGCTGGCTGCCCGCCGTGTCGGGTCGCGATGTGCCGATCACGGCGAGCCGGCTGCCGGCCTGCTTCAGATCGGGCGAGACCGTCTGGGCCACGTCGGTCACCTGCCCGAGCGCCGTGGCCAGCAGGGTCGGCGGGATCGAGATCTCGCGGGCGACGCCGGCGGCGTCCGTCCAGGCGAACACGTTGTTGAGGCTGTCCTTACCGCTCACGAAAGGAGCGCCGAAGGCCAGGGCCATGTCGTGGCACGCCCGACAGGCTTCGACGAGCGTCCCCAGTGATTCCTCGCGCCGCGTGTCGCCCCAGCAGAAGTTGTCGAGCAGGGCGATCTGATCGGGATCGGCGCCCGCGGCCACCACGTTGGCGATCGCCTCGACGATGCCACCGGCGGCCATCTGGTAGGGATCGAGCCGGCCCAGCCGGTGACGCAGTCCCACGCCGAGCACGATGCCGCGGCTGCGACCGAGCACGCCGCGGATCACCGTGCCGTCGGCCGGTCCTGCGCCCGGGCCGAGGAGCGGCTTGAGCACGCTCGCCCCCTGCACCTCGTGGTCATACTGGCGAATGATCCATTCCTTGCTCGCGACGTCGGGCAGCGACAGCACGCGGAGCAGCGTATCGGCAAGGGAGCGTGGGCCACCCGCGACCGCCGACCAGTGCGCTGCCGCTGCGGGCGGCGTCACGTGACACGACCTCAGACGCTGCTTCGGCCGCCCCTCGTGCAGGAAGTGGCAGTCGAGTTCCCCCGCCACCTGTCCCTGCCAGCGCAGCAGGAGCCGGCCGGAGCCGGTGAACGTGCCGATCACGGTGGCTTCGACGCCCTCGTCGGCCGCCACCCGTGCCAACTTCTCCCAGTCGGCCGGCCCCACCGACAGCACCATCCGCTCCTGGGCCTCCGAGATCCAGGCCTCGGTGGCGGACAGCCCCTCGTACTTGAGCGGCACGCGGTCGAGGTCGACCACGGCGCCGAGCGTGGCCCCCATCTCACCCACCGCGCTCGACAGGCCGCCGGCACCACAGTCGGTGATGGCGTGGAAGAGCCGCTGCCGCGACGCCTCCAGGACGAAGTCGGTGAGCATCTTCTCGTGGATGGCATGGCCGATCTGCACGGCACCGCCCGACTGGCTCTCGCTGTCGCTGGAGAGTTCGATGCTGGAGAACGTGGCCCCGTGGATGCCGTCGCGGCCCGTGCGGCCGCCGGCCACGACGACCAGGTCGCCCGGCTGCACCGCTGCCTCGGCGTTGCCGCGCGGCATGATGCCCACGGTGCCGCAAAACACGAGCGGGTTGCCCAGATAGCCGGGATCATGCGCCACGGCGCCGGCGATCGTGGGAATGCCCATGCGGTTGCCGTAGTCGCGCACGCCCGCCACCACGCCCTGCAGCAGCCGGCGCGGCGGGATCACGCCCGGCGGCACGTCGGCGGCAGGCGTGTCGGGCGGGGCCACGCAGAACACGTCGAGGTTCGCGATCGGCTTGGCCCCCAACCCGGTGCCCAGCACGTCGCGGATCACGCCTCCCAGGCCCGTGGCCGCCCCGCCGTAGGGCTCGATCGCGGAGGGATGATTGTGGGTCTCCACCTTGACGCAGATGTCGTTGTCGCCGTCGAAGCGCACCACGCCGGAGTTGTCGCGAAACACGCTCACGCACCAGTCGCGGGGGCCCAGGGACTCGCGGATCTTCCGCGTCGCGGCGAACACGGTCTCCTTGAGGAGGTTGTCGTAGCGAACCGTGCCGGCGGGCCCCACGTGATCGACGGCGCTGGAAAGCGTCTTGTGGCAGCAGTGTTCGCTCCAGGTCTGGGCGATGGTTTCCAGTTCGATCTCGAAGGCGTCCCGCCCGAGCGACCGGAAGTGGTCGCGGACGGCCCGCAATTCGACCGCGGTGAGGGCCAGGCAGCGGTCGCGGCTGAGTCGTCCAAGCGCCGCGTCGTCAAGCCCCTCGAGGGGCACCGTCTCGCGGCTGAATTCCCAGGTCCGGCCGCCGGCCAGGGAACGCAATGGCAGCGGCCCCACCACCACGTCGTGGATCGCGTCGTTGGCGAGAAGCTTCCGGGCCAGCCGCGCGGCGGCCTCGGCCGCCATGTCCGGCAGCCAGTATTTCCGCAGGCTGCGCACCGTTGCGTGCGGATGCCCGAGGAGGGCGATCGCCTGTTGCGCCGTGAGGCCGGCGGGATCGGTGACGCCGGGTCGCGGCAGGACGTGGACCACGGTGGGCAGTCCGGCGGGCCCGACGCAGAGCTGCGCGGCGCCCGCCTCGCCCACCACGAACGACTCGGTGACGGGGTCGGCCAGCAGCGTGGCGGCGATGCGTTCCACGTCGGTGCGGCAGACGTCCCCCTCGATCAGCCAGCCGGCCGACGTGCGGGCCGACCCGCAGCCGGGCAGTTCCAACTCGGCTGCACCGCTCACCACGTCCCGGGCCGCATGGTCGGCACCCGGGTCGGTGAGCGTGACGTCAACTTCCCACAGCATCGCGTGCATCCTTTGAGCGGCGGAGCAACTTCACGAGGCGGTCGCGGTCGCCCGCCTCGATGGCCGACAGCATCTTCTCGGCCACCACAGCGAACCGCTTCATGGCGGTGGCCACGGGGGCGGCGTTATCGAGGAGGATGTCGGCCCACAATTCCGGATCGCCGGCCGCGATCCGCGTCGTGTCCCGCCAGCCGCCGGCGGTGAAGCGGTGAGTGGCGGGGGGCGTGGCGGCCACGATGGCGGCGGCCAGCAGGTGCGGCGCGTGGCTGGTGGCGGCGAGGATGCGGTCGTGCTCGCGGGGCGGCATCACGAACACGGTCGATCCCAGAGCGGACCACAGGCTGGCCGCGTCCTCGGCGTCGCGCGGGGGCGTGGCGGGCACCGGTGTGACCACGGCGACGCGGCCGACGAACAGCGCGGCGTCGGCGGCGACCGCACCGCGCCGGTGGCTGCCGGCGATGGGGTGCGAGCCCACGAACCGGCCGCGCCGCGAACGCCGGCGCCGTTCCCAGGCGGCCACGATGGAGGCCTTGGTGCTGCCTGCGTCGGTGATCAGCGTGCCCGGTTTGACGATGGCGTCGAGGGCGTCCACGAGGTGGGGGATTGCCGCCACGCCCGCTGCCACGACCACCAGATCAGCCGCGGCTGCCGCGGCGAGGTCGAGCGTCGTTTCGGTGGCCGCACCGGCGCGTTTTGCGGCCGCGATCGAGGCGGTCGAGCGGCCGATGCCGATGACGCGCTCGGTCAGCCGCCGGGCGAGCAGCGCCTTGCCGATCGAGCCGCCGATCATGCCGACGCCCACGATCGCGACGGTCGGCCACTGGGCTTTCATGACGGGGCGGGAGGAAAACGGGGTGACGAGCCGACGCGTTGTACCAGATGACACGGAGCCGTGTTAGAACCGGCCGGCCCGAGGGCCGCACGGCCCGGGGCGAGGGCCGAACTTGGATGCGGCGGAGCGGGAGGATTCCGGACCGGGTGCTGGCCGACCTGCTCGGCCGGTTGGCTGTGGCCATCGGCGCCGGCATCGATCCGCGGCGCGCCTGGGCCGTTGAATCGGCCCGCGTGCCCCGGGCCTGGCGGGGGCCGATGGCGAGCGTGGCCGCGGGCCTCGCCGATGGAGCGGGGCTCGCCGACGCGCTCGACCGCGCAGGCGACGCGTTTCCCCTCGTCGTGCGTGGCACGATTCGCGCGGGCGACCGGGCGGGACGCGACGCCGAGACTCTGCGCGACGTGGCCGCGGCGCTGGCCGAGACCGTGCGGGCGCGGCGCGAGTTCGTCGCGTCGCTCGTGGGCCCCGCCGTGCGGTTGGCCGCGGCGCTGGCGGTGGTGGGAGTGCTGATCGGGGTGTCGGCCGCGGCGCGGACCGTCGATGGTCGCCCGGTCGACGTGCTCGGCCCGGGGCTGTCGGGAACGCGCGGTCTGCTCGGGTACTGCGGTCTGCTCGTCGGCATCGCGGCGCTGGCGGCCGCCAGCGGGCCCCGTGCGCTGCAGAGTTGGCGCGAGAGGGGTGTGGTGCGGTCGGTGGCAAACCGCCTGCCGCTGCTCGGTCCTGCGCTGCGGGCTTCCGAGGCGGCGTCGTGGTGCCGGGCCGCGGCGCTCGCCGGCCATGCGGGTCTCGACCCGGGCAGCCTCGTGGCCCTGGCATCGCTAGCGGCTCCAGGGCTCGCCATCGACGTCGAGCGGCTCGGCAGCCGGCTGCGGCGGGGTGCGGGGTTCGACGAGGCGCTGCGGGCCGCCAACGTGTTGCCCGAACAGATCGTGGCCGAGGTCGCGCTGGGCGAATCGACCGGCATGCTTCCCGAGATGCTTGAGCGGCTGGCGCGGCGGTATGGCCAGGAGTCGCGGGAGGGGTTCATGGCGGCCGCCCGGGCGGTGGAATGGGCGGCTTGGGCCGCGGTGGCCGGCCTCGTGGCGGTCCTCGCCTGGCGCGTTATGACGGTCTACGTCGGTATGATCGAGGATGCCGCCAGACCGCTGTGAAGCCGGTGCGGCGGCGCGGTCCGGGATGGAGCGGGCCGCCGCGACGTGCCGAGAATGCATCCATGCCCGCCCGCGCCAGTCATGCCGTCGTTGCCTGGACCGCCATGCTGTTGGCCGCGTCGCCTGCCGCCGCGGAACCCACGCCATCCTCCGCGGCACCCAGCCAGCAGGAGGTGATGGCGCAGCGAGGTTTCGTCCGCCACGCCGGCCGCTGGAGGACCGCGCAGGAGATCGAGATCATCGAGCGCACAGAACGGGCGGCCACGGCGCACCGCGAGTGGAAGCTCAGGCTGGAGCGGCTGCGGCAACGGGTCGACTCCCGCGACCCGGGTGACCGAGCCGCCGAGGAGATTCGTGAAATCTCCGATCCGGCGGCGGTGCCGGTGGTCGCCGAGGCGCTGGAGCGCGAGCCGGTGCAGCGGGTGCGCGGCTGGTATGTGGAGGCCCTGGGCCGCATCGGCTCCGCCGACGCGCTGGGAGTGCTGGTGCGGGTGGCCCTCGATCATCCGGATGGCGAGACGCGGGTCGCGGCCACCGACAGGCTGGCGGCACTCGGACCGCACGTGGCCGCGCCCACGCTCGTGTCGGCGCTGGGGAGCGCCGACAACGGGCAGGTGAACCGGGCCGCCGAGGCCCTGGGCAGACTGGGCATCACGTCCGCGGTGGGGCCGCTGATCGCGGCCCTGGAGACGCAGCACGTGTTCGTCGGCGGGGGCGACGCCGCCGCAGGCTCCACGAGCGCCACGTTCACACCCACCGGTGGTGGACTCTCGATGGGAAGCGGACCGAAGCAGGCACGGGTGCCGTTGCGCAACGAACGCGTTCTCGAAGCGCTCGTCCGGCTCACCGGCGCAAACTTCGAATGGGACGCGCCGGCCTGGCGGGCTTGGTTTCTCAACCGCGCGGCGCCGCCGGCAGACCTCGACTTGCGGCGTGGGTGACCGCCCACCCGGGAAGCTGCCGCCCACGTCAGGCGGCGCGTTCGCCCGCGGCGGCGCCGGCCGGTCGGCGCCGCGGGAACCACTCGTCGTTGAGCACGAGCGACGCCATGCGGTTCTCCAGGTTCGGCCGGAACACCACGAGCAACAGCACCGGCAGCCACCAGGCCATGAACAGGCCGCCGTTGTGGGCCTTCCAGAACTGGCTGCCCAGCAACACCGCCGCCGTACAGCTCATCAGGGTGCCGAGGTTCTTGGGGGACGGCCAGATGGCGAGCGTGGCCATCATGGCGATGAAGGCGGCCAGCACGGGCAGGCGGAAGACCTCGTCGTTCGAGGGCAGGGCCCAGAAACCCTCCAGGGACACCTGGCCCGGGAAGATCCAGCCGAACATCTGCCGCAGCTGCCCCAGGAACACCGCCGCGTCGGGCGACGTGAGCCACAGAGCCGCCACCAGCACGGCGAGCGACGCCGACACCCCCAGGGCGAATCGCCGCAGGCCCCGTTCCCAGTAGAAACTGCACCACAACGGGAGCAGGAACACCGGGTAGTAGATGGTGCCGATGGCGAGACCCACCAGCGCCCCGGCGAGGAATGGGCGACGGTAGGCGGCCAACGCCCAGAGGACCAGGGCGCCGGGCAGCACGTGATCGACGCGGCCCGTCATCATGGCCGTGTAGGGAAGGAGCAGGTAGAGCACCGCCGCCGCGATGCCCGCCCGCAGGTTCTCGAAGTGTCGCCAGCCGATCACGATCATCCCGGCCACGATCGCCAACTGCGAGACGATCGCCATGGTTCGCGCCGTGGTCTCGTGCATGGCGCGGCGGCTGGCATCGCCCGGCTCGGGCGGTTCGGCGGCCGCATCCGGGGCGAAAAAGATCCGCTGCGTGGAGATCTGCGGGAGCAGGAACAGCAACGGATAGCCGGGGCCCAGCCGGGCGAGTTGGTCGGCATCGACCGCCGCGTCGCGGGCCTCCAGCCGTTCGGCGGTCGCCGCCCCGGCCAGGTCATCCCGCTGCGGCCGGGTGGTGATCACGTTGGCCAGCAGGAACACCAGCAGCGAGGCCCCCAGGAACACCAGGCCGCCGCTGGTCAGGTTGGGTTCGAGCAGCGGCCGCCGCACCATCATCGAGTCGCAGAGCATGCGCAGGAGGAACGCCGCCGAGACCGCGAAGATCCACACGAATCCCAGTTCCTGCTCCGCCACGCTGGACTGGCGGCCGTGCTCGACCGCCAGGATCCCGGGGGCGAGGAGGATCAGCCCCAGCAGATCGACGTTGCGGACACTCCACAGGCGGTTGAACTTGAAGAACAGCGCGATCGACAGCAGCGACGAGAAGAAGAACCAGGTGGTGGGGTTCACCCGGTGGTATTGAAAGAGGATGTCGGTCATGCCGCCGTCCGCCGGGATGAGGGGCCATCGTGGCCCTCGTCCTAGCCTAACAGTTCACGCGGGAAGCGGGCATCGCCCAACCGCCCGGCGGCGGCGCCGCAGGGCGGCCCCGGCGCATGCCCGGGTCAGCGAAAGGGCCAGATCAGCGGCGCCAGGACAACGGTGATGGCCATCACGAGCAGGTTCAGCGGACCGCCGAAGCGCACGTAGTCGGTGAACTTGTAGCCACCCGGTCCATAGATCATGAGGTTGGTCTGGTAGCCCATCGGCGTGGCGAAGCCGCAGCTCGCCGCCACGGTGATCGCCATCACGAAGGGCACAGGGTTGAGTTGCAAATCGGTCGCCGTCTGCCAGGCGATGGGGAAGGTGAGCACCGCGGCGGCGTTGTTGCTCATCAGTTCCGTGAACAGCATGGCCACGAGGTACAGGGCCGCCAGCACGAGATGGGGATTGTCGCCGGCCGCCGAGATCGTGGCGTGCGCGACCGTCTCGGCCAGACCGGTCTTCTCCATGGCCCGGGCCAGTCCGAAGCTGGCCGCGATCAGGAGCAGCGAGTCCCATTCGATCGCGCGGCGGGCCTCGCTCGAGGAGATGCACCGCGTGGCCATCACGGCACCGGCGGCCAGCAGCGCGGCGGCCACCATGGGGACGAGATCGAGGGCTGCGCCCAGCACCATCGCCAGGAGCACGGTGCAGGCGACCCAGGCCCGGTCGTGGCGCGGTGGCGCCGAGTCGCTGACCTCGCTGACGAGATAGAAATGCCGGTTCGATCGCTGCCGTTCGATGAATCCGGGGCTGGCCTCCAGCAGGAGCGTGTCGCCGGGCTGGAGCACGATGTCGCCGATCTTCATCTGCAACCGCTCGCCGTCCCGGGCTGCGGCGATCACGACCGCGCCGTAGGTGGAGCGAAACTGGCCCTCGCGGATGGTTCGGCCCACGAGCGGGCATGTCCGCGACACGACCGCTTCCACGAGCGCACGTTCGCTGCGCGGGTCATCGAGTTTGAACACCTGGTCGGTGGCGGGCCGCAGGCCGCGAATCTTCTGCAGTTCGACCACCGAGTCGATCACGCCCACGAACACGAGTCGGTCGCCGGCCTCGAGCCGCTCCGTGGGCGCCACCGCGGCGATTACGTGGCCGCGGCGGTCGATCTCCATGAGGAACAGGCCGTCGAGATGCCGCAGACCGGCCTCCTCGATCGTCCGTCCGGCCAGCGGGCTGCCGGCCTCGACCAGCATCTCCAGCGAATACTGCCGCGGGTCGTCGCTGCGGCTCATGGGCGGGCGGCGATCCTTGAGCAACCATCGGCTGGCGACCATCAGGTAGGCGAGGCCCGCGATGAACAGGGGCACACCCAGCGGCGTGATGTCGAACATCTCGAAGGGCCGGCCCCGGCGCTCGGCCACCTGTCCGCTGACCACCACGTTGGTGCTCGTGCCGATCAGCGTGCACAAGCCTCCCAGGACGACCGCGCAGTTCATCGGCATCAGCAGTTTTGAGACGCTGAAGCGGTGCTTCTTGGCCCAGTCGCGGATCGCCGGCACCATCAGGGCCACGACGGGCGTGTTGTTCATGAAGGCGGAGATCACTCCCGGCGCCACCATGGTGCGGAACTGGGCGGTGGGCAGCGACGTGGGTCGGCCCAGGGCCCGGTCGACGACGGCCGACAGGGCGCCCGTGCGTTCCACCGCCGCGGCCACCACGAACAGCGCGGCCACGGTGATCATGCCTTCGTTGGCCATCCCCTTGAGGGCTTCTTCGGGGGAAATCACGCCCGCGGCCATCAGCACCACGACCCCGCCGATCATGACCATGTCGGGGGCGCGATGCACGAACAAGAGCGCGGCCAGCGTGGCCAGCACGACGAGGCCCGTGAGCGCGGCCTGCCAATGTTCGATGAGCGGGTGCATGGTCGGGGCGCTCCAGAGGCAGCCGTGGCGGCAGCCGTCGCAAACACTTTCCTCGTGCCGGCCGGGGCGTGCAAGGCCAAAACTGCCATCGGCACGCGACTGCTGGTCGCGCGTTCGCCCGCGCGGTAGCCTGTTGCGGATATCGTCCCTCGAAGACCGTGGAGAACCTGCTCGTGATCGACCAGTTGCTCGAAGGAAATTCAGGGTTCGTGGCGGGCGAGTTCGCCGGGGACGAAGCCTACTACCACAGCATCGCCGCCCGGCAGCGGCCCAAGGTGCTGT
>Ga0315900_10003872_pt1 | contig 21586 bp, 12 predicted proteins | sample LakEriMetagenome_FD_203521 | JGI IMG/M metagenome (GOLD analysis project Ga0315900, IMG submission 203521) | Freshwater fungal communities from buoy surface, Lake Erie, Ohio, United States - Buoy 12 MA114 | ecosystem: Environmental > Aquatic > Freshwater > Lake > Lake biofilm | place: USA: Lake... | reverse complement strand
TGGTCGGCGGGTGGCGCTGCTGGTGAGCGAGGCGGGTGAGGGTGGCGTGGGGACGACGGCGGTGTGGGTGGGTGAGGTGGAGGCGACGGCGGGGCTGGTGGGGCCGCGGGATGCGGCGGTGGTGCGGTGGAACGCGCGGGGGCCGGCGGCGGTGCTGCCGGCGACGGGGATGGGGGAGGATGTGGTGGTGCTGCTGGCGGAGGACCGGCTGGTGACGGCGGAGCGGGTGGGGGATGCGGTTCGGGTGAAGATGCTGACCGGGCGGGGCGGGTGGGCCGCGATGCTGGCGGGTGCGATGTTGGCTGGTGGTGGTGGCGGCGGTGCGGCGGAGGGGTTGGCGTGGGTGGAGGTGGCGGTGGTGGAGGGTGTGGGGAGCGCGAGCGTGCCGGCGGGTGCGGAGGGCGGGGAGAGTGGGGCGGGCGGGGGTGGTGAAACTGGTGGGCGGGAGATGGTGGTGAGCACGCGGTGGGCGGTGACGGCGCTGGAGGGTTTGTGGCGGGTGGCGGTGGTGTGGCCGGAGCCGGTGAAGGCGCCGGCGGGGGCGGGCGGCGGCGGCGGGGGTGGGGGTGCGGAGCGGGTGCGGCGGCCGAGTGAGGGGGCGAGCGTGGCGGCGGCGGCAGCGCGGGCGTTTGCGGTGCGGGAGGTGAGTCTGGTGAACGGGGAGGCGGTGTATCAGGGTCCGGCAAGGCGGGAGGGGCTGCTGTCGGTGCGGGACTTTCAGTACATCACGCTGGTGTTTGTGGGGCTGATGGTGGTGGTGGTGGTGTTTGTGCTGGTGTCGGAGAAGACGCTGAAGGTGGTGCTGCCGACGGGGGTGAGTCTGGTGGGGCCGGGCAAGCGGCTGATGGCGACGATTCTGGATCTGCTGCCGGGGCTGGCGCTGGCGGCGAGTTTGTATGGGGTGAGTTTCTTTGAGTTGTTCTCGGCCAGCGCCATGAGCAAGCCGGGTGCGGCGGCGCCGTGGTTTGTGGGGATGCTGCTGGCGATGGCGCACAGCACGCTGGGGGAGGCGATTGCGGGCCGGAGCATGGGGAAGATGTTGATGGGGTACGCGGTGGCGGGGTTCTCGCGACGGCGCGAGGGCGGGGGCGAGGGGGCCACTGGCGGGGACGGGCGGACGGCGGGCGCGGGGGATCAGCGGCAGGCGTGGGAGCGCGAGGCGGATGAGAAGGCCAGACGCGACGGGTATGAACTGGTGGGCAGCTATGTGCTGGGGCCGCCGAGGCCGTGGCAGGCGCTGGTTCGCAACGTGGTGAAGTGGGGGCTGTTCCCGCTGACGATCCTGGTGCTGCTGGATGCGAACATGCGGCATCCGGGGGATGTGCTGTCGCGGACGGTGACGGTGGAGCCGAGCGAGGGTGCCGACGGCGGCGGGGAGGGATGAGCGGTGAAGCGGCAGAGGGGCGATGGGGTGATCACCTGTCATCGGGGTGATGGGGAGAAGGCACCAGTGGGGGTTCGGTGGTGGTGGGCGGGGTGCGGCGGGCACCGATGAGCGATGACACGGCTGGGTTTGGATGACCCGGCGAGCAGGCTGAAGGAGCAGCGCGTGAGCGGAACGTCGGCGGGCAGCACGAAGGCGGGTGCGGGGAAGCCGCAGGCGGCTGCGCCGTTGGCGTTGAACCTTCGTACGCTGTGGCCGCTGCCGGTGCTGCTGCTGTCGGGTGGTTTGCTGGCAGGGGCGCTGGTGACGGGGTGGATGAAGCGACCGAAGGAGGATCCCGGTCTGCCGCTGGCGGAGATCCGGGCGTCGCTGGAAGCGGGGGAATACGAGGGGGCGATCGGGAAGCTCAACGGGTTGATGGTGCCGCGGCTGCAGGCCGGTGTGCTCAGCCCTGAGCAGGAGCAGGAGGTGTTCCGTCTGCGTGCATGGGCACTGGCGCAGGGCCAGAAGGAACTGGGGGTGGCGTTGCCGGAGAACTTCACGGCGATTTTGTCGGATCTGGAGGCGGCGGTGAAAGCGGGGGCGGAACTGACGCTGGCGGAGCGGGTGCTGGGGGCGGAGGCGGCGCTTGGTCGTGGGGATCTGGACCGGGCGGTGGAGCTGGCCAAGGGTCTGCCGGTGTCGGCGTCGCGGGAGCGTGGGCAGTTGCTTCGGCAGATGGTTGCGGCGAACATGGCGGCGGGGCCGCTGCGTCGGGAGCAGAGCCTGGCGCTGCTGGGGGAGTTGATGGATTTGCCCGGGCTGAGCCATGATGACCGGGGGTGGGCGCTGGCGAGACAGACAGAACTGCGTCTGAGCATGGGCTTCGCCGAGGAGGCGTTGACGCGCATCCTGCGGACTTTGCCGACGCTCAGCGAGGCGTCGGGGAGCGTTCGGGGGGAGTTGCTGCTGCTGCTGGGGCGGGCGTATTTCGAAGAGGGGCAACTGGCTGAGGCGAGCAACACGCTGGAGCTGGCCGAGCGGGCGTTGCCCGAGGGGGACCCGGGGCGTGCGCTCGGGCAGGTGCTGCTGGGTCGGATTCTTCAGAGCGGCGGGCGGCACGAGGAAGCCCGGGAGCGGTTCGCGGCGGTGTATCGGGAAGGTCCGAACATGGCCTCGGGGCCGTCGGCGTTGTTCGGGGTGGCGCAGACCACGGCGACGCTGGGGGACGATGAGCAGGCGCTGGAGTTGTACGGTCGGCTGATTGAGGACCTGCGAGCGGGCGGCGGGCGGACCGGGCCGACGCTGGAGGAGGTGGGCGAGAGCCTGATGGAGCGTCAGACCGACCGGGCGCAGCGGGAAGAGCACCGGCTGGCGTTGCAGTACGCGCTGGCGGCGGAGTCGGCGTATCGGGCGGCGGTGGAGGCGGTCGGCGGCAAGGCGGGCGCGGGTGCGGCGGTCGGCGGCAAGGCTGGCGAGGGTGGCAAGGATCATGCGGACGGCAAGGGCGACGAGGGTGGCAAGCAGCATGGAGGGGGCGGGCCGGAGGGGGACAAGGCGGAGGCGGCGAGCGTTCCGCCGGCGCGGCCTGCGGGCGTGATCACCGAGGTGCCGCCGGAGGTGACGCTGGCGGTGGCGGCGAACCACCGGCGGGTGGCGGAGAAGATTCTCAGCGACGCTCTGTCGTCGCCGACGGGACGGCTGACGATTGATCAGGTCAGTCCGGTGACGGCGGCGGAGGCCAAGCGGCATCTTCTGGACGCCGGCGCGGCGTTCCGGCAGCACGGCATGGCGGTGGCGGCCGGCAACAACTCCGGGTACGCGGAAAGCCTGTGGAACGCCGCCGACTGCTACGACCTGGCGGGCGACCACGAAGCGGCCAAGGGGATGTTCGCGGCGTATTCGCAGACGACTCCGGACACCGACCCGCGCAAGGCGGAGTCGCGGTTCCGGCTGGCGCAGATCTTCCAGGCTGAGCGTGAGTGGAAGACGGCGGCGGAGCAGTATCGTGCGGTGATCGAAGCCCGCAACGCGGCTGAGGAGGGCGGCGCGGGGACGGGCATCTTCGCGGACCGCTCGCTGGTGCCGCTGGCGCAGTGCTATCTGGCTGACGGTGACCCGGCCAACGACGCGGAGGCGGAGTCGCTGCTGCGGTCGGTGCTGGGCGGCTCGATGTTCACGCCGGAGGCGGAGGAGTACCGCCAGGCGCTGGTGGCGATGGGGGAGATGCTGCACGAGCGGGGACGATGGAACGAGGCGATCGAGCGGCTGGAGGAGGCGGTGCGGCGGTACGTGAGCCCGGACGCTCCGTCGCGGGACACGCCGGCGGCGCAGCGGGCGGTGGGTATGCTGTTCCGGCTGGCGGATTCGTACCGCCGCAGCGCACTGGATCTGGCCAAGGAACTGGACAGCGCGCTGCCGCAGACGCGGCGGGACGAGGTGACCATGGAGGTTCGGCGTCGGCTGTCGCGGGCCGGGGACCTGTTCCGTCAGGTGGGCGACACGGTGGGGCAGATTGAAGAACGTCGGCTGACGCGGCTGGACAAACTGCACCGGCGGAACGCGGCGTTCTACATGGCCGACACGGCGTTTGAGATGGGTGATCTGGAGGCGGCGATCCGGCAGTACGAGGCGGCGGCGCAGGTGTACAGCAGCGATCCGGCGAGCCTGGTGGCGCGGATGCAGATCGTGGCGGCGCATGTACGGCTGGGGCGGTGGCGGGAGGCGGCGGCGGCCAACGAGCGTGCCAAGCGTCAACTGGCGACGATTCCCGACACGGCGTTCGATCAGCCGGACATGCCGATGCGTCGGGAGCACTGGGAGCGGTGGGTGGAGGCGGAGATGCTGCTGGCGGAGCGGGCGCGGCAGACGGCCAACGTGCCGACCGGCGGAGGCGGGGGGTAAGCTCATCCGGGCGGGGCGGCGAGGGGGTGGCGGCCGGGCGCGGAGCGATCGGTCGGAGGATCGGGCGGACGGGTTGCGGCAAGGAGGCAGCGACTGTGGACCGAGCGGACACCATCTTTCAGGGCTTGCAGGTGGACCACCAGGATCCGGCACGGTGGGGGCCTCGGCTGGTGCGGCTGATGCAGGAGCATGTGGCGGTGGCGCGCAGGCTGGAGCAACTGAGCCAGGCGCAGAGCGCTGCGGCGCTGGACGGGGACAGCGAGTCGGTTCTGGCTACGCTGGCTGAGCGTCAGCCGCTGGTGGACCAGTTGACGGACCTGGCGCGGGCGCTGGAGCCGTTCGGGGCGGTGGTGAGCACCGGGAGTTCGGGCGGGGGCGAGGGGTCGGGTGGGGGATCGGTGACGCTGCGGCTGTTGGCGGCGGCGGTGGAGCCGTATGCGGGGCAGTTGCGGTCGTTGTTCGCGGAGTTGCACGGTCTGCTGGAGGGTGTGTCGGCGCGGGACACGGCGGATGGTGTGACGCTTCGGGGCCGGCGCGAGGCGGTGGGGCGTGAACTTGCGGGTCTGGTGACCAGCCGGACGGGTCTGGAGGCCTATGGCAGCGGGGGTGCCGGGACGGGGCAGACCGGGCCGCGGTATCAGGACCGAAACGCGTGAGCGAATCGATGACGGCAGCAAATACGGGACCGACAGCGGCGGAACTGGCGCGTCTGCTGGAGGCGTTCAACTCGGCAACGGCGCGGCTGGCGGCGACGCACGACGCGTTGACGGCGGAGGTGGCGCGGCTGAAGTCTGAACTGACTGAGGCGCGGGGCCAGGTGGAGCGGACTCGGCACCTGGCGCTGCTGGGTGAGATGGCGGCGGGCATCGCCCATGAGGTGCGTAATCCGCTGGGCTCGATCCGGCTGTATGCGCGGATGCTCAGCGAGGATCTGGCGGATCGTCCGGAGCAGCAGGCGGTCGCCCGGAAAATCGACTCGGCGGTGGTTCGACTGGACGCGGTGGTGACCGACGTGCTGGCGTTCAGCCGGCAGACGCGGCTGCGTCCGGGGCCGCTGGATGGCGAGGAGGTCATCGCCTCGGCGGCGGAGTCGGCCCGGGGCGACGGGCCGGAGTGGAACGGGGTGGAGGTGAAACTGCCCGGGGCCGGGGTGAACGCGAAGTGGTGGGGTGACGGGCAGTTGCTGGTGCAGGCGCTGGTGAACCTGATCCGCAACGCGGCGCAGGCGATCGCCGAGGGCGGGAGCCCGACGGGCAAGCGGGAGGTGCGGGTGGAACTGCTGGAGCGGCGTGTGCTGATGGAGGACGGTCGGTCGGTGTTCATGCGCGGGTGCGCGGTGGTGGACACCGGGCCGGGCATCGCCGGGGAGATGCGTGAGCGGCTGTTTCAGCCGTTTGCGACGACGCGGCACACGGGGACGGGGCTGGGGCTGGCGATCGTGCACCGGATCATCGACGCGCACGCAGGGCGGATCGCGGTGACCAGCGGTCCGGAAGGCGGGGCGCGGTTTGAGGTGCTGCTGCCGGTGGAGGGCGACCAGGCGAGCGGTGAGCAGGCCGGGGGCGATGGAGAAGCCGGGGGCGAAAAAACCGGCGGTGCTTGACAGCGGGGCGAGCCGGGCGGCATCGGGCTCCGGCCGGTGTTTCTCCAGACCACAAAGACGTTCCGCCTTCACAGAAGGCATCGCCATGCGGTGCGCGGCGTGTGCTGTGTGCACGACGCCATGCCGAAACATGTGGGTACTGGGCAGGGTGGGGCATCCTCAAGACGTCGTGACTGTGCCCGCTTGGTTCTCCGACATGCATCGGGGAGTCACGCGGTGAACTAGCTGTCGAGCGTTGAGTGATGCGAACTGAGTCCCCCCTTCATCTCGTGTCGGCCCTGATGCAGCCGGCCGCCGGTTCGGCAGGCTTTAGGGGTAATCAGGCAGTGGATTCCCGGAGGTTTGCCAGGTGGGGGGCAGGGGCTTTGCTGAGGCCAGCGTGCGAACAGCCAGTTCGTCAAGTTTCCTTGCACGACCCCGCATTTCTTATATATTTTCGGTCGTTCGGCGAGCGACCGCCCTCATTGGGCGGTGCTCGATCGGGGATGGTGCAGGGTGTGTGCCTGGCCGCCTTTGGCCGGGCTGGTCGTTTCTCTTCCCTGTCCAGTGCCGGTTCACGCCGGCAGGTTCAACGAGCGAGCACTCTTCAATGAAGCGATCTTCTCTGATTTCGACGATGGCGGCGGCCATTCTCGGCCTGAGCGGCGTTGCTCACGCGCAGTTTGTGTACCCCTCGTTCACGGTGAACGCGACCTCGCAGCGGTCGACGATCACGCTGAGCGGCAACCTGATCCCGCCGCTGAGTTTCAACAGCTACCAGGTCTCCATCGATTGGAGCACGGCGACGTTTCAGAACGGCATCTCGTCGGGCGCCAGGTTCTGGATCACCGACCGCACGCCGAGTTTCTTCGGCTTCCCGATCGGCACGATCGTGTACGTGGAGAGCGGCCCGGCGCCGAACTCGGCCCCGAACACGACGGCGCGTTCGCTGCTGTGGACGGGCTCGCTCCGCCAGACGTATGTCGGCGGCACCCCGATCTTCCTGACCATTCAGCAGACTCCCGGTCTGGGCGCGACGTTCGCGAACTTCCGCGTGCAGTTGAACACCTCGGCCCCGACCAACGACACGCCGGCGGCGCCGACGGAGATTCCTGCGCCCTCGAGTTTTCCGGCGGTGACGCCGGCTCAGGCGATGCTCGGCGCATCGGTGAGCACGGCGGGCGAGCCGGCGATGTGCGAGCCGGCGGTGCGGACGGTGTGGTACCGCTTCACGCCCACGGAGACCGCGGACTACACCTTTGAGACCTGCGCCGGCGCGGCTCCGCTGAACAACGTCAACCACACCGTCGCGGCCATCTTCTCACCGACCGGCGAGCGGCTGGCCTGCTCGGGCAGCACCTGCGGCACGCGTTCCAGCGTGACGTCGACGATGCAGGCCGGGGTCGGGTATCTGGTGGCCGTCGGCCGCTCAGTGGCGGGGGACCTGCCCATCACTGAGAACTCGTATCAGCTGGCGATCACCCGGACGGCGATCCCGCCAACCACGCCGAACATCGGCTGCCGGGCTGACATCGTGGACATCGGCGGTCTGCCCCCGGGCGACGGGCGGGTGACGGCGGATGACTACATCGCGTTCTTCAACAACTTCGCCACCGGGGTGCAGATCTGTGACCTGACCGACGTGGGCGGCCAGGGCGACCCGGACGGTCTGGTGACTGCGGATGATTTCGTGTTCTTCCTCAACGCCTTCTCGCAGGGCTGCCCGTAAGGGAACCGTCCGTATGTGGAGACCTGAGTGCATCACCTCGCGGCCCGCTGGGATTCAATCCTGGGCGGGCCGCGGTGCTGTCTGGACGATTGCGCGGGGGGTGGCGGGGCGGGTGGGGTGGACGCGTGAGAGGCTCTCGGACGTTGGGATCCGGGGGGTGCGGGAAGTGTCGGCGGCCGGGTTCGTTGGGGCCGCGGTGAAGAGAATCCGCAAGATGGGAGGTCTGCGGGTGAATTGTGAGGTACGCTCATGATCGGTGACGGACGGGCAGAGTTGCCCGCCGATCCGGTTGGCGTCGTGGGGACGCCGGCGAGACGAAGAGCAAGAGGAGAATCGCTCCATGAAGTCGAATCAACTGACCCTGTCGGCGGCGGTGTTGTGCGCGATGGCCGGAGCTGCGTACGCGGTTCCGTACCCCGAGACCGAGCCGAACAATTCCAAGGCGACGGCGAACACGATCAACGGTGTGGGCGGGGTGGGCATCCTGCCGGGTGACAGCATCACCGGCACGAGCACGGGCACGAGCACGACGGCGACGGCGACGCTGACCTCAGGGGACAACTTCCGGGTGAAGATGGCGGCGGCGGGGACGCCGGGGATCTACCGCAACCGCCTGGTGATCAACGCGTTGTCGGGCCTGCCGGGCAACGTGGGCACGCTTCGCGGGCTGACGCAGTCGGCGACGACGGGCATCAACGTGACGAGCGACGCGACGGTGCAGACGAGCTCGACGGCGACCAACCCGGCTCGGATGAACCAGTGGTACTCGTTCGGCGGCGCGCACGAGATCATTTACCGGGTGACCGGCGTGACGACCTCGACCGAGGCGTACGAGGCGGTGCTGGAGCAGGAGGCGGTGACGCCGACGGCGATCCCCGGGGCGTTGCTGCCGGGCGACATCACGATCGCGCGGAACAGCACGCACCGCAACGCGCTGGACCTGCTGATCTACGACGGCAACTTCCAGCCGGTGACCGACGGGGCTCTGGAGATGAGCGCGACGGTGACCAGCGTGACGCGGAACCTGAGCCCGGGCACGTACTACATCGCGGTCAGCAACGTGAACACGGCCAACGACCAGCCGGCGCCGTTTGACAGCGGCGTGCGGACCGGCAACGTGATGGACTTCCCCGGCGTGGTGGCCAACAGCAGCACGACGACGCTGGCGGACACCTCGCTGGCGATCACCGGGCCGAACGGCACGCTGATCGCGCTCGGCGCCAACGATGAGGCGTTCAAGGTCAACTTCTACCGCCTGACGGTGGCGACGGCGGCCGATTCGTTCGGCCCGCAGGGCACGGTGACGTTCACCGGCGTGCCGTTCGTGGGCCAGACCTTCAGCATCAACCTGACGACCTTCCCGGGCCAGAACCCAGCCAGCACGGGCATCACTGTTTCGTGCGACGTGGCGACGTTCACGCAGACGGGCCCGAACACCTGGACGGCAACGCCGACGCTGGCTTCGCCCGGCGGTCCGGTGAGCGGGACGATCACGATCAGCGACGCTCAGGGCCGCTCCTCGCAGCTGCCGCTGCAGTACGCGGTTCGCGACTTTGTCGACCTGGGCACGGTGAGCCTGGGCACGCCGATCACCGCGGCCTCGCGGTCGTTCTCGTCCAACGAGGTGCTGTGGTACCGCTTCACGCTGGCGAACGACATCACCAACCCCTGCTCGTACCTGGACATCCACAACCGCGGCTCGGTCTCGGGCACGGGGACGGACGTGGAGCTGGGCCTGTACCGCGCCGACGGCACGTTCGTGGACTCCAGCGATGACTGGAACGGCGTCGGCCCGAGCATGCTGACCTTCGGCCGCACCAGCCCGACTCGTCTGTACAACACGCCCGGGACGTTCAACTGGACGGTGGGCGCCAACGGCACCGACGGCCCGCTGCCGGCCGGGACGTACTACATCGCGATGGGTGCGTGGAACGTGAACTTCAACGCGTCGAACTTCGACGTGGAGGCGACCAGCGCCAATGCGGGCACGATGGAAGTGTCGATCCTGTCGGGCCTGTCGAGCGAGCCGGCGATTCAGATGGGCGCGATCAACGCCGGTACAGTGTCGCGGAACGCACCGCTTGCAACGGGCCCCTATACCACGCTGCTGACGGCCGTGGTGCGTGGCGCATGCACGCCGGCGAGCACCAACCTGGCCTGCAGGGTGGACCTGTCCACCGTGGGCGGCTCGGCGACGGCGCAGATGTTCGACGACGGCACCAACGGCGACGCGACGGCGAACGACGGCGTGTTCAGCCTGCGGTACACGATCCCTGATTCGGTCTCTTCCGATACGTACACGCTGGCGGTATCGGCCTCGGACGGTCAAGGCCGCACGGCGACGGGCAGCGCGTCGCTCGTCGTGCGTGAGGCGGTCACGAACCTCGGGACGATCACGGGCCCGGAGCCGGTGGTGAGCACTGATCGGGCTATCACGCGTGCGAATGAGGTGGTCTGGTACCGCTTCACGCTGCCGGGCCCGGTGGCCGACCCCGCCAACTACCTGGACATTTCGATGCTTGGCTCCACCGCTGTGGACCTGGAGATCGCGTTGTTCGGCGCCGATGGCACGTTCATCGTCACCGATGACGACGGCGGCCCGGGCGTGCTGAGCCAGCTGTCGTTCGGCAACGTCGGCCCGCGTGCGGCCGACCCGACGGGCGATGTGTTCGCCGGTCAGGACGGCTCGCTGGTCGCCGGCGAGTATTTCTTGGCGGTGTGCTCGTTCAATGCGACCTTTGGGACGCCGTTTGCGGTGAACACGCCGGGCGCCAACCTGGCCCCGACGCTGAGCATCACGCTGCGGACCGACCTGCCCGGCGGCGGCCCGGCCGGCTGCAACGTCGCGGACATCACCGGCATCGGTGGCCCGCCCGCCTCGCCGGACGGCCTGCTGACCGGTGACGACTTCAACGCGTTCATCTCGGCCTTCGCCTCCAGCGACCTGCTGGCGGACATCACCGGCATCGGCGGCCCACCCGCTACGCCGGACGGCCTGATCACCGGCGACGACTTCAACGCGTTCATCGCGGCCTTCGCGGCCGGCTGCCCGTAACCGGCGGCTCGGCGGCGGGCGGCGGCCAAGGCCGACGCCCGGGGCTGAGAGATGATGCGATCGTGATTCCCCCGCCCCCGGACCGGTGCAGGTCCGGGGGCGTTTGTTTTTGCGGCTCTGCGGCGGGCGGAGCCGGGGGTGGAGCGTGGGGGTGCCGCGTGGGAGAGGCGGACGGAGCGGGCGGAGCGGCGGCTCCGGGTTTATGCTTGGTGCATGACCACCTTTGCCACGTCGGCGAAACCCGGTTCTGACCTTCTTCCGGCCGTTCTGGGCGGGCAGCCGGCGGTGACGCTGGACCAGAAGGCGGCCAATCGCTGGCCGATCATCACCGAGGAGGACGAGCGGGAGGTGCTGCGGGTGCTGCGGACGGGCGAGCTGTCCTCGGGGCATCTGCCGGCGGCGATGGGGGGCTATCCGTGCCCGCACCCGGAGGTGCTGGCGCTGGAGTGCGCTTTCGCGGAGCATCTGGGCCTGCCGGTGTTTGATGTGGGGGACTTCATCCCCGCGATGGCGGGCAAGGGGTTCAAGACGGCGCCCAATGTGCTGGCGCACAACAACGGCACGGCGGCGATTCTGGGCGGGCTGCACGCGCTGGGCGTGGGGCCGGGGGACGAGGTGATCGTGCCGAGCACCACGTGGTGGAGCAGCGTGCTGACGGTGCTGCACGCGGGCGGCATTCCGGTGTTCGCCGAGACCGACATCAAGACGCTCGCGCTGGACCCGGCGGACGTGGAGGCGAAGATCACCGACCGGACCAAGGCGGTGATCGTGACGCACCTGTTCGGCATTCCGGCGGACATGGACGGCCTGGTGGCGGTGTGCAAGAAGCACGGCGTGAAGCTGATGGAGGACGCCAGCCACGCGCACGGGGCGACGTACAGGGGGAAGAAGATCGGGCTGATCGGCGATGTGGCGGCGTTCAGCCTGCAGGTGAACAAGCTGGTGCCGTCGGCCGAGGGCGGGCTCTTGGTGTGCAAGGACCCCGAGTTGATGCTGACGGCGGCGCGGCTGGGGCACTATGAGCGGCTGGTGCCGCTGAAGGCGATCGACCACCCGATGGCGCGGTTTGCGGCGACGGGGTTCGGGTTCAAGTTCCGGATGTCGCCGGTGTCGGCGGCGCTGGCGCGGGCGCAGTTGAGCCATCTGGAGGAGCGCAACGCCAGGCGGAACGCCAACTGCATCTACCTGAGCAAGCGGCTGGAGGAGATCGGCCGCGGGGCGATCCATGCGTATCTGGACCCGGCGGATGAGCCGGGGACCAAGCGGGTGTACTTTGAGTTCCTGGTGCGCTACGACGCGGCCAAGGCGGGCGGGGTGCCGATCAAGGCGCTGACCAAGGCGCTCAAGGCGGAGGGGTGCGACGTGGCGGCGCCGCGGTATCCGCTGCTGCACCAGCAGCCGGTGTTCACCGAGGGCGAGTGGGTGAAGCTGGCGCGGCTGGAGAACGGCGGCGGCGTGCCGGGGCTGAAACTGCCGACGTATGACCCGGCGGCGTTGCCCCGCACCACCGCGGGCAACGGGACGCTGATCAAGCTGCCGGCGTTCCCGCAGGCGGATCGGGCGTTGCTGGACCAGTACTGCACGGCGTTTGAGAAGGTGTTTGCGAACCTGGACCGGCTGCCGAAGGAGTGACGGGAAGGTGAGGGGTGGGGGGGTGGGGGGTGGGGTGTGCGTGGGCGGGCCTGAGTGGGTTGGCCGGAGGGCTCGAGCGGCGGGGCTGGAGGATGTGACGTGGCAGCATCGACGGCGTGCGACGGATCGGGTCGGGCGGCCAAGGGCGCCGGCACCGCGGGCGGCAAGACCGTGGCGCTGAAGGTGCTGCCGGGCGGGGGAGATGGCAAGCCGGATGGGAAGGCGGGTGGCCAGGCCGGTGGCGGCAAGCCGCACAGCAACATGGGTCTGTGGCGGGCGGGCGTGCTGATCGCTGTGCACGCGGCGATCATCGCGCACGTGGTGCAGTGGCTGGTGTCGGGGATGCAGGACGGGATCCGCAACACGCTCTCGCCGGTGGAGCCTTCGGAGTCGATGTTCACGCTGGAGGGGGGCGGGGTGAACGCCGGGTTTGTCATGTTCGTGCTGGCGATCCTCTCAACCGCGCTCTTCGGGCGGTACTTCTGCGGGTGGCTGTGCCACGTGGTGGCGTTGCAGGACTTGTGCGGCTGGATGATGAAGAAGGTGGGGGTGCACCCCAAGCCCTGGCGGAGCCGTCTGCTGCTGTGGGTGCCGCTGGGGCTGGCGGCGTACATGTTCCTCTGGCCGACGTTCCGGCGCGAGGTGGTGCGGCCGGCGCTCACGGCGTGGCTGGGGGAGATGCCGGCGTGGATGGGGGAGGTGATGCCGCTGCGCGGGTTCACGCAGGCGTTCATCGTGGAGGATTTCTGGGCGACGTTCCCGGCGTGGTACGTGGCCATTCCGTTCCTGCTGATCTGCGGGTTTGCGACGGTGTACTTCATGGGGGCCAAGGCGTTCTGCACGTATGGCTGCCCGTACGGCGGGTTCTTCACGCCGGTGGACCGGGTGAGCCCGTATCGGGTGCGGGTGACCGAGGACTGCCACCAGTGCGGGCACTGCACGTCGGTGTGCACCAGCAACGTGCGGGTGCACGAGGAGGTGCGCGATTACGGCATGGTGGTGGATCCGGGGTGCATGAAGTGCATGGACTGCGTGTCGGCGTGTCCGAACGGCGCGCTGTACATGGGGTTCGGCAAGCCGGCGGTGGGGGCCAAGCCCCGCAGCGAGGAGCGGGTGTGGAAGCAGGCCCAGGAGAAGCGGGTCAAGCGGTATGACCTGACGCTGGGGGAGGAACTGGTGATCGGGGCGGTGTTTCTGGCGATGCTGCTGGGCTATCGCGGGATGTACGGGGCGATTCCGCTGCTGATGGCGGTGGGCATTGCCGGTGTGGTGTCGTTCATGCTTCACAAGACATGGCGGGTGCTGCGCGACGCCAACGTTCGCGGGCCGTACTGGCAACTCAAGAAGGGCAATCGCGTGACGGCGGCGGGGTGGGTGTTTGTGGCGGCGGCGGTGGTGCTGGGGCTGGTGGGGCTGAAGGGCGCGGTGATGAGCCACGCGGAGTTCCGCGGGGACATGGTGTACAACCGGCTGCCGGTGACGCGGGAGGCGGTGTTCAGCGGGGGCTATTCGCCGACGGCGGAGACCAAGGCGGCGGCGGAGCGGGCGGTGTGGTGGTATCGGGTGGCGGGCGGCGTGGGGGATGGGGGCATCGGGTTCTATACCTCGTGGGGCAACTGGGTGCGGCTGAGTTGGCTGCACGCGGTGGCGGGAGACATGGCGGCCAGCGAGGCGGCGCTGCGCCAGGCGCTGCGAGGGGATGGGATCCGCGAGGACCTGGTGCTGGGGCTGGCGCAGTTGATGCGGATGCGGTGCGCGACGCCGGCGGAGATTGAGGCGATGCTGCAGGGGTATCTGGCCGAGCGGCCGGAGCTGGACGGCGTGCGGCGGACGCTGCGGGAGCGGCTGCTGGCCGAGGGGCGCAATGCGGAGGCGATCACGCTGTATGTCGAGGCGACGGCGCAACGGCCGGCGGATGTGGAGGCGGTGAACTCAGCGGCGGAACTGCTGATGCGGCTGGGGCGGCCGGCGGATGCGCAGAAGACGCTGGAGGCGGGGCTGGCCGAGCGGCCCAAGAGCCCGGTGCTCAAGGGTGCGATGGCGCTGGCGGTGGGGCAGCAGGGGCAGGTGGAGCGGGCGATCACGCTGCTGCGTGAGGCGGTTGATCGGCAGCGGACGCCGGAGCGGGTGAACCGGCTGGCGGATGTGCTGGCCAGCGCGGGCCGGCTGGATGAGGCGGAGGCGGAGTTGCGGCGTCTGCTGGTGGAGGAGGCGCCCACGGTGCTGCCGTTCGGCATCAAGTGGTTCGGGAACCGGGCGCACGCTTGGGCGGACCAGCGGCCGCTGGCCGACGCGGCCCGGCGGCTGGCGCGGATCATGACCCAGCGGGGGGCGCCGCGGGAGCGGATCCTGGATGATCTGGTGCGGCTGGCCCGGGCGCACCCGGAGAACGAGCCGCTGCGGCAGACGGTGGTGTCGGAACTGCTGGGGACGCCCCGGGAGGGTGACGGGCGGGCGCTGTATGAAGCGGCGAGGACGTATCGGCATGCCGATGCGGGCACGTTCCGCAATGCGGCGGGCTATGCGTTGTACATCGGTGAGCCGGATCGCGCCATCGCGACGCTGCGGGAAGCGGTGAAGAAGTTCCCCAACGTGGCCGAGCTGCACGGCGACCTGGGGGCGGCGCTGCTGGTGAGCGGGAACGAGACCGAGGCGCTGGCGGAGTTCGCGGTCGCCCGCCGGTTGGCGCCGCACGCGGACCCGATGGCGGCGCTGGCCGACCAGATGATGCGGACCAACCAGGCCGAGCGGCTGATGGGGCTGTATGGCCGGGTGCTGGCCGATGACCCGACGCACGAGCCGACGGCGTTCAACGCGGCCGGCCTGTTGCTGACGCAGCAGCACGCCGACCGTGCGCTGGCGGTGTGTCGCGCTGCGATGGCGCGGCACGCGTGCTCGGCGCGGCTGTTGGATTACGCGGGGCGGTCGCTGTTCCTGCTGGGCAAGGACGCCGAGGCGCTGCCGCTGGTGCAGCGGGCGGTGGATCTGGAGCCCACGCCGGATCGGCTGGCGAACCTGGTGGAGTTGCTGGAGCGGCTGGGCCGCGAGCCGGAGGCTCGGGCGGTGCGGGCGCGGCTCAATGCGGTGTCGGACCCGGGTCGGCAGGTGATGCCGGAGATCCCGCCGACGGGCGGGGCATCGGGCGGGGCGACCGGCGGCGGTGCGTCCAGATAACCCCGGCGGGGGTGAAGCTGGGGGTCTGCGGGGGCCGGGGATGTGCTGATCCCGAAATCTGGTGCTGGCGGATCGCCTTTCTGGTGCTAGTGTTTACGGGCGGGTGCATCCGAGCGGGGTGGTGCAGCGGATCAATGGGCCGCGGCTGTTGGGCGTCGGGGTCATGGACCGGACGCGGCTGTCGGTCTGGCGGGTGCGCGGGGGTGCGAGGGTGCGGGTGGGGTGTGTGGGTGGGTGGGTGTGGGGGGGAATCGGGGGTACAGACGGGTGGCGGGGCGTGGAAGGCCGGTCGACCGGATGGACGGTCGGCGGAGTGAGTGTGCAGGCGGTTTTTTACAGGAGCGGAAGATGCAGGTCAAAGGTCTGACGGTGGCGGCGGCGGCCGGGTTGATGGCGGCGACGGGCGCGGCGAGCGCGCAGTCGCTGGATCTGGCGGACCTGCAGACGGTGGTGAACACGGGCATGAGCCGGCCGCTGTTCCTGACCGGCGCGCCGGGGGATCCGGCGACGCGGCTGTATGTGGTGGAGCAGGGCGGGCGGATCCGGGTGATCGAAAACGGCGTGCTGCAGACGACGCCGTTCCTGGACATCACCACCCTGGTGCTGGGCGCGGGGACCAACAGCGAGTTCGGGCTGACCGGCGACAACGAGCAGGGCCTGCTGGGGCTGGCGTTCCACCCGGACTACCAGACCAACGGGTTCTTCTATGTGTACTACATCGCGCCGCGGGGCTCGACGTTCGTGTTCAACGGGCAGACGTACGACAACGGCCGTTCGCTGGTGGTGCGGTACACGCGGTCGACGACCAACCCGCTGGTCGCCAACGCGGCCTCGGCGTTCACGATCATGCGGATCGATCAGCCGTTCACCAACCACAACGGCGGGTGCATGGCGTTCGGCCCCGACGGGCTTTTGTACATCGGCACGGGCGACGGCGGAAGCGCGAACGACCCCGGCAACCGCGCACTGAACCCCAACGACCTGATGGGCAAGCTGCTGCGGATCGACGTCAACAGCGACGGCTTCCCCGCTGACGCCAACGCGAACTACGCGATTCCGGCCGACAACCCGACGAGCTGGCCCACCAGCACCGGCACCACGACGACGATCCGTCGGGAGATCTGGGCGGTGGGCCTGCGCAACCCGTGGCGCTGGAGCTTTGACCGGCAGAACGGCGACCTGTGGATCGGCGATGTGGGGCAGGGCGACTGGGAAGAGGTGAACTGGGTGCCGGGCAACGGCGGGCCGGGCCGCAACTACGGGTGGCGGGTGCGCGAGGGTTTGTGGACGACGGGCCTGACCGGTGGCACGTTCGCCACCACCGGGCTGACCGACCCGGTGTATCAGTACGCCCACGACAGCGCCAGCCGGGGCGGTTTTCCTCTGGGCACGAGCGTGAACTGGGGCCAGTCGATCACTGGCGGGTACGTGTACCGCGGGACGGCGATCCCCGGGTGGCGCGGGCGGTACTTCTTCGCGGACTTCGTGTCCAACCGCGTGTGGTCGGTGCGGGGCATCAACGGTGTCGCGACGGACTATCAGATTCACACCACGCAGCTCGGCAACCCGGCGAGCATCGGCTCGTTCGGCCAGGACAACAACGGTGAGATGTACATCGTGCAGACCTTCGGCAGCCCGCAGATCCGGCGGATCGTGCCCTCGGCGCTGAGCAACAGCCTCAGCCCGGCGGACATCGTGCAGATCGGCGGTGCACCGGGGCCTGACAACGCGCTGACCGGCGACGACTTCATCGCCTATATCAACGCGTTCGCCAGCGGCGATCTGCTGGCCGACATCGTGGGCATCGGCGGCACGCGTCCGCCGGACAACCAGATCACCGGCGACGACTTCATCGCGTTCATCAACGCGTTCGCCGGGAACTGAGTGTGGCCGAGGCCGGGCCGGCTGCTCCGCGGCCGTCGGCCGACATGCAGAGCAGAGATCATCACCGCCCCGACCGGGACCAACCGGCCGGGGCGGTGTGCTTTGCGGAGGCGTGGAGCAGGCGGGTATCCTGCGGCATGAGCACGATGACGGCCTGTCGGGTTGGTTCTGTGGAGATTGGTGCGGCGGGAGGCGGGGGCGCCGGCGGCGGCCCGGTGATCATCGCCGGGCCATGTGTGCTGGAGAGCTTGGAACTCGGTCGCCAGATCGGCCAGGAGGTGCTCGGGCACTGCCGGCGGCTGGGGCTGCGGTACATCTTCAAGGCCAGTTACGACAAGGCCAACCGCTCGTCGATCCGCTCGCCCCGGGGGCCGGGGCTGGAGCAGGGGGTGGCATGGCTGGGGCAGTTGCGGGCGGAACTGGGTGTGCCGGTGACGACTGATATCCACGCCCCGGAGCAGGCGGCGCCGGTGGCCGAAGTGGTGGACCTGCTGCAGATCCCGGCGTTCTTGTGCCGCCAGACCGATCTGCTGCTGGCGGCGGGGCAGGCGGCGGCGGCCAAGGGGCGAGCAGTGAACGTGAAGAAGGGTCAGTTCATGTCGCCCGGCGAGATGCGCGGGGCGGTCAAGAAGCTGGCCGAGGCGGGGACGGGCAACGTGATGCTCACCGAGCGGGGGACGTTCTTCGGGTACGGGCGGCTGGTGAACGACTTCATCGGACTGGGCGACCTGATGGACCTGGGCGTGCCGGTGTGCTTTGACTGCACGCACAGCACGCAGACGCCGGGCACCGGCGAGCAGACCGGTGGGCGGCCGGACCGGGCGCCGCTGCTGGCCAAGGCGGCCATCGCGGCGGGCGTGCAGGCGCTGTTCATCGAGTGCCATCCGGACCCGTCCAAGGCGCTGTCGGACGGCAGCACCATGCTGCCCCTGGCGAGCATCGGCGGGCTGCTTGAGAAGGTGGCGGGGATCGCCAAGGCGATCAGCTGAGTTGGCTCGCGGGGCGGGGGTTGGCCAGTCAGGCCTTGCGCGAGGCGGAGTCGTGCCGTCGCGGGGCGGCGTCTGGCGGTGATGGATCCAGCGCCAGGCCGAACTCGGCGGCGCGGGTGGCCAGTTCGGCCAGGAAGGCGGGCCCGAACTGCTGGGCCTTGCGTTCGCCGATGCCTCGGACGGCGAGCAGGCCATCGTGCGTACTGGGGCGGAGCGTCGAGAGTTCGCGCAGCGTGCGGTCGTCAAAGACCATGTACGCGGGGATCGACCGTTCGGAGGCGAGCTTGCTGCGGAGGTAGCGCAGGGCCTCGAAGAGCTGCTGCTCGGCGGGGGCGAGTTCGACCAGGCCGGCGGCGCGGGTGGCGGCGCGGTCGGCGGTCTGGGCGTCCACATGCACGCTGCGACGCAGGACGGCAGCACGCTCGCCCTTCATGACGCTGGCGCCGTCGGCGGTGAGGGCGAGGACGGGATACTCGCCGTCGTCGCGGCGGAGCAGGCCCTGATCGATGAGTTGGTCGACGTAGCCGGAGAGGTCGCGACGCTCGAGCGTGCGGAGCAGGCCGAAGGTGGACAGGCCGTGGTGGCCGCGCTCGGTGACCTTCTGGGTGGCGCGGCCGCGGAGCACATCAACTAGGTGGCCGGCGCCGAAGTGGCCTCCGGACTGCTGGAAGCGGGCGACGCAGGCGAGGACCTTGCGGGCGATGGTCTGGCCGTCGGGGACGTCCTGGGATTCGCCCAGGCAGATGTCGCAGGCGGAGCAGTTGGCGCCGTCAAAAGGCTGGCCGAAGTGCTCAACCAGGGCGCGGTGGCGGCAGACAAAGCCGCCAGCCAGGCGGGCCATCTCGCGGAGCAGGGCGGTCTGGGCTTCGGTGACGGCGGCGGGCGTGCCCATCTCCTTTGCGGAGCGTTCCATCAGCCGCGTCCACTTGGCGACGTCGGACCCGCTGTGCAGCAGCACGCACTCGGCGGGCAGGCCGTCGCGGCCGGCGCGGCCGGCTTCCTGCTGGTAGGCCTCAACGGAGCGGGGCAGGCCGGCGTGGATGACGCAGCGGACGTCGGAACGGTCAATGCCCATGCCGAAGGCGACGGTGGCGGTGACGACGTTGAGGTCGCCGGACTTGAACTGGTCCTGCACCTTGGCGCGGCGGGTGGGCTCCAGGCCGGCGTGATACGGGCGGGCGTTGACGCCGGCGTTGCGGAGATGCTCGGCGAGGGCTTCGGCCCCGTCGCGGCTGAGGCAGTAGATGATGGCGGCCTGGCCGGCGTGGCGGGCGAGGATGGACTTGATCTGGCCGAGGGAGGCGGAGCCGGCGGCGCGGGGGAGGAAGCGGTAGGTGAGGTTGGGGCGATCGAACGGGCCGACCAGGACGCGGCGGTTGCGGAGGCTGAGTTGGGCGACGATGTCGTCGCGCACGCGCGGGGTGGCGGTGGCGGTGCAGGCGAAGACGGGGACGCCGGGGAGGACGCTGCGCAGTTCGGCCAGGCGGCGGTACTCGGGGCGGAAGTCGTGCCCCCATTGGCTGATGCAGTGGGCTTCGTCGATGGCGATGCCGCCGACGCCGGGGCCGGAGTCGGCGATGCGGGCGAGCATGCTGAGCGTGCCGGGGAGCAGGAGGCGTTCGGGGGCGACAAAGAGCAGGCGGAGTTCGCCGGCGGTCAGGCGGCGGCGGGTGTCGGCGGCTTGCTCGGGGGTCAGCCCGCTGTGGAGGGCGGCGGCGGGGATGTCGCGCAGGGCGAGCGAGTCGACCTGATCCTTCATCAGGGCGATGAGCGGGGAGACGACGACGGTGAGCTTGCCGGTGACCAGCGGCGGCGCCTGGTAGCAGAGGGACTTGCCGCCGCCGGTGGGCATGACCAGGAGCCAGTCCTCGCCATTGACGGCGCGGGCGATGGCTTCGGCCTGCAGCGGGCGGAGGGAGTCAAAGCCCCAGTAGCGGCGGACGACCTCGGCGATGCGCTGCTGGACCGCGGCCGAGCCGGCGTCGGGCGGAACGGCGGGCACGGAGGGGGCGGTCGGGGGCATGGGCTGGGCGCTGGGGTGAAAAGGGCGGGCCGATGGGCGCGGGCCGGCGGCTGGAGAGGATATCGTGGGCCGAGGCGGGCGGGTCTGGGAATGGTGGGCTTGAAGCAAGGAGCGTGCGATGAACTGTCCGGTGTGTCCGAACATGAAGCTGGTGATGACCGAGCGATCGGGCGTGGAGATTGACTACTGCCCGAACTGCCGCGGGGTTTGGCTGGATCGCGGGGAGCTGGACAAGATCGTGGAGCGGGCGGGCGGCGGCGGTGCGGCGGGGCCGGCGGCGGGCGGGCGGGCGGCGCAGCCGGTGCAGCAGCAGCCTCAGCAGCCGATGCATCCGCAGCAGCAGCAGCGGCGGTTTGATGATGACAACGACGACAGCAAGTACGGGTACAACTACGAGGACCCGAACCGGCGGCGGAAGAAGAACTGGCTGAAGGACATGTTTGACCTTTGAGGCGAAATGGCCAAATGGTCAAATGGCCAAATGAAGGCACGCAAGCGGTTGGGGCGGGCGGCTGGCGGGCCACTGGCGAGAGGGTGGTTTTAGCCCAGAAAAACAGGGGTTTTTGGGGGTTGGCCAAAAAGACAACCGGGGCCCTGCGAGAGGGCCCCGGTTTGTTTTTTGGATTGTCGCGAGTTGGTTACGCGAGGCTGGGCGGGACTGGATTACCAGTTGCTGCCGCCGCCGCCGCCGTAGCCACCACCACCGCCGCCGCCGCCGAAGCCACCACGGCCGCGGCCACCGCCGCCGCCGCCGAAGCCACCACGACCGCCGCCGCCGCCGCCGCCGAAGCCGCCGCGACCGCCGCCACGATCCTCCTTGGGACGAGCCTCGTTGACGGTCAGGGGGCGACCGTCAACGTTCTGGCCGTGCAGGCCGGTGATGGCGGCCTGGGCGTGCTCGGGGGAGGCGAACTCGACGAAGCCGAAGCCGCGGGGGCGGCCGGTGTCACGGTCCATGACGAGGGAGGCGGAGGTGACATCGCCGTACTGCGCGAACAGGTCGCGGAGCTGGGCCTCGGTGGTCTTGAACGAGAGGTTACCGACGTACAACTTCATATCTGAATCTCTGGCCCGCGCGAAACTGAAACAGAAACCGGCTGCTTGACTGGGGCCAAAGAAGCGTCGGCGACCAAGGAGCGTCATCCGACTCTGGACGGCAACTGCGGAGGTCAGGCAAACCATAGGCAGGGGGGGGGCAGGGGAAATGGTCAAATGGTCAAATAGTCAAATGGTCAGATGAAGGCAGGGATG
>Ga0315900_10003869_pt1 | contig 21594 bp, 36 predicted proteins | sample LakEriMetagenome_FD_203521 | JGI IMG/M metagenome (GOLD analysis project Ga0315900, IMG submission 203521) | Freshwater fungal communities from buoy surface, Lake Erie, Ohio, United States - Buoy 12 MA114 | ecosystem: Environmental > Aquatic > Freshwater > Lake > Lake biofilm | place: USA: Lake... | reverse complement strand
GGCGCCTCATACACTGCCAGCCTGCCCTCTTCTTGGTCGCATCTACGGTAGTAAAGCGTTACCTTTTCATTCTCATAACGTGTCAGTTCCATCCTGACTATTTCGGTGCTTGGCTTGGGTGTCTCAACCTTGGGTTTGGGCGCCTCGAGAACGGGCTTGCTGACGACAGCAGCCACTGCAATTGCCGCCGTTGCCAGCCCGATTGGCATTACTCGTCATCCCCAAGCAAGATGCCAAGGACTATCGTCAGCGCGAGTACCAGCACCATAATTCCGGCGCCTATCATCATCAGGCCAACGACAGCCGCCATCATTTGGCAACCACCAGCAGGAAGACCGCAGCGCCGACAATCCAAGCGTAGGCAATGTTCTTCATACGAATGCGGCGCAGGATGCTTATGTCTGTCAGCAGGGACTCCTGCAGCAGCTCCATGTCGTAAGAAGCCTCCCATGCAGGCTGCGGCTCGTAATACTTGCCGATCTCAATGCCGGTCTTTGTGCGGTAAGGCGTAACCTTTTTGTAGCCGCTAGAGAATGTCATTGGTGGGTGTTCCATTGTGTAACCTCCTGTTAAGTATTGCTACGATACAACATCTAATTCCAGATTACAACAGCTTGCACAAACTTTTTTAACGTGGTGTAATGAGGCATTAAACGGAGAATTGTGATGACCCTACAAGAATGGTTTGCCAAACAACCCCGAGGTGCAAAGACTGCGATGGCGCAGGCTATCAACGTCAGCAAGACGTGGCTGTCCCTGATTATCAATGGGCAAAAGATGCCAAGCCCCATGTTAGCAGTGGCGATTAGTGCCCATACCAAAGGCAAAGTGCCGCGTAAAGCCTTGCGCCCGGATATTTTCGACTGATATGATGGTCTCCAATGCGCTTGGCGGCGCGAATCAGGTAAGCCCTAGCCGGGACTCTGCTGGTACCTGCCAGTCCGCCAACATCCTCACGGATGAGAGTCTCGCCTAGGGCTTTTTTTTGGGGAAATCATGCAACTAAAGCCTAAGAACTGGGACAAGTTCCAGCACTACAAAGATCGTTGCCCACCGTGGATAAAGCTACACCGAGATCTGCTGAATGACCGGATTTATGCAGGGCTACCGATTGCTAGCAAGGCGCTAGCACCATTGCTCTGGCTGCTGGCAAGTGAGTCGAAGGACGGTAGTTTTGACGCGTCTAGCGAAGAGCTAGCCTTCCGCTTGCATATTGCTAGCAAAGAGATAGAGGCGGGTCTCAAGCCATTGATTGATAAAGGTTTCTTTGTGGATGCTAGCACGATGCTAGCACCTTGCTTGCAACCTGCTATCCCAGAGAGAGAGACAGAGACAGAGACAGAGAGAGAGCAGAAGAAGCAGTCTCGTGGAACTCGACTGCCTACTGATTGGGTAGCGACTGATTCACAGACAGCCTTCTGTCGGAAGTTTCGGCCTGATCTCAACCCTGTGGCTGTGGCTGATAGGTTCCGGGACTTCTGGATTGCGCAGCCCGGCGCCAAGGGTGTGAAGCTCGACTGGGACGCGACATGGCGCAACTGGGTGCGGAACGAAAAAGCCGGTGGTGGTAGCCGTCCTGAGGCTTCTGCTTCACCGATGCCCGCTTGGGCACCAAAACGGGCGTAGAGACGATGAGAGGCCACGAAGCACTCATCGCCCTGCGGCGAGATAAAAAGCGCCCACAAGGCGTCTGGATCAGCCACAGCCGGTCTCCTGACTGCTTGGTCTGGCACCTGAGCGCCACGACCCTGCCGTACCCGGAGATCGAGATACTGCCGTCCGAGAACCCCGCGGCGTTAGACCTGCGGTTTGTTGTTGGCCTGACCGTCCATGTAAACGGTTGCAGTGATTACAAAAAAGCAAAAAGACTTCACGACGCCTTAAAGGCTGCAGGTGCCCGGCGCGTGATCAGTGTGGTCGGCGACTTGCTGATCGATAGCGAAAGAGGAGAATTTGATGGCTACGTTCCTGAATGATGACGACATAGACTTTGATGCCTACCTGTCCGCAACGGACAGCGATGCCAAGGTCAAGAAGGCCGCGGTCTGGGCGGAAGAGTTTGAGGCTGAGCTGCTGTCGCCACCGATTGACCGCTCGGTCTCGATGCCGTGGGGCTCGACGGTTGACAGCTTTGCTTTCCGACCGGGTGAGGTATCTGTCTGGGCTGGTGGTAACGGGTCTGGGAAGTCGCTGATGACTGGTCAGGTGATGCTGGGCCTGATTAAGCAGAACCAGAAAATCTGCATCGCCAGCTTCGAGATGAAGCCTAAGATCACTCTGAAGCGGATGATCCGTCAGTTCGCAGGCAAGTCGTTGGAGTCCAACAATTACGTCAAGACCCCGGAAGCTCAGAAGCGCGAGGCCTACGGTCGGTTCTTTGGTTTTGTCGGTGATCGCCTGTGGCTCTATGACCAGCAGGGTACCGTCAGTAGCCGAACCATTGAGGCCATGTGCCATCATTGCGCAACGAAGCTGGGTATTCAGCATGTGGTGATCGACAGTTTGATGAAGTGCGTCCCCGGCGAAGACAGTTACAACGAGCAGAAGGATTTTGTTGATCGGCTGACTGCGATTGCCAGAGATCACGACATTCACATTCACTTGGTTCACCACATTCGTAAGCTGGCAAGTGAAGAGGTGCGCCCAAGCAAGTCAGACTTGCGTGGTTCATCGGCGATTACCGATCAGGTGGACAACGTCCTAATTCTGTGGCGCAATAAGAAGAAGCAGCACAGCATTGAGCGTGGCGAATCGATTGACCCGATGATTCCTGATGCATACTTGATGTGCGAGAAGCAGCGGAACGGTGAGCGTGAGCCTTGGTTTGAGTTTTATTTTCACTCAGACTCGCAGCAGTTCATCGACCGATACAACGGTATGCCGATGGCGTTTGATTTGAAGGGTGATTTTTGAAGAATGTTCCAACCGAAATATGGCAGTGTCTTGTACGAGAAGTTATCCGAATGCGGATTAAAGACCGGAATCAGGCTCACGAGTTTTTGCGAATGTGGGAAAAGAACCATGATGATCAGCAGCTCCGGGCTGTGGTTAAAGCTCAGTGGGACAAAGGCAACCGAGGTGAAAAGGGAGATTGGAAATGAACACTGAACAATTTAAAAAATGTTCTGCAAAAGCCGTTGAGGTCATGAAGAAAAGATATGAGCCCTTGATGAATGGCTTTATTGAAGACTTGAATGATGTTGATGAATTGGCGGTGCTGATGTTGATGCTGGCGCAAAGAGTGGTCGCAAACTCAATTCTTTTAAATCAAGAAGGCGGCGTAGATTCAGAAAAAACTATGCTTTCAATACTCGAGGGCTCTCAATTGTATGCTCAGGATGGCGCTGCTTATATAGAAGCGCAAGTTGCGTTGTATAAAATGAAAAAAAGTGATCGGGGTTAAAAATGAAAGAGATGAGTGATTTTACGAAGAAGTTCTTAGCGGGTAGTGGTCAGGTGGAGGTCTTCACCCAGCGTGAGTTCGATGATGCGCTGGCGATTGCGAAAGCCGAGATCATGGCAGTAGCAATTGAGACCACGAAGACAGCTATCAAGATTGAACGGGAGGCCTGCGCTGAGCTGGTGGAAGCGTTGGCTGAAGAAGAGAATGAGGGTGAGCTGTGTACTGCCCTGCGTAACGCTGCTGAAGCGATTAAGAATCGGTTGCCAGCGCAGCGTCAATGATCTGGATCGGTATCGACCCCGGCTTAAGATCGGGGGCCATAGCAGCGATTGACCACAACGGGTTATTCATTGGTGCCCATGACATCGTCGCCGTTCAAGATCGGATCGATGCCAGAGCATTGAAGCAAATAATTTTAGATATGACGATACCGGGGGATGACTATGCAATCTGTTTGGAACAGGTTTGGACGATGCCGAAACAAGGCATTGCCTCTACTGGTCGTTTTATGCGCGCCTTTGGGGCTATTGGTGCTGTCGCTGAACTTATGTGCGAAAGGATTTTTTACGTTACGCCACAAGTTTGGAAAAAAGCCATGAGCGTCACGTCGGATAAGAACGATTCGTTAGCCGCGGCGAGAATTGCATTCCCGCAGGCGACGTTACTGCTGAAGAAAGATCACGGTAAGGCTGAAGCGTTGTTGATCGCGGAGTACGCACGGAGGACATTCTCATGAGTATGTTTGACACTGAAGAGCAGATGCGCTGTGCCTTTGCAGCGTTTGCATTACAGGGAATAATGTCATCGATTGATCAGTTGGAAATTTTAGAGAACGAAAACAACCGTCGGTTTATTGCTGAAACTGCTTTCGACATGGCGGACATGATGATGGGGGTAAGGAATGAATCCGTCCGACATTGAGATGTATCGGGCATGGATGCGCGGCGACTCGATTGGATCAATCGCGAAGCGGTACAAGTTACATAAGACTCAAGTACGAAAGGTAGTTAATCGTGTCGTGGAACAACGCAGTCCCGAGGCGCTGCTCAAATTGCCGGGAGACCAAGCCGGTGAGTGGCGGGATGTATGAGCGGTTTGCAGATGGAATGAGACAACGCTGGCTATGTGAGCAGTGTCATAAAAAATCACAGCGAGGTGAGTATGGACAGGGAGATCGACCCAAATAAAGCGGTGGACTTCATCAGGGACAACGGGAAGTTCTACGCTAAGGCTAAGGCTGACCGGGTGTACATGGAAGAGTACCGCAAGAGCCTCAAGGCGATTCTGATGAAGCGGTCAATGGAGACCGCGGTCAACGCGCAAGAGCGTGAAGCGTACAGTCATCCTGAGTACGTCGACCTGCTGAACGGGCTGAAGGAAGCCGTGGAGCAGGAAGAGCGCCTGCGGTGGGAGATGGTCGCAGCTCAGGCGAGGGTCGAAGTATGGCGTAGCCAAGAGGCCAGTAACCGGGCGGAGTTCAAAGCGACGATATGAACAACAAGCTGACCGCGGCTGAACGTAAGCATCTGGAAAGGGTCAAGAGCCTGCCCTGTAGCGTCTGTAACGCCCCACCGCCCAGCTCAGCACACCACATCAATCAGGGCCAGCAGTACACCACTGTGGCCCTCTGCTATGACTGCCACCAAGGCTCCATGATGGGCTGGCACGGGAACAAGCGGGCTTGGGCTATCAGGAAGATGGACGAGCTGGACGCCCTGAACATCACTATACAGCGCCTGCTGTGCGACGGATTGCCAATCGAGCAAGACGAAAAAATATTTTAATTTGTTGTTGACACGTCGTTTAATGTGGAATTAAACTCTGTCTTACGGTCAAGTTGGATCGGATGCGACAGGAGCGAACACCATGAAAAACGACATCAACACCATCGACACACTCGGTACCTTGCTGGCTCAGATTGCTGATCTCGAGGCGCAGGCTACCGCCATCAAGGACGATCTCAAGGATGCGGCTACCGCTCCCGGCGGCAGCAAAGTCTTCGAGGGTGGCATGTTCAAGGCCACGGTCATCGAGTCCAACCGCAGCACCATCGACTGGAAGCGTCTGGCTGCAGACCTCGGCATTACTGACGAGCAGCTTGCTGCCTATACCAAGACCGCTGCTGTGTTCAGCGTCAAAGTCACTTCACGTTAACTAGGGGGTAATCATGGAATCAATCAAAGTACAAGGCATCGAGCGTTTTCAGTCTGTCTATGTGTCAACGATAGACGATTCGGTTTGGGTCAACGTCCAGACCAGCAATGGCAGTGCGAACACTCGGCTGTCAGTAGAGGGGGCTGAGAAGCTCATAGAAGCCCTACAAGCCGCGATTGGCAGCGTGGGGGCATCTTTGGATGTCCGGTACCAAAACGAGCCTGTGGAGGCCTCAGAATGAGCGACGGCACATTGTTTGGGGTCGGGTTAGCCGTCCTAATGATCGCGGCATGGCTAACCCACGTCTTTACCTGCTTTATTACCGCGGCGTGGGGGTTCCTGATAGCTGGGGCGATCTTCTTCCCCATTGGCATTTTGCACGGCTTGTACTTGTGGTTTAGTTAACAAAGAAAATTGTTGACACGGGTGCGATCGTTTAATGTAGAATTACATTCACGGTCGCAGTGACCGGATGCGAACAGGAGCGAAATCATGACCCAGCTATACACCCGCAGCGGTACCGAGTACACCGGCAGCGTCCAGCTCAGCGCCAAGGGCAAGCCGACCTATACCTATCAAGTCTCCTGCACCCGTTGCCACGTTATCAATGGTCAGCGTCTGTATGTGATGGGCATGATGAATGGCAAGCCTTACTCGCACACTGGCTTTGACTGCTGGGGGTGTGGCAACACGGGCGTGACCAGCACCAAGACCGCCCCGCTGTACACCGCCGAGCAGCTTGCCAAGCTCAACGCGACCGCGGACAAGCGCCAAGCGGAGCGTCAGGCCAAGCGCGAAGCCGAGCAGGCTCTGGCAGCAAAAGAGCTGGCTGATAAGCTGGCGACATTCAAGGCCGAACATGCCGAGTTCTGCGTCGAGCTGAACAGCTTAGCCGGCGAGTTCTGGAATGGCTTTCGTGACGGCTTCTACAAGCGCCTACAAGCCCCTACAGAGCGTCAGATCGCCTTGGTCAAGGCCGAGATAGCCAAGCTGCAGCAAAACGTCACCAGCGCCTATGTCGGCGCCATTGGCGACCGTATCGAGATTGCCGGCAAGATCGAGCGCGTCATCACCACCGAGAGCTTCTACGGTATCAAGCACATCAACATTATCCGTTGCGAGAATGGTAACGTCGTCGTGTACCGCGGCAACTACCTTGGCGGCAAGGACGATGCCGTACACATCATGGCAACCGTGGCTGAGCATACTGAGTACAACGGTGTCAAACAGACAATTGTTCAGCGCCCCAAACAAAAGTAAGATTTTTTCAAAAAGGGGGTTGACCGCCCCCTCATCTTTTAATGTAGAATTACACCACTGACACATTGGTCAGGATGCGAAACAGGAGAGCGAGATGGTTGACGAGCGCAAAGTAGTTCTGACGGTAGGCAAATACAGCATCATCCGTGAGCGGTATTACGGCTTCCGTTGCAACTCGTTATCGACGATTTGGGAAGTTGTCGAGAACACAACAGGCGTTAACGGCGAACCCACTGAGATGGCTGTAGCTCGTTTGTACCGCCTGCGGGACGCCAAAGCCAAACTCCAAACCCTTGCAGTAATCTAACCCTAATAGCGAAAGGAAGCGAAATCATGAGACTCGGAACCCAAACAGGCAGCTTAGTTAACCACATCATGACCAACAGCCGCTCGGCTGAGCCCTACGTTGGTATGCCAGCCACCATCTGCTACTGGACTGACCGCAGCCCAGCGACCGTAGTGGAAGTCAACATGAAAGGCCGGTACATCGTGGTTCAGGATGACGACTACAAGCGCGTAGACGGCAACGGCATGAGCGAGAGCCAAGTCTACGAGTACACCCAGAACCCTGAGAACTACAAGCGCATTTACCGCAAGAACAAGAAGGGTCAGTGGGTGCAGCAGGTTCGTAACCCTGAGACTGGTCGCCTGAACAATGCGCCAAGCGGCAACCTATATCTGGGTGACCGCGAGAAGTACCACGACTTCAGCTTCTGATTAATCCGCCCGGCGAAAGCCGGGCACCACCGAGATACGACATGACTGAAACTTTGAAGCTGGGCAGCAAGATGATCGTGGTTGACATTGGCGACAACGACTACAAGGTTCTTAATAGAATGGAAACACAGTTCGATAATCTGGCTGACGCTGCGTATGATGAGCATTGCAAGCGGATGATCCTGATGAGCGCGTTGGAGGACATCTTAGCTGACGGTACTTGCACGGCGAGTATCCGGGAAATCGCGGAGTATGCGATGGGCCTCGTGGATGACAAAAAGTCTGTAGACTGACGACTCATTGGGGAAGCGCAATCCCATAACAATGAGCGTCAAGGATCGGCAGCTCAGCCGTTTGCGTAGAGCGCCAAGTGGCATGGAGATCGGCTGGTCACTACCCCCGACCCCGTAGACTGGAACCTGCGGAGCAGAGTCGGTCTCCATACCAGTTGGGAAAGCGGATGCTGGTGGTCTGTACCTTACGGGCCAGCGCAACCAGTGCAGCGAGTACCGACTACCCCTAACAATAAGAGGACAGCATGGAAAACCAAGACATTCGTATTACATTGCAATACAATCTCGAAGAGGTTAATCATTTATTGACACTGCTTGGGGCTCTGCCCTTCAATCAAGCGGCGCCAATGATCGACAACATCCGGGTGCAGGCAATGCCACAGCTCCCAGTTGCTGAGGGGAAAGAAGATGCCGAAGAGCAAGGGAATAGTTGACGACTTGCAAGAGTTTGCCGAAGACTATCGTAAGACGTACAAGGCTGGCTTAGGCCTTGACCCGGATAAAGACTATGTAGCAGCCGCCAAAGAAAAGGCGGCTGAGTTCGTTGATAACCTCGGTAAGGGCGCCCGCAACTATGGTCGCGCCTACAAAGAGGGTTTGGGTATGAAGCCCGAGACCGACTACGAGAAGAAGCGTGGCGGCACAGTCAAGAAGGCCCGCAAAACCATCAGGGGTTATGACTGAGATGGACAAGGACTTAGAGACGCGCTTCGCAGTACATGAGGCGCTATCAAATGCCCGCTATGAGGCTATCGAGAAGCGCCTTGAAAAGGGCGACCAGCGGATGATCCGCATTGAGATGCTGATCTATGGCGTAATGATTATGGTGCTGCTAGGCCCGGGAGCCGCGGCAGAGTTCCTGAAGAAACTATTCACCTAGTAACAGGCAAGAGAGAGACTGAGATATGTCTGATGACGCCACAGTTGCCGCCGAGCAAGCAAAGCCCCCAAAGAAGCGGGCTGGTAGGAAGACAGAGTACGACCCCGCTATAGCCGCAGAGATCTGTACAAGGATCAGTTGCGGCGAATCCCTACGCCAAATCTGCATGGAAGACAGAATGCCAGTACACAGCACTGTGTATCTTTGGCTGTTGCAGAATAAGCAATTCTCGGATAACTACGCGAGAGCAAGGGAAGAGCAGGCAGACACACTCGCTGATGAGATACATGCTATTGCTGATGAGCCCCCTCAAGAGATCGTTGATGACAAGGGCATAAGCCGCACAGATAGTGGCTGGGTGACATGGCAGAAGAACCGCGTAGACGCCCGCAAGTGGGTAGCGGCTAAGCTGAAGCCTAAGAAGTACGGCGACCGCCAGATCGTCGCTGGGGACGCTGACAACCCGCTCGAGATGAAAGTCGACACGGGTATCTTCGACGCCGTCCTGAAGAACATCGAGCTAACCAAGCAATCCAAGAGATGAGATTCTGCACCTCCTGCCAAACGCAGAGGGCTGAAGGGGAGATGCAGCGGCGGGGGTCGGTAATGCGCTGGATATGCAGGCCATGCCTTGAGCGCAAGAGCGAGAGCCCCTACAAGTCCACCGAGAAGAGTTCCTACCGCGAGCCGATGAGGAAATGAATGGAGAGGGTCGAGATCATCCTGCTGGCAATCTACCTGACCGCGGTTGCGGTACTGTCGGTATGGTTTGCGGTGGTGACCCTGCACATGCCGCCTCGCCCAGCCTGCAAGACCCCAGAGCTACGGCCCGACCTGACCGCCGACCAGTGCCGGAGAAGATTATGGTGACATTCTTTTGGATACTGACGTGCCTGTTTGCCATGCTGGTTGGCATGGTGATGGGCTACATCATCGGCTCTGAGGCTGGCGAGTCCAAAGCCTACAAGGTGATGCGCAACCCTGAGCTCGACTCGCTGTCGCCCGCTGAGCGCCGCAGGAAGGCTAACGGCCCGTGGACGTAGCAGAAGAACTAAGGCGACGCATCGCTGAGCGTAAGGCTGAGCTGATGGCGATCAAAGAGCGCGAGCTGCTGGAGTTCCCAGAGATCGCCCTGTATGCGGCTGAGTTCCTATCGGTGCTAGTAGCCCTGATGTTCGGCGTGGCTGGCAAGCCTGAAGCCTGCTGCGCCATGATGCTGATTGCTATCTACCTGAAGCTGCGCCGATGAGCGACTTAGTCGAGATCCTCAAAGACCCCGAGACCCGGGCGCAGTACGCCAAGCTGCCGCCTGAGTATCGTGCCGCCTTTGAGTGGCGCACCAACTGGCTGCTGACCGCCCATAACTATCAGATCCTGCCGTCGGGGGACTGGTGGGACATTTGGCTGATGCTCGCAGGCCGTGGCGCAGGCAAGACACGCACCGCGGCTGAGCAGCTCGGCTGGTGGGCTTGGGAAGCGCCCAACACCCGTTGGGTGGTCGCCGCACCGACATCCTCAGACGTTCGCTCGACCTGCTTCGAGGGTGACTCTGGCCTGCTGTCTGTCATCCCCTCGATCCTGATCAAGGACTACAACAAGGCGCTGCACGAGCTGACGCTGGTTAACGGCTCGCTGATCAAGGGCATCCCGGCGTCCGAGCCCGAGCGTTTCCGCGGCCCGCAGTTCCACGGCGGCTGGTGCGATGAGCTGGCGGCGTGGGACTACCTGCAAGAAGCGTGGGATATGATGCAGTTCGGCCTGCGTCTGGGTAAGAAGGTGCGGCTGATCTGCACGACGACCCCGAGGCCGAAAGACTTGATCCTCGAGCTGGTGGAGCGGGACGGGGACGATGTGGCGATGGTGACCGCCTCGACCTACCAGAACCTCGACAACCTAGCGGACAACTTCAAGAAGCAGATCCTTCAGTACGAGGGCACCAAGCTCGGGCGGCAGGAGATCTACGCTGAGCTGATAGACCCGGAAGAGGGCGGCATCGTGAAGCGGGACATGTTCAAGCTCTGGCCTGCGAACAAGCCCTTTCCGAAGTTCGAGTACATCCTGCAGTCGTATGACTGCGCCTACACGGAGAAGACGATCAATGACCCGACGGCTGCAACGACGTGGGGCGTCTTTAAGCCCGAAGACGGCCCGATGGCTGTTATGCTCATCGATGCGTGGCAAGACCATCTGCAGTACCCGGATCTCCGTCCGAAGGTTATCGAAGAGTTCAAGGTGTCGTATGGCGCTGACCCCGAGGAAGAGGGCCGAGGAAACTTTACAGGGGGCAAGAAGGTTGACTTGGTGCTTATTGAAGACAAGGCTGCTGGCATCTCTCTGATCCAAGACTTGCAGCGGGCACACCTGCCGGTGAGAGCCTACAACCCCGGCAAGGCGGACAAGATACAGCGACTCTCGATTGTGGCGAACATCATCGCGCACCGTCGTGTGTACATCCCCGAGAGCACGGCGAAGAAGGGCTATGTGCGGGACTGGGCGGAAGGGTTCGTGAGCCAGATCTGTTCCTTCCCAGAATCAACGCACGATGACTTTGTGGACAGCTGTACTCAGGCTCTGCGATACTTGCGCGACGCGGGCTGGCTGGACATTGACCCGCAGCCCGTTGACGATGATGACGATTACGTCGTGGCTGGGCGCAAGCGTTCTAACCCTTACGCGGTGTGACTATGGCAGACGGAAAAAAATCTTCGGGTAAGGGTAAGGCTCTGACTCAATTAGAGAAAGATGTCTATGAAACTTTTGGGATGCTGCCAAATGAAGACCGCTTAAGTTTCCTGCCCCGGTATAAAAGTGGTGAGGGTTTTATTGCACCCGAATTGCTGTATGACCTCGCGAAAGTGATTCAGTCTCCACGCACAGCGATGTATTCCGAACTGGGCCCAGAGGAAGCGCTAAACATGGCTCTGGGCGTGATGGGCGGTAGTTCGGTTGGCGCTGCGCCTCGCGGTGCTTTGCAGATGGGAATAGCGAAGCCGACCTTAGAGCCAAAGCGTCGAGCTGCGCTGATGGACGCAGAACGTGCGTTACCGCTCAACTTACCGAGAGCGCCCGCCAAGTCGCAGCAGGAGATCGCAGCCCACGCAGAGCGAGTCGGTCGGCAGATGCTTGGAGAGCATGTTAGAAGCGGCAAGCCAAAGGACACCCAAAACCTTGCGGGCCGCTCATTGAAAGAAAGCCAGCGGCTGAAAAACCTACAGTACGAACTGGAGCCGCTGAAAGAGCTTCCGCCAATCGAAACCGTACAACCAAGAATTGGCGACATCAACGTCGCTGTACCGGGGGACACCTCGATCAGCGACTTAGTGCTGAAGTCCATCGAGGGTGAGCCTATTGGGTCGGTGCAACAGGGCGGATCGCTGTTTGGTCTTGGCAAACTTGACCGCGATGATCCCTTGTTCTGGGCATCAAACGAAGGCCCAGCCCAGATAATGCAAGACAAGATAACGGACGTGGCTGGTTTGTTCGAGCCAGAGCGTGTGCTTGCTCAGCACTTGGCGATGGGCCGCGTTGCAAACAACTTTGCGCAACATTTCGCCGACGCAAGTCTTCGCGCTATTGATTACAGCAAGCTCAGCGCGAAAGACATGAATACGTTCGACAACGTCATCGCGGGTGGGTACACCAAGAAGAACCAAAAGACGGGTGAAGTCCAATATATTACATTCCCGCACTGGCCCGGAATAGCTGACCCTGAGGGCGCGTTGGCTGCAATGAAAGCTGACCCTGAGTTACGCAAGTGGTTCTTAAGCCGGATGAAAACGCCCAAGTTGACTCAGGCGACCAACATGCCGAACGCCTTGGACATTGAGTGGGCGATCACGCACCCTGAGTTAAGGAACATGGAAGTCAATTTGACCGGGCATTCGGTTGGCGAGATGGTGCCCGGAGCAAAGTTGGCTGATGACCCTGACCACGAAACCTACCTCAAAGGCATCCGCGGTAGATTCCTTGGGCAACAAGAGAATTTAACGCCGTTTGCAATTTCCTATCCCGATGCAACTCAGCACATTGCAACGACCCAGCGCCCTCAGGACTTTACAGGGACGATTCAGAAGGTATTCCCGCACCAGCGCGTCGATCAGCAATATATTGACGAGTATGGCGAATACATGCGTCAGCTCAATAAATTTCTCACCGGTCGCAAAAAGGGTGGTGAGGTAACCATGGCTGACGGCGGGCAGACGTTCCCACTGCAGCGTCCTGAGCTGGTGACCGAAGTTAGCTCCCGCAAGCCCAAGCATCCACTGGCTGAATTGCTGGGCAAAGGTGTGGGTGCGGTGCATGAGTTCGCCTCAAAGCCCTTTGGCTATGAGAACCCGCCGGGCGAGATGGCGTCATCCCTACTTGGCCTGCCAGCTGTGGCGACAACGCTTGAGCGGTTTGCGTATGGGGAGCCGCTGACCCGCGGTAGCGGAGAGACGTTTGGTCTGAGGCCAGAGACCACCGAGGCGCTGATGACTGCGCTACCGGTCGCAGGCGAGGCCGCACGGTTGGGGACGAAGGGCGCTAAGGCATTGGCTCCGACCGCACGAGAGATGCTTGAGGCTGGGTTAGAGCGGGCCGTAGCGCCGACTAAGATGTATGTAATGAAGCCAAAGGGCGGCAACTGGATGGCTGGCGATGTTGAGCGGGAGGTAACCGACCCCCTGAAAATCAAGATTGTTGGGCAAGCCCCTGAAGAGCGAATTGCTCTGCATGAGCGTCTTTTGCAAGACCCAGAGCTAAATCAAGATCAAATTGATCGCGTCAAATACCATCTTGAGTTGACAAAAAACGATGCTGCCATCAACAACTGGGTAGACAAGAAGCTCAATAGGTACGTTAAAAACGAGATGGGTACGACTGAAGACCCTATTCGCTTGGGCATTGAGCGTCGCGCTGCTGCGGCTGATAAGTTAAAAGCTGAAAACCAAGCCAAGCTCAGAAAGATGGAGGCAGACATTGCTCGTGCAAAAGCTGCGGGCAAAGACACCACGTTATCTCGGCGCGATCTTGAAGCTGCTAGAGAAAAGTTTGCAGACGAACAATACGTCGCATCACAGGGGCTGTATCACTCGCCAATTCCAGAAGGCGGTTGGGATGACTTTGACGTATGGCAACCATCAGTGCTGGAATCTAAAAGGCAAGAAGCAGGCTTCCCGGGGCGTAACATGGCAACGCATCCTGCTGCCAAATTTTGGGAAGTAAACTCTGACATAAATTTGTCAAACGTCGCCGCCAAAGAATATCAAAACCCCGGATTGCAGGGTACGCCATTGGTTGAAGACAACCCTTGGATTCAAAAGCTAGACCCTGAAGCAAAGATCAATCTGATTGGTCAGTCTGCGCATGTTGACCTTGATTTCCCGCACATGATTGATGAGTTGCGAAATGCGATGTCCCCGGACACTCCACTGCCCGCTAGTTTGAGGGTTACAGCAAAAGACCTCGAAAAGATGACCCCGGATGACGTGTCTGCGTTAGTCGGGAAGATTAACGCATGGCGCAACGTTCAAAAAACAAAGTCGAACACACAGATAGCGAATAACCCAGCTACGCATTTGTTCAAAGAATATCCGCCTGAGAATAACCCGAAAGGCGTATCGTGGCGGCAGATTAAGCTGCCAGAGGGATACCCCGAAGCGGAAGCTAGGAAGTTTGTAAAAGAGGCTACTCAGTACGAAGGCGACATGATGCGCCATTGCGTTGGCGGCGCTGGGCATTGCGAGCCATTGCTCCGCGGCGATGTTGAGATATACACACTGCGTGATGCCAAGGGCGAGCCGCATGTAACTATTGAGGTTAAGCCTGCGGACGTATCAAGAGCCATGGCTCAGCTTACCCCGGACGAGAGGCAGTATCTTGTTGATACGGTGAAGAACAAATACTTCAATGGTGTAATGCCGGGACGAAGTAATGAAGATGAGTTTTGGAGAATGCTTGACCATGAATACATACAGGTTCATGGTAAGCCGCCGCCAGCTATTCTTGAGATTAAAGGCAAGAACAACAATAAGCCTAAAGATGAATACATCCCGTTTGTTCAGGATTTCATCAAGTCTGGCAACTGGAGCAATGTTGGTGATTTTCACAATACAAATTTGATTCACTTGTCGCCAAGTAGTGATATGGCAAAGCTCCTTCGTGAGGCAGGCAGCAAGAACATCCCTAAATATTTGACCCAAGAGGAAGCGAATGTTTTATCTCGCTGGGCAGCTAAAGGTGGTGAATTGCCAGAAGGGTTCGCAAATGGCGGCGCGGTCGATTACGAGTCACGTTTCAACGAGATGCTCCAAAACCATATTGGTATGGCTGAAGGCGGTGCCGTGGACTACGAGTCTCGCTTCAATCAGATGTTGCAGCAGCATGTCGGCATGGCTGATGGTGGCGAAGTGAATCAGTACAACAGCGACCCCGACATGTCTGACGGCGGTTTGTTTGTAGCTGCGCCTGCGTTTAAGAATGGCGGCGCTGTGAAATCTATCTGGACAGTTAACTAAAGGAATTAATCATGCCTGAGATGCCTGTAGACCCGGAGTTCGGGCGGTTCATCAGCGGACTGAAAGAGAACGCCGAGGGCGGTGCAGAGGTGGAGCTGGACATCGATGAGGATGATCTGGAAGAGCTGCCCGACGGTTCCGTCGTTGTATCGATGGAGAAAGGCTTCAAGACGCCTTCTGAAGACGAAGACTTCTACCAGAACTTGGCTGACGTGCTGAACCCGATGGATTTGGACTCGGTCGCCATGCGCTATCTGGATCTGATCGAGAAGGATAAAGAGGATCGCAAGGGTCGCGACAAGCAATACGAGGACGGCCTGCGCCGTACTGGTATGGGCAACGACGCTCCGGGTGGCGCTAACTTCCAAGGCGCCTCGAAGGTGGTGCATCCGATCATGGTGGAGACCTGTATCGACTTCGCATCGAGGGCGATTAAGGAGCTATTCCCACCAGATGGCCCGACCCGCACCAAGATTCTGGGCGAAGTAACGCCTGAGAAATCGGAAGTCGCCGAGCGCAAGCGCGATTATATGAATTGGCAGCTTACCGAGCAAATTGAAGAGTACCGCGATGAGCAAGAACAGATGCTCACGCAGCTCCCGCTGGGTGGTTCGCAGTACCTGAAGATGTGGTACGACGACAAGAAGCGCCGTCCGTGCGCTGAATTCGTTCCTATCGACAACATTTACCTGCCGTTTGCTGCTGGCAACTTCTACACAGCCCAGCGCGTGACCGAAGTTCACGAGATTACCGACTTCGAATTCAAGCAGCGCATCGACCGCGGCCTATATCGGGACGTGCAGTTCATCAGAAGCACCCTAGAACCCGAGCAGAGCGGCGCAGAGAAGGCGAACGACAAGATTGAAGGCAAGTCCATGAGCGACAACGTGGACGGCCTACGCACCGTTTACCACGTCTACACATGGCTTGAGCTTGATGAGGATGACCGCACCGATGGTAAGTGGGCGCCATACATCATGATGATCGACGCGAACGACCACGAGATGCTTGGTCTGTACCGCAACTGGGAAGAAGGCGACGAAACGATGACGAAGCTCGACTGGATCGTCGAGTTTAAGTTCATCCCGTGGCGTGGCGCCTACGCTGTTGGCCTGCCGCACATCATTGGTGGCATGTCTGCAGCCCTGACGGGTGCTTTGCGGGCGCTTTTGGACACTGCACACATCAATAACTCCGCCACGATGATGAAGTTGAAGGGCGGCAAGATCTCCGGGCAGTCCGATCAGATCGACGTGACCCAAGTTATCGAGATTGAAGGCGCTCCGGGCGTGGATGACGTGCGGAAAATCGCCATGCCGCTGCCCTTTAACCCGCCAAGTGCCGTTTTGTTCGAGCTTTTGGGCTGGTTGACCACGCAGGCCAAGGGTGTGGTGACCACGGCAGAGGAAAAGATCGCTGATGTCACGTCAAATGCCCCTGTGGGCACGACTCAGGCGCTGATTGAGCAGGGCGCGGCGGTGTTTTCGTCGATTCATGCCCGCTTGCACGAGTCGCAGAAGCGCGTTTTGATGATTTTGGGCCGGATTAACCGCTGGTATCTGGATGAGCAGCAAAAAGGTGACGTAGTTGCCGATTTGCCTATCTCTAAAGAAGATTTCATGCGCAATTCAGACGTTGTACCGGTGTCTGACCCGCATATCTTCAGTGAGACGCAGCGTATTGCCCAGATGCAGGCGGTTATTTCGCTGTCGCAACAGAATCCTGACCTGTTTGACCGCCGAGCTGTGGTTTCCCGTGCGTTAAAGCAGATGAAGGTGCCAAACGTGGCGGAATTAATGCCAGCAGCGATCAAGCCGGGCGAGATGAATGCGATTGACGAGAACATGGCGATGGCACTGGGCAAGCCTGCCTTTGCGTATCCCGGTCAGGATCACCTAGCTCATATACAGAGCCACCTGAATTTTTCTTTAGACCCAACGCTGGGCAGCAACCCGATCATTGCGATGAACTGCTTGCCGCAAGAGATGGAGCACATCAAGCAGCACATGGTGCTTTGGTACAAAGACCAGATGACCCAGTACGCCGCGGGCGAGACCGGCATCAACCTGCAGAAGTACGACGAAAAGGATATGACCAAGCCAATCGATCAGACGATTGCTGTGGCCTCCGAGCACGTCAAGATGGACACACAGCAGGTCTTTGAGAAGGTAATGCCTGCCCTGCAGCAGTTGGGCCAGTTGATTGCCCAGATGACGCAGCAGCGCCAGCAGCAGGCTACACAAATGGATCCTGACTCGCAGGCTGTACTGCAGGCGTCGATGGCTGAGACCCAGCGTCGCCAGATGCGCGATCAGGCGGACATCCAGTTGCAGACCCAGAAGCTGCAGACAGAAGTCGCTATGAACACCGAGAACAACCTGACGAAAGAGCGGATGAAAGCCGCCGACCTGACGGTTGAGGGTGCCAATTTACAGAAGGAACAGCAGGAAACTGCCCTATCGCTGCAGGAAGCAGCACAACGTAACTTAGGAGTTTAATCATGACCGTTACATTGAAAGACGAGCAGTCCGAAGCCGTTCGTCAACAACACCGCAACGCGACTGGTGCTTGGATCACCGGTCAAGAGTACAAAGAGCAGGGTTCGGCTACCCAACCGGAAGCCAACTCTGATCATGGCAATTTTTCCAGCAACAAGGGTATAGACAAGCGTAACGCATGAGATACGAGTCTGACTTCATTGGTGCTGTAAAAGCGCGTCAGCACGAGATCGCCGCGTCGTTGGCTGCAGGTAACTGCGTCAACTTCGAGACGTATCAACGGCTGGTGGGTCAACACCGAGGGCTGCAAGATGCCCTCGATATTCTTAACAATCTTTTAAGGGAAGAAGATGAACATGAATGAACCGGTAGCTTCTAACGAAGCTGATTTGGCTTGGGCATTCCCGAGCGTTGAACCCGGTGCGAAGCCTTTAGGGGCGAGAATTTTGGTGCAACTACGTCGTACCAAAAGGAAAGCAACCAGTGCCGGGATTATCTTGGTCGAAGAGACTAAAGAGACCGAGAAGTGGAACAACATGGTGGGCAAGGTAATCATGATTGGGCCTTTGGCGTTTCGTAAGCGCGACACGATGGAGCCGTGGCCTGAGGGCGCATGGTGCGAGGTAGGCGACTACATTCGCGTTCCAAAGTGGGGTGGTGACCGTTGGGAAGCTAAGGTTCCCGGCGACGATGACCACGAAGATCCTGCGCTGTTCATGATCCTTAACGACCATGAAGTTATCGCAAAAGTAACTGGTGATCCGCTGGAAATGCGGGCTTTCATTTAAGGGGTCGATATGGCTACAGATACTAACGACAAGATAACGGCTGACTTATTGGTCAACGAAGGTCAGGATGGCTCGGCAACCGTAACGCTGCCGGGTGACCTGCCGGATGATGACGAAGAGTTAATGAAGAAGGGCGGCGCTGCTGAAGACGACCACGGTTCCGATGAGGAAGATGAGGCGGCTGAGCAGGCTGAGATCGAGGCCAACGGTGAGGTAGACCCAGAGCAAGAGCGCATTCGTTCCGCTAAGCGGGCAAAGCGCAAGGCTCGTAAGGAATACCACCGGCAGGTTTCCAACGAGAAAGATGCGCGGTTGCAGAACCTGTCACGCCAGAACCAAGAGCTTCTGGAGCGCATCAGCACGTTGGAGAAGAAGTCTGCCACGGGTGAGTTGGCCCGTTTGGATAAGGCGATTGAAGACCAGCACCACCGCATTGAGTTTGCCAAGCGCAAGATTGCCGAGGCAACCTCGAGCGGTGACGGTCAGCTCCTGACTTCGGCTCAAGAGATGTGGTTTGAGGCGCGGCGCAAGGCGGAGGACTTGGAGTCCTATAAGCAGCGCATGGTTCAGCCTGAGCGCCAGCAGACCATTAAGCAGGATCCGCGGGTTCAGAGGTATGCGTCGCGGTGGTTAGAGAGCAACCCTTGGTACGACCCTCAAGGCGGGGATCTTGATTCTAAGATCGCCCTGACGGTCGATCAGTCGTTGGCGGAGGAGGGCTGGGATCCTTCCACGCCGGATTATTGGCAAGAGCTTGATAACCGCTTGTCAGAAAGACTACCGAACCGCTATACTGAAACCAGCAATGAGAAACCGGTTCAGCGCCGTCCTCGGAGCGTGGTAACTAGCAGTGGTCGCGAAGTAGCATCGAGTAATAGTGGGGGCAGGAATACCTTCACCCTCTCACCCGATCAGGTGAAAGCTATGAAAGATGCCGGCATGTGGGACAACATAGAAGTCCGTAACCGCATGATCAAGCGCTATGCAATGGAAGCCCGCAACCGTCAAGGAAGGAACTAATCATGGATTCTCGTTTAAAAAAATCTCTCTCTGCAGGTGGACGCGAAGCAAGTCGCGTGAGTCACGATCCGATTCGTGAGGCACCGGAGGAACAGTTCGTATCGTCAGAAGAGCGTCGAAAGATGTGGAAAGACGAATGGACACAAAGCGCGTTGCCTGATTCTCCTCGGATTCCCGGGTGGCACACCATCTGGTTATCTACGACTAACACATACGACAGTATCGACAAGCGGGTTCGCCTTGGTTACGTCCCAGTTCTGGCTGACGACATCAAGGGTTACGAAAACTACCGCGTAAAGGCTGGCGAACATGTGGGGTATATCGCTTGCAATGAAATGTTGCTGTTCAAGATCCCGATGGATCAGTACCAAGAAATTATGACCCACTTCCATCACGATGCACCGCTGGAGGAGGCCAATAAGATCCGCGTACAGGCAGAAAACATTCAGGGCAGGGATAGTTCGGGACGTAGTCTCGGACAGGCGGAAGGGGAAGGAATCAAGCATATGGATGATCAAGTGCCGACGCCCACATTTAGTGGCTAGGTAATTGTTTAACGATTGGAGCTAATTATGTCTGCAACTTCTGCTCCGTTCGGCCTGCGCCCCGCGTTCCACCCGAGTGGTCTGGATCGCGCTATTGCGCTTGCTGACGGCATCGTATCGGCTTATTCCACTGACATTCTCAAAGGTCAGCCGGTAAAAATGGCAACCACTGGTGTACTCCAAGTGGCTGCTGCTGGTGATGCATTCCAAGGTGCCTTTGCTGGCGTCGAATGGACTGACACCACTGGTCGTCGCCGCGTATCGAACTACTGGCCTGCAAACACTGCATACCAGACTGGTTCGTGCGTTGCTTACTACTACTCCGACCCGAACATCGTTTACGAAGTTCAGGCGGCTGGCACTCTAACTCAGGCTGCTATTGGCGAAGAGTTCGACCTCAGCAACACTACTGCTGGTTCGACTACTACTGGCCTTTCGCAAGCTACTATGAGCATCACTCCTGCGGGCTCTGGCAACAACGCCCAAATGCGTGTGATCAACTTGGCCCCCTACGCAGACAATGCATGGGGTGATGATTATGTAATCGTACAGGCACAGATCAGCAAGCATCAGTATGTTGCTCTGTCCAACGCCATCTGATAGGAGGTACTAATCATGGCAGCTCCGATGAGAAGTACCGACTTTCGTAGCATTGTTGAACCCATTCTGAATGAGTGCTTCGACGGTGTCTACGATCAGCGTACTGATGAATGGTCACGCGTCTTCCGCGAGTCGGAAGGCATCCCACGCAACTACCACGAAGAGCCAGTGCTGTACGGCTTTGGCGCAGCTCCACAACTGCCTGACGGTACTCCAGTATCGTATCAGCAGGGTGGTGTGCTGTTCCTCAAGCGCTATGTCTACCGCGTCTATGGTCTGGCATTTGCCCTGACCAAAGTTCTGGTTGAAGATGGCGACCACATCCGCATCGGTCAAGTTTACGCTCGCCATCTGGCGCAGTCGTTGATCGAGACCAAGGAAACCCTGTCGGCAAACGTACTGAACCGTGCGTTTAACGCTTCGTATCCGGGCGGTGACGGCGTTGCACTGAACAGCGCTTCGCACCCAATCGTAAACGGTACTGCATCTAACCTCTTGGCGACTGCTGCGGTTCTCTCGCAGACTTCGCTGGAACAGATGCTCATTCAGATCCGTCAAGCTGTTGACAACAACGGCAAGAAGATCCGTCTGGTACCGCGTCAGTTGGTGGTTGCTCCGGGCAACATCTTCCAAGCAGAAGTTCTGCTGAAGAGCGTTCTCCGCGCTGGTAACGCTAACAACGACATCAACCCGATCAAGTCGATTGGTCTGTTGGATGAAGGCGCTGCAGTTTTGTCGCGTCTGACTTCGTCGACCGCATGGTGGGTTCAGACCGATGCACCAGAGGGCATGAAGCTCCTGATGCGTCGTAAGCTGGAGAAGACCATGGAAGGTGACTTCGAAACTGACTCGATGCGCTACAAGGCCACCGAGCGTTACGATGTTGGCTTCACCGACTGGCGGGCTATGTACGGCACACCGGGCGTATAAATTGGGTTG
>Ga0315900_10003867_pt1 | contig 21601 bp, 21 predicted proteins | sample LakEriMetagenome_FD_203521 | JGI IMG/M metagenome (GOLD analysis project Ga0315900, IMG submission 203521) | Freshwater fungal communities from buoy surface, Lake Erie, Ohio, United States - Buoy 12 MA114 | ecosystem: Environmental > Aquatic > Freshwater > Lake > Lake biofilm | place: USA: Lake... | reverse complement strand
TGGTGAGTTTGGGTGCCGCAGCAGAACAAGTCCCCCACACTCGCGTTCCATTCGTTGTCGGCAGCACCACTAATGACGAATTAGCGCAACGCCTTGGCCTGAGTCGTCCGCAGTATCAAGGCCCGACCGGAGTGGCCGGCGTGTTACTCGAAGCTCTCGACTCGGCAGGTGTCGCAAACGTCAGTTTGCGAGTGGGTGTACCCCATTATTTGATGAATGCACAACACCCAAAAAGTGCAGCCGCGTTATTGCAACACTTGCAACATGTGTTGGGCATCCCAACTGACCACCAACAACTTGTCGATGAAATTAGTCGTTGGCAAGAGTTGCACGACGCAGCCGTTGAAGGCGACGATCAAGCATCGGCGTATGTTGCGATGCTCGAGCGAAGCCATGATCAACGAACAGAGGCACAAATGCCAACAGGCGAAGATCTTGCTGCTGAGCTAGAAGAGTTCTTGCGCGAACAAGGCGACGACGACTAACTCACTTGTTGAATTGCCACAAAATGTGGCTATTTGTGTTATTTGATCGCAGCAAATCCGAGATCAAGGTCAGCGAGAATGTCTTCAATCGACTCAAGACCAACCGACAAACGCACCAAACCAGGTTCTACACCTGTTGAGCGTTGCTCATCTTCGGTGAGCTGGCTGTGTGTTGTCGACGCAGGGTGAATTACCAGGCTTCGTACGTCACCAATGTTGGCAACGTGGCTGTGCAACTGGAGTGCTTCTGCAAACTTCTGACCGTGCTCACGTCCGCCTTTGAGAACAAACGCGATCACGGAGCCGTATCCCTTTCCACCGAAATACTTCTTCGCACGCTCGTGCCATGGTGATGACGGGAGACCTGCGTAGTTGATGCTCGCCACTTGGTCGTGCTTCTGCAAGTACTCCACCACTTTTTGAGTGTTTGCCCAGTGGCGATCCATACGGAATGACAATGTCTCAAGACCCTGCAAGAAGTTCCATGCGTTGAAAGGGCTGACTGCCATACCCAAGTCACGCAGCAACTGGACGCGTGCCTTGATGATGTAACTACCGGGTCCAAGAGCTGGCCAGTACGCAAGACCGTGATACGACGGATCTGGTTCGGTGAAGTTCGGGAAGCGTCCGCTTGCAGAGAAGTCGAACTTGCCACCGTCAATGATTGCTCCACCAATTGACGTGCCATGTCCACCGATGAACTTGGTGAGTGAGTGCACGACAATGTCTGCACCCCACTCAAGCGGACGAATGCCATACGGAGTTGGGACTGTGTTATCGAGCATCAGTGGCACACCAATGTCGTGTGCAACTTTGGACACGCCTTCGATGTCAAATACGTCGTTACGTGGGTTCGCGAGCACTTCACCAAAGAATGCTTTGGTGTTGGGACGTGCTGCGCTCTTCCACTCTTCGAGATTGTGTGGATCATTGACGAAAGTAACTTCGATACCCATCTTTGGCATCGTGTAGTGCAACAGGTTGTAGGTACCGCCGTATAAAGAAGGTGATGCAACGATGTGACTGCCTGCTTCTGCGAGCGTCAAGATTGCAAGAGCTTCAGCACTTTGTCCGGATGACACAACAAGTGCACCAGGAAGACCAACAGCTGTAGTTACGCCACCTTCAAGTGAACTAAGGCGTGCCTCGAGAACACCTTGAGTTGGGTTCATGATGCGCGTGTAGATGTTTCCAATCTCTGCAAGTGCAAAGAGATTTTGCGCGTGTGCAGAGTCACGGAACTGATACGACGTCGTTTGATAAATCGGTGCGGTGCGTGCGCCAGTTGTGGGATCTGGCTCTTGTCCGGCGTGAATTTGGCGGGTCTCAAAACCCCAATTTGGATTCGTCATAGGTCGGTTACGTTAGCCCCTAATTCCCGACCAACCAAGTCGGATTTCAGAATCCTCTGGTGGGACTGGGAATACAGGCGTAGCACCAATCGCTACACTGCACACATGACACGCATGATCTCCCAACGCGAACTGCGAAACGACAACGCCGCAATCATGCGCGAACTTGAAGAGGGTCACGGGTTCATTGTCACTCGACACGGACAACCGATCGCCGAACTCACTCCTTTACGACGTCACCGATTCGTCTCGAAAACTGCAGTTGTCGCCAACTTCACAAATGCTCCGCGCATCAATCTTCAGAAACTGAGGGAAGATCTCGATGCGTTGGGGTCCCAAGAGATTGCTCCGCGCGGCTGAAGACTGCAGCGCCATGAATACATTTGGATTGCTCGATACATCAGTGGTGATTGACCTGTATCAGATTGATGCGAGTCTGTTACCAACTGAGATGGGAATTAGCACACTCACTCTCGCCGAATTGTCGGCCGGTCCTCACGCAACGAATGACGCACGAGAACGTGCTGATCGCCAAGAACTACTTCAGAGAGTGGAAGCTACGTTTGATCCCTTTCCTTTTGATCTCGCTGCGTCACGCATGTATGGACGAATTGCTGCAGCGGTTTTAAGACAAGGGAGAAAACCGCGTGGTACACGAGTGGTCGACCTCATGATTGCAGCAACAGCTGCGTCACTCAATGTTCCGCTGTACACACGGAACCCAAAGGATTTTTTAGGTTTAGAAAGCATTGTGGGGACTGTCGCGGTGTAGATCCGCAACAGTCCCCACAGTGAGAACGGAAATCAGCCGCCTGAAGCTTCGGAAACCTTCTGCTTGCCAGCAGAGATCCACGGCATCATTGAACGCAGTTGCTTGCCCACTTCTTCGATCTGATGCTTTGCACCTGCTTGACGCAATGCGTTGAAGTTCGCACGACCGCTTTCACTTTCAGCAACCCATTCACGAGCAAACTTGCCGCTTTGGATTTCCTTCAAGATGCGTTGCATCTGCTTCTTTGTAGCTGGTGTAACGATGCGAGGTCCGCGAGTGACGTCACCGTATTCGGCGGTGTCGGAGATGCTGTAACGCATACCGGCAATGCCTTCTTCATACATGAGGTCGACAATCAGCTTCACTTCGTGCAAGCACTCGAAGTACGCCATCTCTGGCTGGTAACCAGCTTCAACAAGCGTCTCGAAGCCGGCTTGTACGAGTGATGTCAAACCACCACACAACACAACCTGCTCGCCGAACAAGTCAGTCTCTGTCTCTTCAGCAAATGTTGTTTCGATAATTCCTGCGCGTGCACCACCAATTGCTTCTGCATATGACAACGCAACATCTTTTGCCTTACCCGTTGCATCTTGTTCCACGGCGATAAGACATGGAACGCCACCACCCTCGGTGTACGTACGGCGCACCAAGTGACCTGGGCCCTTTGGAGCGATCATGATGACGTCAACACCCTTTGGTGGGCGAATGCGCTTGAAACGAATATTGAAACCGTGTGCAAACGCGAGCGCCTTGCCTGGCTTCATGTATCGCTTGATGTGATCTTGATACGTCGCCTTCTGCTCAGTGTCGGGCATTGTCAACATGATGACGTCGGCCCACTTTGCAGCGTCGGCAATGGTCTTCACGGTAAGGCCAGCAGCTTCTGCTTTCGCCTTCGAGCTTGAACCTTCACGAAGTCCAACCACCACATCAACACCGCTCTCTTTGAGGTTCAGTGCATGAGCATGACCCTGTGAGCCATATCCGATGATTGCTACTTTGCGACCGCGAATGATTGAGGGATCGGTGTCCTTCTCGTAATACATCTTTGCTGCCATCAACTTGCCTTTCCTTTTGCGACACGCGGACGTGCCTCACGATCGAGTTTGGGAAGCGCTACACGTCCAGTGCGTTGGCTTTCCACGATGCCATATGTGTGGAGCAGTTCTTCAAAGTCATCCAACTTTGAAGGTGCCCCATCGAGAGAGACCGTGATGGCATCTGTTCCCACGGCCAAGATTTTTCCCTCGAAGATATTGGTGAGTTCAACGATTGAACCACGAGTCGTAGCATCCACCGACACGGTGGCGATCATTAATTCGCGCTCAACAGAGCGACGCGGATCAATCTCAGTGATGCGCACGACGTCAATCAACTTGAACAATTGCTTCACCATTTGCTCAAGCGGTGCCGACGCGAGGTCAACGACGATGGTGATGCGGCTGTAATTCGGATCTTCAGTAGGCGCAACTGTGAGCGAGAAGATGTTGTACCCACGACGCGCAAAGAGGCTCGACACGCGCGCGAGAACACCAGGACGGTTCTGCACGAGCACCGACAAGATGTGGTGATTGCGTGAGTCTCCAACTGGATTGATGGTGTTCAGGCTCATCGCAAGAACTCCCGACGTGATTCCTGCGATGGCTGCAACATGACGTCGTCATTGCTGCAACCTGCAGCAACCATCGGGAAGACCTTTTCTTCTTCTGCAACGCGGAAGTCGATAACAACAGAGCGATCGTTGATGCCGTTTGCCTTATCAATTGCGGCTTCAACTTCTTCTGGTGATTCAACACGAATGCCAATGCATCCCATTGATTCGGCCCACTTCACAAAGTCGGGAATGCCGCCACCGAGATCAACTTCGCTGTAGCGGTTGCCGTAGAACATCTCTTGCCACTGACGCACCATGCCCAAGTAACTGTTGTTCAAGATGCCGACTTTGATCGGAATGTTTTCCTGTGATGCGGTGATCAACTCTTGCGCGGTCATTTGGAAACAACCGTCACCATCAATTGCCCACACTGTGCGGTCAGGTTGTCCGACCTTTGCACCGATTGCAGCAGGCACCGAAAAGCCCATAGTGCCAAGACCACCGGAGTTCACCCATGTATATGGCTCATTGAAATGCCAGAACTGGCTCGTCCACATCTGGTGCTGACCAACACCCGATACAACAATTGTTCCATCAGGTGCAGCGTCGCGAATCTTTTCCAAGCAATACTGCGGCTTTAATGCTTCACCAGGAGCAGATTGGTCGTATTCCAACGGGAATTGTTCTTGCCAACCACTGACCTTGCTACGCCATGGCGTGATATCTGTTTGCGCAGTGCCACCAGACATCAATTCACGAATAGCACGAACGATTTCTTCTACAACCAAACGACAGTCACCGACAATTGGCACGTCGGGCTTGCGTACTTTGCCCTGTTCTGCTGGGTCAATATCAACATGAATGATCTTTGCATCGGGTGCAAACGCTGACACTTTGCCAGTGACGCGGTCATCAAAACGTGCACCAAGTGCAATCAACAAATCAGCTTTTTGCATTGCGGTTATCGCAGTTGCATTGCCGTGCATGCCAGGCATACCGAGACATAACGGATGGTTGTCGGGGAACGCACCTCGTGCCATCAATGTTGTGACAACAGGAATATTGGTGAGTTCCGCAAGTTCGCGAACAATTTCTGCCGCGCGAGCTTTCAGAACACCGCCACCCAAATACAAAACGGGTTGATGCGACGAAAGAATTAACTTCGCAGCTTCTTTGATCATGCGTGGGTGACCCTTAGTGGTGGGTCGGTAACCAGGCAGTGAATCAACTACTTCATCATCTGATGGCCAATGCCATGTCATGTTGTTTTGCAACACGTCTTTTGGCAGGTCGATCAATACCGGACCTGGACGACCAGTTGTTGCAATGTGAAACGCTTGACGAATTGCAAGTGGAATGTCGTCGGCGCGCATCACCAATTCGTTGTGTTTTGTGACGCTGCGCGTAATACCGACGGTGTCACATTCTTGGAACGCGTCGGTACCGATCGCACCTGTTGACACCTGACCTGTAATGCACACCATCGGGATTGAGTCCATGAATGCATCACACAATGGCGTCACCATGTTGGTGGCTGCGGGTCCGCTAGTCACCATGGCAACACCCGGGCGCCCTGTCACATGCGCATACCCCTCGGCCATATGCCCGGCTCCTTGTTCATGGCGAACGAGGATGTGGCGCATGCTGGATCCGAGCAACGGGTCGTATGCGGGAAGGATGCACCCGCCCGGAAGACCGAAAATCACATCAACGCTCTCTTTTTCAAGAGAGCGAATGAGCGCTTCGGCGCCGGTGAGGATTTCTTTGCCTGCCATGTCGTGTCCTCTGTGAAGGTCCAGTGTGTTGAGTGTGTTTGTGATGAGTATGGGTGGATTTTGGGCTAAAAACTGAAAAAACCACCCTATTTGGGTGGCGGTTAGCGCACAGACTCGGGGGTCGGTGCGCTACAGAACTACTACTACAAGGCGTCCAAGGCGGTGGCTGGTGGTGTCCTTTTTCATAGCCCTGTCAGTCTGCCACCGTGACCCCACCTTGGCAACCCCTTTTTCCACAGGTGTGTACAAGTCCATCGGTGACCACTACCTTTTGAGAATGAAATCGTTTTTAGCCGGAGCGCTCGTTGCCACAGTCATCTCCGCTGGGGTCACCTATGCCGTGGCATCGACGTCATCTGAGACCATCACCGCGTGTGCCCATAAAAAGACCGGCGATCTGCGGATAATGACCGGCCAGAAATGCAAGAAATCTGAACGGGCCGTGTCGTGGTCGGCTGGGGCGGCCCAAGCCGCACAAGGCGCATCGGGTCCAAAAGGCGACACCGGAGCACCAGGAACACAGGGTGCACCCGGGACGGATGGGCTCCCCGGCTCAAATGGCGTGAGTCAAATGTATGTCAGTTCCTTTACGGGCGGATATACAGATCCTGGGGACGGTTGGGAATTGATGGAAATCTTCCCGCTGCCCACTGGGAGTTTCCTTGTCATTTTCTCCTTTCGGATCACCTTCTCCGGGGGAACAATCCACGATGCAGAATGCCGATTGCTGGAAGTATCTAATGCGACTGATGAGGGCAACAGACTTAATGCCAGAACAACCACGAACGGGTCGATCCTGACGATACAAAACCATTACGTGCTCACATCACCAGGTGAAGTCAACGTTGAATGCATCAGCTTGGGCGACTCTCAGGTGAATGTCGCAGGAAACAGCTACGCGATCCAGACGGATTCCGTGCTACCTCCCTTGCCTCCTTGTGCCCGGGGCGAAAATCATGGCGATGCCGTCACCGCAGCCTGTTAACCCGCACATCAGCACAGGCAAGGCTTCCACCGCCTAGCCTGTGAGGGTCTTATTCATATGGTGCGCTCCTCGGGGTGCTGCGCTACTTCACAAAAGATCACTACTTCTATATGTCTGAACCTCAGAAAATTGCTGCCGCTGAAGGAAAACTCGGTGTCCTCACCGTGGGCCTCGGCGCAGTAGCAACCACCCTCATTGCCGGCGTTGAGTTGGCCAAGCGCGGCCAAGGTCTCCCCATCGGCTCACTCACCCAGATGGGAACAATCCGCCTCGGCAAGCGCACTGACAAGCGCACCCCGCTCGTGAAGGACTTTGTTCCCCTCGCCCGCCTCGAAGACATCGAATGGGGCGCATGGGACGTATTCCCTGATGATGCGTATGTTGCTGCAACCCGCGCAGGCGTTCTCGAACAGGGACGTCACCTTGAAGCAATTTCAGGAACACTGCGCGACATTCGCCCGATGAAGGCCGCGTTCGAGCGCAAGTACGCACGCAACCTTGATGGCGAACATGTGATGGCAACCGTCAGCAAGCGCGAGATGTTGAATGCAATCCGTGCTGACATCAACCGATTCCGCGAAGAAAAGAAAGTGGACCGTGTGGTGATGATCTGGTGTGCAAGCACCGAGATTTACATCGAGCCAGGTCCGGCGCACCAAACGATTGAGACGCTGGAAAAAGCAATTGATGCAAACGACGAGACAATCTCTCCTTCCATTCTGTATGCATACGCTGCGCTCCAAGAAGGTGTTCCGTTTGCCAACGGCGCTCCGAACTTGGCTGTTGATACTCCGGCATTGCGCGAATACGCAACACAGAAGAACATCCCGATCAGTGGCAAGGACTTCAAGACGGGTCAGACCTTGATGAAAACAGTGTTGGCACCGATGATCAAAGCGCGTCAACTCGGTTTGTCTGGTTGGTACTCCACGAACATTTTGGGTAACCGCGACGGTGAAGTGCTCGACGCGCCAGAAAACTTCAAGACCAAAGAAGAATCAAAACTCGGTGTGTTGGAAGACATTCTCGAGCCCACTAAGAACCCTGATTTGTATGGCGATGTGTACCACAAGGTGCAGATCAACTACTACCCGCCACGTGGTGACAACAAAGAGGGTTGGGACAACATCGACATCTTCGGATGGCTTGGTTATCCGATGCAGATCAAAGTGAACTTCTTGTGTCGCGACTCAATCTTGGCTGCTCCTCTTGCACTTGACCTCGTATTGTTCTCTGACCTTGCACAGCGTGCAGGGCTCGGTGGTATTCAGGAATGGCTGTCGTTCTATTACAAGAGCCCGCAAGTTGCACCTGGTTTGTATCCGGAACACGACTTATTCGCGCAGCTCGCAAAATTGATGAACACTTTGCGTTGGATGATGGGTGAAGATCAAATCACTCATCTCGGACGCGAGTATTACGACCAGCAGTAATCAGTGAATTTCGTGGTGTTGAAATGACCGCACTGCACGTTCAAGAGACCGAGTCAAAACCGATTCGACACTTCTTCTACGACGCGTTATGCATCTTGGCGTTGGTGATTATCGGTACTCGTAATCACGACACCGACAAGGGCATCGGCGGAGTGCTGTATGTGGCCTTGCCATTTTGGATTGCGTTGATTGTGGGCTGGATCATCACGCGTGCGCATCGCTCATCAAATGCCACCGCAACGGGAGTATTTGTGTGGATCATCACCGTTGCGCTTGGCATGGTGTTGCGCAATCTGGTGTTTGATCGCGGAACCGCTGCTGCATTCATCGTTGTGGCGTCGGTGTTCTTGGGCATTTCCATGAACGGCTGGCGCATCATCTCCACACGCAACGATTAATCGCTGACTAAGGTGCGAAGACATGGCAAAGTCTGACACCACTCCACTCAGTCCTTCTGATCTCACATTTGCATGGTCAGAATGTGAGCGATGTTTTTGGTTGCGCTACAACAAAGGATTGCGTCGCCCATTTTCAATGCCCGGACTTGTGTCAACGCTGTCGAACATTCAAGAGTCTGCATACGAACACGCGAACTCGCATGACTTCTCACCAAGTCTTCCTGCTGGTCACGTATACGGAACAGGCCAATGGGTGGAAAGTACGCCATTAGTGGTGAACGGTGAGCAGACCCGATGGCGTATTCGCGGTAAGTACGACTTTTTGTTGCTGTATGACGACATGACGTGGGGAATTGTCGACACCAAGTTCTCCGGCACTTTGAAGGAAAAGACCGACTTTTATTCGCCACAGTTAGAGGCGTATGCGTATGCACTGGAACATCCCGCCAAAGGTGATCAACGCCCAGTCTCCACAACTGGATTAATGGTGTGGGCGCCGGTGCGCACCAACGGATCACACGGTGAAGGATTTCATCTCGAACTTGATCACGCTTATCAACCACTCGAACGCAACGAAGACGCCTTTCAACAACGCATCACCACGGTGGTCACGTTGCTTGATGGGTCAATGCCAGAACCATCACCTGAGTGCGGATACTGCAAGTGGCTCACTGAACGAAGCATTTATTAATCGCACGTAATAGTCTTTACCGTTATGTACAACACCTGTTTTGGATGTGGCGAAGATAATCCTTCCGGATTACAGATGAAGCGCGAATATGAAGCTGATGGCAGCGTCGTCTCGCGTATCGCTATCGAAGAAAAGTACGCCGGTGACAAAGGTGTGGTCCACGGCGGAATCCAGGCAACGCTTCTTGATGAAGTACTCGGATTTGTGGTGCGAAAGGTGTCGGAAGATAACTATGGCGAACTGAAGCCAATTGTCACCGCAACGTTTCAGTTGAAATATAAAGCGCCGTGTCCGACACAAACAGAATTGGTGGTCCGTTCACGCATCACCAAACTTGAATTGCCATCTGTGTTTGTGGAAGGCGAGATCTGTAATGCTGCGGGCGACGTTCTCACGCGTGCGGAAGCTCGCTGGCGCATTATGGGTGTGTAACTGGGTCTACTCCCAACCGCCAACGTCTAATTCCGTGGAGTTGTATAAGGAATGCAATAACCCAGCGTGCTCCACCGAGAGATGACGACGCCACAGAGCAACGAGGCTGGTACGGAATTGTGAATCATGGTTTGACGCTCGCGACACCACGTGAGCCAACTCATGAAGAGCAACTGCAACACTCGGTGTACGTCCGCGTAGGCACATCACATTGCCATCGATATCTGTTGATCCAGCGATACGGCCCTTCTCTGGAAGTAGAACAAGAACAGGTGCATCGACGTCTTCACGCTCACAGACGTCTGCAATCCATATTGTGAGTTCATCCTCAGACATGATGCGTGAGCCGAGCACATCAATCACGATGTCTTCGCAAGCGTAGGTCAATGCTTGTTCTTCATTGCAGCCTGTGTAATGAGACGTGCGTACTCGTGCGAGATCAGCGAGTTCTCGAATGTGCGTCACTGCAACTCACCGCGTATGCCGGTTCCAAATGATCGACCAGTAGTTCCGAAACGTTGTCCGGCTTCTTTCCCTTTTTTATATGCACCCTGGGCAGTGTCGACATATGAATAGGTGCCACGCAATGGTGGTGCTGTTGCTCGCATTTCTTTTTGTGCCCGCGCTGCCCTATCGGCCAATACCAACCCAGCACCGGGTGTTTCTTCTACATAATCACGGCGGGCAACACTGAGGGCTTCTTCAATGCCGCGCTGAAACCCCTTCCACCACGACACTCGCCACGAACGATCGCCTTTCGGAATAGATCGAATGGCTAATGCTTCAGCCGCAGCAAACAATGTCTTGGTCGCAAAGACGTCATTGGGGCGTCCGTACAACACCATCACGCATGTGTTGTTTTCGTCATCGTCGCGATAACCAACACAGGAATGAACGCCTGCGATTGCGTGCAACAACGACAAACGACGAACGCGATACTTCCCTGCAATAGAGATGCGTTCAACAATTACTTCGGTCTCGTCGTCCTCATTGCTCACAACATCAGCATCCGTATAACCGTGCTTTTGCATGAGCTTTGATGCCATTGCCAAAGCAGATTCTGCTTCGGCCTGTGGCGTATTGGGATGTTGCGCCAACTTGAGTAGCGCTTGAATTCGCGACGTGTCGCTCACGTGATGAGTTAGTTGTTTTTCAAGAAGTCGATGATCGCTGGATTGACGACATCGGGATGCGTGACATTTGGTGCATGTGCTGCACCATCTACGAGACACAGTGATGTTTTGCCAGCCAGTCCCTTGCGCATTACTTCGGCTTTTTCAACTGGAATTGCTTGATCCGCGGTGCCGTGAATAACAAGTGCAGGAGCGTTGATTTCTCCAAGACGTGGCGTGATGTCGTCACGATGAATCAGACAGTCAAAAGCCAAACTGAAATTGTTGCGGTCGAGAACAGCCCACTTGTCAGTCCACTCTTTCCATTCGCCTGGTCCGAGAATGAGTCCTTTAATGATGTCTTGTACGGGAGCCGGACCATGTTCCATCCACGCGGCGCGCAAGCCGTTGTATCCCTCAACTGCTGCGGCGTCTTCACCGCCGGCTTGTGTGTCGATGAGGATGAGTCCAAGAACACGCTCTGGTGCGGTGAGCGCAACACGCAAACTAATGAAGCCACCTTGTGACATACCACCGACGTATGCCTTATGAATTCCGAGGTGATCAAGCAATGCAAGAGCATCGTTTGCTGAATCCCAGTATGTAAAAGATCCACCGGGCTTCGTTGCACCAAAACCACGTTCGTCCCATGTGATGACACGATGGGTTGCCTTCAGCGCTGCGACTTGAGCGTCAAACATGGAGTGATCCATGAGAAAGCCGTGGCTCAAAATAACTGCGGGACCACTTCCACCGGAATCTTCAAAGTAGATGGATGTGCCGTTCAAATTTGCTGTTGCCATGGCGACACTGTAGCCCGTGATTGCAGACAGGCATTTTGGTTGCCAGATTTACATTGATTTAGAACGCACGAATGGGGCGAACAAGGTTTGTGAATCCCTTGATCCCCTCGTTGCCACCGTCGGCATTAAAAAATCGACGCCAAGCCTTACCGGAATCAAGTGAACTCTCGGTAGAACTCCATCTGTTTGCATCTCCCAGTCCAGAAATAATGTTTCGCTGCAAATACAATTGATCAAGTTCGCCCTTTGATGGCAAGAACCAGTCAAGTTTTCCTCCCCCGCGATACATGCGCGTTGCGGTAGCCGCCCCGAACGGGCAATGCTTTGCGATATTCACCGAGTTAACCCAACCGTCACCGATACCCGCTCCTGTTGCATCACCCGGTATTGCAGTGGAGATTGCGTCTGCGGCATAGTCGGTTGATGATGCACACCAGCCCAAATATGGATCACTGGCAATGCCGTCGAACCATCCACTTGGCGCAACTTCCAAGTAACGACCCCACAGTTGCTGGGACCCCGCAACATAGAACACAGTTCCTCCACCCGGTCCCACATCGCCTAATGCGCATGTCCCACCTGTTGCACATGTCAATGGCGCAACAGTCGCGTTTTGTCCCGCTTGTCCAGCTGCGCCCGTTGGTCCAGTCGCACCAGTCGCCCCTACGGGACCTTGTTGGTTCCAAGTCACACTGGTTTCAGATTTCTTGCACTTTCCATTCTTCGCGTAACGCATCACGCCAGTCTTTGTATTTGCGCATGCCGTAATTGTGGAATCGCTCATTTTTGTTGCCGCAATTGCTCCACCAATGCCGCCAATGCTTCCAATAAGTACCCCAACAGCAAGCAGGCCAGCACTACGAGCTCGTCCTTTGGACAAACTAAACACATTTTTATTCTCGGGCATGAAAGAAAACTAACGCACCGCAACTCTCTGCGCAATGAGTCCGATCTGCGTCAGGAGGCGCCGGTGAACGCCCAGCGCATCGCCCAACTACTAGCACTCGCAATGACTGAACTGATCATGAAGGTGAAGTAGTTGGCTGCACCATCAACTTGACCAAATGCGAACAGCCAGTCAATGGGATTATCGGAGAACCACTGGCTAGGTATCCACCCACCAATGAAGGTTGCTGCCAGTGCAGCTACAGCATTGAGCGCAAAGAACACAAACACCGGGGCAGCGATGATCGATACCGCTATACCACGTACGTAGTGAACCTTTTGTTCCGAGGCCATGTCATTGCACTTTATGCATACGACGCAAAGAGCGCGTCCATTCCCTCGAACCGAGCGGCGATAGCCCCTAACTGGCGAATGGCTTCTTGCATGGCATCACGGTCGGAAGGGTGAACGTCGATGACCGCAAACACCGCATCGAGTTGCAGGATGATCTTCGCATCAACCAAGGATTCGTTTAATGCGTTGATTTCACGGAACGTTGGTTCGTTGTCGCCAGCGGTGTCGGCAAGCAGTGCGGAGAATCGCACGCGATCTTCTGCATCAGTATTGCCCGCAATGATTGTGGCGTACATGGCGGTGTCATGCAGTGCAAAAGGAATGGTGGGGCTCATACACGGACCGGGATTCGACAACACTTCAACATCGTCGAGCGCCTCAAGTGCGCGATAGATGTGAAAGACCCAGCGCATGATGTATTCGTACTGGATGTCAATACAACACCCGCTGTTGCCATACGTGACAAACACCTGGTCCCAATCCTCGCTTACAGAAAAGGTGAGGCTTCCCTCTTCCACTTCGCCACCAAAGAAGCGACCAAGAAGGGCTCCAACACACGAGAAGGTGAAATCACGGAGTGTTGCCGCTGGGTACGCGGTTGTGATGCGTGGCCCACCAGCACGACGCCAATCTGTAGTGGCGCGAAATGTGTTATTGGCAAACTCCACGGTGAGATACGGCGCGATGACCGCCGAATCAGGATCAACGTGGGGCGGCTTTGCTACGTGCACATGAGCAAATTTTTGGAAATGTTCTTGGGTGACCTGCGCGATGAGCTCTTGCTGAGACGTGTCGTTGAAATACTCATAAAGTTCGACGATGTTGCTTCGCGTGATGTGTCGCGGATAATCGACGAATTGGGTGACATCACCAACACGCACCACATACGCATCGTCATTGGAGTTGTAATACAAGGTGGCTTCAACGATGTCATCAAAAGTCTGCAAGATGTTGAACACCACAGTCAACGGCAGAGGAATAGCAATCTCAGTTGAGGTGGGTTCACCATATGTATCGCGCCATCCCCAGATGGTCTCCAATTCAAACAACCATGTGCGAGTGCCATCGGGTCGGGCAATAAACCACACCACTTCTTCTGAACGTTCTGCGAGACAACGTGAAATAAGAGGCCACACCTCATGAATCTCATCTTCCGCTAAGACGATCTCCCAGTCACTGCGTCCTATGTCAAACACATCGCGACTCATTGCTGCACCGCCGAAACGTGACCTGACAAGCGCGTAACCGCAGACGAAACAATAAATGGCAGATGGTATTGCACTGACGATGGCAGTGAGCGTCGCACATCGGAGAAATCTGTCTCACGAGCAAGTGCGGCAAGTGCCGATGACAGTCGCAGTGCTTCGGTCACAGGAAGTAATGGCAACTGCACCAAGTGATTGCCCTCTTGGTCTTCCACGATTGTTACCCATGATCCGGCTACTCCTTCCTCACTCACCACGACCGGACACGGACCGAGCAGATCAATAAGGTGCCGATTGAGGTCACGCGCGATGGGTTCCACCGATGTGACCCGATGATGCAAGTTGGTGAGGATGAGATCAACATCTTCTTGCTGTGTGTTGACATCCTGATGTGTATTCGCGCAAAGTGAGCGCTGCTGACCGGAATCGTGATGGGTCACGGGACCGCCTTTCTTGTCGTGCGGTTGAGTTGTATCAAATGGGTGTGTCAGAAACTCCATTATTTATTTCTTCTTCTTTCCACTCCCTTTCTTCTTTGCAGTCCATTTCTTTTCACTACGCGCTTTCTTCGGTGCTGCTAGCAACGTCACCGCCTCATCCAACGTGATTGCAAACAACGCACCGTCACGCACTAATGAACGGATCTCCGCGCCGCACTTCACGTATGGGCCATACGGTCCCAGTTGAGCAACAACGTCAACTCCCGAGTCGGGGTGTTGCCCGAGTACTCGTGGCAATGTGAGCAACATCGCCACATCTGTTGGAGAGAGGGTGTCAAAAGCCATCTGATCGGGAATCGACTTCTGCAATTGTCCACATTCGATGTACGGACTATACGTTTTCGTCTTCTGCCACCAACGCCCAGGACGCACCACCATCTTCTCCCCTGTTTCGGGATGTGTGCCCAATTCCAGCGCGAACATTTCATTCCACATCGTGTTATCGGCGGCGTCTGACACAAGGGTCTGCAACCCAACCACATCAGAGGTGCCGAAGAAGAACTCATTGAGAACAGATGAGCGCAACGATGCACCTTCTGCGATGTGATCAAGATTGTTCTCTAACTGATTTGTGAACTCATAGTCAATGAGATCGGAAAACCACGTGGTCAATAATCGATGCACCGCAAACGCGGTCACGGTCGGAATGAGTGCTCGGTCGCCCTGCTTGCTCCATACATATCGGTCATGGAGCTTCTCGATGATGGACGTGTAGGTCGATGGTCGACCAATACCTAATCGTTCCAGTTCTCGCACAAGTGAGGCCTCAGTGAACCGTGCAGGTGGCAACGTGCGATGTTCCTTCGCCTCTGCCGACGACACCGGCAACTCATCACCAATAGATAGAGATGGGAAAATAGCCAAATCGTCATCACCTTCTTCTCCAGTCGCTGCATACACCGCTAAAAAACCGGGCTCGTTATAGGTGGTACCCGTTGCTGTGAACTCGCATTGATCAGTTGATAGGTCTGCAAACAATGTGACTGTGAGCGTGATTCCTGCCGCTTCAATCATTTGTGAGGCCATTGTGCGTTGCCAGATGAGGTCATAGAGCGCCTGTTGTCGCGGCGTCACATTGGGGAGTTTGCGTTTATCGAGACGAGTGGGGCGAATGGCTTCGTGTGCGCCCTGGGTGTTCTTTCCCTTGCTCGATGCGTATCGCTCAAACGGTGCAACTTTGTCTGCACCAAAAATCTTCGCGATCTCTGCGCGAATCTCTTTCCGACTACTCGGAGAATGCACGGGGTTGTCAGTACGTGCATACGTGATGTGGCTCTTACCGAATAACTCTTGAGCGGCGGAACGTACCTCCGCTGCACTCATGCCGAGACGATTGCCTGCAGCCTGCAGCAATGAGCTCATGGTGAACGGCGGTTGTGGATTGCGTTTTGCGGGTTTACTTGCAACATCACGCACTTCCACAACAGATGATGGCCGCGACAATGTCGATGCAATGCGTTCTGCTGTGAGTTGATCAACCACCACGACTTCTGTGGCGTTCGCTGTAAATAGACCTCGATCATCGAAGTGTTTACCCGTTGCCACTGTGAGCATCATGTTGTTGGTTGAAGCATTCGCAACGCGTGTCAACGTCGCCTTAAACGCAGGTGATGTATCAAGACCAATAGCAACGTCCCAATACGAAGCAGATGTAAATGCAATGCGCTCGTACTCACGTTCGACAACAAGGCGCAGGGCCGGGCTCTGTACTCGGCCCGCAGTTGTATTACCACGCACTTTCTTTCGTGCAATGTCGGTGACTTGATACCCGAACAGTCGGTCGAGAACTCGACGTGTGCGAGCAGCTTCAACAAGGTTCTGGTCAATGTCTCGTGAGTTCCGTATTGCTTCTTCAATCGCCGACTTGGTGATTGACAAGACGTCGATGCGCTTCACCGGGATCGCGGGACGTAAGAACTCCACAACGAGAGCTGCGATCAACTCTCCTTCGCGGTCAGCATCGGTGGCGAGAATGATCTCGTCGCACTTCTTCATCTCTTTACGAAGTTCACTGACTGCTTTCTTGCCAGCAGGTGTGAGTTCGTATGTGACTGCGAAATCGTTTGCGAGTTCAACAGCGTTATCAGCTGCGGAGATATCTGCGATGTGTCCGACGGTGGCACACACAATGAATGTGTCGCCGAAATATTTCTGGATGGTCTTGGCCTTTGTTGGCGACTCAACAATGAAGAGAGAAGGACGACGAGAAGATGTAGTTGAAGCGGATGTGGTCTTGCTTGGTTGTGACATGGCCGCTGTCTCTACACCACCCCTGTTCGAGGTTGGGTGAGGCGGCCCCCCGCAAACCCTTGTGGTTATTGAGAAAAATCTGGACTTGACAAGATCGGGGCCAGTACCGGTTTCGTCAACCAGACCATCAGCCAGCCCAGATAGCGACTGAACTCAGGTTCAATCAATGGTCACGTAATAAGTAGTGTGAGAGACGTGAGTAGCGAAAACGTCTTTGAGGAAGTCGCCAAGTACGCAAATCCGACACGACGAACATTCCTCTTAGGACTTCTCGGAGCCGCAATTACCGCTCCAGCAGTCGTGTCATTCTTCGGGCGTTCAGGTCAAGCACTTGGAACACAATCTGTGTCGGCAAGTGGTGGTTTAAGTGAATGGACCGGGTGGTACGACACTCGCTACTTTTTTGATCCGTCGGCCAACTGGCCTGCAGATCCAAGCGCCAACTTCATGTGCAACATCTCTGCCAACTTCCCGTACTACAGCGCGAATCCCATCCGAAATCCCAGTGGAAACTTCTACACAGACCAGAGTGGTAATTACAACTACTTTGAGATGATCTATTACGACGCCAGTGGAAACAATTACGTCGTCCATGACATCACTGGCAACGCTTATTACGAACCAAGTGCAAACTGGATGTGTGATCCTTCCGGGCAATTCCTCTATAACCCGTCAGGCAACTGGACTCCCTTATCAGCTCCGCAATCTGGGAATACTCCAACGCCGACAACAGCACCCTCAACAACTGTTGCTCCAACAACGACCACAACAACACCGGTCGTCACAACAGAATCAACAAAGAGCACGACCCCTAAGAAACTCCCTGAAACACGATGAGCGTGTCACGTCCGTTGCTTGCAGCGGTCATGATCGTGAAAAATGAAGAACAACTCCTCGCACGTTGTCTCTCTTCGATTCGCGCGTGTTGTGATGAAATCATCATCGTCGACACCGGTAGTACGGACAATACGATCGCAATCGCTGAGAAATTCAGCGCAAAAGTATTTCACCGTATTTGGCAACAAGACTTTGCCGACGCACGAAATGAGTCGCTCTCTCACACCAACGCAGAGTGGGTCTTGTATATCGACGCGGACGAGGTGCTCACCAACATTGAGAGATTTCCACTGCGGGATCTGCTGTCGCGATCTGGTGACGTTGCAGCTTTCGGCCTTCAGGTCTCTCCGCTTATTGGGTGGATGCCGTACACAGATTTTCGCCTATGGCGCCATGATCCTGACATCCAGTTTGTGGGAGATATTCATGAGACGACACTCCCCGATATTCAGCGTTTGGCAGCGCTACGAGAGCAGAAACTGCAGCCCATCCCCCTTCATATGCAACATCTCGGATATGAAAGCGACCAAACCAAGAAACACCTGCGCAATCTTCCACTGTTGGAACGCCAACTCGAAGTAACTCCGAGGAAAATCAACATCATTGGCCAATTAGGAAGAATTCATTCTTCGCTTGGAAACCATTATGAAGCGGAAGAACTTCTACAGCGCGCAGTCGACATCATTCGGGAAGATGGTGAAAAAGAGGTTACAGATGTTGTTGCATACATCTCTCTTGCCCAATTGCGCATACCTCATGGTGATGATGTTCACAAATTACTTACAGAGGCACAGCAACTTCGATCTGATTATCTCGTCACACATCTTGTGCTCGCACAAAATCATCTTGCACAACATCGTTACATCGACGCACTTAAATCAGCTCGTTATCTTCGTGAGCGCACGCAAGATGAAATGCGAGATTCTCGTTACGCCTACAACGCACTGATGTTCACTATTTGGCCACAACACATCATTGCCGACTGTCTATTTTCTTTAGGTGATTATGAACAAGCCCGACTCGCGTACGGCGATCTTGCGACATTGGGTTACCCATACTCTGAAGTCCGTGACAGAATTCGCGAATGTGAAAAACACATCTGGGATTTCGGAGGCAACGACGCACAATTCGCACCCACAGTTACCGACCTCTCCGATGTGACATTTCTTGTCCCATTACGTGTCGACAGTGGAGAGCGACTACGTAATGTCATTACAACGACCTCATGGCTTCTTGAACACATCACTACCAATGTCATCGTTGGAGTTGCCGATGTGGCGAGTGTGCAACCATTACTTGATCCACGCGTACAAGTTGTTCAGATTGATGACGATCCACGTCTTCCATTTCATGTGACGCGCGTTTTCAATGAACTATCTCGACACGTCGCAACTCCCTTATTCGTGCACTATGACACCGACATCATCATTCCTGTCGGACAATTCCACGTGGCTGCAGAGATGATTCGCTCTGACAACTACGACGTTGTTCTTCCCTATGAGACGTGGGTCAGTGTGCCCTCCGAGGAAATTCCTACGTTGCTCACCACGAACGATGTGACCCATGCTCCGGTGGGCTTTCCTCGATCACTTGGCGATCCGGTAGGCGGATGTGTGATGCGTTCCATGCGCAACTTCACTGACGTCGGAATGGACAACGAGCATTTCATTGGGTGGTCCCCCGAAGATAAGGAACGAATTCATCGTGCACAGGTGCTGGGTTCACGCATTACACGTGTGCCGGGGCCCATGTTCCACTTGGAACATCCACGTCAAACACCACAGCCATACAGTGACCCATATTGGCAAGTGGGCCAAGCAGAATTTGAACGAATCCAACTGTTGTCGACTGATGATCTCATGGAAGAGATGTCCTCGTGGCCGTGGCGACAAAAGCCGTCAACAACGGAACCTTCATTCGTGGATGCCAGCGATCTTACGATCACGATTCCTGTACGTATTGACTCCCCCGATCGTCTTCGCAATCTCATCACGTGCACCAACATTCTTGCTACGCAAACGAACGCTCGGGTCATCGTCGGAATTGGTGATCCTGCATCAATTCGTCATCTGATCCACCCGCGAATTGAAGTGGTTGAAATACCTGATCCCACAGACTCTGTGTTTCATCGCACTCGCATACTCAACGAACTTGCCCGTCTAGTCACAACTGATTTCATCGCCAATCTTGACTGTGACGTGGTAGTCCCTGTGTCTCAGTGGAATGAAACGTTGCGGCAATTACGCGACAATAATTACGAACTCGTCTATCCGTACGACGGCATGATGATCGGAGTACCATTCGGGCATCACCCGTGGCTCGAACGAGCAGACTATTTCTCGATACCTCTCGCACTTCAAGATGTCATGCATGCGACGTCTCTGGGCGGATGCGTCGTCTGGAAACACGAAGCATTTCTTGCCGCCGGAATGGAAAACGAGCATCTCATTTCATGGGGTTTTGATGATGACGAACGATTTGCCAGAGCGAACGCTTTGGGGTTGCGGATTCATCGAGTAAATGGATGCGTGTATCACCTCAATCATCACCGCGGTATCGATAGTTCACCATCAAACTCGTTTCTCTCGAACAATCGCAACGAGTTCTTGCGTATTTCCGGGATGTCAGACGATGAAATAAGTAGGGAAATATCGCGTTGGAGCTGGACATCTCATTCCGATCCCATGACAACTCACATTCTCCTGTGGGACGATCCGTGGCATTCATTGTCCTATTTTTCTGGCGATAACGATTCGACGTACGTTGTTTCACGTTCTCGCCAAGATCTGAAATCTGCCGATGTCATCGTCGTGTCACTTCCCGTCGCAACCACTGACAAGCTGATCGATCTCCGTCAGAGACTTTCACCGACCCAGAGAATCATCGGCTTTTGTCGCGAGGCGAAGAAACGCACACCACTACTTCAAGACACTCGACTTGCTGAACTATGTGACGCATTAATGACATACGAGCTTTCTTCAGACATTCCCGTACCGTATGTGTCAAACACGGAATTTAAACATCCCCATAATCTCCAACCCGTCGAATTTCGACGGGGAACACTGATCTCAGCATGGATCTCCTCCCCTGACGAAATGTCTGGTCGGACGCAACTCCTTGAAGAATTGATGTCCTGTTTACCAATTGACTCCTACGGCCGGATGCAGAAAAACGCCTCGCTCGACCATGATCTGGGAGAAGTAACGAAACTTGGAACGATTGCCAGTTACCGATTCACATTGGCTTTTGAAAATGCCGTCTGCGATGACTACGTAACCGAAAAATTCTTTCAACCGCTAATTGCCGGATCAGTCCCCATCTACCTCGGAGCTTCTAACATCGACGCATTCGCACCCGGAAACAAATGCTTCATCAACATCAGCGATTTTTCGAGTGCCAGCGAATTAGCCAAATACGTGCAAACAATGACAGACGACGAATACATGTCTTTTCATGAATGGCGAAAAGAACCCCTACGCGCACGTTTCCTAGACCTTCAGGCTCTGGGTGAGCGATCTCCATTTACGCGACTGGTTGAGTGGTATCAGCAACAATCCCGCGTTCACGTAGGCCACGAAGAGACTCTTCTACGTCGATAGTTTGTGCACCGAGTCCCACCTGATCAAATATTTTTCGAGCAATACTGACGATTTGTTGATCGCTATTGCTGCCAGTGCATAACTCAAAAATGAGTGATGCACCGACATTTAAGTGATGGATTGACATGTTGCGTCG
>Ga0315900_10003866_pt1 | contig 21602 bp, 21 predicted proteins | sample LakEriMetagenome_FD_203521 | JGI IMG/M metagenome (GOLD analysis project Ga0315900, IMG submission 203521) | Freshwater fungal communities from buoy surface, Lake Erie, Ohio, United States - Buoy 12 MA114 | ecosystem: Environmental > Aquatic > Freshwater > Lake > Lake biofilm | place: USA: Lake... | reverse complement strand
TGGCGCACACAGGGCGGGCGGTCAACGTCGTTCCGCTCCTGCTATCGAATGCTCTCCGATTGCTCGGCATATTGACCATCGAATCAACACCCTGAGAACCAAGCGATTCAGCGGACCCGCGAGCCGCCGTCTGGTTGTAGTTTCGTCAGCGGTCGCGGGCCGCTGATCGCTGGCGTTATGCCTTCTTGAGTCTCGCCAACTGCCGCTCAAGGCTTGCGATCTTCTCCGCACGCTCCTGCTCGGTGAGCGGAATTGCCTCGCGAAGAATATCCATCGCCCGCCACAGAGACTCGCGAAGTGCCCCGTCCTCTGCCGCATCGTCAAACTGGTCGTTTGCGCCGATGCACTCGCTAACGCCGGACGCGACTGAGTCGATCAATGCCATCGCCTCTCTCAACATGGATTCTTGCTCTGACATAAGCCCATTTCTAAGGTCTGCACTAAAACTGCTGCCCATCGCATTCTCCTTTGTGAATCAACCCGGCATAACCAAGCGATGCTGCGGACGAGCCGCAGATCGCAAGTGTTCTCAGCCTAGTCGCCGCAACAACCCGCGCAGCGAGGTGGCGATCTCCCTCCGCTGTGATGGCGACAGCGATTCATCGCCCGACACAGAATCAATCCCGTCATCCACCGCCGCCCGCTCCTCGTCGGTGAGCCGCAGGCGGGCAACCTCTGCCTCTAGTTGCTGCACCCGCTCCATCGCTTGGATCAGCGCGTCCAGTTGCTCTGGCATCACGGGTGGTATCAAGTCGCTCATCGGACCCCCAATCTATATGCGACACTCAGCGATTTGCGCTCGGTTTCCAATATGCACCGCCATCACTTCGTCCGCTCCAACAGACTCCGCAGCGTGCGTTCCTCGTCCCGGTGCCACTTAGCCCAGTCAGCATCTCCGCGAGCATCGGCCTCCGACGCATTATGCCACGCCCGGTTTGCCTGACAGATGATGTACTCGCGCTCTTTGTATGTGAGCGTGAACGGCGTCAACGAGCAATGCAGCGTCGTCCGGCCGACGACGTAGGGGCATGTCGGCGGCGAACGGTAGAGCGGGACGACACCGTGATTCCCAGTTACTGCCTCGTCAATCGCCTTGGCCTCTTCTTCGTTGCGATAGACATCGTAGACGCTGCCGTCGATCCGCAGCACGGCCCACGCCACAGGCTGCGGAGTACCCTCGCCCGGTGTGGCGTGCGGGTCTGGTGTATTTTCCCCGCTGCGGTAGAGCGGCTCCACGCCCCAGTTCAGGTCGTCGGCGGCGGCTCGGGCCTGCTCGTACAACGAGTAGACCACCTCGCTGCCGTCGGTGTCGTACACCCGCCATGCCACTGGCCCCTGTGTATGGTGCCCCCGCCCACCCGGTGCGTGATCCCTTGTCGGGGCGCAGTCGTCTAGGGGCCTGCCTCCATCCCTGTCGCCGGCTGGTGACTGCCGCTCTGGTGCGCTCACCGACGTTCCGCCGATGCCAGAGCCGGATGGAGACTGTTCGTTGCTATGCCGGACACCAAGCTGGTAGGCCGCCAGCAAGGCGTTCGGGTTGCTCGCCTTCTTCAGGGCCTGCCCAAGCCGGTCAATCTCGTCGGCCGCCGCTTCCATCAGGTCGCTAGCAGGCGTGGCGTCGGTGCTGATGGCCCACTGTCGCAGGCGATGTGTCAGGTCGTTCATGGCCACCTCGGGTACAGGAGACATCCCTCGGACGAATAGCCGTTCATCACTTCGATAGCGGAGATCCTCGGGAATTCCCTGGCCATCTCCGTGGCAATCTCTTCCTTCTCCATGGAGTCGATCCTAGCTCGGTGGGCGGCTACCCAGTTCTGCATGGCGGCCATGTCCTCCGAGCAGCCTGGGCCAGCGGCATTGCGTTCCACCCACGTTCGGATGACGTAGTTGAACGTCCGGAACTTGAGGATGTTTTCCCACACAACGGTCTTGCCGAAGATCATGCGTCACCCCATGTGCTTACGAGTTTTTGCTGCAGCCGAGCGAGTTCGGCCTGGAGCATCTGGATGTGTCTTCGCAACGTATCGTTCTCTCTCTTCAGGCTCTCCTCCGCCGGAGAGGAAGGCTTCGGTTGGTCCATCGACTAGGTCCAAATAGGCGTGTGGGTACAACAGGTTGATCAGGGAGTCGGCCGTGCGCAGATGCGCCTTCGGGGCGACGAGGACCGGCACCTCATGCCCCCGCCCGCGGTCAAACGTAACGGCCTCTGTCCAGCTCGCGTCACGGTCCAGAATGGTGAGCCACACCCACTTGCCAGTCGGCTTCGACAGGTAGACGTAGATAAGGTTCTGCGTGGACTCCATTCCCATTCCGCGCAGGTCGTCAACAAAGACCGTGTCGTATGGATAGGACTCTGGGCCGTCGAACGACAGGCTTCGCTCCTTGATCTCAATGGAGAACAGCCCGATGGCGTCAGGGGTTTCGACATGCCCAGTTTTCCTGCAGTGCTTTTTGACAACGATCTTCTTCCCGTGGGCCACCGACCGGCCGAGAGAGCGGATCGAATCCACCCATTTTCTCTCGGCCGCGTGACCATTAGCGAGTGCCCAAGTAAACGAACGCATACTGGTTCCACCAGGAGAAGGCGTGCATGGCCGCCGGCACGCGCCGGGGTCCAACCATTTCGCCTGCGATCACACCCGCCGCACGTAGCTCCGCCACGCGCTTGTACAACTCATCCGGGGAGACATCGTCGGACTGCAGGCCGCAGTCCAAGAACTCCAGCTCTTCCGGGATCGGCTCCTCGGCCTTGATCTCGTCGGCCTGCTCGCGGACCAGCCGCGCCCACCGCACCGACCGGCCGAAGATTTCAGCGATGTCCTCGTCCTCCAGCCCCCAGTCCCGTCCGACAACCAGCGCCAGCCTTTCGGGGCTCGGGACGCGGTCCACCACCCGCAGCAGACGCACTGCGCCCCTCGCCTGCTCCGCGTCCAGGTTCAGTTGCTTGGCCGCCACCCTGGCCGGCACCCGGTTCACCACGCACATCCGCCACAGCTGCGGGGCGTAGGCCAAAGAATGCCGCAAGACGACGCCACAATCTCCTCCAGTAACCATCTTTCTTCTCCTCCTTGATGAAAGACTCAGGAAACGCATGCTCTACATCGAACGTGTTCATCACCTCCTGCACCGTCCAGTCCAGCAGGTGATCAGGCCGTTTGTCGTCCACGCCGCCTCTCCCTTTCACGGACAAAAAGGTTCCGCACCCACCCCTTGGTTGAGGTGGACGCCCATCGCAAGTACCAGTCGGGCAGGGTGTTCATGGTCCGGCCGGAGAACTTGCCCTTCAGTGGGTTCATGTAAGTGCCGACGCACCGCCGCCCCTCGCCCGGCTCAAAGAACTGGCCCTGCACCGTGCCCTTGGCCTGCCCACGCATGGCCTTCCGCCGGGCTTCGATCTCTTGGGCGGCCAGCCGGCGCTCCAGCTCCTGCTGGGCGAGCGCATCCAGAGCCTCCGGAGTCAGGGGCTCTTCCGCTTGCGCCGCCGCCTTCTTGACGACCTTCTTAACGTCGTCGTCGGCCGTGACGAACATGTCCACGGCTGTGACCAGTCGGTGGTCCAGGCTTGCATCTGTGCAGTCAACAATCTTGAAACGAGGCTTTCCCGAAGCTGCGATGCGTGCAATACGACCGGCGGGATCCGAGCCTTCGTAGTCCACAACTCCTGGGAGAGGACGAGTGGCTCGCCCAACGCACTGCAGCCAGAAGGACCGGGACTTGGTGGGCCTTCCAAGGATGAGGGTGGCGGTAGGCGGAAAATCGAAACCAACGGCAACGACCTGACAATTGACAAGAACCTTCGCCTGTCCATCTTTGAAGCTCCTGATGGCTGCCTGCCGCTCTTCCTCTGGCTGGGTGCCGTACACGTACGCCGCCGGGATGCCGTAGTTGTTGGTCAGGTAGTGGCAGACCCCCTTGGCCGATGCGACCGATGGCGTGAAGACGACGGTCGGCCCCTCCATCTCCTCCTTGGTGATCAGGGCGATGCGGTGGAGGTTCGATTCCTTCTCCACGGCATGCTGCAGCTGGGTCTGATTGAAGTCACCGCCGCTGACGCTGACCTCGGATAGGTCCAGGTCGGGCACCCGGGCCAGTTTCCACACCGGAGGCGTGGCCCAGCCGTTGGCAATCGCCCACTGCACATCCAGGTTGCAGATTTCCCGCTCGTAGTAGTCCCGCATGGGAGTGCCGTCCATGCGAAACGGAGTGGCAGTGAATCCGGCCACCATGGCGCCGCGGTCGTTGAACCAGCGGAACATCTCCAGGCATGCGGGGCTGAACTGCATGTGGGCTTCGTCCACAATCACCAGACTGACATCGGTGAACTTCTTGTACCGCCCACGGACCAGCGTCTGCTTGCAGCCGACGATCACCTTGGGCGACCACCACTCGTCCTCCGTGTAGCGGTACTCGGCCATCTCCAAGGCGGGGTCGATGCCGATCACTTCCCGCACCTTGTCGGCCGCCTGCCAGACCAGCTCTCGCAGCGGCGGCATGATCAGCGTCTTGCCTTCCGTGCGGTTGGCCATCTCAACGAACATGACGGTCTTGCCGCCGCCAGTGAACACGCCGGTCAGCGTGGACCGGGCGCCTTCGGCCTTGGCCTGCATGTTCGCATCGACAATGGTTTGCTGATAATCGCGTAGTTGCATGGCTATGCTCCTCCGAGAGAAGCCAGGGGCGGAGTGGAGGGGGCTCCGCCCCTGGCGGCGCGATACGCGCCTCTCGGTCAGTCGAAGTCCCCAGCCATCGCCGGCTTCTTGCCGCCGACAAGCTGCAGGCTGCGGCACTTCACCACCATCTTGCTGCGGGGTTGGCCGTCCTTCTCCCACTTCTGGGTCTGAAGTTCACCCTCCACCAGCACCGGGGTGCCCTTGGCCACATAGGCCAGCGCCCCGTTCGGCTTCCACCACTCCACATCGAAGTACTCAACGGAATCCTTGTAGCCGTTGACAGCGATGGAGAACTTCGCCACCTCGCCGCCGTCGAACTGCCGGATGTCCGGGTCCTTCGTCACATTGCCCAACGCAATCAACCTCTGAAAACCAGCCATGGTTACTCCTCCTTCTTCCAGACACGGTTGAACTCAGCCTCACACCTCTTGAACACCTCCGGAGCGACCGCCCTTTCCTTCGCCCGCAGCCGGACGGTGTCCAAGTGTTTCTTCGCAGCCGCCTCGTCCTTGGCCTCGGCAATCGCCCGCTTGGCCTCGTTCTCGTACTGCATGGTCTTGGCGTGATTGGCCGGCTGCGGATCGGGCTGCGACACGCTCTGCCCGTCGTCATCCGCCTCACCGGAGAACCCTCCAGCCAGGGCCATCAGCAGCGTCCGCTTGGCGTAGGTCATCGCCGCGCCGAAACTCTGCATGTCGGCCTTGCCCAGCAGCAGCGGTGCGATTCCGGAAATCCACTCGCCGCTCTGATGCCGCAGGGTGCCCATCACAACCCACTGGCCGTTGACCAGCCCCGGCCGGAAGTCCGGTAGGGACAGGCCGTTCCGCGTCAGCGGCCCACGCAGCGCCTCGCAGCAGGCCGCATACGATGCGAACTTGCTGCGGAAGTGCGGGTTGGCACTGTCGAACTTGATCACCGGATACTCGGCCTGTGCCGCCGCCAACGCCTTGGTCAGTTGACCAGTGGCCGGCGAACCGCTCGGGCCCAAGATGTCGTTGTTGTCGTTCATAGAACCACCACCTCCTCCTGCTTCCGTGCCCAGCGTGGGATCTCCAGTTCCGCGATCTCGCCGTGATCCACCGGCAGATACGCTCCCGTCGAACGACGCAGGCGAACCTCCTCCATCACACTGAGCAACCGCTGCCCAGCCTCCTCCACAAAGTCATCAGGCAGACGAAACACCCGGCACTGGTACGGGGGCACCGTCTGGACAAAGACAAACGGCATGCTGAACTCAGGCCATCCAAGCTGCATGGCCCCGCGGCAGTACAGCCACGCCTGTTCCGCATAGCCGTATTTGCAGACGCTCGCCGCAAGGGCATCCCATGGCTGCGAGGTGGTCTTCAAATCCCACCACAGGTCAGGCGTCACGGCGTCTGGCCGGACCTTCAGCTTGTGGCCGTTGTCCTCCTGCCAGAACACCGACATCTGCGTCTCGGTGGTGGAATCGAACAGCGACTTGGCCGCCCGGTTCGTCATGGCGTGGCTGCACATCTGCCGGTACACCCACGCCTGATCCTCCGTGCAGCAGATTCCGGTCTGCTGGGCCGCCCACTCCTTGTATGCCTTGGTGCTGCGGGAGCCGTTGGCCCCCAGCACCTCGTCTGGCGGGACGCAGATCAGGTCATCGAACGACTTGCCGGCGATCATCCCGGTCAGCAGCCGGTCAAACTCATCCCCCTTCTGGGTGGCAGAGTTTCCGGCAAACAGGGACAGCCCTTGGTCCAGCCACAGCTGGGCCTCGCCGCCCCCCTTGGCCACGGCACAGAGGAACGACCGGCTGTCGAACGCCTTGTTCCCGTGATACTCGGCATTGGACATGCCGACGACTTTGACCGGCCCCTGCGAAACATCGATGGTCATCCGTACACTCCTCCCTGTGAAAAGGCCCGTCCGTGGGCCACCCTCCATCCGTGATCTACCGCCTGCGTTTGAACGCTTTGCGAAACTGTCCAACGGCCAAAAGGCCAAGACAAAGTTCCAGCTGGTGCAGCCAGAGGCACACAGCAAGACCGGCCAGATAGGCGGCCTTTAAAATTGGTTCGACCCGCTCGCAGAGGGCGAGCAGGCGCGGGCAACTATTCAACTGAGCTAGCTGCCCGAAGTTCAGGTTGTGCCGATTTTGCGAGGGCGACCAACCGTGCCGAAGACCACTAAAAATGCTCCTCTTCTGAGGTGCAAAATGACGCTCATCGAACTTGCCCGGCTGTACCACAACCGGGTCGGTGGATCCCCCGGATACCTGGAGCAGTTGGAGGTGTTCGTTCGCCGGCTTCCATGGAAGGCCAGTGAACTCTCCCCAGACAGGATCGACGCCTACTTGACCGACGCCCTGAGACATCTGGCTCCCTCCACCGTGATCAACCACCGAAAAATGCTGCGATGCCTGCTGCATTTTGCCGCCGAGATGCGGTTTGTGGACGCCAGTATAGTCCGGCCCCTGCGGAAAGTCAAACGGATTCCGCCGAACCCCAGAGCGTGGAGTCATGCGGAAATTCGCAGGCTTCTGGCGATAGCCGCGGAGTTGACTGGTGGCCGCAAGTGCCCGCGCAACACGCTGGCCAAGGCGTGGATTCTGGTGGGCTACAGCACCGGGCTGCGACTGGACGACTTGCTGTCGATTCGCCATGACCAAATCCGTGGCCAGAGGTTGTGCCCCAGTCAGCACAAGGTCGGCCACCCGCATGTCTGCTGGTTGGACGACCATGCCCTGGCAGCCGTACGCGAGCTGCCAGTCCTTGGGCCGCGTATATTTGGCGACCTGATCTGCCGAGACAAGGCCATGGCCATGATGCGGAAGATCGTCAGGGCAGCAGGACTGCCGGGATCAACGAAGTTTCTGCGGCGCAGCGGGGCGACCTACTGCGAGATTTCTGGCAAGGACGCCAGTGGACACTTGGGACACCGGACGCCCAACATGAAAGCCTACTACGTCGATAGGCTTTTGGTGGCCGAAGAAAAGCGGCAGGAGCCGACGACGCCGCCCCTAGTTCTGGCGGATCAGACCTAGCGCTTCCAGCGGGTCCATGGCTGCCTTCTTCTTCTCGCGGGCCCGCTTGGCGGCCTCGCTCTGGACGATTTTGTACAGCAAGTACAAGTCCCGCTGCTCTTGGGGCATGCGGCGTAGCATATCCTCTGGGACGGTGATGTTCTCGTAGGTCCGCACCCCAGGTGTTGTCTCCAGCATCTGATTGAGCATGTCGCGGGCTGCCTGCCGACGAGCCCGGTCCTGGTCGATGTCGGTGACCTTGGCCCCAGCCAAGAGATTGAACGCTGCCTTGGCCGCCTTTTCTCCAGTGGAGAGCCGGTCGTCGGTGATCTGCCGGTACAAGCCAAGGGCTCGCGATCCGCCGGGGGCGAAGTTGACGGCGAGCTGCTCAAGCGGGCGGCCGATCTCGCCCAGGTCACGCTCCAGCACGGAGTACAGGTCGTTGAGGTCGCGGCCTGAATAGAGCTGCTTGCCGGTGAAGTACTCAATCGGCGCCTTCAGGAGCGGGGTCGTCATGCCGAGCAGGTTCGACCCCGTCTTGCGGATGGTGTCGGCCACCTTGGCAGTGGTGGTGGCCCCCACGCCTGGAGTGAACATCTGGAAGAATGACTCCCACGGCAGATCCAGATTGGTCAGGTAGCGCTGCAATTCGGGGTTGTCGCCCCCCCACGCTGCGGGGAGCGGGATGGCCGCCGACTGCCGCATATGCTCGGGGACGAAGTTGTCCTCGCTGGGTTCTGACAGCCGGTTCACGGCCCTGATGGCCTGCCCCTGCAACTGGCCTGGGCGGTACAGCAGGTTGTCCATGATGGACGGCACAATGCCCTTCTGGAAACTGTAGAAGGGGATAGCCTTCTTCAGGCCACGCTCAAAGCTGGTGAACGCCTGCGGGCTGTAGTCCACCTGACTGAGCCGCACCAAGTCGGCCGCCTGTCCGGGGTCCACCCCCTTGCGTAGCTGGTTGAGGAACGCGCCTCCCCGGAGCGAGTCTTCGACAGACGATCCAACGGCGTCGTTCAGGACGAGGAACGGGTTCTTGTTGCGGGCGGCAGGACGCTGCCACATGCCCACACCGCGGACGGTGAAGAAGTCGTTCAGGAAGTCCATCCACTGCTGGCCCGTTGTGCGCGTGCCAGGAGTTCCGGTGCGGTTGGTATTCCAGAACGCCCGCCCAACACTGGGCCCATCGCCTGCCCCCAGCCAGCCGCCGCGGATCGTCTGCTCGGGCAGGCCAGTGTCAAAGTCAGTGAACGCGCCCCCGCCGATGCGGTTGGACGCGGTGAGGTCCATGAAGCGAGCCACCCGCTGCTCGGGCGTCAGGTTGGCAAACCCCGGCGCGTTCGCCAGCCGGCGGGCCAAGGCGTCGGTATTCCCTTGCGAAGCCCGCCACGCAGCCCACATGTCCAGCGGATTGAAGGCTCCGAACGTAGCGGCATTGATGGCCCCGGAATACAGATTCCTGGTGTGAAATGCCGGGGCGGCCAAGGCGCCAACCTTCCACGCGCTTAGGAACTGGTCGTAGGCATTCATCACACCACGCTCTACATCCCCAAGCTGGGATGAGCGGACGACCGTTCCCATCTCGTCGGCTAGCCGCTGCGGAACGGCAAGCGTGGATGCATCCCTGCCAAACTCCCGCTGGAACATGGTTGAGAAATTGTCTTCGTCAAAGCCCAGCCCCTTGGCGGCATCGGTCAGCCGCACCATGCCGTCAGCCAGACCGTCAGGCCCGATGGGCTGAGCCGCCTCGTCCAGTCTTGGGGCGAGCCGCTGGGCGTTCGCCAGTGCCCGTCGCTGCCCCTGGTCGTACCGCTGGAAGATGTTCCATCCGGCGGAGTCGAAGATGCCCGTGTTGGTGCGGGCGAACTGCTGGTCGGACCCGCGCAGGAGATTGATCAGTTTGTCCTGCTTCTTGGTTACCGCCTCCTCCAGCGGCCTGAGCATCGCCAACTGCTCGGCGGTGGTGGCGTTGATGAACTCCGGTGTTGCCCGCAGAGCGTTGATCGGCTCCATGAAAGGCTGGGCTACGCCGATTTGGTCAAAGGCGTCTTCCAAGATGGCCCTGGCCGGCAGCTCATCTGCGGCGATCAGGCGGCGTTGCAGGTCGGCCGCGTCGAAGTCGGCGCCTCCGAGTAGTCCCCGCTGGGTGCCGGCGTCAAAGTCCAGCGCCCGGCCGCCCGTCAGAATGCGGAATGTCCTCTGCCCGCCGGGGATATCGGTGTACGGCTGCCGGCCACGGCCGAAATTGTCGGACGTTTCCATGACCGTCGTTCCGCGGGCCCACGGCTTCTCAACCCGCGGCGATGCATTGGGGGCAGGAGTGCCGCCCCAGGAGGGGAGCTGGGAGGTCAGTCGATCCGGGTCCTCAAAGTTGTCCCACCACTTCAACTGACGCGGGAAGAACGAGGTGCCAGAAGCCCCCTGCCAGTTGCGGTCAGGCAGGCCGGCGCGAACCGCCTCGGCCCGGGACGCCTGCACGCGGTTCACATACTCGTCGCGGATGGAACGGAACTCTGGGACATTCTCCAGCACCCAATCGGCAATGTCGTTGCCGGATGTGCGGAGCGGCGCCCCGGACAGCGTCGGCCCTTGGAAGACTGGCGACTCCGCGTAGTCCACCAACGCCCGCTGCGTGTCCTTGCCGGTGAACCGCCGCAGCGTCTCGGGGATGTTGGTCGGCACGCCGGTTGCTCCAGCGGCCCGCAACGTCGCCGCCACCTCCTCGGCATCGATGTTGGACGCCTCACGCTGCAGTCGGCCAAGCAGTAACTGCCTTGCCTCCTCTCCTCGCTCGTAGTCCCTCCGAGCGATCCTCGCATCCCACTGCAGGTCTGGGTTCAGCGTTCCGCCAGACGGCGCATGAAACCCGGCGTACAGGCGGTTCACCACCGGCGCAGTGTAGGGATTGCGCTTGGATGCCTCGCCTAGTGTGTCCAGTGTGTCAGCGACACGGTCGCCAAACTGCGTGCCAAAGACATCCGTGTTGAAGCCGATGTTTGTCCCGGGGATGCGGACATCCATCAGGGTGGCGGCCCGTCCTGTGAGGTCGGACGGGTCCACGCCATACCGCTGGGCCTGCTGCTGATAGCGAGCCAGTGCCTCGGACCTCGCAGTGGGGTCCGCAATCTCGGCCAGCGCCTGCTCCGGGGTCATGTCCCGCATGTGGCGACGAAGGCCCCTCATTGCCGGTCGCCCAGCCCCGGCGGTAGACCCCTCCCACGCAGCCTCGGCCGCATGCCGCAACAGGCCGGCGCCCTTCATGGCCTTGCCCGTCTGCGTCATGGCACCCCGGCCCAGAATGGCCAGCGGGTTCATGTAGGTCATCGGGTCCAAAAGGATCTCGGCCGCCAGCGAGCCCGTGAAGTTGCCCCACGTATCCTCGTCGCCCACCATGCCGTACTGTCGCAGCAGGTCGCGGCCTGTCACCCGCTCGTCGCTGGTGCCCAGAAACGACAGAGGCTTGCCCGCCAATAGGCCACGCACAAAAGAGCCGGGCGTATCCAGGAGCCAGCCGGCAGCGGCAAGACCAGAGGACCCCACCTGGGCCAGCGAGTTGAGCATGCTGCTCTTCTGCTCGGCGGGCAGGAGGTCTGAGATGGTCGCCTTCTGGCGGGCGAACGGATCCTCGTCAAAATCATCGCGCTGGAGCAGGCCAGCCCTTGCTTGCTCCTCCAACAGGCCGCGCGGATCGTATAGGTCAAATAGTGGCGAGCGGGCCATATGGGCTGCTTGAGGGCTTACGGTCCTGGTGGAGGAGACTGCTGGTAGCGAGGATCGCCGTACCACCAGTTAACCGTATTGGATATTGGGCCCGACCGGCCTCCCGGGCCAAACGCTGCACCTGGGCCGAGCCCGTAGAAATTGACAAGCCCACGGCGAACGGACGGATCGGCAACGCCGAGTCGCTGGAGCGTGGCGTCCAACCTCACAGCGTCCGAGTTGTAAAAGCCAGTCCAGCTCTGGTCGGCCGCGGCGGCCATGGACTCCAAGGACGCCTGGGCCTCGGGAGTCTCATAGCTCCCGGCCAAGATGTGCCTTACGCCAGGGCCGTGCTTCGCCTCCATCGGCGCTATGACGGTCAAATCTCGCTCTTTCTTGGCCAAGTTCTCCGCCGTCTGCCGGTCCCTTTCCTCTTGGAGCCGTTGCGCGGCTGCGGCCTTTTCTCGTTCCGCGGACGCGTTGTCGGAGTTCATCTTGTCTCGGGTTGACCACTCCCGCTCGGATGCTTGACGGGACGCCTCCAGCTGCGCAGCCGAGCGTGCATTCTCGGCGCGGACTTGTTCTAGATGACGCTCGTTCGCCTGCCGCTGCTCCTCCCGTCGCGCCTCGGCTTCCTCTTGCCACCGCTGCTGTGCTGCTATGGCCTCCTGCCGGCGCTGCTCCAGCTCCGCCCTAGCCTTGTCCATGTCGGCCTGGATTGCCGCCAGCCTCACATCCGTGTCGCCGTTCTTAGCATCGCCCGCGGCTTGCGCCGCCTGCACGCCGAGCGGATTCGGGCCAAACTGAATTGGGGCGCCGGGCCGGCGGGAGTTCAGGGCGGCGGTCTGCTGGTTTAACACGGCTGTCCGCATGTTGTCGTCAATGCCAGGAAGCGCCAGCGCGCCGGCGAAGTTGCCAGCGTTCATCATCATCTGGGCCCGCCACTGAAGTTCCCGGGCCTGCTTCTTGGCTGCCCTCGCATCCGTGGCCTGTTTCGCAAGTGCCGCCGGGCTCATGTTCTGCGTTTCGGGTGCATCAGGGTCTAGGCCAGCCTCCCGAATCCAGCCCGGCCGCCGTGACGCAAGTCGTCGCTCATCGATGCCGCGCAGGTATTGAGTCGCTTCCTCGTCGCCGCTCATGGCGGCATATTGATTGGCGGTCAGGTCGTCGGCCTTTTTCCGCATGGTCGGCGTGGCCGGCACATAAAGGTTCCCGCGGTCGTTTGCCGCCTGCCATTGGGCTGCCTCTTCGGGCCCATAGTGCTGGGAAATGTTGGCGGCAATGCGGGCCGCATCCGCCTCCCGCTCCGCCGCCTGGGGGTCAAACGGCTTCGGCTTCAGCACTTGGTCGTACGTGCGGGTCTGCGGGTTCCACACTCGCTGCGTGCGGGAGTTGTCCCCAGGCAGGACATCAAAGCGGGACATGTCCACGGGCGGCTCGGGCTGGGCCACGGGCTCGGGCGGGACCGCTCGTCGGGCGGCCTGTCCGGCGTCAAACTCGTCCTTCAGTTGCTGCCGATAGTCGGCGCCATGCTGGGCGAGCGCCACCCGTCTGGCCTCTTCCAGCGGCATGCCTTCCGCCACCAGCTTCTTGATCAACGCCAGCGTCTTGGCCTCGTCGGGGCGCATGCCCGCCACAGGCTCCACGTTCAAAGGAGCGCTCGGGGCGCCAGCGAGGTTGCTTTCGGGGACGACGCTAACGGCCATCTAATGCCTCACGTAGTGCTGGGAGTCGGTCGGCGGCGATACCCGCCTGTGGGTCCAATGATCTGCGGGCCGCCAGTCGGAACGCCAGGAAGTCGCCCACGCCCAGGGACCGATCCCCGGCGGGTGCTGTCTTCTTGGTCGGCCAAGGCGAACAGCTCGTCAATCCGGCGCTTCACGGCAGAGTATTCCGCCTGAGAGATATTGCCCTGCGAGGAGCGGATGTTGAGTTCCGCCATCATCCGCCGAGCCTGCGAACGGTAGTCCGACCCTTGGTTGGCCTGGATCTGCTGGTTGGCATCACGCTGGATGGAGCTGGTCTGGGCGTTCTGCTGCTCCATCGGCATGATCGCCGGCTGAGTGCCTGCCGTCCGGCCCTCCGCAGCCTTGGCGTACAGTGCGTCGGCCTGCTTGATCAACGCAATAGATTCTGGCGTCTGCCGGCCAGCCTGCCGCTGGATGTCGTTGGCCCTGGCGATCAACTGCCTCGCCTGTGCCGAGTAGTCGGGAGGGCCTTGCATGACGGTCGGTTCCGGAACATCCGGAGTCGCCGCCACCTGCGGGGCAGGGCGAGTCTCATTGACGAGATCGGCCGTGGACGAGCCCGTGGCTGGCGGAGTGGTGCCATGCTTGGGAAGCAGGAACGGGGTCACCAAAGCGCCGCCCAAGGCAGCAGCACCGGCGGCAGTTCGTTTCCAAAAATCCCCAGAGTCTTCGGCGGCATTGGCCGTCCGAGCCATCCCGGGCTGCGGTCCATCGGCCTCGGGCATTTGGCGAGGTGGTCCATCCGGAGGCAGCGGGCGAGCGTCTGGCAGCCCGGTGCGACGAGGTGACCGCAGTGGGATCGGGTCAGACAGCCGCTCAAACGGAACGTCAATGACATCGTCCATGGGCCGCAGCGCACGCTCGCCCAGTACCGACAGGCCACGCTGCCCGGGGTCAGGCAGTCCTCTGAGCGGGGCGGGGACCAGGCCCCGCGGGCTGTTGTCTGGCAGGCCGCGCAGCGGAGCCGGAATCATGCCAGTCGGCCCAGGAGTGGGAACGCCAGGACCTCGTACTCCACCGACAGGGACTCCCGGAAGAAGTTCCCGCACAGCATCACCGTCCGGATCGACAGCCCTCTGCTTCGGGGCGCTCTTGCGGGGACGCCCCCTTCGGGCGCCCTCCGCCTTGTTGACGGCCTTGCTGTACGCCTCCATGATTTCTTCTGGAGACGCGGAGTCGATGCGGGCGGCGAACTCCGGGTCAAGCTCTTGGAGGACGGCGCGGATGTTGCCGTCCGATTGCAGGCCAGTGGCCGTGTTCCCGGCGACTCGCTCCTCAAGGCTCACTGGGCTCCGCGTGGCCGGCTTCTTGGATCCGGCCTGGAGTTGGTCGATGTACCGTTGCAGGTCCGCAACCGACATGTTCTCCACGCCGGGGATGGAACGCAGGAAGGAGTCGATCTGGTCAACGTCCATATCCCGCACGTTGGCGGACGCCCAGTCCATCAACTTGGCGAAGTTTGCCGCCTTGCCTTTAGCCATTCTTCTTCACCTTCTTCTTCGGCAGGTCAGCCAACTCCCCGTCGCCGGGCATGTCGTCCTCTTCCACCTTGGGAGTGTTGGGCTTGCCGTGCATCTCCTCGTCCAGGTCAGCGAGGTCGTTCTTCTCGGCACGCTTCTGGAGCTTGTCCAGAATGGCCTTCTCGTCGCCGTCCTTGGCCACCAAGAGCTGCTTCACCATCCGCTCCAGCGCAGAGCGGTTGAGGTCGCGGAGATCGAAGTCCATCTTCATCACATGAGCCCTGAAAGTAGGTTCCGCACAGTGCCGCCAAGGAAGCCCGTAGCGTTGGATTGTCGTTGCAGTGCCGCCAGCGCCTGCTGCTGCCGCATCTGCTCCTGAAGTTGCGCCATCTGCAGGGCCGTCTGGTCCTGCGATGCGGCGTATTGCAGCCCCATGTTGGCGTTGGCAGAGGCGTCCTGCATGGGGATCTGCTCGGCCGCACCAGCCGCTCGGGAGTAGGCGTTGGCTGCGGAGGACGCGGCGTACTGCTGCTGCCCCTTGCCCCTGGACATGCCAGCCTTGTCATAGGCTTTCATGTTCATCCGCGGGTCGGCCACGGCCTGTGCCTGAGCGCGCCCGTAGTTATAGGCGGCGTCGGTCTGCTGCGGTGCAAACCCAGGCGGCTTGGGAGGCTGGGTGTACGATTGGATCTGGTCACGCGCAAAGGCTGGCATCAGAGCAATCCCCCAAGAAGGCCGGTGGAGCCGGACATGATGTCATTGAGGAACCCATACCGGATTCGGTCTGCCTCGGACTGTCGCTGGTATGCGTTGGCCTGCCGCTGGGCCATGGCGTTGAGTCCGGCCAGCACCGACTGATCCTGCGCCTTCTGGGCGGTCATGTAGTACTGGTTCTGGTTCTCAGTGGCCGCACGGCCGAGATCGACCGCGGCCTTCTGGCCTTGGGCGCGGTACACATCTTGGAAGTGCTGGTTCGCCGCAGGAGCGCGGAACTGGACGCCCGGCTTCTGACGCAGGCGGGCCTGCCCCTGCGTAGGGTCGAACACCTGCTTGGAGCTGTCGATAGATGTGCGGTAGTCAAACATTACGCATACCCAATGAGTGCTGCCGGAACCCGGCGGGCGCCGCTTGCGATGGCCCGTGCGCGGGCCGCGTTGTAGGCGTCACGCCTGACATCGCCAGCCTCAATGTCGTCGCGAGCCTTATCGGCCTCTGACATGAACTGCCGCGTGCGGCCCAGCGAGTTGTTCCACAGGTTGTTGATGCCGGCGTAGGTCTGCTGGTAGTTGTTGTTCAGCCCGGCCTGCGTGCCGTCATAGGCCGAGCGAATACCACTGCCGAACATGCCGTAGGAGCGGCCCATCTGGTCGGCCATGGATGCGATCTGGCCAGACCCGGCGGCCAGCATCGGGTTCATGTAGCCGGCTGCCGACCCCATCGCCTTGCCCATCTGAGCCCCGGCATCTCCAAGGAGCCCGCCAAGCCCGGCCATGCCGGAGGACATCGCCTGCGCAATCGCATTGGCCCCGGCGGCGTTGTTGGCCCCCATGGCACCAAAGACCGAACCGGCGTCATAGCCAGACCTCGGCAGGGCCCGGGAGATGTCGCTCACGTTCAGCTGGCCGTAGCCCTTGTTCATGTTCGCGGTTAGCGAGTCCAGAACGCTGCGGTCGGTGGTGGCGGAACGGTTGGCGTCCAGCTGCCGGCCCATGTCCGTGCGGATGAGGTTGGCCTGGGAGTCGCTGCGGTCATTACGGTCCAGCAAGGAATCCATGAAGCTGCGGGTCGTCTGGGCGGAGTTGAACTCCGGCAGCGCCGGCGGCGTGAAACTTGGGATCGCAGGTGCGACAGCGGATGACGAGCCGGCAGACGAGCCGCCACCCCAGCTCGGTGCAGCGCCGCCTGAGCCAGAAGCGATCAGGCCGCTAGGGCCAGAGGCCGTGAAGCCGATGTCCTCGCCGCCACCCTGCGACGGCAGGCCCGTCCGCAGGGCATCCAGAATCTGCGGCAGGGCGCCAGAGAGGACGTTGAGCTTGGCGTACTGCGGGCCGGCAGCCTGCTGGGCAGCCGCAGCGTTGCCACGCGCCGCCGCATCCGCCGCAGCAGCAGCAGCAAGGGCGTTGCCAAGCTGGCCCTGCATGTTGTAGTTGGCCGTCGCCATCTGCCCGTAGGCGTTTGCGGCGGCAGTGGACTGGTTGGCCAGCGACCCAGCCTGGGCGGCCCCAAGGCCAGCCAGCGCCGACTGATTAGCCGCCCCCAGAGAGGCACGGGCCCCATACAGATTCCCCACGGCATTCCCGGCCGCCGCATCCCGAGCCGACAGGCCCTGCATGGCACTGCCGAAAGCATTGGCCATGGCGGGGTTGGACGAGCCGTACATGTTCCCAAGAGCAGAAGCCACGGAAGAGCCGAGCTGGCCAGTGGCATTGGCAACAGAACTGCCAACCGATCCCAGCCCCTGCATGGCGGCCGTTCCCATGCCGCCCATGGCATTCACGCCTTGGCCGTACAGCCCGGCCGCAGCCTGACCAAGATTGGCTTGGTTGGTAAACAGCGACTGCGTGGCCTGGGAGTAGGGATTGGTGTAGGCGTTGAGGGCCCCGACCTGGGCGCCGGCGTTGGCCCCGTACAGCCCGCCCAGGGCGTTCGCAAAATTGGCCGGCTGCTGGTAGAGCGTGGCATCCCGCTGTGCGTCGGCCTGCTCGCGGGCCGCCATCCAGTTGCCCTGGGCCCCATACAGGGCGGCGTTTTCAGCTCCTTGGGCCTGCCGGTGCGATTGGTAGGACTTGGCCGCCAGCGCTTGGGACACGGGGTCGCCCGAATAGCGAAACGTCGGGGCTGAGTTGAACAATGCCATGCGGGCCTCCTACTTAGTCAATGTCCCGCCACGCAGGTTTCAGGTCAGAGGCAGGGGCTGGACGCCAGAAACATAGGTAATTTGCGACGTTTCTAGGCCAACGGGCTCGCGGATCTCGCAGGTGTCGGTGTCGAAGCGAGCGCCGCTGACGACCACCTCAAAGATTTCGTCTTCTGGCTGCGGGACGGTCGGCCGCAGGACCTTGACCTTCATCTGCTTGGCGATCAGCTTGCTGTCCTCAAACCGCAGGCCAGTGATCACAATCTGGTCTTGGAACGCCAACTGGAGCGGCGGGCCGCCGCCGATGGGCCGGTTGATGGTGATGCTGTTGTCGATGTTCACCGGCCCGAAGAACGTCGTATCGCCGTAGTAGAAGGCGTCCGAGAACTGGTACAGCGGGCCGCCGTTGAAAATGTTGCCCTGGTTGGTGACGGTGCTGTTGTTGGTGACCGGCCCGCCGTGGAAGACGTTGTTGTTGACGGTGGAATCGCCTTCGACAAACGTGTCGCCTTCGACGTAGGTGTCTCCATCAACATAGGTGTCGCCGGAGTTGTAGATGTTCTGCGTGTAGGCGTCCCCGGCGTCGATCTGGCCGGCGTTGATGTTGCCCGTCTGCAGCCCGCCCAAGAACTGATTGGGCGTGCCCGGCGTCCACTGGGAGATCAGCGGATTCCACCCGGCCGATTGTCCTGGGGTCGGGGCGTATGGGTTGTACGCCCCGCTGTAGTCTGGGATGTCCACAAACGGCAGGTTGTCCCACACCAGCGGCTGCCATGCGGGCATCTGGATCGACACGTTGCCGGGCGTGATTGGCTGGAACCAGTTGTCTTGGGGTCGATAGGGTTCGATCTGTCCCGGGGGCGGGGAGATCGCCGGGTACAGGCCAGACCACGGGTCTTGGTAGGTGAACTGCGTCGGGCCGCGATGCTCAAGCGTCTGGGCGCAGTTGCAGAGAGCCTGCGCCAAGTCTTGGGCAGACCCTTGGTTTGGGAATGCCCCTCGCAGCGCCGTCTGGATCTGGTTGGCCTGACGGGTGTACATCTACTGCCCAACCCCCGAGACAGCCACGCCGTGCAGCGTCAGGGCATCGCCGGCCGTGCGAGTTGCCGACAGGTTCAGGGCGAGGTGCCTGTCAGCCCCGGCCGACTGGTCGTCCACCCGCCCCGAGTAGGAGCAGATGGCATGCCCAGTCGCATCGCCCAAAGCCGACCGCGCCAGTTTCAGGTTGAGCTTGGCCGCCTCGCCGCCCTCGGTGGTGAACCCAGTCCCCCTGTCGGTACGAACGGCCGCCTGCCGTGGGGAGGCGGAGTTGTTGTAGTGCAGGGCAAGCGACAGCGTGCAGTCGTTGGTGGTTGGCTTGTACAGCAGGCGGATCCCGCGGTCGTTCTCCTTGGGGTCGAACGGCAGATTCCCCGTTCGGTAGGTGCAGGCGATCCCCGTGGCAGCGCCGGAGCTGTTGATGTCCTGCGTCCCGGCATCCAAGAGGTAGATCGACCCCGTCTGCCCGCCAACCACCACCTTCTGCCGGCTGGAACTGATTACGCACTCCGCCGCCGCAAAGGTCTGGGCGTAGTTCTCCACCCACCACGCCTTGGTCATGGGGTGGAAGCACAACGCCCGGTCTGGCATCCCGGCCGACGCAGAGTAGAAGAACCGCACTATTCGGGTCTGTGGATCGACGCGGACGAAGAACCACTTAGACGACGGGAAGTGAATCTGGTCGTCGGTCCAGAATGTGTCCACCGCATCGGACAACGGCACGGCACTCTGCCCATCGAACACGTACATGCCGATGGAATCGACCACATAGGCCACGCCATCATGGATGTCCCAGCATCGCTGGTTGAGGCAGCCGCGGTGTGCCAGAAGGACAATGGAGGCGTCGATCACTGGCTGGGCGGCGTAGGACAGCCGGTAGGCATGCCGCTGCTGGAAGACCACCATGGCAGCCCCAAAGGGCATCATGGCGGATATCTTGTCGGTGCCCTTGACGTTCTCTTGGATGACGAGTTCGTTCGTCTCCGGGACAGACTCCGGCTCGTCCACCTCCGAGAAGTACAGGCTGTTGGGCTCGGTGCCGGAGGTGTCCACGCCGTACCACGCCCGGTCTTGGAACATGACGACTGCCGACTTGTTCGTTGGGGGCGGCGTGAACCGCCGTGCATTTGGCTGGCCGTTGGGCAGGACAATCGGCAGGGCGCCGAATCGCTTGGTGGTAATGATCGCACCAGCGAAATTGTCCTCCATCAGGATGGCCTCACCTCCTGCTGTCGCCGCCACTTCAAACGTATCGGCGGTGGGGTTGCGCACGTAGTACGTCTTCTGCGGAACCAAATCGCCGGACGGGGTGGAGACTACCAAGAACTTAAATGCATCGCCGTTCAGCATCCCGTGCGCGGGGGCCGTGATCACGTTCGGCACCCACTCACCAGAAGCGGGCGATGGGCGCTCAGGATCGATCAGCTCTGCGTCCGAGAGCGTGTCTGTGAAGGCGGTCGGAAATGCCCCGCCCGCACCCCGCGGCAGGGAGGCCACGCGGTACAGCACAAGCGCCTGATCGGAGGTGGTTCGCCACAGTTCGATGCGGCTTGCCCGAGCCTCTGCGCCGCTGTTGGACCAGCTCCACCCAAGCGAGCCGGCTGGGCCGGTCAGCTCCACCTCGGTGAGGTCTGTGATCGAACTGGCTATCGGGCCGTTGGATGCTTCCGGCGTGTCATCGACATACCGCAGGGCGCACCAATACTTCCCAGCAATGGCGGGTTGAGCGACGGCAGACAGGGCGGAAACCCGTGGCAGCAAGCCCGATGGCGTGACGATGCTTGCCGTGGGAATAGCCCGATAGGCGCCGCCATGCCGGACAGCGACGGCGGTGATTTGGCCAGACGACAACCCCGTGCCGACCGTGCATTCGGCGTATGCGCCGCCCCCGCCGGAGGACTGGAACGTGATCCGCGGAATGCCGGAATACCCCGAGCCGGCGGTGGTCACGGAGACGCCGGTCACCCGATACTGCACCACGGCCGTGCCGGTGGCTGTGGTTCCTGGGCTAAGAGAAAACGAGATGGAAGGCGTGGAGGTGTAGCCACTCCCTGGATTGACGATGGTCACGGCGTTCACGGAGCCGTTCTCGTCAATGCTGGCCCGCAGGATAGCGCCGCTCCCGCCGCCGCCGGAAACCGTGACGGCTGGGGGGGACGTATAGCCTGACCCCACATTCGTCGGCTGGACATCCAGGATGATGCCCGACACCGTCACCGAGAACGTCGCCCCGCTGCCGGCCGGCGAGTTTCCATCAGGCGCACCGACCGACACAGACGGCGCGGAGGTGTAGCCCTTGCCGTAGCTCTGCATGACGATCTGATGAATTCGGCCGTTCAGAACCTCGGCCCTGGCCGCGGCGCCCGAACCATCCCCGCCCGAAAAGGTGACGGCCGGGACCTTCTGGTAGCAGAACCCGCCGTCCACAACGTCCACGCTGCGGACGAAATACTTCGGGGAACTGTAGGACGGCGCGACCGTGGGGTTAGATGCGGGGGCAGACAGGCCCAGCTGTTCGACATTCGCCGTGACGCCATCCCATCGCAGCCCACGCTCCACACCGTTGACGCCGTAGATGTCCCCGTACCGACCTCTGGCAAAGGTCATCGGGACGGCAGTGGAGAATGCGGACGACGAAATCTGCGTCAACTGATGCCCTTGGCTACGAAGATGTGCCCAGAGGCGTTCTGGTAGATCACCGACTCCACGCCCGCCAGAGGCGCGCGGAACATCTCAATGATCGGGACGGTCGTCCCGGCATGGGTGGCAATCGTCACGCTCGCCTGCCCATTGCGGGCTGACAGCTCCCCGGGCCGGCGGCACTGAAAGTTGGACTGGGTGACCGCTGCCCCGATGGGAACGGCGTACGGGCTGGCGTTGGTCACCAGCCCCTTCCAAGTGTCGATGACGATCATCCTTGGTCTGGCTTCAGGGGCGTTCGCCAGCCTCCATCATGGTAGATTTCCTTGCTGCGGCCAGAGAGCGGGGCCAGCTGGTCCTGCTCAAACGCCAGACGCAGGTCACGCTGGTACAGCTGGAACGCCCGGTCCTCGCCCTTGCCCCGGATCCTGGCCAGCCAGTAGTCGCAGCAGGAGTCCACGGCCTGCTGCATGTGCGGCGCGACATCAATGGGGTCGGTGA
>Ga0315900_10003863_pt1 | contig 21608 bp, 19 predicted proteins | sample LakEriMetagenome_FD_203521 | JGI IMG/M metagenome (GOLD analysis project Ga0315900, IMG submission 203521) | Freshwater fungal communities from buoy surface, Lake Erie, Ohio, United States - Buoy 12 MA114 | ecosystem: Environmental > Aquatic > Freshwater > Lake > Lake biofilm | place: USA: Lake... | reverse complement strand
CGCTCAACACACCGGCTTACGTCAAGAACGCCCGCCTGATCGCCTGGGTCGCTGAAATGGCCGCCCTGTGCAAACCCGACAGCATCTACTGGGCCGACGGATCGCAGGAAGAATACGACCGCCTCTGCCAGGAACTGGTGGACGCCGGCACCTTCAAGAAACTCAACCCCGCCAAGCGCTCCAACTCCTTCCTGGCCTGGACCGACCCGTCCGACGTGGCGCGCGTGGAAGACCGCACCTACATCTGCTCGGAGAAGAAAGAGGACGCCGGCCCGACCAACAACTGGATGGCCCCGGCCGAGATGCGCGCCACCCTGCAACCGCTGTTTGACGGCTGCATGAAGGGCCGCACCATGTACGTGGTGCCCTTTTCCATGGGCCCGCTGGGTTCGCACATCGCGCACATCGGCATCGAGCTGACCGACAGCGCCTATGTGGTGGTCAACCAGAAACTCATGACCCGCATGGGCAAGGCCGTGTACGACGTGCTGGGCACCGACGGCGAATTCGTGCCCTGCGTGCACACCGTGGGCGCCCCGCTGGCCGCTGGCGAAAAAGACAAGACCGCCTGGCCCTGCAACCCGACCACCAAGTACATCGTGCACTACCCCGAAACGCGCGAGATCTGGTCCTACGGTTCGGGCTATGGCGGCAACGCGCTGCTGGGCAAGAAGTGCTTTGCCCTGCGCATCGCCTCCACCATGGGCAAGGACGGTGGCTGGCTGGCCGAGCACATGCTGATCCTGGGCGTGACCAGCCCCGAGGGCAAGAAGTACCATGTGGCCGCCGCCTTCCCCAGCGCCTGCGGCAAGACCAACTTCTCGATGCTGGTGCCGCCCCAGGCCTTTGACGGCTGGAAGGTCACCACCATCGGCGACGACATCGCCTGGATCAAGCCCAGTGCCGACGGCAAGATGCTGGCCATCAACCCCGAGGCTGGCTACTTTGGCGTGGCCCCCGGCACCAACATGAAGACCAACCCGAACTGCATGCTGAGCCTGCACAAGGATGTGATCTTCACCAACGTCGCGCTCACCGACGACGGCGACGTCTGGTGGGAAGGCATGGAAAAGGACAGCGGCAAGCTGCCCGAGCACTTGATCGACTGGCAGGGCAAGGACTGGACGCCCCAGATCGCCAAGGAAACCGGCGCCAAGGCCGCCCACCCCAACGCCCGCTTCACCATTGCCGCCACCAACAACCCCGCCCTCGACCCGCAGTGGGACGATGCCAACGGCGTGGCGATCGACGCCATGCTGTTCGGCGGCCGCCGTTCGACCACGGTGCCGCTGGTGACCGAAGCCCGCAGCTGGACCGAAGGTGTTTACATGGCCGCCACCATGGGTTCGGAGACCACCGCCGCCGCCTTTGGCGCGCAGGGCGTGGTGCGCCGCGACCCGTTCGCCATGCTGCCGTTTTGCGGCTACAACATGAGCGACTATTTCCAGCACTGGCTGGACATCGGCGCCAAGCAGCAGGCCGCCGGCCACAAGCTGCCGGCGCTGTACTGCGTCAACTGGTTCCGTAAGGACGAAAGCGGTGCTTTTGTGTGGCCGGGCTACGGCGACAACATGCGCGTGCTCAAGTGGGTGATCGACCGCATCGAAGGCAAGGCCCAGGGCCAGCAAACCCTGTTCGGCATCGCCCCGCAGTACGCCGAAATCAACTGGACCGGGCTGGCTTTCAGCGCCGAGCAGTTCGCCAAGGTCACCAGCATCGACAAGGCCGCCTGGGCGGAAGAATTCAAGCTGCACGACGAACACTTCGCCAAGCTGGCCCAGCGCCTGCCCAAGGCGCTGCTGGACACGCGCGCCGAACTGGAAAAGCGCCTGGCCGCCTGAAGCCACGGCCCATGAATCAGGTCTTGCGCCCACCCGGCGCCTGCCCTTGCGACCGCCCCGGCCACAAACCGGGGCGGTTTTCTTATGGGGCCGCACAAGTGACTCCGCGGGGCCGGGCGCTGGGCGCGACACGCGACAATCGAGCCATGCCCCTGTCTTCCGATGAATCGCGCCAGCGTCTGGCGCTGACCCTGCTCTGGATCGCCCCCGCCCTCTGGACCGTCAACTACCTGGTCGCGCGCACGGCGCCCGGGATCGTGCAGCCGCATGTGCTGGCGCTGGGGCGCTGGGCGCTGGCCGGCGCCATCCTGGTCTTCATCGCCCGCGCTGAGCTGCGGGGGCAATGGCGGCACATCCTGCAGGCGGGCTGGCAATACCTGATCCTGGGGGCCCTGGGCATGCTGGTCTGCGGCGCCTGGGTCTACCAGGGGGCGCACACCACCTCGGCCATGAACATCGCCCTGATCTATGCCGCCTCCCCGGTCCTCATCGCCCTGGGGGCGGTGGTCTGGCTGGGCGAGCGCTTTTCGTGGCGCCAGGGGCTGGGCGTGCTGGTCGCCATGGCGGGCGTGTGCCATGTGGTGGTCCAGGGCCAGTGGCTGCGCCTGTCCGAAGTGCAATGGGTGCCGGGCGATGGCTGGATCGTGGCGGCCATGGCGTCCTGGGCGGCCTACGCCTTGCTGCAAAAGAAATGGGCCAGTCCGCTCGGTTCCACCGCCAGGCTGGCCTGCATCTGCCTGGGCGGCGTGCTGATGCTGACGCCCTTTGCCCTCTGGGAATGGCTGCAGCCGGGCCGGCCCGCCTGGAGTCCGGCCGCCACCGGTCTGGTGCTTGTCGCCGGTCTGGTGCCCGGCCTGTGCGCCTATTGGGCCTACGGTTTTGCCCAGAAAGTGCTGGGCGCCAGCCGGGTGGCGGCCAGCCTCTACCTGGGCCCGCTGTACGGCGGCCTGACCGCCTGGGGCGTGCTGGGCGAACCGATGGGCTGGCACCACCTGGGCGGCGCCTGCCTGATCCTGCCGGGCATCTGGCTGGCCTCGCGCAAGGCGCCTGAAACCGCCGAACCATGAGCCCGGCCACCCGAAGGTGGCCGGCAAGGGGGGTGCGGCCGGGTGGGGCCGCTCAGATGTAGTGCAGGTGTTCGCGCAGGATGCGGGCAGCGCGATGCTGGCTCAGATCGACCCGCTCTGGGGTGGGCGACTGACCGCTGCGCTCCAGGGCGGACTGCAGGTCGGCCATCAGGCGCGCATCGGTCTGCGCCATGTTCCACAGGCGCTCGTCGGCGCGGCGCTGGGCCATGCGGGCCGACCAGCCGTCCAGGGCCTTCATGGTCTGGCGCGCGGCGGCGCGGGTGATGCCCCGCAGCAGGACGATGGCGGCCACGGCAATGCCCCACAGGACCAGCCAGGCGGCAATTTCGTGGCGCTCGGCCCAGGACGCCAGGCGCTGATCGGCCAGCACCACCAGGGCGGCAACGGCGGCGGCCAGCATCAGGCTGGCCAGGGCCCGCGAGGAGCTGCGCTCGACCGGGTGGGCGGTGGTTTGGACGTGTGCGTTCATTTTGTTCTTCCCTTCGATGCCAATGGACAGGTCTGGCCCAGGCAATGGCCTAGACGACAAGGCGAATACTAGGGTTTTTACGGGTGTTGTTCCACTTTATATTGATGATTCCAGTCATTCATAATCGTGATGTTTATGGCCAGCCGCTCACCCGTCTCCTTCCGCACCCTGGACCTGAACCTGCTGCGGGTCTTTGACGAGGTCATGGCCGAGCGCAGCCTGACGCGGGCGGCGCACAAGCTCGCCCTGACGCAGCCGGCCGTGAGCAACGCCCTGCGGCGCTTGCGCGCCAGCTTGGGCGACGAGCTGGTGCGGCGCGCCGGCCAGGGGGTGGAGCCCACCCCGCAGGCCCTGGCCCTGTGGCCCAGCGTGCGCCAGGCCCTGCGCCAGTTGCAGACGGCCCTGGTGCCGCAGGGCTTCGAAGCGGCGTCGGCCACCAACACCTTTGTGCTGGCCATGGCGGACGCCACCGCCGCCGAGCTGATGGGCGGGCTGGCCATCCGCCTGCAGGAGGCGGCGCCCGGCGTGTCGGTGCGGGTGGTGCCCCTGACCACGCGCGACCCGCGCCGCCTGCTGGCCGAGGGCACGGCCGACCTGGCGCTGGGCTACTTTCCGGCGGTGCTCACCGACCTGACCGCCCGGGCACAGACGGGCGAGCCGGTCAACTTCGCGCACCAGCGCCTGTACGCGGGCGAATACGTCTGTGTCATGCGCAAGGGCCACCCGCTGGCCGAAGGGCCGCTCACGCTGGACGCCTACTGTGCGGCGCGGCATTTGCTGGTGAGCTTTTCGGGCCGCCCCTACGGCTATGTGGACGAGGCGCTGTCATCGCTGGGCCGCCAGCGCCGCATCGTGCTGACGGTCAACCAGTTCTTCACCGCGGGCCGGGTGGTGGTCAACTCCGATTTGCTGACGGTGCTGCCCTGGCACTTTGTGCCGACCACCGGCATGGGCGAGCAGCTGGTGGTGCGCCAGCTGCCGCTGGAGGTGCCGCCGGTGCATGTGGAAGCGCTGTGGCACGAGGGGCGGCACGAGCAGCCGGCCCACCAGTGGCTGCGCCAGCAGCTGCTCGAGGTGGCGCAGGCGGCCTTTGCTAACGGGCGCGCTGCGCAGGAGGGCGCATGAAGATCCAGCTGCTGTCGGACCTGCACCTGGAGAGCCATCCGGACTTTGTGCCTGCCCCCGCGCCCGAGGCCGATGTGCTGGTGCTGGCCGGGGACATCGGCTCCTACCAGACCGGCTCGGCCCTGGCGGCCCTGGGCGATGCCGACTTCGGGCTGGGCCGCTTCTCGCCGCAGCGCGGCTGGCCGGTGCCGGTGCTGTATGTGCCGGGCAACCACGAATACGACGGCTTGGACTTTGACGTGGCGCATGCGCGGCTGCGCGATACCTGCGGGCGCCTGGGCATCACCTGGCTCGAACGCGAGCAGGTGGTGATGGGCGGGGTGCGCTTTGTGGGCACCACGCTGTGGAGCGACTTTGACGCGCTGGGGCCCCTGGCCGGGGCGGACCAAGCTGCGCACGCGGATGCGCCCGCCAAGCACGCCCTGCCGGCCGGCTACACCACGCAGCTCAAGGCGCGCGAGAAAGCGTTTCGCGCCGCCAACTGGTACCTGAGCAAGACCGGCACCACCCGGGCCGGCGAGCCCTGGCTGGCGCCCCAGGTGCGCGAGCAGGCCCTGGCGTGCCAGCAGTGGTTGGCCGAGGCGCTGGCGCAGCCGCACCCGGGCCCCACGGTGGTGGTGACGCATTTCGCCCCCAGCCTGCGCAGTGCCGATCCGCGCTACGGCCTGGTGCCGGGCACCGCCGGCTTTTGCAATGCGCTCGACGCCTGGCTGCCGCAGGCCCAGCTGTGGCTGCACGGGCACCTGCACTGCCCCAGCGACTATGTGCACGGGGGCTGCCGTGTGGTGGCCAACCCGCTAGGCTATGCGGGCAAGGGCGAACAGGCGGCTTTTGTGGCCTGCCGCACCGTGGAAGTGGCACCGCACGGGCACGACACCGGCATGTCTTGACGGGGATCAAATCCCGTCGCGGTGGCGCGGGCTAAAGTGGTCTTCAACGATCCACCCCCCAGGAGATGTCGCCATGAAAATCCTGCTCGCCGTCGACGGCAGTGCCCACACCAAAAAGATGCTGGCCTATCTGGTCACCCACGAGGAGCTGCTCGCGCCAAGCAACAGCTTCACGCTCATGACGGTGCAGCCCCAGCTGCCGCCACGGGCGCGCAGCATGGTCGGCAAGGAAGCGGTCGAGAGCTACCAGCGCGAAGAAGCCGAAAAGGTGCTGGGCCCGGCCAGCCAGTTCCTGATGCGCCACGGCATCAACCCCAAGTCGGTGGCCAAGGTCGGGCATGCGGGCGAGACCCTGTGCAAAGCCGCCAACGCGGGCGGGTTTGATCTGGTGGTCATGGGCTCGCATGGCCACGGCGTGTTTGGCAACCTGGTGATGGGCTCGGTCGCCACCCAGGTGCTCTCGCAGAGCAAGGTGCCGGTGCTGCTGGTGCGCTGACGGGCCTCAGGCCCGCTGCACCCCGGCCTGCCCCGCGAGCACCTCGTAGCGGGCCTGCTCGCGCAGGGTGCTGTCGTTCTGGACCGGAAAAGCCGTGGCCCGGAAGGTGGCCGTGGCCCCGGCAGGACGGATCTCCAGCAGGGTGTAGCCGCGCTCATCGGCGCGGGCATGGCGGATGTCCGGGTTGTTGTCGCGGATGGTGGCCAGCAGGGCTTCGCTCATGCCGCGCGAGCTGACCGAGGTGGTCACGATCTCGCTGGCGACCACCGGCGAGCGCTCGTCGTTAGGCCGCACGCGCAGGTTGGCGGCCACGTTCTGGTGCACGTCGCCGCCCAGCACCAAGGCGTTTTGCAGCTTCATCTCGGCCAGGCCCGAAAGCAGGCGTTCGCGCGCCAGCGGGTAGCCGTCCCAGGCGTCGTTGAAACTGCTGCGCCCCAGCGGCGTCGGCAGCCCGCTGGAGCTCATCTGGGTGGACTGCGCGATCAGCCTCCAGCTGCGCTTGCTCTCGCCCAGGCCCTGCATGAGCCAGGCCTCCTGGGCATGGCCCAGCATGCTGCGCCGCGCATCCTCGAGCGCATCACAGCCGACCACCACGCGCGCCCCCCCGCGGTTGGGGTCGGGGCAGCCCTGGTGATCTCGGTACTGGCGGCAGTCCAGCGTCCAGATCTCGGCCAGCTGGCCCCAGACCATGCGGTCGTGGATGCGCATCTGGTGCGGCGCCGCCGGGTCGGGGCCGATGCGCAGCGGCATGTGCTCGAAATAGGCCTGGTAGGCCGCCGCGCGCCGCCGCAAGAAGACCGCTGGGTCCGTGTAGCGGTTGTCCAGGTCGTTGGCGTAGTCATTGACCACCTCGTGGTCGTCCCAGGTCATGACCCAGGGGTGCGCCGCATGGCAGGCGCGCAGGTCGGCGTCGCCCTTGTACTGCGCATGCCGCTGGCGGTATTCGTCGAGGGTTTTGGGCACACCGCCTTCGTGGCTGCGGATGCGGTAGCGCGGGTTGCTGCTTTCGTAGATGTAGTCGCCCAAAAAGAGCACAAAGTCCAGCTCGCGCTGGGCCATCTCGCGGTGCGCCACGTAGTGGCCCTGCTCGAAATGCTGGCAGGAGGCCTGGGCGAAGCGCAGCTGCTGCACCGGCGCGTCGGCCGCCGGCGCGGTGCGGGTACGGCCCACCGGGCTGCTGGCCGAGCCGCAGACAAAGCGGTACCAATAGGGGCGTGCGGGCTGCAGCCCGCTGGCAACGACGTGCACGCTGTGGCCACGGCGCGCATCGGTCTCGAGCTGCCACTGGCGCACCGGCTGGCGCAGCGCCTCATCGGCAAAAAGCTCGCAGCGCACCGTCTGCGCCTGCGCCTGCCAGGCGGCGTCGGCCGGGGCAAAACACAGGCGGGTCCACAGCACCACGCTGTCGGGCCGGGGCTGGCCACTGGCCACCCCCAGGGCAAACGGGTTGGTCTGCCAGGCCGGGCCGCTGACGCGGCCCGCGCTGGCTTGTGCCGGCGCGGCCTGGGCCCAGGCCGACAGGGCCCAGGCCAGGGCCAGCCGGTTCAGGTGTCTTCTTTGCATGGCGGTGACGTTTTCCTCAATGCAGCCACAGGTCGGCGCGCTCGTGCAGAAAGTCCAGCACCAGGGCGTCGAAGGCGTCCGGCGCCTCCAGGTTCTGCCAGTGGCCGATGCCGGGCATCTGCACCCAGCGGCTGCCCTGGATTTTGCCGGCCATCCGTTCGATGGCGGCCAGCGGTGCGCAGCGGTCGTGTTCACCGGCAATCATCAGCGTCGGCACATGGATCTGGGCCAGCGCCGCATCGCGGTCAAAAGCGGCCTGCGCCTGCAAGGCCAGGCGGTAGGTCACCGGGGAAAGCTGGCCCATGCACTGGCGCGCCAGCAGCATCCCTTCGGGCAGCGCCAGCGGGCCGGTGAGCTGGGGCAAGACGGCTTCGGCCAGCTGCCGCATGTTGTTGTCGGCATGGTCGAGCAGGGCCAGCTGGCGCTGGGCGTCGTGCGACCAGCCCGAGTCGGGGCCGCTGGTGCTGCCACTGAGCACCAGGCGGTTGACCAGGTCGGGGCGGCGCATCACCACCTCCTGCGCGACCATGCCGCCCAGCCCATGGCCCAGCAGGGCGACCGAGCGCTGCGCGGGGGCGAGGGCGGGCGGCAGCAGCGCCTCGATCAGGCCAATGCAGCTTTGCGCCAGGCCCCGCACGCCGTAGGGCTCGACCGGGGCCGAGCGGCCATAACCGGGCATGTCCCAGGCCACGGCGCGCCAGCCCTGCAAGGCGTAATGCTCGACCTGGGGCGCAAAACTGCGGTGGCCACCGCCCGCGCCATGCAGCATGAGCACGGTCGGGCCTGCACCGAGCGCGGTGAAATGGGGAAACATCATGCGGCCATGTTACGCGGCACGCGCATGACAGCCAAGCCAGGGCCAACGCAGGACAATAGGGGCATGAACCCTGTGCAACGCAAAGACCACCTGGACGGCCTGGCCGTTGGCCTGCTGCTGGCCTGCTGCATGTTCTGGGGGCTGCAGCAAATCCTGGTCAAGGCGATCGTGCACGAGGTGGCGCCGCTGTTCCAGGCCAGCCTGCGCTGCATCGGCGCCTGCGTGCTGTTGCTGCTGTGGTGCCGTGTGCGGGGCGTGCGGCTGTTCGAGCGCGATGGCACGCTGTGGGCCGGCCTGCTGGCCGGTGCGCTGTTTGCCGCCGAGTTCGCCTGCATTTACCTGGGGCTGAGCCTGACCAGCGCCTCGCGGTTGACGGTGTTTCTCTACACCTCGCCCTTCTGGGTGGCGGCGCTGGTGCCGCTGTTCGTGCAGTCCGAACGCCTGCGGCCGCTGCAGTGGGCGGGCCTGGCGTGCGCCTTCGTGGCGGTGGCCTTTGCCCTGCGCGAAGGCCTGGGCGGTGGCAGTGCCCGCGGTGACCTGCTGGGCCTGGCGGCCGGCGCGCTGTGGGGCCTGACCACGGTGAGCATCCGCGCCACCGGGCTGACCCGCATCTCGCCCGAAAAGCTGCTCTTCTACCAAATCGCCAGCACGGCTGTGAGCCTGCCCTGGCTGTCGCTGGCCATGGGTGAGCGCTGGTCTTTCGACTGGAGCCCTCTGGCCTGGGGCTCGGTGCTGGCACAAACGGTGGTGGGCGCTTTTGCCAGCTACCTGGCCTGGATGTGGATGCTGGGCCGCTACCCGGCGACACGGATCTCGGTGTTCGTGTTCCTCACCCCCTTGTTTGCACTGCTGTTTGGCAGCCTGTTGCTGGGCGAGCCCGTGACCGCCACGCTGCTGCTGGCGCTCGGGCTGGTGGCCCTGGGCATCGTGCTGGTCAACCGCAAGCCTTCCTGATGTTTTGATTGGAGACCCCATGACTTACCAAGCCCTGCAGATTGAAAAAGACGAGGCCGGCTACCGCTGCGGCCTCAAGACGCTCGACGACAGTGCCCTGCCCGAAGGCGATGTGACCGTTGCCGTGGCGTATTCGACGCTCAACTACAAGGACGGCCTGGCCATCACCGGCAAGGGCCCGGTGGTGCGCAAATTCCCTTTGACCCCGGGCATCGACCTGGCCGGCACCGTGACCGAGAGCCGCCATGCGCTGTTCAAGGCCGGTGACGCGGTGGTGCTCAACGGCTGGGGCGTGGGCGAAAGCCACAGCGGCGGGCTGGCGCAAAAGGCCCGCCTTCAAGGCGACTGGCTGATCCATCTGCCGGCGGCATTCGGTGCGCGCCAGGCCATGGCCATCGGCACGGCGGGCTACACCGCCATGCTGTGCGTGATGGCGTTGGAAAAACACGGCGTCCAACCCGAACAGGGTGAGGTGCTGGTGACCGGCGCCGGCGGAGGCGTGGGCAGCGTGGCGATCGCCTTGTTGGCGAAGCTGGGCTACCGCGTGGTGGCCTCGACGGGCCGCCTGCAAGAGGCGGACTACCTGCGCGGCCTGGGCGCCGCCGACGTGATCGACCGCGCCGCGCTCTCGGCCCCCGGCAAACCGCTGGCCAAGGAGCGCTGGGCGGGCGTGGTGGACACCGTCGGCAGCCACACCCTGGCCAATGCCTGCGCCAGCACGAAATACGGCGGCACCGTGGCCGCCTGCGGCCTGGCCCAGGGCATGGACCTGCCGGCCACCGTGGCGCCCTTCATCCTGCGCGGCGTGACGCTGGCCGGCATCGACAGCGTGATGGCCCCGCGCGCCCTGCGCGAGGCGGCCTGGGCGCGGCTGGCGCGCGACCTCGACCTGGCCAAGCTCGACGCGATGACCCAGGAAGTCGGCCTGGCCGAGGCCGTCGGCCTGGGCGCGCAGATCCTGGCCGGGCAGGTGCGCGGGCGGGTGGTGGTGGATGTGAACCGCTGAGGCCTGGCCGATAATCCCGGGTTTTGCAATCGCAACGGAGCAACACAAGATGAGCACCTTCGTCACCACCGGCGCGCGCGCCACCGGTCTGGCCACCCTGGCCGCCGACGGCACCGTTCTCGACACCTGGTTCCCGGCCCCCGAACTGGCGGGCGGCATCGCCGCCAGCGGCAGCACCCGCCTGACCGAAGCCCAAGCCATCGCTGCCCTGGGCGCTGACGTCGCCCAGGCCCTGGCCGCTTGCAGCGTGCGGGGCACCACCGTGGTCGCCGTGCGCACCGAAATCAAGAGCCTGGCCGACGCACCGGCCGACACGCACGACGCCTACCTGCGCCTGCACCTGCTCAGCCACCGCCTCGTGCAGCCGCACGGCGCCAACGTGACCGGCATCTTTGGCCTGCTGGCCAATGTGGCCTGGACCAACTTCGGCCCGTGTGCCATTGCCGACGTGCCGGCCGCCCGCATGCGGGCCCGCGCGGCCGGTCGCATTCTGGAGGTCAAGGGCGTGGACAAGTTCCCGCAGATGACCGATTACGTGATCCCCAGCGGCGTGCGCATCGCCAACGCCGACCGCGTGCGCCTGGGCGCGCACCTGGCCAGCGGCACCACCGTCATGCACGAAGGTTTCTGCAACTTCAACGCCGGCACCCTGGGCGCCAGCATGGTCGAAGGCCGCATCAGCGCCGGCGTGGTGGTCGATGACGCCAGCGACATCGGCGGCGGCGCCTCCATCATGGGCACGCTGTCCGGCGGCGGCAAAGAGGTCATCCAGGTCGGCAAGCGCTGCCTGCTGGGCGCCAATGCCGGCATCGGCATCTCGCTGGGCGACGACTGCGTGGTCGAGGCCGGCTGCTACATCACCGGCGGCAGCCGTGTGCAACTGCCCGACGGCAGCGTGATCAAGGCCAAGGAGCTGTCCGGCAAGAGCGGCATCCTGTTCCGCCGCGATTCGCAAAGCGGCGCGCTGCATGCGATCCCACGCCACAAGAGCTGGGGCGAGCTCAACGCCGAACTGCACAAGAACTGAGCCGTGCGCATCGAAGCCATCGTTCCCGGCAGCCGGCCCGAGCTGGCGGAGCTGGAGGCCCGCATCCAGGCCGAGCGCGGGCGCATCTCGCCGCTCTACCAGGTGCTGCTCAACAGCCCGCCGATCGCCCAAGGCTGGGAACAGATGCTGTCTGCGGTGCGCAACCGCAACAGCCTGCCAGCCGACATCCGCGAGCTGGTGATCCTGCGGGTGGCGGTGCTCAACCGGGCGCCCTACGAATTCGAGGCCCATGTGCCACATGCGCTGGCGGCGGGCCTGTCGCGCGAGGCCATCGACGCGCTGCGGCTAGCGCAGCCGGGCGAGGCCGCGACGCTGAACGCGGCCCAAGGGGTGGCCGTGCGGCTGTGCGATGCCATGACGCGCGACATCGAGGTGCCCGAGGCCTTGTACCAAGAGGTGCGCGCGCATTTTGACCGACAGGCTCAACTGGACCTGGTGGCCACGGTGGCGGCCTACAACATGGTCTCGCGCCTGCTGGTGGCGCTGCAAATCGGGCATTGAAGCCCCGATGCCTTGGCGGCGCGTTGCAGCGCCCGGCCCTTGGTGTTTTCCCGGTCAGTAATTTCCGAAATTGCCAGGGTCAGCCGTTTGTAAGACAGTCTGGTCTTTGCTGTTTTTTGGGATACCGATTCAATGAGCTTCTTTGACCAAAACCGCCGTGATGCCCTCAAATGGCTGGGCGCCGCCGGCCTGACGGCCAGTGGCCTGCCCGCCAGCGCCCAGGGTGCCTGGCCCAACAAGCCGGTTCGGTGGATCATGCCGTTCGCGGCCGGTGGCACCTCGAGCATCGTGGGCCGCAGCATCGGCGCCGAACTGGGCAAGCAGCTCAACACCTCCTTCGTGATCGACAACAAGGGCGGTGGCGGCGGTGTGCCCGCCATGCAGGAACTGCTGCGCGCCCCGGCCGATGGCTACACCTTCATCATGAGCCACATCGGCCTGATGGCGGTCAACCCGCTGATCTACCCCGACTCGGGCTACGACGTGGACAAGGACTTTGTGCCGGTGAGCCTGCTCACGCGCGTGCCCAGCCTGTATTGCGTGCACAAGGATGTGCCGGTCACCGACCTGAAATCCTTCATTGCCTACGTCAAGGCACGGCCGGGCCGGATCAATTACGCCTCGGCAGGCAATGCGAGCGCCGGTCACCTGGCGGTCGAAGCGCTCAAGCTGCGCACCGGCATGTTCATCACCCACATCCCCTACCGCGGCACCGGCCCCGCACTCACCGATGTGCTGGCTGGGCGCATCGAATTCTTCTCGGCCGGCACCCCGGCCCTGATGCCGCACATCAAGAGCGGGGCCCTGCGTTGCATCGCGGTCGGCTCGGCCAAGCGCATCTCGGCCCTGCCCGATGTGCCCTCGGTGTCCGAACTCTTCCCGGGCTTTGAGACGGTGCAGTGGTACGGCATGCACGCCCGCGCCGGCACCCCGCCCGACATCATTCGCCGCATGGAGCAGGAATGCGCCAAGGCGGTGCGGGCGCCCGATGTGATCGCCAAGTTCGAGGCCGAAAGCGCCACGGCCGATGGCACCAGCGCCAAGGAATACGCCGACTTTGTGCGCAAGGAGCAGGAACGCTGGAAGGACATCGTGATCCGCGCCGGCATCAAGCCCAACTGAGCCACCTGCGCGGCACAAAAAAGGGCAGCCCTCGGGCTGCCCTTTTTGCTGGGCGAAACGCTCAGAGCAGGGCCAGGCGCAGTTCGGCGAGCGAGAGGCGCTCGAGCTGCCAGAGCTGGGCCAACAGCTGGCGCGCCGGGGCGTCGCCAATCACCGGGGAAGCCAGCTCCATGAACTTGTCCTCGAGATCGGCATCGCTGAGCGGCGCCTCTGGATCGCCCTTGCGGCAAGGCGCAAACTGCTCGATGACGCGCCCGTCGTGCAGCGTGACGACGATGCGGGCCGCACGTTGGGCCGGAAAGCCGGCGCTGAGCTGCGGATCGGCCACCAGCCGTGTGCGGGCCATGAGGCTGCGCGTGTCGGCGTCGGCCAGACGCTGCGGCTCGAAGGCATTGAGTCGGACGGCGCCGTACAGCAGGGCGTGGGCCACCACATACGGCAGGCTGAATTTGGCTTCAAAAACCGTGCGGGGTTCGAAGTTGCCGGTCACGTCCAGCGCCGTCTGGTAGGTCTCGACACGGATGTCGGCAATCTGCGCCGGCGTCAGCGGCTCGCGCCGACGGATATCGAGCATCGCATCGATGGCGGCAAAGGTGTGGCCACAGCAGCCGTGGTTCTTCTGGGTGATGGACTGGATGTTGTAGCGCTGGCCCAGCCCCTCGGTGGCGCGCGCCCAGTGGGCGCCCGCCGACAGGGCTTTGCCAAAGCCAGCCTCGCCCTCCAGGATATCGATCGCGCCGGTGATGCCACTGGCCGCGCCCTGCCCTGCGCTGACCCCCACCCAGGCGGCGTGCCCGGCGTGCAGCGCCTTGGTCATGGCGTCCGAGCGGAAGGCCTGCTGCAAGCCCGCAGCCAGACTCGCGGCCGTGGCCAGCGCGTGGCGCATCACTTCGGGCTGGGCCGGGGCCAGCAGGGCCGCGGTGGCCGCGGCGCTGCCAAAGCAGCCCACGGTGCCGGTGGTGTGGAAAAAGCGGTAATGCGAGGGCTGCACCGCCACGCCGATGCGGGTGGAAATTTCGTAGCCGACGGTCACGGCCCGCAGCAGCTCGGCCCCGCTGCAGCCACGCTCTTCGGCCACGGCCAGCGCGGCGCCGATGGTGGGACAGCCCGGGTGGTAGACGGCATCCCGAAAGATGTCGTCGAACTCGACCGCGTGCGAGATGCTGCCGTTGATCCAGGCAGCGGTGGCCGCAAAAGCGCGCTGGCGCTGACCGGGCAGGCTGGCATGGCCGTGGCCGAGCTCGGCGGCATGGGCCCGCATGAGCTGCGGCCCGGGGGCTTCGCCAATGCCCGGGAACAGGGCCGAGAACCAGTCGATCACCGCCCGCTTGGCGTGGTGCGCCACCGCGTCGGGCAAGGGGCGCGCGCACTCCTGGCGGGCGTATTCGGCAAGCTGGTCAATCACCATGGGTGGTGCTCCGGACGGGTTCAGTAACTGAGGGTGATCAGGCGTTCTTCGGTCATCTCGCGGATGGCGTAAGCGGGACCTTCCCAGCCAAAGCCACTGTCCTTGACACCGCCAAAAGGCATGGCGTCCACGCGCGCGCTCGAGGCCTCGTTGATGTGCACGCCGCCAAAGCGCAGGGCACGGGCCGCCCGCATGGCGGTGTGCAGGTTCGAGGTGAACAGGCCCGCCGACAGACCGAAAGGCTGGGCATTGGCCAGGGCCACCGCCTCGTCGACCGAGTCGACCTCGATCACCGACATGACCGGGGCGAAGATTTCTTCGCACACCACTTTCATCTCAGGCGTCACATCGGTCAGCACGGTCGGCTGCAGCACGGCGCCTTGCCGCTCGCCACCGCACAGCAGTCGGGCGCCGGCGGCCTGGGCCTCCTGCACCCAGGACTGGGCGCGTTGGGCGTGGTGTTCGCTGATCATGGGGCCGATCACCGTGGCCGGGTCGACCGGGTCGCCGGCCTTCATGGCGCGGGCAGCCTCCAGCAGGCGCGGCACGAACTGCGGGGCCACATGCCGATCGACGTAGAGCCGCTGCACCGAGGTGCAGACCTGCCCGGCCTTGCGCAGGCCGGCGTTCAGGATGCGCGGCAGGGCCAGCCCGATGTCGGCATCGGCGCAGACGATGGTGCTGGCGATGCTGCCCAGCTCGAGCTGCGTGCGGCGCAGGCCCGCACCGTGCTGGATCTCGCGACCGACACGGGTGCTGCCGGTGAAGGCATAAAAAGCGATGCGCGGGTCGGCCACCAGCTGGCGCCCGATCTGCGCACCATCGCCATGCAGCAAAGCCAACAGCCCCGCAGGCCAACCCGCCTCGATCAGCAAGCGGCAGAGCAACACGGCCGTCAAGGGCGTGAACTCGGACGGCTTGATGACGACCGCATTGCCCCCGGCCAGCGCCGGCCCGACCTTGTGGGCCAGCACATTGAGCGGGGAGTTGAAGGGCGTGATGGCACAAACCACGCCCCGGGGTGAACGGATCGTGAAACCGATGCGGTCCTTGACGCCCTCGCCGGCCTGCAGCGGCACCATGTCTCCCTGCAGGCGCTTGGCCTCCTCGGCGCACAGCTCCAGCGTCTGCACACAGCGACGGACCTCGTTGTCGCCGTCGGCGCGGGTGAAGCCCGCCTCGTGGCGCATGAGGGTGATCAGGGTCTCGCTCTCGCGCTGCACGCGGCGCGAGGCCTCCAGCAGCAAGCGGTAGCGCTGGTAGGGCGAGAGCGTGCTGGCCTGCTGCGCCTGCACCGCGCCGGCCACGGCGGCATCGACCTGCTGGGCGCTGGCCACGGCCATGCGGCCATAGGGGGCGCCATCGTATTTGTCGTGCAGTGTCTGCGCCGCCTCCTCGCCATCGACCCACTGGCCGCCGATCAGCAGCTGTCCCTGCAGGGCCTCCATCAGGCGGCTCCCGCGTAGGTCTGCTGGTTGCCGCGCGTGGACACCTGCAAGCCTTCCATGAAGCGGCTGCGGATCTTGACGGCATCGCGTTCCGTCACCCCGGCGGGCGGGGCGTCGTCGGTGCGGGCACAGATGAACAGCGGTGCCTGGGCCTTCAAGCCGGCATCGACCAAGGCCTCGAAGTGGGCCTCGTCACGGGCCCAGACGCTGTGGGCCAGACCGGCACCGCGCGCCATGGCCACCAAGTCCACGCCATTGGCCGTCAGGGTAGGCTGGCCGCCGGTGATCTGGTAGCTGCCGTTGTCCCAGACGATGGCCACCAGATTGGCCGGGCGCAGACTGGCCACCGTGCCCAGCACGCCCAGCTGCATCAGCAGGGAGCCGTCGCCTTCGAGCGCAAAGACCTTGCGCTGGGGCTGGGCCAGGGCCACGCCCAGGGCGATCGGGATGGCCAGGCCCATGGTGCCCAGCATGTAGAAATTCTGCGGGCGCTGGCCGGCGGCCCAGAGGTCAAAGTGGGTGTGGCCAATGCCACCGATCACCGCTTCCTCGTGGGCCAGGCGGGCCACCAGGCGCCGCGTCAGGTCGGAGCGGTTCATCACACGGGCCTCGTCGCGACCGAGGCTGGACATCAGGGCGTCATGCATGGCGGGCTCCGGCTTGGGGCCGCTGCACGCGGCCGGTGAGCAAAGGCGAGAGGATCATGGCCGCGCCGGCCTGGGTGGCATAAGCCTGCTTGATCATGCGGTCGGCGATGAACTCGACATCCTCCTGGCGTTCGATGGCGTAATGCTCCATGTTCAGGGCATTGAGGATGGGGCGCATGGTGCGGCACACCATCACCTGGCCGAGCTGGAAGTCGCCCAGGGTGCCGCGCTCGGAAATGAGCATCAGCAGCGGGATCTGGTAAGGCAAAGTCAAGGAGGCCAGCGCATTGGGCAGGGTGGCAAAGCCGCTGGTCTGCATCAGCACGATGCCGCGCAGCCCCCCCATGTAGGCGCCGGTCACGATGCCCACCGCCTCCTCTTCCCGCGCGGGACAGATCACCGTGAAGTAGGGGTCCGCGTGCAAGAGGCGGATCAGCGGGGCCAGCACCTTGTCTGGGACATAGGTGATCAGGCGTATCTCGTGGGCCTTGAAGACCCGGACCAGGGTCTGGTCCCAGGTCTCGCCGGCAACTCCGGCCGTGGTGCTGGACATCGTCGCTCTCCTGTGGGGCCTGCCGGACCGCCTGGCGCCAGGGCACCAGCGGCATGGCGGCAAGGCCCATGACTGCAAAAGGTGGACTGTAACGGCTGCAGCGCCCGCACGGCCACCCGGCGGCGACAAGGGGGTATCACGAAATGTGATGGCTTGGGCTCAGGCGTCCAGGGGCGCCGACAAGGTAGCCCCGACCCAGCGGCCCGAACGCACCAGCTCGCGGGCGCATTCGGTCAGCACGACGCGGGTGGCCAGGGCGGCCGGCGAGAGCTCGTCATCGGACAGGCTGCACAGGGCATTGGGCCGGCGCGCTTGGGCATCCGCCAGCTCGGCCAACACGAAACGGTGGGCGGCATCGGGATAGCGGCCCAGTGCCGACCAGGGCTGCAGCGTGCCCCCGATGCCGGCCAGCACCGCCTCCATCAGCATCGGCAGGGAGTCGATCTCGGCCACCAGCCGGGGCTGCATGCGGGCGCGGGCAAACACGGCTTCGAGGGCGCTGCGCAGGCCATGCCCCCCCGTGGGCATGATCAGGGGCACATCGCGCAGCCGGGCCGCACGCAGCCGGGCGGGCAGTTGCGCAGGCGCATGGTCGCGGGCGCACATGAAGTACAGCTTTTCCACCAGCAGCGGCGTCACGCTCAGGCGGCGGATGGGCTGGGTCTGGAAAAGCACGGCCAGGTCGAGCTGGCGCGCATGCAGCATGCCGCTCAGGTGCACCGACAGGCTCTCGACCAGGTGCAAACGGATGTCGGGATAACGCTCGCGCATGGCCTGCAGCAAAGGCATGCCCAGCACCGCGGCGGTGGTGGGGGCCAGCCCGACGCTGACCGAGCCCGAGAGCCGGGCCTCCTGTGCGGCCCGAACGGATTGGTCGGCATGGCGCAGGCTCAGCTGCGCTTCGCGAAAGAACGCCAGGCCGGCCTCGGTCGGTAACACGCCCTTGCTGGTGCGCTGCAACAGGCGCGCCGACAGCTCGCCTTCAAGCCGGCTGATCTGCTGGCTCAGCGCCGACTGGACCACGCCCAGGTCGAGGGCGGCCCGGCTCATGCTGCCCAGCTCCACCACCCGCACGAAATACCGCATCTGCCGCAGTTCCATCGCCCACCTGTTGTTGCCCCATCAAAGACCCGGCGATCTTCGCACAGGCACCGGCAACGGGCTCAGGACGTGCTGCGGGCCTGGTGCTGCTGGGCCAGCGCCACGTACCAGTCGAGGCAGCCCGGATTGGCCATGGCGTCCTTGTTGACCACTTTCTCCAAGGGGTGGCCCAGCATGAGTTTCTTGATGGGCAGTTCCTGCTTCTTGCCCGAGAGGGTGCGCGGGATCTCGGCCACCTGGAAGATCTCGTTGGGGATGAAACGGGGGCTCAGCGCCACCTTGATGGCCTGGTTGATTTTGGCCTTGAGGGCCTCATCGAGCGTGGTGCCCGGCCGCAGCACCACAAAGAGCGGCATGTAGCTTTCCTTGCCCAGGTACTCCAGGTCCACCACCATCGAGTCCATCACTTCGGGCAAGGCCTCGACCGCGCTGTAGAGCTCGCTGGTGCCCATGCGCAGGCCGTGGCGGTTGATGGTGGCGTCGCTGCGGCCAAAGATCACGCAGCCCTCGCCCTCGCCTTGGGCATTGCCGATGCGCAACCAGTCGCCGTGGCGCCAGACGCCCCCCATCTCGGGCGGGCCGTCGCCGCCGCCGGGCTTTCTGCCGTGGCCGGCGGGGTACATCTCGAAGTAGCTCGCCAGATAGCGGGCGTTGTCCTTGTCGTTCCAGAAGTACAGCGGCATGGACGGGATGGGCTGGGTGCAGACCAGCTCGCCCACCTCGCCAACCACCGGTTCCCCCGCTTCGTTCCAGGCCTCGACCGCGCAACCGAGTTCGCGGCACTGCATCACGCCCGGCTCTTGCGGCAGTTCGCGGTGGCCGCCCACGAACGCGCCTGCGAAATCGGTGCCGCCAGAGATGTTGCACCACCAGATGTCTTGCCCGTCAAAGCGGTTGCCATGCTTGGCGCGGACCTCCCGGAACTGCTCGGTGCCCCAGATCTGGGTTTCCGGCGAGAGGGGCGAACCAGTGGTGCCCAGGGCACGGATGCGCGAGAGGTCGCCGCACTGGGCCAGCGCGATGCCCGATTTCTGGCAGTTGGCAAAGAACGCCGCACCGGCACCAAAGAAGGTGACGCCCAGCTCGGCGGCCTGGCGCCAGAGCACGCCCCAGTCGGGGTTGTCCTTGCTGCCCCCCGGATTGCCGTCGTAGATCACGCAGGTGGTGCCGTTGAGCAGGCCCGCCACCTGGGCGTTCCACATGACCCAGCCGGTGGAGCTGTACCAGTGAAAGCGCTCGCCCCAGCTGTTGGGCTGGTAGCTGCAGCCGATGTCGTTGTGCATGATCTTGTTGGCCAGGGCCACGATCACGGTACCGCCGTGCCCGTGCACGATGGGCTTGGGCAGGCCGGTGGTGCCGCTCGAATAGACGATCCACAGCGGATGGTCAAAGGGCAACCACATCGGCTCGAAGGCGGCCACCGCCTCGTCATCGCGCGCCACGGTGGCGCCCATGCGCACACTGGCGGCCACATCGCAGCTGGCCAGGTCGGCGGTGCCCAGGTTGTCGTGAAGGATGACGTGCTGCACGCTGGGCAGGGCGTTGCGCAGTTCCTGCACCACCGCCATGCGGTCAAAGTCGCGCCCGCCATAGCTCACGCCATCGACGGCAATCAGCACCTTGGGCTCGATCTGGCGGAAGCGGTCGAGCACGGCGTGGGTGCCCATGTCGGGGGCGCAGATGCTCCAGACGCCGCCGATGCTCACCGTGGCCAAAAACGCCACCATGGCTTCCGGAATGTTGGGCAGGTAGGCCGCCACCCGGTCGCCCGGCTGCACCCCCTGGGCCTGCAGGTGCAGCGCCATCGAGGCGACCTGCCGGCGCAGCTCGGGCCAGCCGATCTCACGCTGCTCGCCTTTTTCATTGCGGCTGATGACGGCCGGAAAACCCGCCGCGTGCGCCGGCCCCACATGGCGCAGCACCTGGTGCGCGTAATTGGTGCGCGCGCCCGGGAACCAGACCGCGCCGGGCATCACGTTCTTGGCCAGCACCGCGCTGTGCGGCGTGGGCGACTGCATTTCGAAGTAGTCCCAGATGCTCTGCCAGAAGGCATCCAGGTCGGTGATGGACCAGCGCCAGAGCGCGTGGTAGCTGGGAAAGCTCAGGCCGCGCTGCTCGCGAAGCCAGTTTTGATACAGGCGGATCTGGGGAACGTAGGGCGGGGCGGAATGCGTGGTGGGGCTCATGCGGCGCAGGTTAGCGGCGGCACCTGGGCCCGTGCAGCACTTTGGTGACAGTGCTCAGCCGCCCTGCTTCATCCGCTCGCTTTTCCAGTACACATCGTCACCGCCGTGCATGCGGTTGAGTACGCGGGCGAGCACGAACATCAGGTCCGACAGGCGGTTGAGGTACTGGCGCGGGGTGTCGTTGAGCGCTTCTTCGTTGCCCAGGGCCACCACCTCGCGTTCGGCGCGGCGCGCCACGGTGCGGCACACATGGGCCTGGGCGGCCCCACGCGTGCCCGCCGGCAAGATGAACTCCTCCAGCTTGGGCAGCTGGGCGTTGTAGTGCGCCAGCGCCTCGTCCAGCGCCAGCACCGCCTCGGGCTTGAGCAGCTCGAAGCCGGGGATGGACAGCTCGCCCCCCAGGTTGAAGAGCTGGTGCTGCACCTCCACCAACAAATCGCGCACATCGGCGGGCATGTCCTCGCACAGCAGCAGGCCGATGTGCGAGTTCAGCTCGTCGACTTCGCCCATGGCGTGCACGCGCAGGCTGTTTTTGGAAACCCGCTGGTTGTTGCCCAGACCGGTGGTGCCGTTGTCTCCGGTGCGGGTGGCGATCTGGGTGAGTCGGTTGCCCATGACGGTGATTGAAAAAAGAAAGGATGGGCCCGATTGTCGGGCATGTCCCCATGGCCTGTCTGACAAAGGACAGCCGACCTCGGGCCCGCAAGGTAAACTGGCCAGCCGACCATGTCCTGCCGCGCCCACCGCCGGCCCGCGCGGCCTCCAGGAGACTGCCCATGAATGCCCCCACGCCCGTAGCCCATCTGGCCATCGCCCAGCGCGAGGTGCCCGCCGCTTTTCTGGAGGCCCTGAAGGCGCGCTTTGGCGAGAACTGCTCGACCGCCCTGGTGGTGCGCGAGCAGCACGGGCGCGACGAGTCGGCCTTCACCACCGTGCCGCCTCCGGCCGCCGTGGTGTTTGCCGAATGCACGCAGGACGTGGCCGATGCCGTAAAGCTGTGTGCGCAGCACCGGGTGCCGGTGATCCCGTTTGGCGTGGGCTCCTCGCTCGAAGGCCACCTGCTGGCGGTGCAGGGCGGCATCAGCATCGACCTCACCCGCATGAACAAGGTGCTGGCGGTCAACCCGGAAGACCTGACGGTGACGGTGCAGCCGGGCGTGACGCGCAAGCAGCTCAACGAAGAAATCAAATCGACGGGTCTGTTCTTCCCGATCGACCCCGGGGCAGACGCCACGATTGGCGGCATGAGCGCCACCCGCGCCAGCGGCACCAACGCCGTGCGCTACGGCACCATGCGCGAGAACGTGCTGGCCCTGGAGGTGGTGACCGTCAGCGGAGACGTCAT
>Ga0315900_10003862_pt1 | contig 21614 bp, 3 predicted proteins | sample LakEriMetagenome_FD_203521 | JGI IMG/M metagenome (GOLD analysis project Ga0315900, IMG submission 203521) | Freshwater fungal communities from buoy surface, Lake Erie, Ohio, United States - Buoy 12 MA114 | ecosystem: Environmental > Aquatic > Freshwater > Lake > Lake biofilm | place: USA: Lake... | reverse complement strand
GGCCCCGCACAGGGGAGCCGGCGCGTCTTTGCCTCTTTTGAGATGGATCCGTGGAGCGGATGGTGGTCCGCTGGTGCTGGCACGGCGGGTGGTGTGCTCGTGGCGACAGTGCCAGGGCGCGCACCCGAAAAGGTGCTGCTCAAAGATGTGGGCAGCCTGCCCCAGGAAGACCTTAGGGCAGGCTGGGCGACGTCGGCCGACGGGACACGTGTGCGGTGGCTGGTGGTGGGGGGCGGACACAAGTCTGGCGGTGCCGGAGCCAAGGGCCTGATGATGACAGTATATGGGTCGTATGGTCTCAGCACACGTCTCTCTACAGCTCGTTGGAAGCCGTATCTTGATAGGGGGTGGGCTGTGGGGTTCGCCTTTGTACGGGGTGGAGGTGACTGTTCTCTTGAGTGGGCCGAGGCTGGGCGGCGCGAGGGTAAGCTGTTGGCCGTCGATGATTTCCTAGCGTGCGTGAGGGGGGCTCGCAGTGTCCTTGGGATTCCGGCAGAGCGAACATGTGTTTATGGTCGTTCTGCGGGGGGCTTTATAGTAGGTGCAGCAGTGGCCAGGGAGCCCCGCGGCGATCTCTTCGGGGCCGCGTATTGTGAGGTGCCCTATGTTGATGCTCTTGCTACGGCGAGTGAGCCGGCCTTGCCGCTGACGGAGTATGAGTATCTCGAGTTCGGTAATCCTCGGAGGAATATAGCGGATCTGGAAACTCTCTTGCGAAACGGGCCAGTTACGGCGCTGGGGGCCGAGGGTGCGCCAGGTGTCTTTGTAGTGTGTAGGACGGGGACTGCTGACCAGCACGTCTATGCGTATGAATCGGGTAAGTGGGTTCTTGCTCTGCGCGGAGAGAGGGGGCCGGCGCCGCCGGCGCAGGCAAAGTTGCTTGCGATTGATGTGAAGGGGGGGCACTTTGTAAAGGGGTCTGAGCGCCTCATTCAATATACGGAGGACTTCCTCCTTTTGAGCAAAAAATGCCTTGAATAAGTAGAATGGTAGTAGCTGCACCTAGACGTGCGCCTCCACCGTCAGTGTCTTCCACGAGATCTCGAGCCCCCCCTTCAAGGCCTGCTCCTGCGGCCCCTGCAGCTTCTCCACGTCCTGTAGTAGCAGCTATTCCCCCACAATCTATGAGATCCGCAAGTCCAGTACCTAAAAAGGGAGTCGCAACTCGTGCAAAAGGAGGAGCAGAAGTGCCTGTCTCAGCGCCTGTGCCTGCACCTGCGCCTGCGCCTCGTCCATCAGGAGCAGCTTTGCCTACAGCTATTCCTGCTCCAGTACCGACAGGTGCTGCCCCTGCTGGCCCTGGTATATTTAATACTGTGCGTAGCAGTCTGGGCAGTATGTTTGGATTTACAGGTGGAAGCCGTCGTCGCAGCCGCAAGGCCAGTCGCCGTGGGCGCAAGGCCAGTCGCCGTGGCCGCAAGCACTAAAAAGGCGGCTCTATCTTTAGATGAACGGTATAAACATACCGACTGCAGAGGATATCTTGAGTCAGAATGGTTATGTTCAGCTAAGGGATTTTGCCGAAAACCCGGTCCGTTCTACGGTACAAGAGGAGAGTATCGAGGAGAACGCTCTTCGGATTGCACGTGAGAAGCTAGAGCAACAGAGGGAGCTCAAACGCAGAGTGGATCGTTTAGTTCAACAAGTTCTCGGATGAGAATAGGAATGGCCGAGCAAGTCTTACGATATCCGAATAATCTACGTCCTTCAAAGGAGGGATCAGCCCTTGTCTTTGGTTCTGGCCAGGGGGTCACGATGCAAACGGGACCTGGCCCTGCAGCCGCAGTTCCCACTTTAAAGGGGGGATCAGTCTCTTCACAGAATATTATGAGTGAGCTCGAGGCGATATACGCCGAATCAGAACAGATTAATAGGGAAATATTGGCGCAACTGAATAAGTTAAGGAGAAATGCTAATGGTGATTCCACGGAGGAGGCACCTGCCCCCTCTGCAGAAAGAGAAAATACAGGCGAGAATAATGCGGGCAACAGCAACGAACAGGAGAATAATGCGGGCAACAGCAACGAACAGGTGAATAATGATGCAACTAATGATATGAGTGAGCAAGAAGGGGGAAAGTCCCGGCGGCATCATCGCAGGCACACTACTCCAAGGAACAGGGGCACAGCACACGGGCGGCATACACGGAAACATCGATAGATTCCGCGCCAAGATCGTTGATACATATCATTTTTAGTGATATGTGCGAGCGATATTCGTATGAAACTGCTGGGTTAAATAGATGCATATTTATTAGAAACACATTATGAATCGTGATGTCTCTGGAGTTGAAGGTGATGGCACCGCAAGTGCCTCGCCGTCTTCGGAAGACCCTGGATTGTTACATAGGGCGTTGGGGGGCCTTGTGGGTGGGGCGGACACTGCAGGTTCTAGCGTGGAACCCATTCTCCATCTCGAGGGATCTTCGTACAGCGGATCTGGTCCCTGGACAAACAAAGGCGCAAAAGGAGAGAGCTTGAATGCAACGGTGCTGCTTGGTACCCCCTCTAAAAACGCGGAGGGTAACGCAGTTGTCTTCAACGGATCGACCTGCTTCAGTCTGCCAAATCTGGAGCTGGGGAACAAGTGGTCGGTGAGCATATGGGCAAAGAGGACCGGTGCAAATGGATTTGGCTCCTGCTACTTTACACAGTTCATTGAAATGCCCCTTCCTATGCACATAAATGTGGCACTCTATACGAATCTGAATGCTTTTGGAGGAAGTGCGGCACCTGAGCAAGTTGCAGGAGGATTCCTCACGTGGGATAATGATCCAAAATTCCGAAGCGGAAGCGCAATCGATATGACATTGAATACGTGGCGCTACATAACATACACGTGGGATGGGGCGAATATAACCACATATTTGGATGGTGTCGAGGTCGGCAAAACCTCATATGAAGGATTTAAGTCAACTGATGGAGGAAAGTCATATCGTATTGGATCACGCTGGGAATCAATATCTCCAAATAATCCAGAATCACCTACTAGTTTCATCAATGGCGAAATAGGAGAGATTCTAGTATATAATCGTGCAGTAAGCTCTTCTGAAGTGGGCGAGAAGTATAATGCTACAAAGGTGGTGTATTTGGGGGGAGCGGCGGCACCAGCGGCACCTGCAGCCACAGGCTCAGTAACAGGGGCACCTGCGACCCCTGCAACCACAGGCTCAGCCACAGGGGCACCTACGACCCCTGCAACCACAGGCTCAGTCACAGGGGCACCTGCGACCCCTGCAGCCACAGGCTCAGTCACAGGGGCACCAGCTAACGCAGCGGCACCAGAGGACAGCCTCAAGCTCACACCTCAAGACGAGCAGGAGATACAGGCCAAGCTCGACGATATTCTGAAGAGTCTTCGCCTCTACAAGGACCAAGGAGTCTCTGACGCAATCCTCAATGATCTCGCCTCCGTCTTCTATCGCCGCATGGTTAGCGAATACACAGAGCGCGTTGCAGAGAGGAATCGCGTGAGTGCCAGTGGGAGCCTCGCCACGGAGCTCCAGAAGAAGTCTGGCTTGGAGGATGATCTCGCAACAAAGGAGAGCACCTTCTCTTCAGAACAGGAGCAAAGTGGAGCATCGGTCGCCCAACTCTCTGCAGCTGAGCAGGTGAAATCACGTATGTCGGCAGAGATCAAGAAGCTAGAAGGACTCGATGCCAGCGTAAAGAAGGCCCAGGACGAGTTCGACGCAGCAAAGACAGCGTTTGAGACCGCCCAGAATGAGTACAATACCGCTAGTAATGAGCTGCAAACCGCAACCAGTAGTCTTGCAGGAGCACGCCAGATCAACAAGGATTTCAAGACCGAGTTGGCGGCATACAAGGCGTTGAAGGACCAGGTGCCTGGACTGCAGGCGGCAGAGTCTGGTGCCGTGTCAGGAGTTGGCGCCGTATCAGCAGGAGTGGATGCCGCCAAGGCCGTCTTAGAACAAAAGAAGACTGAGCTGGCTGATTTGCAGAAGAAAAAGACCGATTTGGCCGCGGATGTGAGGCACTTGGACATGCTTCTGAAAAAGGACTCGGCCAAGGCAAAACTCGATGAGGCGAAGACAGCCTATGAGGCGGCAAAGAAGATGCGCGAGGATCTTGATGCCGACGAGGCGAGCCTGACCACAATAACTGGAGCACTAAGTAATCTGACTACTGCCCTGGGTGCTGCCAATACGCGCGTTGAGACAGCAACAGCGAGGCTGGGCGAAATAACTGACGAACTCAAGAAGCAGAGGGATCTGGAGACGCCGGCAAAGCAAGAACAAGCTGGGTATAATACAGAGGTAGGGAAACTAACTACGCTCACAACAGGTATCAGTGGCCTCGAAGCGGATCTGAGGGCACGCAAGACCGAGTTGGAGGCTGCGATTGCTGAGTGCAAGGCGGCATTCCCCGTGTATTCGGGTGCAAATGCAGACAAGCTAGGGATCGATACAGCCCTCGCCACTTTTAGGAACATTCGCGACAGAGTGCTACCTCTATTGGCTGACACCTATAGAAAGACAGAGGCCGCCAATGCCATATGGAAGGAACGTACTGATACGCAGTATCAGATAGACAACCCTGAGCAGTTCTACTACAGGGCTCCTCAGATTCTCGCCGATCTCTCAGGGTCGCATGCCAGCTTTATGGCTGCGTACCAGACTTATGTGGCTAGAGTGGGCGAATATTTTGCTGCAAAGGGGATGATGGATCGTTCTTTAGGGGAGTTCCTTAGTTTCCTAAGCGAAGTAGATGCACGCTATAATGATTATTTGACGTGGAAGGAGGCCGACTTGAACTACAGGGACATATGTATGCAGTTACACGCGGCATTTACTAGTCTTCATCCCAGCATACAGACCTATGTGAATGAGGGAACACCTGGTGCTGGGACACTCTTACAGAATGAAGGAACCCTCACAAACTTTACTAGAGCGGGCCTGCAGGCGAAGCGGTCCTTCCTACAGGGCATATATGACAAATACAAGGATTATGAGGCCGACTTCAACGCGTTCTTGCAGGGGGCGGACTATGGAAACGAGATCCAATCCCAGGTGAGTGCAACGGGAGCTGCAGCCGGCGATACATATATTACACGCAGAAACCGCTTCGTACAAGCGAGCCCCCCTTTGCTACAGTTGGCCAATGATACGAGTGTGAATCCGCACATATGGACGAGGGTCGGCACTGAAAAGTGTATAGCGAGTGATATTGTTATGAATGGCATTGTTGTATATCTGGATGCGACTTATTATAGTGGAACAGGGCCGTGGCCTAATCTGAGTCCGAGAGGGTCTGCGATGAATGCAACTTTGGAGTCTGGCACGAGAAGAAAGAATGCAGCTGGAAATGGAGTAATACTCGGCAGCCCAGGTGGAATTTATGTCATGCCCCCTACTGGAATATCAATGAGTACATGGACCGTAAGCTTTTGGTATAAGAGGACAGGTGCAGCAGGGCCGGCATATATAGTGAATGAGGCATTCGAGAATGCTGCGTGGAATGTTAATTTTGCAGTTGATGCAACTGGTACATCAATACGTGGTATGATGCAGCAGGGGGCTACATATACTCAGAAATTTTCTGATTATAAATACGAAATGCCTCTTAATGAATGGTTTTATGGAACTTATACATATGATGGTACAAATATGCACACTTTCATAAATGGGGTTCTCGTTTCATCATCATTTATAGGAATAACAGCACGTTCAAGTGGTGCTAGAATTAACATAGGAAGAGATTACTTTACATCTATTGGAGGGCATCATATGCTTTACACTCTTATTGGCGAACTCGGCCAGCTTCTCATATATGAACGTAATTTAAGTGAGGCAGAAGTCTTTCAGAACTACAATGCGTCTGTCAATACTTATTTGGGGACTCCTGTAGCGGGCCCCACGGGTGCAGCACAGGATCAGTATGGATCAGTCTTGAAGACGGGTGTGACTCTAGAGGAGGTATTTACTGTGGTAAAGCCTACTATAGGTGTGCTCGATCAAATGATTAGTGCGCTTGGGCAGGAGGCAGGCGTTAGCGCGGCAAAATCGGCCCTGGATACGCTTGATACTACGCTGGGTGCGCGCTTAGCTGGTACGACAGGGGCCACGGGTTCCGTAGGACAAACGGGCGCGACAAGTAGTACTTCCACCCTTAGAATGCTCTATACAGCATCAGGTCTCACTACAGCAAAAATAAGTGATTTTGTATCACCCACTTTGCAGCAAATGATTACATACGAGACATCGGTTCTAAAGGCGAATACTGACCTGTACCTTCAGATCGAGAATGAGAGGGCTGTAGCAGCGAATGCAGCTATAGAGACATTGAAGCCAATGATACAGGGGCTGCAGGCTATGATACAGGAGATTGGGACAACGAAGAGTGTGCAGATTATGAATACTGAGAATCCAAGGTGGCAGGAAGGGGTACAGGCCTCAGGGTCACAGGCCTCAGGGTCACAGGCCTCAGGGTCACAGGCCTCAGGGTCACAGGCCTCAGGTGCCCAGGCCTCAGGGGCCCAGGCTTCAGGAGCACAGGCTTCAGGCTCACAGGTAGGAGGACAGCAAGTTCCTACAGGAGCCACAGGTTCCACAGGAGCCACTGGTGCAACAGGCGCCACTGGTGCAACAGGCGCCGCTGCTCTCATCCCCTTTATAGGAAAGGCAGCAGCATCGCTCACCTCAAGCCTAGAAAAGTTCGAGCTTGGCACAAGTCTTCTTGATAATCCATATGGGATTACGCCCCCAGATTTGAATATAATAGGAACCCCACACATTTCAAGAACCTCAGGTGTTGAAGCCACTCCTGGAAGTGCGCGACTGAATGCAAATGCCCGTTTTTTCTATGATATGGTTGTTCTTGATAGAGCCCGTCAGCACCCATTTGCAGCCTACGATGATCTATGGGCATCATCATTCAATCCAGATATTCGTACGAATGGACGCGATATCACCTTTAATACATCAGTTACTCCTAGCCTATATACTTCTACAAAGCGCCTACTGAGCAAAACAGCCTACACAGGACCATGTTATTTGAGCTGTAAAGTAACAATCCCCGCTATACCAAACGAGATTTCTATTGGACTCGGTGCATACACACATACAGGTAACCCTATAGATGTATCAACAGGAATGTCACGTCATATATATTATCAAGGAGTTGATCAATGGAATAATAAAGGAAACTATACGTATGCGAGAACTGGAGCCACAAATGGCGCATCTATGTACACATCAAGAATGCCGTGGTCAAATACAGGAGTAAATGCAGGTACTATAACAGTGGAGTTTGTTATTATATATGACGGAAGATTCCAATATTTCTTACAGGACGGTGTAGTGATCTGGGCCGAAGCATTAGCTGCAGGATCAAACAGATTCCTGGCATTCTCCAAAGATAGAAATGTGCAGATGTATGATATTTATATGGGAACACTTCCAGGTCTAACATACCCTGCAAATGGTCCCTACCTGTATAACTTGGTAAAGGACAACAGGGATGTGCAGCTGGCAACCAACCCAAATCCTGATCTGCAGGAACTCTGGTTCAGCGATACGAATATGACGGGACCTACATCCTTTCAAACAAACTTGACAGGAGCAAGTAGGCAGAACTCGAGGGATATTGTGCTTACGCCGAGAACGGATGGGACTACACAGAATGCCCTGATCACAAAACAGGTATTTCACAAGGATAATGCTGTGTGCTATTTCAGTTTCAAGGTAGGTGGGCTGAGTTCTACAGATAATATCCTTCTACGCTTTGGAAATAACTTTGTGCGCGCGGCAACGAGTGGCGCCTATCCTGCTATTGTAACTTCTACATCACTAAGTGCTGCGCTAAGGACACAAGTATCGGATGGTCTGAGTATATCATCAGGAGTAATATCAAGGGTGCCTATTAATACAACAGCGAGTACTGTAGATACACCTATAACTATTTCTGGAGGCGCAATAGGGGCAACGGGCGCAACGGGCGCAACGGGCGCAACGGGCGCAACGGGCGCAACGGGCGCAACGGGTGCAACGGGCGCAACGGGCGCAACGGGCGCAACGGGCGCAACGGGCGCAACGGGCGCAACGGGCTCTGTAGGAACCGCTACTGCTACCAGCAGCACAGACTCAGAGATAGTATTTATATACACAGGTAGTGATAAAACGATATACATATTCTTGAATGGAGCACAAATATATTCAGGAAGAAACACAACATCCACTGGCGCCGCCAACACCTCCTATCTATCATCGACAACAAACCCAGCTCTCTATCGTTTTGCGCTAGTATCGACGTCAGGAAACATAAATATAAAAGAGGTCTGCTATGGAAGTCTCGTTACAAATGCGTGGCCCTCGCGCGTAGCTCCCCTTATACGCACACAGCCTGCTACGGTCCCGTTTGCAGATCTCTGGGATACTAACTTCTTCACTGTTGCAGCCGCCACGGGCGCAACGGGCGCAACGGGCGCAACGGGCGCAACGGGCGCAACGGGCGCCACAGGTGCCACTGGTGCCACTGGTACCTGGCCAGCAAATGGACGAAGAGTCCAATGCAATACATCATCCACAGCCCTCACAGCAACGACAACACAGCGCCTCGTATCTAAAGTTCCCATAACAGGCGCCTGGTATCTTTCTCTCAAGGTCTTTATAAACGGTCTGAATCAAACATTCAGGATCGGCCTGAGTGATCGTCATACTGCAACAACGGTGAGTACAGATACTGGATTTTCACATCCAGTTCTTAACTATATAAGCAATCAATATTACATAGTAAATCCCCTCACTAATATGTCAACAGGCGCACCTGGCACTTCAACCTACCTGCCGTTTGTAGCGAACGCACAAGAAACAACAAATGTTACACACAGAATCTTAATAGTCTGCGACGGCTTGCGTATGTACTATTTCATTAATGATGAGCTGATTCATGTTACAGCAACTGTTGTCCAATCAATATACAATCGCCTCTGTCTTACATCTTACACGAACGGTATCGAGTTCAGGGACATGTACTATGGCTTTCTTGCAAATCCTCACCCCTTTGAAGAGTTGCTCGCCCTAGCGCGCACAGATATTTCAGGTTCTCCTACAAATGCAGTCTTTGATGATTTGTGGCTTCCTAATGATCTTCCATCATCTATGAGTGTAATATCAGGAAATCGTGGAGGAAACTTTGTTAGCCCCTCCTGGGGTTGTGACTGGGTAGGACGTCTAACAAGCAAGCAAAAGTTTCCAGGACCGTGTTATATGCAATTTAGGGTGAGACTTCCTGCAAACCAAGGTTGTTCCGCGTGGGAAGACGGAGTATGGGCAGGCCTAAGTTCAGAATATACAGGAGGAGCTATAAGAAATGTTACAGTCGGTGTAGGGTTTGGAAATATTCCAGCCTTCTATAATAATCAAACTATAAAATATAGTGCATCGATTAGGATACCAAATACAGGTACTGAAGCCACTAATCAAGTAACCTATATAAATGACGGGGCTGTTATATATGTCTTTTTGGATAATGAGTTATTATATAGTGGGCCAGCTGTAAATCATCCAGAAAACAGATTCTTCGTGGGTGGTCGTTTAGGAGGTGGTTTTACTAATTTCTATTGTGGCGCATTGCCTCCAGTGTATTCGAACCCCACAACAAACTTGCGCGCAGTAGCCAAACAGGTGGGGACAGCGGCCTCTATGTATGGTGCGCTCATACAGACACCTTTCAGACTCTATATGGGGCAGCGCATACAAATGATGCGCGACCTGTACTATCAGTCCTATATAAACAAGATAAATAGGCTACAGACTCTGCGGACGCTAATACCAGCGGCAAGGACGGACCTGAGGGACTCGCTCCATAGTCTCGCCAAAGATCCTGAGCTCGCAGCCTACTATTCAGACGTTGTGAGCCTGCCGGCTTCTGCTGGAAATGTACATGTCTGGCTAGACGCACAGGATATGAATACATTAACATTAGTAGGACAGAATATTATTACAGTTAGAGACAAGTCGTCAAATGGATATCGCTTTACAAGGACAACAATAAGGGCAGGCTGGGGTCCCTTTGTATATGCAACAAACTTTAATGGTAATTTGCCATGCTTTTCAAATGCAAGTGGAGGACTTGGAAACCTTGGTATGTCAGAAGCTTGGATTCCCTTTTCATTTCCACTTACTGTATTTTCTGTTATTCGTACTATGAATACAACTGCTGAATCTATGCTATTGCATGTTCCAGGGTTTATGAGTTATATTGCAGATGGAACAGGAGCAGGAGGTATTATGTCAGCAACAGGTAGTCTTTCAGTAGGAAGTTCGGATATATTTTCTACAAATAGAAATATTAATGAGTCAAATCAAATAGTATCGTGTTTATACAATGGTTCTAACTCAGCCGGCTTTATAAATGGGGTACAATACGTATCAGGTACTCTGCCATTTTCAGCAACACAAATAAATAATAGCCTATCAATAGGGTGGAGTGACCAAGCTGCAGCATTTGGTCATGGTAGGTCTTTTAGAGGCCAAATATGCGAAATCATAATATATAGGGAGGCGCTTTCCAGCGAGGCCCGTCAAAGGGTGGAAGGATATCTGGCGTGGAAATGGAGGCTACAGAGCAGTTTGCCGCTGAACTCGCCATACAGATACTTTGATCCTGACCTGAAATACAGCCAAATACGCCCTATGGTTGTGGCCGGCGGGTCTATTATAGGAATGAATGGAACTACACTGACATCTGGAACAATGGTCGGTTTCTCTGAAGATGGTAGCACTTGGGTGAATTCCTGCGAATCTGGAAGGGTCTTTAGGGGGAACTGCTACGCAATCGCCTACAATGGACGGATGCACCTTGCAGGAGGCGACGGAGCGAATCCATTCGCCTACAGTATCGATGGAGGTATAACGTGGATACCTAGCGGGCCTACTGGTGCCAGTGGGGCCAGTGGGGCCAGTGGGGCCAGTGGGGCCACAGGTTCCGTAGGAACCGCTGCTGCGACAGGCAGCACGGGATCCACGGGTGCGCCCCCTCCTATATTTACAACTGCCTGCCGCGGAATCGCCTGGGGCAATGGTGTCTGGATAGCAGTGGGCTCAGGAACGAACTCTGTGGCCTATAGCAGTGATGGAATCAACTGGACTGCATCCACGAGTGGCAATAGCCTATTTCCAAATGGGGCCCAGTCTATCGCCTATGACGGAAAAGGGATGTTTGTGGCGGGCGGTATGGGCAGTTCAACAAGACTCGCGTACAGCACCGATAGGGGCGTCACATGGACACACGCAACTAACGTGGGTTCAAGTGTGGTCTCAATAGCCTATAATCCTGTTCGCGCGGCAGGAGGAACCGTAACTGGAATGTGGTTGGCATGTGCAGGATCAGGAACCATGTACTCTTATAATGGAACTAGCTGGACTAGTGGTTCCATTGGAAATATGGATAATCGTATTTTCTGTGTGGGCTGGAATGGAACTATGTGGTTGGCTGTGGGATATGGCCAGGACATCTATAAGTTTGCCTCTTCAACTGATGGTATTTCATGGACAGCTGTTGGCGGAAATTTTGGTAGCAGGGATCATACGACAGCTGGAGTTATACCGCAGCAAAGCGTTACCTTCACTGGTGCTCGCTGGGTTGTGGCTGGTCACAATGGTATTCGAACATCTACCGACGGAACAACCTGGACAGCCGCGACCCTTGGAAACGTCGTAACAAATCCTATAGAAAGGGCGTCAGGCGCCACAGGCCCAGCTGCAGGAACCGTTTTTGAACGAGGTGTGCTCTGTGTAGCTGGACCGAGAGTGCTCCCTTATGGAATGACTGCGGATAGGGGGAGTAGCACGGCCACTGGAGCACAGGCTGGCGGCGGTGACGAAATCGTAGAAAAGGTGGGGCCTGTGGAAACGTTTGAAAAGGTGGAACCTGTAGAAGCCATTACTCAGTATGGAGGCCAAGCCACGGGATCAGCAACTGGGGCAGCAACTGGAGCAGCAACTGGGGCAGCAACAGGACCTACAATCCCAGTAACAACTGACATGACCGTATATTTCGACGCACACCAATATAGTGGTTCAGGTGCTTGGGCAAATCAGGCTCCTAGTACGAGTGCTTCCGCTGCCTCCACTTTTAACGCAACAGTCGAAGCAGGCACACCCTCTAAAAATGCAGCAGGCAATGGTGTTGTATTTAATGGTGCAACCTGCTTCAGATTTCCAAATATTCAAGCAGGTAATGCTTGGTCAGTAAGTTTATGGGTAAAGAGAACAGGATTCAATCCAGGACATTCTGCGTACCTTACACAAACATTTGGCGGTAATAATGTAATCAACATCAGTGTATATGCAAACAGAGGTGGTGATGGAAATGCGGGGGTTGATCAACTTAGTATGGGATTTTATGTAGCAGGGTCATTTAGAAATGGAAATCCTGTAACTACAATCTTGAATACATGGTATAACATTATTTATACATGGGATGGAACATCTATGAGAAGCTATCTTAACGGCGTAGCGAATGGAGCAGCTACTACTCCTGGAATTGCCGCACAAGATTCTGGTAGAGAGTATCGTATTGGTGCATCATGGGATGGGGCATCTAGATTTATAACTGGAGAAATAGGTCACGTAATCATTTATAAACGTGCTATTACTGCAGACGAGGTGGGACAAATATATAATGCAACTTCGTCCTTCTATCAAGCCACAGGTGTAAGAGGGGGGGTCTTTAACTTTGATTCTACTTTATTTACAACTACCTCATCTACACGGGGGCAAGGTGGTATATACTATAGCTATACTGGTAATCTACTCTTTGGACAAATGCCCAGAGGAGCAACAGTTGCCAGGGATTTTACAATCGAGTTTTTCTTTAAACTAACAAGTGTTCCAACGACAAGTTGTTCTCTGTTTTCAATATCAAATGCTCTGTCATCCCTACTTCAAGTTACATTAACAAGTTCTAACCAAATAACGGCCACTCTTTCAAATGGGACTTCTAGTAGTTTTACTAGAAATATTACATTATCAAGTTTAGTGGGCGTTTGGAGTCATTTTTGCATTATGCGAAGAAATGGAGTGATTTCTTTATTTATTGATGGGGTCTCAAGTTCAAGCTCAGGAAATATAACAAATGCGGGGGCAATATTAGCTTCTACTGATAATCAACCAGGTCAGGAACTTTGTATAGGAAATACTCGCCGAGAAGGGAGTATTACACAGGGGTTTAATGGTCAGATAGGAAGTGTTCGAATAGTAGATGGAAGAGCCTTATATACTATGAATACATCATTCATGAATATTATAGATACCACAACAACGATAACTGTTCCACCATATATTTCAAGACCAAATGGAAATATACAATCATTAGAAAATGTGGGAGGTACTGTGCTACTACTGAATGCACTTTCAGATGCCCCTTTCAAGGACTCTGGTAATAATAATATAGCAGCTATTCAGACAGGTGGTGTGACTCGTGATAGTAGTTTGAGTTTTGATCTGCCACTTAGTTCTTTAGATAATATGGCCCTCTGGCTAGACGCATCGCAGCTCAGCTGGCTAAGAAACTCGGATGAGATCACCAGCTGGACAGATATGAGTCCAAATGGATTTTCGAGTACCGCAATAGGAGAACCTACCTACGTGGCAAATGCTATGAATAGTCTTCCAGTAATAAGGTTCAATGGAACAAACCAGTATATCGATTTCGGCAACGTGCTTAATATAGGGACGGGCCACTTTTATGCGTTCGTTGTGGCGAAGTATGCTGCAGCAGGCACACGTGGCACTCTTATAGCAAAAAGTAGGTGGGCGAATGTTCCAAATCTTTATGCTATAGGTAAAATTAATAGTGGAACAGAAGGCATGTTTTTACTGAACGGATCATCATTTAATATAATATCACATGCATTTAACTCCACAAATGCTTCCCTCTTTGGAGGATACTGGGATAGGAGCACAATGACAGGATCACTGAACGGTTCGACACAAACAACCGCATCATATGCAACAACAGAAAGCATTACTTCGACTACCAACTTTTTGGTAGGAGCATATAATAATGGTGCAGGCGGCGTTCCACCACATGGTCTATACTTTGGAGGCGACATTGCTGAAATCATCATATACACTGCCCCTTTGACGGAAGCCCAGCGCCAAATCATAGAGGGTCGCTTAGCCTGGAAGTGGGGGCTCCAAGCCAACCTGCCAACGGCGCATCCATACAGGTCCGCTGCCCCAACAGCAACACAAATATCAGTATCACGAACAGCAACACAAATCGCAGGAATCACGAACACATCTATGACCCTAACAATACCCCCTAGAGTAATACCAAATGGGTCAGCCCTATCAAGGTCAATGGCACTCTGGCTAGATGCAGCACAAGTCACAGGAATGACAAACGGTCAGGCTATAACAACTTGGGCCGATAGAGGGCCCAGCCTACTTTCCAACACGGCCTCTGGATCACCTACCTACGTGACCAATGCTATGAATGGCCTTCCAGTCATACGTTTCAATGGAACAAACCAGTACTTAGATTTTGGCACTACAGCCCTCAATATAGGCACAGGGCACTTTTACGCGTTCGTTGTGGCAAAATACGCAACAGCAGGTACTACTGGCACTCTTATAGCAAAAAGTATGTGGGCGAATGTTCCAAATCTTTATGCTATGGGTAAAATCAATAGTGGAACAGAAGGCATGTTTTTACTGAACGGATCATCATTTAATATAATATCACATGCATTCAACACCACAAATGCCACTCTTTTTGGAGGATACTGGGATAGGAGCACAATGACAGCATCACTGAACGGAACAACACAAACAACTGCATCATATGCAACAACAGAAAGCATTACTTCGACTACCAACTTTTTGGTAGGCGCATATAATAATGGTTCAGGCGGTGTTCCACCACATGGTCTCTACTTCGGAGGCGACATCGCTGAAATCATCATATACACAACTCCCCTCAGCCTCATAGAACGCCGAGCCATTGAGGGCTACTTGGCGTGGAAGTGGGGACTGCAGGCGGACCTGCCGGCAACACATCCATACAAAATGGCCCCCGCGCTAGGACCCCTGATGTGCAGCATAATAACCCCTACAACAATCCAGCCGGCCCTGACAAACTCCGCCCAGTTCTCAACTACTCTCGCCAGAAGGCCACTTACCACTTTCCAGGCTACACTTGATGCCATGTATGCAGCTCCAGTCGATAGTCAGGCAACACTGCAAAGTCTGAACCAGCAAATACAGACAACTATCAGGGCATTCAACACTTACTTGACTACCACATTCTCAGATCGCCTACAGAATGTGCATCAGAACAAGGATCTGGTAGGGATGCCGAGAATGGTCTTGTCACCAACTTTTACAGAGACAAATACAACATACGATAACACGATTGCCTATCTGAATAACTACAATGCAGCTATGCGCGATCTTATGCGCCGACTAAGGGATAGGGTCGCTGTATTAGACGGACAATATACCACAGCAAAGCAAGTTCAGGGCAACGCCAATGCGGCCCTCGCCACAGAGGTGCAGAAGTTTCAAACTCAGCTTAACATACAGCTACAGGCAGAAGAACTCCCTTCGTATGCAAGGGAGACTGGTGCGCAGCAACTTGCTCCCTATGACACGAACGCGGTGCTCTTTGGAGGAAAGAGCTTGAAACAGCGCGATGACGATATGAGCGCGGCTGTTACTGCTGCAGCCAACAAGTTGGCGGCCAAAAAGGCAATAGCAGAGGCCGCAGAGACCAAAGTGAATAACACAACACAGCAATATAATACTATACGCGGACAACTCATCGACGATTATAAGAAGAAGCTGGACCTCCTTGGTAGCATCGTAGATACATACAAGGGAATCCTCGCACGTAAAGTCACGGCCTCTGCGAGCTTTCCTGATGCCCCCACAGGAAGCGTACAGGCAGGTGGGCAAATGTTGCCAGGAAAACCGCCGCCGCCACCGCCCAATCCTCTAGATTATGGTGCAGATACTCCGCCTTCTTTTATACAAGCAGATGTAATAACAGGGGCCTGCGATGTGACAGTGAGCGGTGCCAGTGCTCCTGCCTACTCCACTCTAGAGAAGCAGGTGAGTGATATAGGGACCGCCTTCACAAACTACCTGACCGATCTCGCTGCGATTATTGCGCAGCTCGATGCCCAGCGCTCAGGCTGGGACACTGAAAAGGCGGTTGCCACTGCCGTCCAGGGCGCTGCAAGCAAAGCAAAGGGTGATAAAGAAGCGGAGAAGTCGGCGCTCGAGCAGAAGATGGCCACGAAATATGTTCCTTCAAAGGAGGCCGTGCGTTCCGCGGAGCCTACAAAGATGGGTGAGCAGACTACCGCTCAGAACAACTATAATACCGCCACGACGGAGGCAAACGCAGCTGGAAATGGCCTCCCTATAGAGGCCCAAACGGGAGATGCCAAGGTCGCAGGGATCAAGACAGCATATCAGGGCTTTATGACTGGGCCAGAGTTCGAGCAGGCGAAGCAGGCAGCTGGCACCTCCACTGGCATTCCTGCAGATGTGGCTGGGCTCCAAAAGGTGATTGATGATGCTATTCCCAAGAAGAACACAGAGATTAGCGCGGCAGAAGAGGCAGTGACAAGACAACAGGGGCTGCAGGCGCAAGGAGCATCAGGAGCTGCGGCAGCCACGGCTGCACTCGCGCTGCTCAACCAGCAACTCAGCGACTCCCTCAAGACAATCATAACAAAGTACGGGCCGACCGTTGCAAAGGAGGCGACTGGCGTCGATCCACTACCCGCAGTCAGCTCTACTGCCCCTGCTGATCTGCGTCTTGTGAAACTCACGACAGCAAATGCGGAGCTGGGAGACACCGTTCTCAGCACTGTGGCCGCGGCCACGCAGGCCAAGGCTGCAGCAGAACAGGCCGAGAGCACTAAGAGGGGGGTGCTCACGACGGCGACCACCACGCGAACCACCAAACAGTCGGATCTCTCTGGTGCCGTTGTCGCAGCAGAGGCACAGCGCCAAAAGATAGAGACCGACTTTGAAGGGAAGACGTACGCAGAGGTGGAAGCTGCAGCGACGGCAGCAGCAGCGGCGGCGGCGGCAAGGGCGCAGGCCTACGAGAGCGCCCGCCAGATTCGCAACACAGCCAGCGAACAGTTGCGCGCCTTTAATGAGAAGATCAAGGGCCTCCAAGACCTCTTTGCCGCGGCGCAAAAGGCCGAATCAGGCAGTGAGGCAGACTTGGAGACGAAGCGTGCGCAGGAGGCCGCCTTCTTGAGCACGGAATCTGGTGCAGTGGCCGCGGCTCTCCAGAAGGAACTTGAGAGGCTGGCCGGCGAAGAAACGGGCGCCCAAGCCAAAGTACTCCAGGCTTCCGCGGCGATCTACGAATCACAGGCGGCACTCAGTAAGAAGCGGCTCGAAATCATTCAATCTCTCTCTGGAGCCAGGATATCTGAAAAGGAGGAGCGACTGCAGCTCAACAGCTTTGATAAGGAGGTTCAAGATTTGAAGTTGTCGATTGAGCCAAAGGAAACGGAGGAGACGCGACTCTTGGCCGAAAAGGAGGCTGTAATAAAGGAGCTGGAGGAGGCCCGCGCAAGAAAGGCGCCCCAGGAGGCAATCGATGCCCTGGAGGCAGAGCGCAATGGCCTCGATGCAAAACTCACACCTCTCCAAGCGGAAATCAAGAAAGAGCGCGCGCAGCTGGACGCTCTAGAGAAGAAGGTGAGTGGATCTGAGACACAGCTCAGCCAAATGGAGGGATCGCGCTCAGCCGCTGAGCAGATGTTGCGGACACAGTTGCAAGAGTCGATCGAGACCCTGCGCACGCAGCTCACTTCTATTGAGAACTCTATTGCCTCTACCAATGAATCGCTTGCAACATACACCAAGACAAAGGGCGAACTCGAGGGCAAGCTGAACGAAGTACGCACGAAGAAGGCCACTGCAACAAATGCCAGCCTACAGCTGCTGAACATAGCAGAGACGAACTACGCTGGAAAGCTGGCAAGTGTGCTCGAGTCAATGCGAATCGCGAACTACTCCCTTTCAAGATTGTCTGCTAGCAAAGAGCAGCTCTCTAAAGAGATTATCGCGATTGAAACATATCTTGGATCTGAAGAGGGAGAGCAGGCATCTGGAGCTGCGGCAAGGGCGAGCACGTCTTCGGCCCTACAAGGGCGTCGTATGAAGGTCCTGGCCGAGATACAGGCGATGGAGTCGAGTGCGCGCACTACTGCATCTGCGGCAGCGACCAGTATCGCGGAACGCCTACGCGCAATCGTACAGGAGCAGGAGGAAATAAGGAGCAACTCGCAGACGGCCCAGAGTGGAGCAGAGGCCGAGAAGGCTCGGATTGCGAGCTTGAAGTTGCAGATTGAAAAGAATATGTTAGAGAAATCACAATCGCTGGAAGCGTCACAGGCCACCTTTTCAGGAAGTCGTGTGGAGTTGGCGACGGCTCTCGCAGGAGCGATAAAGGCTGAAGAGGAGAAGAGGGCAGCGATAGATAAGGAGATGGTAAAACTCGAGGGCTTGAAAGAGGATGCGTCTAAGATGCTGCAACAGTTAATACCTTTAGAGAAGAAGTTGGCTGCAGTGAGGGGTCTCTTGCAGGAAACTGTGAGTGGAGCGAAGCCGGCCGAGGCGATCGAGGCCATACAGCGAGAGATGACTGAGCTGGAGGGGCAGGTAGGAAGGATCGATATCAGCGGAGCGAACACACGCGTGAGCACACAAGAGGGTGTGATTCAGACTTTGAAGGGAGAGTTGGAAGAACTCGTGACAGCGCGTGATACTGCTGAGAAGTTGCTACAAGAGAAACTTGTTTCGGCTGCGCAAATGTTACAGGCGCAAAAGAAGGCAATAGCTAACTCGATAGAAACGACGAAACAAGATATAGTGGCCTCGAAGACGGAGGCGGCTGCAGTGAAGTCTCAGTTGGATCCTGTGCGCGAACAAATGAAGTCGGCCACTGGTACTCAGCTTCAGCGCTTACAGATACAGGAGGTGAGTCTGGCGGCGAACTTGGAGGCTGAAGAGAAGGAGGTGGAGATAATGGAAGGATTGCTTGGAACACTGGAAAAGGCGTTGAAGAGTGTGAGCGATGAGCTCACCGCCTTTGCAGAATATCTTGAGGGCGCAAAGAGGGCAGAGATGGAGCTGGCTACAGCAGTGCAGAGCGGGGCATCCGGTGCCAGTTCTCATATGATGGATTTCTTGAACAAGCTGAGTCAAATGGAATCACAGGCGCAGACGGATGCGACGAAGGCGGTTGAAGAGATGTTGTCGAGGTTGCAGGCAATGGTGCAGGAGCAGGATCAGATTAAAACGAATACGGACTTAGCCAGAGGGGAGGCAGAGGCTCAGAAGGCGAGTGTAATAGACTTGAAGGTGCAGAGGGAGAAGTCGCTGTTGGAGAAGTCGCAGGCATTGGCAGCGTCACAGGCCGCTTTTTCAGGAAGTCGTGTGGAGTTGGCCACGGGATTGGCTGCGGCAATAGAGGCAGAGAAGGCGAAGAGAGGGGCGATTGCTGGTGAGCTGAAGAAGCTGGAGGACTTGAAAGAGGCGGCATCGAAGAGCCTGCAAGGGGCAATGCCTATTCAAGCAAAGTTGGCTGCAGCGAAGACTCTCCTGGAGGAGTCCGTCAGTGCAGGGAAACCGGCCGAGGCGATAAAGGAGATCCAGCGACAAATCAGCGAACTGGAGGGGCAGGTAGGAAGGATTGATCTCAGCGGAGCGAACACACGCGTAAGCACACAAGAAGGGGTGATTCAGACTATGAGGGGAGAGTTGGATACCCTAGTGAATGAGCGGGACAATGCTGAGAAGTTACTGCAAGAGAAACTCAGTTCAGCGGGTACAGAGTTGGAGTCACAGAAGTCGATGATTACGGAATCATTAAACACTGCAACTGAAGAAAATAAGACATTAGAAACTGAGACAGCAAAAGTTGCAAGCGACTTGTCTGGTGTGCGCCTACAGATGCAGAAGGCAAGTGGGCCACAACTGCAGCGCTTGAAAATACAAGAGATGAGTTTGGCGGCGAAGTTGGAGGCGAATACTGAAAAGAAGAAAATACTGGACGGAGTTATTGCAAAGTTGAAGGAGAGCCTCGATAAGATCACTGAAGATATAAATACATTTTCAGGATATCTGAAAAACGCTAAGAACGCTGAGGGACAGTTCAGTACATCTGTAGAAGGGGAGGCTTCTGGAGCCAGTTCTCATTTGACGCAGTTACTGAGTAGGTTAAGAACAGCTGAATCTGGGGCGCAGCTAGAGGCGAGTGGGGCAGTGGAAAAGTTGCTCGAATACCTGCGGGGAGTAATAGGGGAGCAGGAGCAGATCAGTAGTAATACACTTGCAGCACAGAGTGGGGCAGAGAGTGATAGGCAGGGTGTGGCATTACTGCAGATGGAGCGGGAAAAGGCTCTTTTGGAGAGGGCGGAGGCATTGGCAGCGTCACAGGCAGCATTTTCGGGAAGTCGCGTAGAGTTGGCTCAGGCTCTAAATGCAGCAATAGATGCTGAGAAGGCGAAGAGGGAGATGCTCGCTACAGAGGAGGCGAAGCTTGAAGGATTGAAGGGGGCCGCTTCTGAAGTGAAGAGGAAGCAAATACTCTTGGAAGCGCGATTGGCCGCTGCGAAGACGCTGCTAGAAGAGGCCAGCAGTACGGGAGGGCCTGAAGGGGCTGTAAATGAGATTCAGGGGCGTATCACGGGATTGGAGGGTGAGATGGCAGCCCTTGATTTGAGTGGGGCAAATACGCGCGTGAGCCAGCAGGAGAGCGCGATTCAGACTATAAAGGGAGAGTTAGAGGGTTTGGTGGCTGCACGTGATACTGCGGAGACGTTGTTGGAGAATCGCCTGAGCTCGGCTGGGGAGATATTGGAGTCTCAGAAGGTGGCAATCAATGCATCTATAAAGACGACAACAGATGAACTAGAAGCGATAAAGGGAGGCATTGCACGGATTGCAGGTGATCTCTCTGGTGTGCGCGTACAGATGGAGGGAGCGACTGGCGCGAAACAGCAGCGGTTGCATATACAAGAGATTACTCTATCAGGTAAGTTGGACGCCGAGCAGAAGAAGAGGGTCATCGTTGAGGAGTCGCTTACTAAATTGCAAAATGCATTGACTGATATTGAGAATGATTTGAAGGGGTATTCGAGCTATTTGGCCTCTGCAAAGGAGGGGGAGGCTGATTTTGCTGCTTCTGTAGAGAGTGGGGCAAGTGGTGCGAGTTCTCGCCTCGTTCAGTTCTTGAATGAGCTCGAAAAGGCGGAGGTAACGGCGCGTAGTGAGGCAACTGGTGCGGCTGAGACATTGATGAAGGAGTTGAGGGATATCTTGGAGGAGCAGCGAAGAATGGCGGCTACAGGGGCTATGGAGGCTGCGACTGGGGCAGTGGGCGTGGAGGGCGTCGTGCCTGTAGAGGGGGCCACTGCTCCAGTGGTCGGCGTCGAGGGCGTTGAGGCTGCAGAGGGGGCTACTGCTCCAGTCGTCAGCGTCGAGGGCGTTGAGGCTGCAGAGGGGGCTACTGCTCCAGTCGTCAGCGTGGAGGGCGTTACTGCTCCAGTGGTTGGCGTCGAGGGCGTCGTGCCTGGAGAGGGAGCCACTGCTCCAGTGGTCGGCGTCGAGG
>Ga0315900_10003860_pt1 | contig 21620 bp, 25 predicted proteins | sample LakEriMetagenome_FD_203521 | JGI IMG/M metagenome (GOLD analysis project Ga0315900, IMG submission 203521) | Freshwater fungal communities from buoy surface, Lake Erie, Ohio, United States - Buoy 12 MA114 | ecosystem: Environmental > Aquatic > Freshwater > Lake > Lake biofilm | place: USA: Lake... | reverse complement strand
CGTGAAATTGGTAGACGCAATAAGGGCGATATCTAGATTTAAGCTTTTGGTGGCTTAGTTTCAGATGAGAATATGACCATTAAGGTCTTTGAAGTGATCCTGAGGAAATCAGATGTCTGAACTCAAGTTATCATTGTCCTATAACTAAATAGGGGGGTGAACGGCTTCGACATCGCTCATGATGACAGTTGAAGCGGGCAGAGAATCTTCGGTTATCTCTTAAACATTCCGTTGAAAAAATAAATGCTGATCAAAAGGCAAACGATTTCGCCCTTGCTGCTTAATTGCCAGTAAGCCCGAATCCGTCGGCTCAGGGCCGCTTCCTTCCTGATGTCCGGCGTCGCTGCGGAAGCTAACAAAGTGCAGGGGTTACGACTGCGCAATGGAAAATTAACGTAACTTGAGCCATGTTCTGCGACGGGCCACGAGATGCGCAGAGGCTAACTACATAACATTGTGGCTGCGCCCGGAGAATGCCTGAGGTTATGACGTTGGACGCGGGTTCAATTCCCGCCACCTCCACTTTTAATAGAGAGTTTGTTAGTTAACAAACTCTCTATTTATAAATTCTGATTCAAGAATTTAACAGTTCGTTGCATGGACAATGTCCAATCACGATAAAAAGCATGATACTCACCGTCATACTCTAGAAATGTCACTTCCTTTTTCAATCTCAAAAGCTCTTTGGAAGCAGATCTGGACCAATTAATATTACAACTTGAATCTAATGTGTCATGATGTATTAGGACGGGGTCTTGCACCCTCTCGAAGTAATTGATTGCTGACATGTTTTGCCAAAATTGCGGCTGGTCCTCTGGTAATCCATAAGTGCGAGAGACTTCATTAGCAAAATCTGCAGCTACTCGGCCCCACCGGTTAAAGTTGTCAACAGCATTCTCACTTGTTGGGGCATACAAGACATATGCATCAAAAACGCCTGGGTAGGCAACCATTGCTTGGTAGCCGATTCCACCACCCATAGATCTTCCGAGATATCCAATTCTGCTTTTATCGATTTGAGCAATATCTGATGCCCTTAAAGCTGCAGCAGCATTAACCACATCTTCAACGTAACCCAATCTAAACTCAATATTGTTTGCAGGATCATCATCGCTGGTGGCATGGTTTCGATAATCAGTGTGTAAGACAATGAAACCTTTTCGGGCTAAGTAATCCTGCTCGCGAGCTAACCCTCGACCCGATGTGTAAATATCAGGATCGATGTAGCCATGACCCAAAACTAAAGTGGGAAATGGCCCATCTCCTGTAGGAATGTTCATAATCCCAGAGATTTTAAGTTCACCACTTTGGTAAGTAATTGCGTGACGACGATAACTATCATTGGAAGCAAGTGTTTTAATCAGCTTGAGATCACTTCCAGCTATTTCTCGTTTCATCAAACCCTGGATTGAAACTGGGTTTGGTGGCTCTAATAGTTGAGCCGTGATTTGTTCTTGTTCGAGATCGATCATCAATTTGATCTCATTGTTGTCAAAAGGATTACCAATGAGTCCAGTTATCTCAAGTGATGAACCTAAGTTACTAAAAGTTGATTCATTACTTAACCAGAAGTTCTTGGATTCAGAGAGTAATTCTTGAACAGCAGATGAATCATCCACGAAAAGAACTGTCGCTGGCCCATATTCACTGTTTGGATATCCGCAAGCACTTGCTGTGATAAAGCCAGAACTGACAGCGGTGGTAGTAATCACCACTCGTTCAATCTGTGAGTCATTTCCTGGGCATGGATAGGCGGTAGTAGCATTTTTGGCCAGCTCTATTGGAGATAAAGCAACTTCAACTTCAGAGGAGCAAGCGGCTATGAGCAAAACTATGCTCAGCAAGAAGGGCGCTCTTAGGTCCATGGCGCGAACCTAGCAGGATTATCGTGCGTCGCATTAATTGACTAAAGATCCAACCTACTTCTAAAAAACTTTAGCAAGAAAGAACCAGAGATAGTGGTGAGCAGTACATATGTCAGCACAATTGGTAGAAGTTGATCTGCAAATGTTGCACTTAGGGCTAGCCCAGCAATCACAATTGAGAATTCACCCCTAGGTGTTAGAAACGCACCAATTCGAAGCCAACTCATTGGATCGTTCATGTCTTTTCCAATAATGCGGGCCAAAATAAACTTGCCTGCAATTCCTAAAATGGTCAACAACAAAGCGATCGGGAGGACACCCAGGATATCTTTTGGACTGGTGATTAAACCAAAGAATAAAAAGAATATTGCTGAGAAGAAGTCACGTAATGGCGATAGTCGACTTCGCGCTGCTTCTGCTACATCACCAGAAAGCAACAGACCAACTAAGAATGCCGCAATTGCTCCAGAGATGCCAGCTATTTCAGCCAAGCCAGCCGCAAGCAGTGCTGAGCCAAAAACTGTCAGCAGTAATCCAGTTGGATTTTGAGTATTTAAGAAATTAGATAAATAGTGCTCTCGCTTAATCCCAATTAGAAGTACCAAGCCAATTACCACTAAAGCAATAGATACTGATATCAAACCAACCATCAGTCCAACAGAGGTTATTACTGCACTGGCTATGGGAAGATATGGAGCAAGAGCTAAATCTTCAAACACCAATACATTCACAACTCGTTTAGCTGTTTCGGACCTTCGAAAGCCATACTCTCTAATTAATTGTGCTGCTATACCTGAGCTGGAAACATAAGTAATTCCGCTGAGGATGATTGCACCTGGCAGGCCCCAGCCCAAGAACAAAGCAATAATTGCACCAGGAAGTGCATTGAGCAAAATGTCATAGATACCAATTCGCCAATCAGTTTTTAACGATTCCCCAATCTCTCTAGCTGAATATTCCAGGCCAAGTAGTAGTAAGAGAAGGATGGCTCCAATTTGAGCACCAACAAATAGAAAGTCTTCACTAAAACCAACAGGGATTAATCCGCCTTCACCTAGACCTAAACCCATTAAAATAAATAGCGGAACTACTGAGAGTTTTCTTCTAGTTGCAAAAAATGCCAAAATACCAAGTGCAAGCAGAATTGCACCCATTTCAGCCAAGACATAAGCATCGAACCCATCAGCAACAGCCCGCGGAACCTGCACGAGTTTAGTTAAGTGAAGATTCATATCTAGAGTTTAGAGCAAGTTCAATCTTTGAACCTGGCGGGTAGGTAAGGCAGGAATTTAATCAATCTAACTTGTAAGTCGCTGCCATTTTTCTTTAGAAGCCCAAGAAACGGTTATATCTACTGCAATAAATGCACAAGCAATTGCCCAACCAACAAACGCTCCCACTAACAAGTCTGTAATCCAATGGTGTCCAAGCATCAAAGAACCCAAAGACATCAATGATGTGGCTGTTAAGGCAACTAAAGCACCGATCACACTCTTGGTATGACTCCAATTCTGCTTTCTACTAAGCAGATAAAGCAGCACCAACCAACTAAAAGCTGCATTGGATGCGTGACCAGATGGGAATAAGCCAATCTCACCAATTGTGTCAGGGTTTAGAAATCGTGGCTCTTGTGAAATAGGACGACTGCGAGCTAGTACAACTTTTAATGCAGCTACCACAACGTTTAGCGTGAGACTTCCCATCGCAACCAGTAGCACTGGATGCCAAGAACCAGTTGCTCGATAAAGCCAAAATGCAGCAACGAGGAGAACTGTTAACACCAGACCACGCTGGCCCAGAAGGATTAGTAACTCGGCAATATCTCGAGGTAAGGTTCCGCGTTCAACAGTTAGATCTAAACCAGCAGTGTCAATGCGCAAAATCCAAGCACGTTCAGTTGCCACTTGGAATGTGAGCCAGAAACTCAAACTAGCGAACCCCAAAGCAGCAACAGACATCAATAATCGCCTTGAGTCAACCCTTAACAAGATGTATTCGCTTTCATCAGTCTTGAATGAGGCAATTGTGCTACATGAGCTGTGTAATGGGTCACAACCGGCAGGTACGCCTTGCTTCTAGGGGCTAGCGCGAGGATGCTAATGTCCATGAGGACCACAACTAACCAAAAGTTACTAGCTTGGGTGCAAGAAGTCGCCGAGTTGACCAAACCCGACTCAATTGAGTGGTGTGATGGCTCAGACCAAGAATTTGATCGACTAACAAAATTGTTAATAACTAACGGAACGCTGATTAGATTAAACGAACAAAAAAGACCAAACTCTTTCCTGGCTCGGTCAAACCCAAGCGATGTGGCTCGAGCCGAGGATAGAACCTTTATTTGCAGTGAACGCGAAATTGATGCGGGCCCAACTAATAACTGGGTTGACCCCACTGAGATGAAATCCACCCTGACTGGCCTATTCGAAGGCAGCATGCGTGGGCGCACGATGTATGTAATTCCTTTTTCGATGGGACCTCTGGGAAGCGAGTTATCTCAACTTGGAGTTGAGATAACAGATAGTGCATATGTAGTTGTAAATATGAAGAGTATGACCAGAATGGGTGAACAGGCACTAGCTGAGATTGAAAAAGAAGATAAGTTCGTGAAGGCTTTGCATTCAGTTGGCTCACCACTTCTAAATGGTGAAGTTGACGTGCCGTGGCCGTGCAATGACACCAAATACATAGTTCAGTTTCCAGAATCTAGAGAAATTTGGTCTTTTGGCTCTGGGTATGGGGGCAACTCACTTCTTGGTAAAAAATGTTACGCCTTACGCATTGCTTCTGCTATCGGTAGAGACGAAGGTTGGCTAGCTGAACACATGTTGATTCTGAAGTTAACTAGCCCAGAAAATACAGTCCACCACATCACAGCAGCCTTTCCATCAGCTTGCGGTAAGACCAATTTGGCAATGTTGGTGCCAACACTGCCAAATTGGAAAGTCGAAACCATTGGAGATGACATCGCTTGGATGCGGGCTGGCAAGGATGGAAAACTTCGAGCGATTAATCCTGAAGCTGGATTCTTTGGGGTAGCCCCTGGTACTAGTTATGCCACAAACCCAATGGCCATGGATGCACTAAAGAAAAACGTGATCTTTACAAACGTTGCCCTAACTGATGATGGTGATATTTGGTGGGAAGGAATGGATGGTGAACCACCAAGGCATGCCATAGATTGGCTTGGCAATGATTGGACGCCAGAGAGTAAAACAAAAGCGGCACATCCAAATTCCAGATTCACAGTTGCTGCTAAGCAGGCACCCTGCATTGCAGACACTTGGGAAGATCCAGAAGGTGTAGTAATTGATGCAATTTTGTTTGGAGGACGCAGAGCCACAAACGTGCCTTTAGTGTTTGAATCATTTAACTGGCAGCATGGAGTGTTTCTTGGTGCGACGGTTGCTTCTGAAACAACTGCTGCGGCTGAAGGGGCAGTTGGTGAACTTCGTCGAGATCCATTTGCCATGCTGCCTTTTTGTGGATACAACATGGCGCATTACTGGAATCATTGGTTAAAGATGCCCTTATCTGGTGTTCAGCTGCCGCGGATCTACCAAGTGAATTGGTTTAGAAAGGGCAAAAAAGGTGAGTTCTTGTGGCCAGGGTTTGGCGACAACTCCAGAGTGCTCGCCTGGATTATTAAGCGTCTCGATGGCTCAGTTGAGGCCGACACCACTCCATTAGGGCGAATTCCAAAGAAATCTGACCTGGACTTAACGGGGCTTGAAATTTCAGATGAACAATTTAAAGAATTGTTTGAGGTTGATAAAAGTTCTTGGCTAGTTGAAGCAGATTTAACTGCTGATTACTTTGCTCAATTTGGAAAAGAGCTTCCAACTCAAATGGAAACTGAATTAACTGAACTTAGGGCGCGACTAACGTAGCCACCAGCAGTGCTTTGATTGTATGTAATCGATTCTCCGCTTGATCGAATGCAATGTTGGCAGTTGAATCAAATACTTCAGAACTAACCTCAATGCCATCGTTGACACCTAATATTTTGGCGGCTTTTTTGCCAGTTGTAGTTGCTAAGTCATGTAGTGCTGGCAGGCAGTGCATGAATTTGGCTGTTGGAGCAGCAGAGAGCATTAACTTGGCATTAACTCGATAAGGCTTTAATAAATCAATTCGTTCTTTCCAAGCAGACTCTGGCTCTCCCATGGAAACCCAGATATCTGTATGTACAAACTCTGAATCAGCAACTGCTTCGGTTGCTGATTCAGTCAATAAGATCTCACCGCCATTGGCCTTAGCCAATGCCTGCGCCTTAGTTATCAACTCTTGATCTGGCCACAAAGACTTAGGTGCGCCAATACTGAAACTCATACCCATCATGGCTGCAGTAATCAAAAGCGAATTACCCATATTATTGCGAGCATCCCCAACGTAGGTAAATTTAATTTCATTTAATGGTTTTAATGAATGCTCCTGCATAGTTAAGCAATCAGCTAGCATTTGAGTTGGGTGCCATGAGTCAGTCAGTGCGTTATAAACTGGAACAGTCGCATACTTGGCTAACTCTTCAACTGTTTCTTGAGCAGTACCTCGATACATAATCGCGTCATACATTTTGGATAGAACTATCGCTGTATCTGCGATGGATTCTTTGTGTCCAATTTGGGAGGATTGCGGATCAAATACAGTAACTGCAGCCCCTTGATGATTAGCAGCAGTTTCAAATGCAGCTCTGGTTCGAGTTGATGTCTTTTCAAACAAGAGCGCAATAGTTTTTCTGGTGAGCATCGGCTTTTCAGTGCCAGATTTCCGGTCACGTTTGAGGGTGGCAGCTAGATCAAGTAAGTAAGTGAATTGATCTGGACGCAGGTCTAGTTCTTTGGTGAGCGAACTGCCAAACAAAGACGAAGCCATAAACCCCTCGATCACTAGGGAGTAATTGTGTCAGAGCGAAATTAGCCAGCTTGACCAAGTGCTGAAGGAGAAACTGCCTTGGCAATTACATCCGCTGCAATTAGGGCACCCTCACCTCGTTTGCGGGGGAAGCTCGCAGCTGAGGCAATGTGCTGGTAAACAGCCTCGCGCTCTTCTTCGGTTAGCCCGCCCCATACGCCGTAAGGCTCTCTGGATCTAATCGCGTAGTCAGCACACTGAATTCGAACTGAACAGCCAGCACAAACGGCTTTAGCGGCTCGGTCTCGGCGCAGACGGGCCATGCCACGCTCATTTTGGGGATGGAAAAAGACATCTGGATCTGCAGTTCTGCAGGCACCTCGTTCTTGCCAATCCCAAACCACATCATCTGGGATCTGGGACAGCGGATGCTGCGGCATTCAAGGCTCCTAAACTGCTAAATAGTTTTGGTTCAACAGAGCCGACACTAATCCGCTCCCACTTAGAAATCTAGCCCCCCTCCTGGCTATGGGATCAGACTCCCCGTGCTATACGGGGGTAGGTGGCACCTTAAGGATTTTTCTCTAGACTGAACCGAGATGGAAACTTCAACCCAGAGCAATTTAGAAACCATTCCCAAGTTAAGTCATGGTGATGGCGATCATGAACGCTTCGCACACTATGTAAAAAAAGACAAGATTTTAACTTCTGCACTAAGTGGTGATCCAGTAACAGCACTATGCGGAAAAGTTTGGATTCCAAATAGAGATCCAAACAAATTTCCGGTGTGTCCTGAGTGCAAAGCAATCTTTGATGGGTTGAAGAAATAAGTGCAAAAACTTAAATTTATAGTTTTTAGTTTGGCAATGGTTTTGCCCCTATCAATGCTGAGTATTTCGACAGTTGCCAACGAGCAGATCAGCCCGATATCTCAAGTTCCAGCCTTGAAAGTCATATCGGGTTGGCTGCCTTATTGGGATGACTCAGTTGGGGCCAATATGTTGATTTCTAATAATGACTTAACTAGTGAAACCATGCCATTTTGGTGGAGTTTAGAAGCGGCTGGAACTGCAATTAACATCAAGATTAAGTCAAACACCACGACTTTAACTAGACGAACTGCGATAACTTCTAGATTGCAAGCAGCAGGTATTCAAGTCATACCAACTATTACTGATGGAACCTGCTCTAGTGGGCCCTCAAAGCTGCCAGATACTTTCAAGTCAGATAGTAGAAGGGCCGCTTTGGTGCAAAAGATTGCTCAGTTAGCACAGGCTGAGAATTACGATGGCATTGATCTGGACTTAGAGTGCTTTATGTATGAGAGTCGACTTTGGTCTGGCTATAAAGCCAGTTGGCTTAGCTTCATCAAGGATTTAAGCAAAGCGCTCAGAGCGCAGGGCGATCTACTTTCACTAACTACGCCACCTATTTATTCAGACACTTCAGGCTACTGGGTTTATAGCTGGAAAGAAGTTGCACCAGATATTGATCGCCTGCGCATAATGGCCTACGACTATTCGACTGGAAATTCCAAATGGGACCCAAGTGATACCAAGCAAGGTGATGGGGCGATCGCTCCAATGGATTGGGTTAAGCGAATTGTTGACTATGCAGCATCCGTGGTGACTCCTGCCAAGATTTGGCTTGGAGTTCCAGCCTATGGTCGAAATTGGGTAACTTCAGTTACTGGCAAATGCCCAACAGTTGGTGATATTCCAAATTTGGATCGAGCAACCTGGACCTCAGCTGAATTGCCAGGCAAACTCGCGGCCTTAGGTTTTGATTCCACTCAGTCTCGATTTCATGTAACTCACCGGGAACGCACCATGCAATACATCCGGGAGTTCATAGGTTTTGATAAGTCAGGCGTCGAAGCTAAATGCACAGTCACTAGAACTGTCTGGTGGCAAGACTCAACGAGCCACTATGAAAGATTGTTAGTTGCTCGAAAAGCAGGATTAGCCGGGATTGCTATTTGGCGCTTAAATGGCGAAGCACCAGATACCTGGACGACTATTCGCCCATACGCTCAATCAGTTTCTGAACAACCATTAAACGTTGAGTTGGTTCAAGACCAGGTAGTTGATTTTGGAACTCCCATCCAGATAACAGCAACCTTTAAGCCAGTGACTGTGCTGCCAGGAAATCGCTCTTTAGCAGAGATTGCAGTTACTTTGGAAGAGTGGGGGTTTGAACAAAAAGCCTGGGTACCAACTGCTTTGTCAGCAGTGACAGATTCGAGTGGAATAGTTAAGTTCTCAATTTCAGATCAACCTGTTAAGTCTTATCGGGTCAGCACTTTGGGTGTTGCTGGTATCTGGTCAGCAATTAGTTCCAAAACCCTGGCCCCACAAATTAGACCAATACTCACATTAACTTCTGTACCCAAAAGCCCACTGGCTAAAAATGGTGTGGTAGTTACTGGCTTAGTAATTCCACAGCCAGCCACTTTTGCGCCAGCGGCAGTACTTCCTAGCCTAAAAAATGGGGATACCGGCGTTGCCGTTAGAAAACTGCAGAACTTACTAAGAGTTAAACCAGCAACTGGTGGCTTTTATAAGCTAACTGAGGCAGCAGTTAAGAAAGCACAACTCAAAGCTGGACTAACCGATACTGGAATAGTTGATGAGTCAACTTGGGCAGCACTTGGGATTAAAACCGAGAAGCAATTTGCAGCACTTACTCCAGTGACCAAAGTGAGTGTCTCCTCAAAGTCAAATATCTTATTGCAACAAAAATCTGGCTCTAAGTGGCTAACAGTTGCAGAAGCCAGCACTGCAGTCGATGGCACATTCACTTTGACCTGGGTTAAGCCAGCCAGGGCTGCCCACACCCTTCGAGTTCGGGTGCTAGCTCAGCCAGATTTAACCCAGTTAGATTCTCAAACATTTGATGTTCGGGTTAGGTAGCGTTGTCAGACAATGGGTTTTGTGACACCATAACTTTATGACCACACCTGCAGGATCTGTTTTAACTGAAAATAAGTCCGAAACAACCACACCCTTTAGTTGTGTGGTTTGGAATGATCCGGTGAACCTAATGAGTTATGTCACTTTTGTATTTATGACTTACTTCGGCTATTCCAAAGAAAAAGCCGAAACACTGATGCTGCAAGTTCACAATTTAGGCAGGAGCAATGTTTCTGCAGGTGATCTAGAAAAAGTTGAGCGCGATGTGACTGCTATGCACGGGTTTGGATTAATGGCAACTATTGAGAAATCAAACTAATGGCCCAAGCCTTTGGTCGCGCTAATCCAACAACTATTTCTGGATATTTAGAGGCGGAAGAACGCCAACTTCTAGGCTCGGTATTTGGCACAGTTGCCATCTTGTTGGCAAGCGAACAGCCAGCAGCTAACCAAGACCCGCTTGCAGCAATGGTTGGGATTAGTAGTTCAGCCAATTTGTCTAGCGACCCAGCCTTGCAGCGACTTTTCCCGAATGCTTATCGCACAGATCCAGAAGCAGCAAATGACTTTAGAAGGTATACCGAAGAATCATTAAGAGAGCAGAAATTAGACAACGCAAATCAAGCAATAACTCTACTAGAAGACCAACCTGATGATTTGCAAATGTCGATAAAACAAGCACAAATAATTTCAGCTGCATTAAATGATGCTCGATTAATACTAGGTAGCCGCTTAGAACTCACAGATGAGCACAGCCTTGATACCTTGCTGGAGGTAGAAGTTAACAATGAAGGCCCAGCACATCTTTATGAATGGCTCACTTGGTTACAGGAATCGCTGGTTCGGTCTTTGATGGATTGAATGTATTGCTCAATAAAAAACCCCGCCCAAATTAATGGGCGGGGTTTTTTAGTTATTGAATTAGTGCTTTGCTTCTGCTGCAGCAAATGCTGAATCATCAGCCATGCTCTTTAAGCGAGCGATCTTGAAGATCACTAGACCGAAGAGACACTTAGCCAAGATGTCTGCAATTGTGTAGCCAAGCTGACGTGCAACGAAGCCGTCAGCGCCTGTGAAGAACTCACTGCCTGTCCAGTCGCCGATCATTGGGAATAGATAGGAGATTGGGTAGACACCCCAGGTGGCAATTAGCAACAAGCGAAGGCGACCAATGGTTGCCTTAACTTCTGCTGGCTGACCCTCTAGGGACTTGGTTAGCTCTACGAATAGAACGAACAAGATGTAGATGAATGGAAGTGTTGATAGCGCACCCCAGATTGCTTTTGGTCCAAGGTCAGATGTGATCTCACCTGGGTAGCCAAGGATGATCATCGCTGCTGATGCAGGGATCAACTTGTTTAGCAATGAAGAACGACGTGCTGCAGGAAGTGCCAACACAGTGATTACCTCAACCAATAGCAATGGCACAGTTAGTAGCCAGTCAACGTAGCGGTAAGCCTCGTTGAATACTTCGGTACCAGCTGCTGCTGCCTTGAATGAATCGAAAATTCTCCAGTAGTGGTATGCAGCAATAAAAGTTACTGATGCAGAAGCTACTAAAGCCAAACGGTAACGCTGTAGAACACGTGGTTGCGCAACCAACATGAACACAGTCGTAGCAGCCATGGCTGCCAAACCGAGTGATAGAGCGTTATAAATTAGATCGAACTGACCTTCGCTGAGCATAAATGTCTGCCCACCGGTGATCTTGATTGTGAAATCCACACTGCCTCCAGCAGTTAGGGGGTACTGCCCCGTCGGGCCAACCCCAGGTCACGACTTTTGGTCGCGGCTTGAGGCAACCTTTGCACAATTGCCCGCCTATGAGCAAGTTATGAACAAGATTGGCTGAGTCACACTTTGATAAACCAGCCCTAACAAAGCCATATTGGATCAAGTTATGTAAACTCAATGAGGCCCTCAGGTAGCAGGGGTGCCCAGTTGCAGGCAATACGCTTCGACCGTGATTGATTCGCCAATAGGCATCTTGGACTCAGGGGTCGGGGGCTTAACCGTTGCCCGATCCATCATTGACCAATTACCCCAGGAATCGATTCACTACATCGGCGATACCGCCAATGGCCCATACGGCCCTTTGCCGCTAGCTCAAGTTAGAGCTCACGCATTAGATGTGATGGATTATTTGGTTGATCATGATGTCAAAGCTCTTGTGATTGCATGCAATACAGCGAGTGCGGCAGTGTTGCATGATGCTAGACAGCGCTACAGCATCCCCGTTGTTGAAGTGGTAAGACCTGCAGTTCGCAGAGCAGTTGGCGTAACCAAAAGTGGCAAAGTCGGTGTGATTGGTACTCAGGCAACTATTGATTCTGGTGCCTACCCAGATGCATTTGCAGCAGCTCCCCAAATTGAAGTAATAACTAAAGCCTGCCCAAAATTTGTGCAATTTGTGGAGCGTGGTGAGACTACATCTGAAGAAGTTTTGCAAGTTGCGCACGAATACCTTGATGACTTGGTCAAACAAGGTATTGACACCTTAGTTTTAGGCTGCACTCACTATCCGCTGCTGACCGCAGTGATTAGTTATGTGGTTGGCCCAAACATCTCCTTAGTTTCAAGTGCAGAAGAAACTGCCCAAGATCTACATCATGCTTTGTTAGAAAATAACTTATTACGCAAACCGGGGGCCACACCACCAACTCATGTTTTTTCAGCAACTGGTGATGCTGCTCAATTTGCAACATTAGCCAAGAGATTCTTAGGTCCAGTAGTTGCAGATGTGACCTCTGCCAAAGTCAACTCGACCAACTAACTACGATTCGATAATGACAAGAAGCAAAAATGACTAGAAGCGATGGCCGCAGTGCCAATCAATTACGACCAGTAACTTTTCAACCTAACTGGATATCAACACCAGAGGGCTCCTGTTTGATTGATGTCGGCAATACCAGAGTGCTGGTAACTGCAAGTGTTACTGCTGGCGTTCCAAGATTTAAGAAAGACTCAGGTGAAGGTTGGATTACAGCTGAATATTCAATGCTGCCTAGATCAACCAATACCCGCAATGATCGCGAGTCAGTAAAGGGCAAGCTTGGTGGCCGAACCCAAGAAATATCGAGACTAATCGGCCGAAGCATGCGATCCATTGTTGATATGAAGGCTTTGGGTGAAAACACCATTGTGATTGACTGCGATGTTTTGCAAGCAGATGGTGGGACTAGATGTGCTTCCATAACTGGGGCTTATGTAGCGCTGGCGCTTGGTTTAAAGACAGCAGTTGCTAATGGATTACTAGCAACTGCAGACAACGTGCTCATTGATTCTGTCTCTGCAGTAAGTGTTGGCATTATTGATAGCGAAGTGCGTCTAGATCTGCACTATGACGATGATGTAGCAGCAGACGTAGATATGAATGTAGTTATGACTGGCACCGGTGGACTTGTTGAAGTACAAGGAACTGCTGAAGGTCGCACCTTTTCCCGAGACACTTTGAACCATATGATGGATTTAGCAACAGTGGGCTGCATTGATCTCTCCAAACTGCAAGCCGCTGCTTTAAAGTAATGACCAATAAAACTCTTGTAGTTGCATCAGGAAATCTTCACAAGGTAGTCGAAATTTCTAGAATCATGCAGCCTCTAGGTTTTGAGATAAAAAGTTTGAAAGATTTTCCCACGGCCCCTGACGTAATTGAGTCAGGCGCTACATTTGAAGAAAATGCATTATTAAAAGCAAACAGTCTGGCTAAGCATTTAAGTTTGCCTGTAGTGGCAGATGATTCCGGCATTGAAATTGATGCACTCAACTCAATGCCTGGTGTGTTATCTGCTCGCTGGGCTGGATCTAAAAAAGATGACCTGGCTAATTTAAATCTAGTGTTAGAGCAGCTAGCAGATGTTGGTGCCAACCGGCGAACTGCCAGATTTATCTGCGTTGCAGCCTGGAGTGATGGCCTTGGAAACGAAATCACAGCCAGAGGTGTTTGGCCAGGCACAGTTGCGTTTGCGTCAGCAGGAACAAATGGTTTTGGCTACGATCCAATTTTTGTTCCAGAGGGTCAAGAGCAATCTATTGCCCAACTCTCTCCAGAATTTAAAGATGAGCACAGTCATCGAGCGCGAGCATTTCTTAAACTAGTTGCAGAACTAACACAAAAACTGACTTAAAGGATCTTTAAGTCAGTTTTTGTTTTTGGTGCGGGAGAGGGGACTTGAACCCCTACGCCCGAAAGCGCTGGAACCTAAATCCAGTGCGTCTGCCAATTTCGCCACTCCCGCAGGCCAGGCAAAGGGTACCTGCCCATAAATTTGAATGAAATGCAGCCTTTCTGCAAAAGTTTCGCAAGAAGGAATTAGTTGGCCTATGATTCCTTCACATCAAAGGAGTCCCCATGCACGCCCCAGACGGTTTCATTAACGCACCAGTGTCGCTAGGAGTTGGCGTTGTTTCAGCCTCCTTCTTGGCAATGGCGTTATCAAAAGCAAAAAATGAGCTTGATGAAAAAACTGCACCTATGGCTGGCTTGGTGGCAGCTTATGTATTTGCTGTCCAAATGTTGAATTTTCCGGTTGCTGCTGGCACCAGTGGCCATCTACTGGGTGGGGCGTTAGCTGCAATCTTAATTGGGCCTTGGACTGGAATGATTGCAGTTAGTGTTGTTGTAATTTTGCAAGCTTTGCTTTTTGCTGATGGTGGTCTTACCGCTTTGGGCATAAATATTTTCAACATGGGAATTATCACTGTCTTTGCAGCCTGGATTACCTTTAAAGTGATCAGTAAATTGCTTAATGGTCGCACTGGAGTTCTAGTTGCAACTTTCTTTGCAGCATTTATCTCAGTTCCAATTTCAGCAGCAGCGTTTGTCTTTCAATATGCTATTGGTGGGACGGGCACTTTTGACCTTTCCACGGTATTTACAGCCATGATTGCTGTGCATGTGTTGATTGGCTTAGGTGAAGCGATTATTACTGCTTTAACCGTATCTGCAGTTCTATCACTGCGGCCTGATTTAGTCTTTGGGGCGCGAGGGAAACTCAAGTCATCACTAAAGTTAAATACGACTGGATCACAGGAATAACAATGAACAAAAATAAGTTTTTTGCAGTTGCATTGTTGGTAACCCTAACTTTGGCTGGAGTAGTTTCTTTCTATGCTAGTTCTAATCCTGATGGGCTTGAAAAAGTTGCTGAAGAAGTTGGATTTATCTCTAACGCACAAGATCACTCTTTGGCAAATTCTCCACTAGCCGATTATTCGATTACTGGCATCAGTGATGGTCGGCTTTCGGTTGGAGTCGCTGGGTCTATTGGTGTTGTTGCTATGTTGCTGATATCAACTCTTCTCTTTAAATTTATCGCAAGACGTAAATAAATTGGGCAGTACTCAACAGCACGACATTGCGGGCCGCTTATTAATCCACGGGCATTCACCAATCCACAAATTACCCGCCCAGGTGAAACTGACAAGCTTGGTGGCGTTTGTCTTTTTAGTGGTGCTAACTCCAGTTGGGCAATGGTGGGCATTTGGTGTACATCTGAGCTTAATTTTGACAGTAATTCTGCTGGCTCAACTGCCATTAATCACTATCTCAAAGCGAATGGTGATCGAAACCCCATTCTTAGTCTTTGCTATTTTGATGCCATTTTTCTCAGCAGGGCCATATGTTGAGTATTTTGGGCTTGAGTTATCTGAACCTGGACTAATTGCTGCTGCTGGCTTGCTCTGCAAGGGAACATTGGGGGTGATGGCTTCAATCACATTAGCAGCCACAACCCCAATGCGTGACCTATTGTCTGGATTTGAAAAATTGAGAGTTCCAAAACTAATTATCCAAATTGCAGGTTTCATGGTGCGTTATATCGATGTAATCGTGGATGAGATGCGTCGTATGAAGATTGCTAGACAAAGCAGGGGATTTCTAGAAACAGGCATTAAGGCATGGCCGGTGATTGCTAAATCAGCTGGGGCTTTATTTATTCGAGCCTACGAAAGAGGTGAACGTATTCACTTAGCCATGCTCTCTCGTGGCTATCAGGGCACCATGCCAACAATGGTTAACACACAGGTGAGCAGTGTGCAATGGGTTCAGGGCCTGATGTTGCCACTATCTGCTGCAGTAGTTCTAATTACTGCTTGGATACTCAGATGACAATCAAAACTTTAGAACTAAACCAGGTGGCCTATGCCTACCCTGATGGTCACCAAGCATTATTTGGTGTTGACCTTGTAGTTTCTAAAGGTGAGAAAGTAGCCCTGCTTGGCCCAAATGGTGCTGGTAAAACAACATTAGTTCTGCATTTGAATGGCATCTTGATGCCAGGGCATGGCACTGTAAAAGTCTCAGGATTAACTGTTGAGAAATCAACTCTAAAAGAGATTAGATCTAAAGTTGGAATTGTCTTTCAAGATCCAGATGATCAGTTATTCATGCCAACAGTTAGAGATGATGTGGCTTTTGGCCCATCCAATATGGGGATCACTGGCGATAACCTCGAACACTTAGTTGTTGAAGCATTAACTCAAGTTGGCATGGAGCAATTTATTGACCGAGCACCTCAGCACTTATCTTTTGGACAGCGCCGAAGAGTTGCAATTGCAACTGTGCTCGCAATGAAACCAGAAATTTTGGTTCTAGATGAACCATCCAGCAATCTAGATCCAGCAGCCAGAAGAGAAATAGCTGAAATCTTGGGAAGTTTGGACATCACCATGGTTATGGTCACGCATGATCTGCCTTATGCGCTGGAACTTTGCCCTAGGTCAGTTATTTTGAGTAAAGGCAGCATTGTTGCTGATAAACCAACTTATGAATTGCTGGCTGACTCAGAATTAATCAAACAGCACCGGTTGGAACTGCCTTTTGGCTTTAGGTTGGATCCAACCTTGCAGCCAAAATAGCGGAATCTAGACTTAGGCCATGTCCTTAGATGATTTAGAAGCCCAAGCCGCTAAAGCTCGAGCTGACTTGGCCAAAAGCCTCGACGAGATGTCCACATCATTTTCTAAGAAGAGCATCAAAGATTCTGCTGCTGGAACTTTCAGAGGTTTCTTCTTCGATCAAGATGGAAATCTCAAGATCCAGCGGGTTATAGGTTCTGCCGCCACATTGCTATTTAGCATATTTGTTTTGTTTGGTAGAGATAAGAAAAAATAAAAGTGCTTTGCCAAAATTTAAATTTCAAAAGAATTCTCTGGGCTCAAATATTTGTTTTGGTATTAATAATGTATCCAATTAGTTCAAGTTTTGGTCACGCTGAGTTAGTTTCAGCAACTCCTGGAGCTGGCTCTGAATTAACAGAACTGCCAAAATCAGTAACTTTGGTTTTTGACGAAGAAGTACTAAATGCATCTGAATCATTAGCAGTAGTAGTTTTAGATCCAAATCAACAAGAACTTACATTTGGTGAACCTAGAGTTGATTCAACTGAAGTGACCAGAAGCCTGCTGAGCTCGAACATTCCAGGAAATTACCAAGTTAATTATCGAGTAGTTTCAAAAGACGGGCATGTAGTTACTGGTGAATTCATGTTTACGCTTTTGGCTGTAGCTGTACCTAGTAATTCCAACAGTGCTGACAACACTGAATCGCCTCCTGTAAATCAGTTGGAACCAGAGTCGACCTCGTGGAATTTGTGGATGTTGTTTGGTTTAGTGGCTGGCCTAGCCCTTGTCGGGTTGGCAATATTTAGGTACAAAAAGCAGCCAATTAACTGACCTATCTCAATAGTGAGAAGATACCGCCATGCCAACCTATGCGGTATCTAAATCACCTGAAGTTCAAGAGGCTTTAGCCTCAGGCAAGCCTGTTGTTGCACTCGAATCTACTTTGATCGCGCATGGTTTGCCTTATCCAGAAAATCTACAAGTTGCTACAGATTTAGAATCCGATGTTAGAAGCAATGGGGCAGTACCAGCCACAATTGCTGTGATAAATGGAGTCATCAAAGTTGGTTTAACGACATCAGATCTCGAGATGATTGCATCGGGCTCAGATGTAGCAAAACTTGGACCAAGAGATTTACCCGCAATTGTGGCTTTGGGTAAAACGGGGGCAACCACAGTTGCCTCGACATCAGTTATTGCCCAAAGTGTTGGAATTAAATTGTTTGCAACTGGTGGACTTGGTGGAGTTCATCGTGATGCGAATCAAACATACGACGAATCAACAGACCTAACCACCTTGGGCAACACTCCAATTGCAGTCGTATCAGCAGGAGTTAAGTCGATCTTGGATGTGCCAGCAACTTTGGAGCGATTGGAAACTTTAGGGGTGCTAGTTCTTGGTTTTCAAACAAAAAAATTTCCCGGTTTTTATCTAACTGATTCTGGGTATGACTTGGAATGGCAAGTGGATTCACCTCTTGCGGTAGCCCAGATACTTAAGCAGCATGAACAGATGAAGTATCAAACTGCCACCATAATTGCAAACCCTATTTCAGAAGAACTACAACTTCCAAGAGCCTTGCATGATCAAATCCTGACAGCTGGCTTAGTAGCAGCAAAGCAAGCAGGCATTACTGGTAAACAAGCTACCCCATTCTTATTGGAATTCTTTCATCGAGAAACTAAAGGTGAAAGCCTTAGAGTGAATATTGATGTTGTGCGCAGTAACGCGCGATTAGCAGCCCAGATCGCCGTTAAATTAAGTGAACTCAAATGAGTAAATTGATTGTGGTGGGTGATGTGATGGTGGATATCACCGCCATGATTAACAGTCCACTGGCATATGCCAGTGATGCTCCAGGTGTTATCACTCAACAACCTGGCGGAGCAGCTGCAAACACAGCAGCTTGGGCTGCATACAAAGGTTGTGACACAGTTTTTATTGGATCAATTGGACAAGATCAAATTGGCATCAATGCAAAAGCTGCATTAGAAGAAATAGGTGTTGATGCCAGATTAGTAATTAACCCAAATGTGAGCACTGGCTCATGCATTTGCATCGTTGATAAATCAGGGGAAAGAACCATGATTCCTGATCAAGGAGCAAACGCTGCCCTTTCCCCAGACCATCTAACTGATGATCTATTAGACAGCAGCAATCACTTACACATATCTGGCTATACCTTGCTCCAACCAACATCAAATAAAGCAGGATTAGAAATAATTAGAAAAGCAACTGAGAATGGGTTGAAGGTGAGCATTGATCCAAGTTCAGCATCAATGATTGAGTTAGTTGGGGTTGCCAACATGCGCAAATGGCTTACTGGTGCTGAGATCATATTCCCAAATATTGATGAGCTAAATATGTTAACTGGAAACGAAGAATTAGAATCAGCAGTTAAAGATCTTTTGACAATTGTCAGCCAAGTAGTGGTAACCCTTGATCAAGATGGCGCTCTATTTGCTGATAAATCAAATCAAGTCTTAAAACTGCCAGCACCAAAAGTTGCAGCTATTGATGCAACTGGTGCTGGCGATGCATTTGCTGGAGGTTATTTAGCCAACTGGTTACAGCATCATGATCCAGCAGCAGCATTGGCTGCAGGAATTGCTGCAGGCAGTGAATGTGTCACTCAAGTTGGAGCTCGACCAATAGTTTAGTTCTTCAGTGCATATCCAATTGATATCGTGCTAGCAATAGTCACCCAGATTTGATATGGAATAAGCAACAAAGCCATTTTTACAGAAACCTGCCAAGTAACAATTAATAATGGAAGGGTAAGCAGTGCCGCAATAACTAATGCTACTGATGCGCCAGATAAATTGTGTGGAACATAAAATAGATAAGACCAAACAAGGGCTGCTGCCACTGAACTTGCAAAAATAACTAACCACAGAATTAACTGCCGGCTACTTGCGGTTTGAGCCATAACTACTGCAGTTATTCCTAGAACAATAAAGTTGTATGGCCAGATCAAGCCAAATACAAAGTCTGGTGGTTGGAAGCTTGGGGCATTCAAAGATCTATACCAGCCAGGATTTGATCCAACCCAGAAACTAGAACCCAACACATAAATGACCACTATGCCAACACCTAGAACAGCGGCAGTTATCCTGAAAGTGCCCATAGAGCGCAATCTAGTGCCCAGTTAGCCAATCCAGCAGACCTGCTGAAATCTGGTCCGTATTATTTGGGGCTTATGCCTTAACCACAAGGCAACTAGTTGAGGGGGTTCGTTGGCCGGCAAGTTCACTCGTCGCATCTTGGTACTAGGTGCAGGTTCAGTTTCACAATGCAGTGTTCCACTACTTATTGACAAAGTTGTCGTAAATCCAAATCAGATCACAGTTTTAGACTTTTTAGATAATAAACATAGATATGTGCAGCCTCTAAAAGATGGCATCAATTATCTAATTGACCGCATTACCCAAGAGAATATGTCTAGTAAGTTAAGCGAGCATGTTTCTGCTGGAGATGTATTACTAGATCTAGCCTGGAACATTGACGCAAATGCCATTATCGGCTGGTGTCACGACAATCAAGTTATGTATTTGAACACGTCCGTTGAAGAATGGGATCCATACGATGATCAAACCGACAAAGACCCAAGAGAAAAAACATTATTAGTTCGTCATGCCAAGCTCAAGAAGCTAACTGATACCTGGGCTACCCCAGGAGCAACTGCTGTAATTGAACATGGAGCAAACCCAGGTTTAGTTTCGCATTTTGTAAAGCAAGCCTTAACTGAGATTGCTGAACGAGGCCTTAAGGAAGGTAAGTTCACTGCAAATAAATCTCAAATTGAAACTGCGCTGGCTGATGAAACTTATAACCATCTAAGTCATCAACTAGGTGTAAAGGTGATTCACGTCTCTGAGCGAGATACCCAAATTACTGACAAGCCCAAGCAAGTTGGAGAGTTTGTAAATACCTGGTCAGTTGCTGGCTTTCATGAAGAAGGCATTGCACCTGCAGAGCTTGGTTGGGGAACACACGAAAAAACACTTCCAGCCAAGGCTTACCGACATCAGGATTCAGAAACTCAGATTTGTATCGCCCAACCTGGAGCAACTCTTTGGGTTAGATCGTGGGTGCCAAATTATGAAATTAATGGAATGGTGGTTAGGCATGGCGAGGCTTACACAATTCCAAAACACTTAACAGTTAAAGATGACAGCGGTAAAGAGATCTATCGCCCGACTGTGCACTACGCCTACTGCCCAAGTGATGCAGGGATTGCTTCAATGCGCGAATTAGAAGCTAATAATTGGGAGTTCCCAACCAGAGAACGAATCATGAATGATGAAATTTTGTCTGGAGGCGATGATCGACTAGGAGTGCTGCTTATGGGTCATCCATATTCAGCTTGGTGGACCGGCTCTTTGCTAACTATTGATGAAGCCAGATCCTTGGTTCCAAGTCAAAGTGCAACCACAATGCAAGTTGCTGCTTCTGTGGTGGCTTGCACCTTGTGGATGATTGATAACCCAGATAGAGGAGTGTGTGTGCCAGATGATCTTCCTTGGCGCACGATCTTGAATCATGCCAAGCCATATTTGGGCAAATTCCATTCAGATGCAGTTGACTGGAATCCACTAAAGAACCGAAACGATTTGTTTGGAAAGTGGGATGGAACAGTTGTTGACCCTGACCCTTGGCAGTTCTCCAACTTCCTAGTCAATCGCTAAGAGAGCGGACTTAGCCTTCCAGTTTCTCGTTCAGTTTTAAAAGCAGCAAGAAGCACCCTAGGACTTGTGAACTCAAGTCCTAGGGTGCTTCTAGTTTTAGTTGAATCTAAGCTGGAATCTTTTGGAACTGGCTGCGGAAACTTTTCAGAACTGGGAGCAGGACCAAACTTCAACAAATTAGCATCTAGATTAAAGACATCGCAAACGGCATGAGCTAGATCACGCTTAGTTATTGCTTCTGAACCAACTAAGTGAAATATCCCAGTTGCTTCTTGATCAATAACGCGAGCCAGACTTGCAGCTATCTCGCTAGCCAAGGAAACAGTGGCGATTTCATTCACACCATCTCCTTGCCAAACCAAAAATTCTTGCCCAGCAGATAAAGCATCCACGATCGATGCTACAAAATATCCAAAACCAACATCTTGACTTCTAGGCATGTTGGGCAGTAAACGATGAG
>Ga0315900_10003859_pt1 | contig 21623 bp, 18 predicted proteins | sample LakEriMetagenome_FD_203521 | JGI IMG/M metagenome (GOLD analysis project Ga0315900, IMG submission 203521) | Freshwater fungal communities from buoy surface, Lake Erie, Ohio, United States - Buoy 12 MA114 | ecosystem: Environmental > Aquatic > Freshwater > Lake > Lake biofilm | place: USA: Lake... | reverse complement strand
TTCAGCCGCTCGCCCAGATGGATGTAGTTCTCGTAAGGGAGAACCTGATGGCAAGTATGTGTAAAGCTGTGCAGCTGCTTTTCCACCGCCGCGATGACCCTGGGGTGCCGGTGTCCGGTGTTCACCACCGCAATGCCGGCGGCAAAGTCGATGTAGCGGTGGCCCTCCACATCCCAGACCTCGGCATTCAGCGCCCGGTCGACATAGACCTGCGTCTGCATCCCCACACCCCGGGCGATCGAGGTCTTGCGGCGTTCGGCGATTTCGGCGTTCAGCATGTCCGGTTTCCGGTTTCGGGGTGGGCATAGAGCCCTGTCCGGTGCAGGATAGACAAAGTTGCCGCCCGCCGCAAAGGGGACGGCCCCCCGCTCGCGCCCTCTTGTCACGCCGGGCCTGGCGCAGCAGTCCTTCAGTCCTCTTTGCCCCATTCGGCCGCCTGCATCTCGTTCAGGCGCGATACCGTCCTGCCAAAGTCGAAGACGCCCTCGCCTTCCAGATACAGCATCTCGGGCCGGGCGGCCGCCGAACAGATCACCCTCACCTTTGCCTCGTAAAGCGCATCAATCAGCGTCACGAATCGTCGCGCCTCGTTATAGTTCTCGGCCGACAGCAGCGGGATGTCGTCGATCACAAGCACCCGCGCCGCACTGGCCAGAGCCAGATAGTCGGCCGGCCCCAGCGGCCGCCCGCACAGATCATAGAACGACGCCCGTGCAACACCGTTGTGAAAGGCCGGTATCTCCACCTCCCGGCCATGAACCCGCATGACCAGCGGCCGGGCCTCGCCATGCGTCAGCCGGTCGAAGACGCGGTCCATCGCCTCACGCGCCAAAGCATCGACCGGCGTGAAATAGCTCTGCTCGCCCCGCAGCCGCCCCTTGCGGTGATCCGTGCCGCCGGCCAGTTCGACGACCTGCAATCGCTCTTCCAGCATCGCGATGAAGGGCAGGAACAGCGCTCGGTTCAGCCCGTCCTCGTATAGCCCCGCAGGCGGGCGATTCGATGTTGTGACGACGGTGATCCCGGCGGCAAAGAGCCGCTCGAACAGACGCCCGACGATCATCGCATCGGCGATATCGGTGATCTGCATCTCGTCAAAGGCCAGAAAGCGCACCTCGCGGATGATCTCCTCCGCCACCGGAGCAGTGACATCCTCCGCACCCCGCGCCCGCGCCCGGTTCATCCCGGCATGAGTCCACTGCATGAAGGCATGGAAATGCCGCCGCCATTTCGGCACTGTGACCGTCTCGGTCAGCAGGTCCATCAGCATCGACTTGCCCCGCCCGACGCCACCCCAGAGGTAGAGCCCCCGCACCGGCTCGGCCGTGCGGCGGAAAAGCCCTCGCCGGACAGGATGCTCCAGCTGGTCCCGGATCGTGTCGAGCAGCGGCAGGATCGCCTCCTGCGCCGCATCGCGCTCGATCATGCCAGAGGCGACGCGGGCCTCATACAGTTCTTGCACCGTTGTCATGGCCCAAGGCTTAGCGCGCCCCATCCCGTCGCGGAAGTCGCGTCGTCTCCTCCACGATCGCCGTGCAACGGGACGAGCGGCGCGGGTGAGCGATTGACACGGCCTTTCGACCGGCCGACACAAGGTCCATGACCCGCCCGGCGCCCCTTGTGACCCCCGTCCTGATCGCTGGCTGCATCATCATCCTCGTCAGCTTTGCCGTCCGCGCCACCTTCGGCATCTTCCAGATCCCCGTGGCCGAGGAATTCGGCTGGGCCCGCGCCGAGTTTTCGCTCGCCATCGCGATCCAGAACCTCGCCTGGGGGATCGGGCAGCCGATCTTCGGCGCGCTCGCCGAAAAGCTGGGGGACCGAAAGGCGATCGTCATGGGTGCGCTGCTCTATGCCGTGGGCCTTGTCCTGTCGGCCGGGGCGGTCACGCCGCTCGCCCATCAGATGCTCAACATCGCCATCGGCTTCGGCATCGCGGGCACGGGCTTCGGTGTCATCCTCGCCATCGTCGGCCGCGCCGCCCACCCCGACAGGCGGTCCATGTCGCTCGCCATCGCCACCGCGGCAGGCTCTGCCGGGCAGGTGATCGGTCCGCCCGTGGCCGAGGCGCTGCTCTCCGTCATGGTCTGGCAATCCGTCTTCGTCGTCTTTGCCGGCGCGATCCTGGCGTCGCTCCTCGTCCTGCCGATGATGCAGAGCCCCGCGCCGGCGTCGAAGGCCGCCCTGGGCCAATCGATGGGCGACAGCCTGCTCGGCGCCTTCCGCGACCCGAATTACGCGCTCATCTTCATCGGCTTCTTCTCCTGCGGCTATCAGCTCGGCTTTCTGACTGCCCATTTCCCCGCCTTCGTCACCGAAATGTGCGGCCCCATCGCGTCGGGCAGCCTGCTGGCCGGCATGGGCGTGACCACGACCAGCGCGCTTGGCGCCGTCGCCATCTCGGTCATAGGCCTGATGAACATCGCGGGCACCCTTACCGCCGGCTGGGCCGGACAGCGCTGGCCGAAAAAGAACCTGCTGGCCGGCATCTATCTCGGGCGCACGCTGATTTCGGCCTGGTTCATCCTCACGCCGATGACCCCGGCCACGGTGCTGATCTTTTCCGCCGTCATGGGCGCGCTCTGGCTGGCGACCGTCCCGCTGACCTCGGGGCTGATCGCCCATCTCTATGGCGTCCGTTTCATGGGCACGCTCTATGGCATCGTCTTCTTCTCGCACCAGCTTGGCGCCTTCATCGGCGTCTGGCTCGGCGGGCGACTTTACGACGCCTATGACAGCTACACCGCCGTCTGGTGGATCGGCATCGGCGTGGGCCTCCTCAGCGCCATCGTCCACCTGCCTATCCGGGAACGCCAGGGCGCGCCCGCCGCGGCCTGACCTGACCGGATTGCCTCTGGACCCCGCCCCTGCGATGCAGCATCGCAAAGACGACCAGTCAAGGGATGAATTCGTGACCCATCAGCCGGGCTTTCTGTCGCGCCTGTTCATCTCCGGCTCGCTGGCCTTCATCCTCATCGGCATCGTCGGTTCGCTTTATGGCGTGGCGCTGCCCGCCTTCAGCCGCGCCTATGGCCTGACCGAAGGCGCGGCGGGCCTGATCCTGACCACCCATGCGCTGGGCGCCGTGGCGGCCGTGCTGGCCGCCACGCTCGGCCTGCCGGGGCTGGGTGCGCGCACCGCCACCACGCTCATCGCCGCCGGCGCCGCGGGGATCGCGCTGATGCCCGGCTGGCCGCTGACGCTCGCCGCCAGCAGCGTCGTCGGCACAGGCTTCGGCCTGATCGCGACCGAGGTGAACCGTAGCTTCCTTGCCGGTTTCGGGCCGCGCGGGCCCGGGATGGTCGGTCTCGTAAACGGGATCTCGGGCGCCGGGCTCATCGCCGGGCCACTTCTTTATGTCTGGTCGGGTGCCAATATCGCGCTCCTCTACGGCACCATGGCGCTTCTCTCGGGCGCGCTCGTATTCACCTTCGCCAGCGCTGGGTCCGCACCACCCGGCGGCCCCTTTCCCACACTGCTGACCTGGCGGGCCGGGGTCCTTTTGCTCAACCACGTCGCCGTCTGCCTCGAAGCCTCGCTCGCCGGCCTTGGCGTGACGGCGCTAATCGCCTCCGGCTGGACCGAAGACAGCGCGGCCACCCTCTCGGCGGCCTTCTTCGCCGCTTTCCTTCTGGCAAGGGTCGCGCTCTACTGGATCACCCGCTACATCGCGGCTGATCTCCTCTTCCTGATCGCCGCAATCGGGACGGGGCTCTCCGCCGGTGTGGCCGCCGCTGGCTTTCAGACCATCGGCCTTGTCGCGACCGGCGGCTTTGTCGGGCTCTCCTTCCCGGCCTTCTACGTCTGGGCCGCCGGCCTCCTGGGCGAGGATTCGCGGACCTCGGCCGCCATCCTGCTCTCGGGCCTGGCGGGCATGGCCCTCGGCCCCTTCGTCGTCGGGTCAATCCTGCGGGTGACCGGGTCAGAGGCGCTCTTTGCCGTCATCGCCATCGCGGCCGGCACGCTCTCTCTGGCCATTCTGGCAAGCATCGGCCCGGCCCGGCGTACCACCCGCGACCCCTCCGCACAGGCCTGACGCTTTCCCGCGCCGCCACGCGACTTAGGTTATGCTCCATGCTCCTCTCCGTGCGCGACCTTGCCAAATCCTATCCCAGCCCCGATGGCACGGTGCCCGTGCTGTCGGGCGTCTCCTTCGACCTTGCGAAAGGCGAGACGCTCGCCCTCACCGGCGACTCAGGCAGCGGCAAAAGCACGCTGCTCCACCTCGTGGCCGGGCTCGACACGGCCGATGCAGGAAGGATCCACCTCGCCGGGCAGGAGGTCACCACGCTGGACGACACCGGCCGCGCCGCGCTCCGCCGTTGCACGGTGGGCCTGGTCTTCCAGCAGTTCAACCTGATCCCGTCGCTTGATGTGGCCGCCAACATCGCCTTTCACGCCCGCCTCTCGGACAGGCACGACCCGGCCTGGTGCGCAACACTGGCCGACAGGCTGGGTCTTGCCCCGCAGCTGCGCAAATACCCCGAACAGCTCTCGGGCGGCCAGCAGCAGCGCGTCGCCATCGCCCGGACGCTCGCCGTCCGGCCCGCGCTGGTGCTGGCCGACGAACCCACCGGCAACCTGGACGAGGTGAGTGCGGGGAATGTGCTCGACCTGATGCTCGGCCTTGTCGGCGAAACCGGGGCCGGGCTCCTGACGGTCACCCATTCCGCCCGCATCGCCGGGCGGATGATGCGGCGCCTGCACCTGCACTCCGGCAGGGTCTCGGCATGAATCGGACAGCCTTCCTGGCACTTCTATCGCATTGGCGGCGCAATCCGCTTCAGCTCGTGACGCTCGTTGCGGGCCTCGCCCTCGCCACTGCGCTCTGGTCCGGCGTGCAGGCGATCAATGCCGAGGCGCGTGCCAGCTACGACGCCGCCGCCGCGACACTGGGCGAGGGACGCTATGACCAGCTTGTCGCCGCCGCCGGCGGACCAGTGCCCGAATCGCGCTTTGTCGCCCTGCGTCGCGCAGGCTGGCTGGTCAGCCCCGTGGTCGAAGGCCGCTGGCAGGGTCTGCGGATCGTCGGGCTCGAGCCGCTGACCGCGCCCGGTAGCCTCGGCCCGGTCACGCTCGGCGACGGTGCCGATCTGACGGACTTCCTTGCCGGTGCCGCCGTCTTTGCCCATCCCGAGGCGGCCACTCCCCTGACGGCCACCGGGCTGGCGGTGGTCCTCTCGCCCGACATCGCACCCGGCACGGCCATCATGGATATCGGACTGGCCCAGAGACTGCTCGGCATGCAGGGGCAGGTCTCCCGCTTTCTCCTCTCGCCCGGTCAGCCGGCCAGCCGGCAGCCGCTTTCCGAGGTCGCTCCGGACCTGTCGCTGCGCCTCGCGCAAGACACCGCCGACATCGGGCGGCTGACCGACAGCTTTCACCTCAATCTCACCGCTTTCGGTTTTCTCTCCTTTGCGGTCGGGCTCTTCATCGTGCACAGCGCGGTCAGCCTCGCCTTTGTCCAAAGGCAGGGCACCATGCGCACCCTGCGAGCGCTCGGTGTGCCGGCTGGGCGGCTGACGGCGCTGATGGCAGCTGAGCTTGCCATCCTCGCGCTGGCCGGCGGAGTGCTCGGCGTCATGCTCGGCTATACGGTTGCCTCGGCGCTCCTTCCCGGGGTTGCTGCCACACTGCGCGGGCTCTACGGCGCCGATGTCGCCGGCACGCTGACCCTGCGGCCAGCTTGGTGGCTCTCGGGTCTGGCAGTTGCGCTGGCCGGCACGCTGGCAGCCGCGGCCGGCGCGCTCTGGCGGCTGCGCCAGATGCCGCTGCTGGCCGCGGCACAACTGCGCGCCAGCAACCTGGCCGCCCGCCGCAGCGCCGGTCTGCGCGCGCTGGCCGCCTGTCTGCTGCTTGCCACGGCCCTTGGCCTGGCACTCTGGGGCCGTGGCCTTGCTGCAGGCTTTGTGCTGCTCGCCTGCCTGCTCATCGGCGCAGCCCTCGCCTTGCCGCTCCTGCTCGACCGGCTCCTCGCGCTTGGCGAAGGCCGCGCGCGCGGCCCGCTCTCGGCCTGGTTCTGGGCCGATACCCGCCAGCAGCTCCCGGGTCTCTCCCTCGCTCTGGCCGCGCTGCTCCTGGCCATGGCCGCCAATATCGGCGTCTCGACGATGGTCGCGTCCTTCCGCCTCACCTTCACCGGCTTTCTCGACCAGCGCCTCGCCGCCGAACTCTATGTCGCCACGCAGGACAGGGATGAAGCCGCCGGCCTGCTCGCATGGGTCGGCCCGCAGGTCGATGCGGCACTGCCGCTCATGTCGACCGAAACCCTGATCGCAGGCCTGCCGGGCGAGGTCTTTGCCGCCCGCGACCATGCCACCTACCGCAACAACTGGCGATTTCTCGACGCGCTGCCCGATGTCTGGGACAAGCTCGCCGCCGGGACGGGCGTCATCGTCAACGAACAGGGCGCCCGCCGCGCCGCTCTTGCCCTCGGCGACGAGATCACTCTGGCGGGCCGGCTGCGCCTGCCCGTCATCGGCATCTACAGCGACTATGGCAACCCCGCCGCTCAGGCCATCCTGGGCGAGACCACCTTCCGTGCGATCTGGCCCGAGGTCGAACCTCTCCGCTTCGGCCTTCGCCTGCCTGCGGACAGGGTGGACAGCCTCCAGGTTGCGCTGCGCGACGATTTCGGTCTGGACGACAGCGCCATCGTCGACCAGGACGCGATCAAGGCCTTCTCGCTCGACGTCTTCGACCGCACCTTCCGTGTGACCGGCGCACTCAACCTGCTCACCCTCGCCGTCGCGGCCTTTGCAATGCTGATGAGCCTGCTGACCCTCGCCGCCATGCGCCTGCCCCAGCTTGCGCCGGCCTGGGCGCTGGGCCTCACCCGCGCGACCCTCGCCCGCCTCGAATTGTTGCGCGCCCTGCTTCTTGCCGCACTCACCGCCGCCCTCGCGGTGCCGCTCGGCCTCGCGCTCGCCTGGGTGCTGCTTGCCATCGTCAATGTCGAAGCCTTCGGTTGGCGGCTGCCGATGTATCTCTTTCCCGGCGACTGGCTGCGCCTGGGGGTCTTTGCGCTCATCGCCGCGATCGTGGCCGCCGCCTGGCCTGCCCGCCAGCTTGCCCGGATGCCGCCTGCCACTCTGCTGCGCGTCTTTACCCATGAACGCTAGCCCGCTGCTCACCCTTCTCCTGTGGACCTCGGCCGCCCAGGCGCAGGGCTTCGCCGGGCTCGGCACCGACGTCGAAAGCTTCGCCGTGCCCGTCCGGGGCGCGCCCCTCGTCTTTCCGCACGATCACGGACCCCATCCCGACTACCGGATCGAATGGTGGTATCTGACCGCCACGCTCCAGGGCGCCGATGGCACGCCCTACGGCATCCAGTGGACGCTCTTTCGCACCGCCCGCGCGCCGGGCGACGCACCTGGCTGGGACAGCCCGCAACTCTGGATGGCCCATGCCGCGCTGACCTCGGCCGACCGCCACCAGGTTGCCGAACGGCTTGCCCGCGGCGGCACCGGGCAGGCGGGCGTCTCCGTATCGCCTTTCTCTGCCTGGATCGACGACTGGGCAATGACAGGCAATGACCTGACCGACCTGCGCCTCACAGCAGGGGATGCCGACTGGGCGTATGACCTGACCCTGCAGGCCGAGGGACCGCTCGTACTGCATGGCGATGCGGGTTATTCGCTTAAATCCTCTCAGGGTCAGGCTTCTTACTATTACTCTCAACCTTTCTATTCTGTCGCTGGAACTCTCTCCTTTGCCGATGGCGACATCGCCGTCACCGGTCTGGCCTGGCTTGACCGGGAATGGTCTTCCCAGCCACTGGGTGAGACACAGACCGGCTGGGACTGGTTCTCGCTTTCCTTCGACACCGGCGAAAAGCTCATGGGCTTCCTGCTGCGCGACGCTGCTGGTGACAGCTTCTCCTCGGCCACCTGGATCATGCCCGACGGGCAGAGCACCACCTATGGCGACGGCCATTTCCATGCCGAACCCCTCACCCTGCACGATACTCCCGGCCCCGAACTGCCGGTCCGCTGGCGCGTGACTCTGCCCGACCGGGGGCTCGACGCCACGGTCACCGCGCTCAACCCTGATGCTTGGATGGATGTCTCCATCCCCTACTGGGAAGGCCCGGTGACCCTGTCGGGCAGCCATGCCGGGCGCGGCTATCTGGAGATGACGGGCTATGACGACTGACCCATCCCCCTCGCCGCCGGAGGTTTCGCATGCCTGACTGGCACAGCACCCTGCCCGGCCTGCTCGGGCGGGTCTGGCAGAGTCTCGGCCGCGGCGTTGCCGACCGCCACGCCCCTGCGCGCCACATTGCGCTTGCCACCACGGCACCCGACGGCACCCCCCAGGTCCGCACCGTCGTGCTCCGCGCCGCCGATCCCGCAGAGGCCACGCTCGACATCCACTCCGATCTCCGCTCGGCCAAGGTCGCCGCGCTTCGCACCCGACCCCTGGCCGAAGCGCTGGTCTGGGACCGGCGCGCCCGGCTCCAGATCCGCCTGTCGGGCGAGGTCGCGATCCTAACCGGCCCCGCCGCTGCCGCGCTCTGGTCGCGCGTGCCCGAAAACGCCCGGCCGGTCTATGGCGCCGAGCCCCCGCCCGGCACGCCCATCCCCGAATCGCTCGCCTATGCCACCGCCGATGGCACGGCCGCCTTCGCCGTCCTGCGTCTCACTCTGGCAAGGATCGAGGTGCTCCACCTCGGCGACCGTCACCGCCGCGCCGCCTTCCTGCGGGCCGGGGCCTGGCAGGGAGAGTGGCTCTCTCCGTGATCCCGCGCTAGTCAGGCGGCATGGAACGCTTTCCCTTCACCCGCGACCTGGTGCTTGTCGGCGGAGGCCATGCCCATGCGCTGGTCCTGCGCCGCTGGGGCATGGACCCCCTGCCCGGCGTGCGGCTGACCGTGATCGACCCCTCGCCCGAGGTCGCCTATTCCGGCATGCTGCCCGGTTTCGTCGCCGGTCACTATGGCCTGGACGATCTCCTGATTGACCTCGTGCCCCTTGCCCGGTTTGCCGCGGCCCGGCTGGTCCTCGGCCCTGCAACGGGGATCGACACCGCCGCCCGCCTGATCACGGTGCCCGGCCGTCCGCCCGTGGCCTATGACCTTGCCTCCGTCGATATCGGCATCACCTCGGCCATGCCCGACATCCCCGGCTTTGCCGCCCATGCCCATCCGGTCAAGCCGCTTGCAACCTTTGCCGCAGCCTGGGCCGACCTTCTGGCCCGCGACCCCGCCCCGCAGATCGCGGTCATCGGCGGCGGCCTGGCCGGGGCCGAACTCGCCATGGCGATGGCCCATCGCCTCGCTGGCCGGGGCACGGTCCATCTGGTCGACCGCGGGCAGGCTCTCTCGGTCCTCAGGCCTGGCGCCCGCAACCGGGCCCTGTCAGCCCTGCGGAGGCAGAGGGTGACCCTCCATGAAGGCAGCCCCGTCGCCGAAGTCCTGCCCGACGGCCTGCGACTCGCCGATGGCCGCCGCCTGCGCGCAGGCTTCGTCTGCGGGGCGGCCGGCGCCCGCGCACAGGACTGGCTCGCACGGACCGGTCTCGTCCTGCACGACGGCTTCATCGCCGTCGACCAATACCTGCGCAGTTCCGACCCGGCGATCTTTGCCGCCGGCGACTGTGCCCACATGACCGCCAGCCCGCGGCCCAAGGCCGGCGTCTTCGCCGTCCGCCAGGCCATCACCCTCCTGCACAACCTGCGTGCCGCGCTGGCAGGCGCGCCGCTGCGCCCTTTCCGCCCGCAGCGCGACTACCTCAAGCTCGTGTCGCTAGGCGGCCAAAGCGCCATCGCTGCAAAGGGGGGATTGTCCGTCTCAGGACCCGCCCTCTGGCGATGGAAGGACCGGATCGACCGCCGCTTCACCGACCGCCTCACCCGTCTGCCCGCCATGCCGGGCCCGGTCGTGCCCCGTCCTGCGGCCCTTGGCTTGCGTGACCTGATGGGCGACACACCCCCCTGCGCCGGATGTGGTGCCAAGGTGGGACGCGGGGTTCTGACCGGGGCGCTCTCCGTCCTGCCCTCGCCCCGCGCAGACGTCGACCGCCTGCCGGGCGACGACGCCGCCGTCCTGCGCACCGGCGGTGCCCGGCAGGTCATCACCACCGACCATCTGCGCGCCGTGACCCTGGACCCGGTGCTGATGACCCGCATCGCGGCCCTCCATGCGCTGGGCGATATCTGGGCCATGGGCGCCGCGCCGCAGGCCGCGCTCATGACGCTTGTCCTGCCCCGCATGTCGGCCGATCTCCAGTCGCGCACCCTGGCCGAGATCATGGCGACCGCCACTGATGTCATCGGCGCCGCCGGGGCCGCACTGGCTGGCGGGCATACCTCGCAGGGCGCCGAATTCACCATCGGCTTCACCCTGACCGGGCTGATCGAGGGCGACCCCGTCACCCTTGCCGGCGCGCATCCGGGCGACGCGCTCATCCTGACACGGCCCATCGGCTCGGGCGTGATCCTGGCCGCCGACATGCGCCGCCTTGCGCGCGGGGCAGTTGTCGCGGCCTGCCATGCCATGATGATCCGCCCGCAGGATGCTGCCGCGCGCATCCTGCGCACCGCCCATGCGATGACCGATGTGACAGGCTTCGGCCTTGCCGGCCATCTGGCCGGGCTCTGCGCCGCCTCGGGTCTGGCCGCCGAGGTCCGGCTCGGCGACGTGCCGCTACTGGCGGGGGCCGAGGCGCTGGCCACCCGCGGCATCCGCTCGACCCTCTGGGCCGACAACCGTGCCGGCGCCGGTCCCGTCTTCGGCGCCTCCGGCCCCCGGGGCGATCTGATGTTCGACCCGCAGACCTGCGGCGGACTGCTGGCCGCCGTGGACCCCGCCGAGGCCCCGGTCCTGATCACCGCGCTGCGTGGCGCGGGCTGCGAGGCCGCATTGATCGGCCGCCTCGCCGAAGGTCACCCCGCTGTCACCTTCCGCTGAGAAGCGCCTCGATCTGCGCCGCCAGAGCCTCCTGCCCGGCGCTGTCAAGCCGCCCGGCCCGCAGCTCAGCCAGAACCGCAGGCCGGTGCATGGCGCGCGACTTGGCATAGGCGGCGTCGTAATGCTCCTCGATCAGCGCGACCGCCAGATCCCGATGCGCCCCGTGCGACAAGAGCGCGAGCCACCCGTCCACCACGGCATGCCCGCGAAACTGCCGCAGGGGTTGCAGAAGCGGGGCCAGCCGCTCGGGCGCGGCGATCATGTCGGCATATTCCCTGACCAGATACTCCGCCCGGGCCGCAACCGGCGCCTCCAGCACGATGCGCGGCGCATCGCACATCGCCGACCAAAGCGAGGGCGGCACCGTCAGCCGGCCGATCCGGCTGCTCTCCGCCTCGATCACGACCGGCCGGCCGGGGTCGAGCCCTACCATCGCCACGGCCAGCCGCGTCTCGAAGGCGCGCTGCGACGGCTGATCCCGCCCCGTTCCGCCCAAAAGCGATCCGCGATGCTCGGCCATCCCCTCCAGGTCGATCACCTGCACGCCCCGCGCCGCCAGACGCGCCAGGACCCCGGTCTTGGCCGTGCCGGTATTGCCGTCGATCAGAACGACACGCGGCCTGAACTGTGTGTCATAGACCAATCCGTGCACCAGCCGGCGAAAGCTCTGATACCCCCCCGCGACCGTCCCGGTCCGCCAGCCGATCTGGCTCAGGATCGTCGCGACCGACCCCGACCTCTGCCCGCCGCGCCAGCAATAGACCAGCGGACGCCAGCCACCCGCCATTCCGGCCAGCGGCCCCTCCAGATGCGCCGCGACATTGCGCGCAACGATCGCCGCTCCGCTCTTGCGCGCGTCAAAAGGGCTCACCTGCTTGTAGATCGTGCCCACCCAGGCGCGTTCATCGTTCGACATCGCCGGCAGGTTGACCGCACCGGGGATATGGTCCTCGGCATATTCCGCCGGTGACCGCACGTCGATCAGGCTGTCCCACCCATGCGCGAGCACCGCAGCCAGACTGTCGAAGACGACAGACATCACCCCGGGATCAGTCCCACCCTGCGGCGGATCGCCTCCTGCCGCAGCGAAATCTCCTGGCCGGCGAATTCGTCGGCATCGGGCGAACACATCCAGACCAGAGTCCGCGCCGGCCATTCCGGCGGGATATGGGCCGACCAGTCGAGCTTCGCGATCGGACCCACGCCCGAGGCGCGGATCGCCCGCTGAATGTCGGTGGCCACAGTCCCCGGCGACAGGCCCATCGCGCGGATGCCCCTGGCGGCATACTCCAGATGCAGACTCTCGGTCAGCATCGCAACGCCCGCCTTGGAGGCGCAATAAGCCGACCAGCCCTCGATCGCGTGATGCGCGGCACCCGAGGAGAGGGTCAGGACCGTGCCGCCCCCCTGCGCGACCATCCCCGGCAGGATTGCCCGGATCGCGTTGAAGGCCCCGGTCAGGTTGATCCTGATTGTCTCGGCCCAGGCGGCCGGATCGGCCTCACTCATCGGCGCCATCGGACCGAGGATCGCCGCATTGTTGATCAGGACGTCGACCCGCCCGACCTCCGCCACGACCGCCGACACCGCCCCAAGGTCCGTCACATCACAGGCAAAGCCGCGCGCCGCAGGGCCGAGAGAAGCGGCCAGCATTTTCACGGCAGTGCCGTCACGGGCCAACAACACCACGCGCGCGCCGGTTTCGGCAAAGGCGCCCGCAGCAGCCGCGCCGATACCGCGGCTCGCACCGGTGATCAAAACCGTTTTTTCACCGTTTGCCATCTAGCTTTCCCCTTGACTCGTCGTGCCCGACCCTGTGTCAGAACGCAATCCGATGTGCGATTCCAGACCTTGACCGATCATGGTCAAGAGAGAAAGGTCACACACATGTTTGTCCCGAAAGGAGTTGACATATGAAATTCACGACCCTCGCCGTTACGGGCGTCTCGTTAATCGCCATTGCCGCGGCAACTGCCGCAAGCGCGCAGGTCTCCGCTCAGGAAGTCTGGGATAGCTGGAAGGCCAATCTCGGCACCTACGGTTCAGAAGGCGTGACGATCGGTGCAGAAACCTATGCCGGAGGCGTTCTGACCGTGTCCGACATCGTGGTCTCGTTCGCCGATCCTTCCGCCACTTTCGGTGCGACCATCGGCTCGCTCGTCTTCACCGAACAGGTCGACGGTACGGTCAGCATCACGATGTCGGAGGAAGTGCCGATTACGATCACCGCCGCCGCAACCGACGAGACGGAGGAAATGTCCATAGATCTTTGGCTCAGGCAGCAGGATCTCGAAATGGTCGTCGGTGGAACCGTCGATGCGATGACCTATGACGTGAGCGCCACGCGCTATTCGGTCAATCTCGACAATGTGAGTGACGGGTCCGCAACTGGGTCGGGTTCGCTCGTCCTCAATAACCTTTCCGGTACCTACTCGGTGACTTTGTCAGACATGCAGGTGGTGGAATACGACCTTGCGGCCAGCTCCCTCGACCTTGGAATGAATCTCGACGATCCCGACGAATCGGTCGTCTTCGGCATGAAGGGTTCCATCGCGGATATCACGTCGACCGCTTCATTCGTCTTGCCCCTGCCCGAGAATACGACGCCCGATACGATCCTGATGGACGGTCTGACGGGCAAGGGCAGCTATTCGCTGGGCGAAACGAGCATCGCCTTCGAAATGACCGCGGACGGCAATCCCGTCTCCGGCACAGCCAAGGCAGCAGGCAGTGCGCTCACCGCAGAGGTAAGTGCGGACAGTCTCGCATACTCATCCAATACCTCCGGTCTTTCCGTCGAAGCATCAAGCCCGGCCCTTCCCTTCTCGATCAATGTAAGTTTTACGGAATATGGGATGAACTTTGCGCTGCCGCTTGCAGCGACCAAGGAACCGGTCGACTTTGCCTTCGGGATCAACCTCACCGACCTTACGGTCAACGAAGAGATCTGGGCAATGGCCGACCCCGGCGCGGTGCTGCCGCACGACCCTGCCACGCTGATCCTCGACCTGACCGGGACCGCACGCCTCTTCTTCGACCTCGCCGACCCTGCCCAAGCTGCAGCCCTCGCCGACACGGACGTACCCGGCGAGGTGCATTCGGTCAGCCTCAACAACCTCACGATCTCAGCGATCGGAGCGGGTGTGAGGGGTAACGGCGCCTTCACCTTCGATAACAGCGACATCACGACCATCCCCGGCGTCCCCCGGCCCGAGGGGAAGCTGGAACTGTCGGCAACCGGCCTGAACGGGCTCATGGACAATCTCGTCACGATGGGCCTTCTGCCTGAGGAGCAGGTGATGGGTGCCCGCATGATGCTGGGGCTGTTCACCGTGCCTACGGGTGACGACCAGCTGACAACCACGATCGAGGTGAATGCCGAAGGCCAGATTCTCGCCAACGGGCAGCGCCTCCAGTGATAGGATAACTCCGGGACCAAACGGCCCCGCCTTCCAGCGGGGCCACTGCCACGGCAGAGATCGCATCGCCGGACCGGTCACCATCCGGCGCTGACGGTTTGAATTCCGCGAATCGCGAACCTAGGTTGCAAGCCGTCTTGCTTTTACGCCGGAAAGGACCAAGGCATGACGCTGCGCAACCTGCTTTCCTCTTCTGCCGCCCTTTCCACCTTGTCCCTGCCCGCTTCAGCACTGACAGCAGACGAGGTCTGGCAGAGCCACTCCGGCTTCTTGGCCCATCTCGGCGTCGTGGCCGATCCATCGCCCTGGTGCGACGGCAGCAGGGTCGTGATGCAGAACCTCCGTTACATCGCCTCCCTCCCCCTCGACGCGGGAACCATCACGTTGTCGATGCCCGACGTCACCCTTTCCGAAAACGCCGACAGCACCGTCACGATCACCTACCCCGAATCGTTCCGCGCGATGCTGAATGCCGCGTTTGCCGCCGAAAGCCCAGCGATCGGCCTCGAGATGGTTTTCGCCCTACGCCTCGAAGACAGCTCCAGGACTTCCAGCGGCACGCCGGGGGCCTTCAATTTCGACAATGCCGACCGCACCACATTTCCCGGCTTCCCCAGGCCCGAAGGCAGGGCTTTGGCGCACATGGCAGGTCCTTACGGCGCGTTGGACCGCCTCGCACAGACCGCGCTCCTGCCGACAGACGTTGGAATCGGTCTGCGCGGAGCCATCGGGATGATCGCGAAGGCCAGGGGGGGAAGATGAACTGGAGTCGCTCTTCGTCATTGCGCCCGACGGAACGATGAACGTGAACGGTCTCCCCCTCCTGCGCCCTTGACCCACTCCCTGCCCTCTCAAGGGGCCCATCCGGACAGAACCGACACGACCGAGCGCCCGAAAGGACCAAAGATGACCGCCGACAGACCCGCCGATCCCGATCTTGCCGCGCTTGCGGCGCGTCTGCTCGACGCCGCCCGCCGTGCCGGGGCCGAAGCCGCCGACGTGATGGCCGCAGAGGCCACCGCGATATCCATCGACGTGCGCGACGGACGCCTGGAAGAAGCGCAGCGCGCCGAAGGTCTCGACCTTGGTTTGCGGGTGCTTGTCGGTCGCAGGCAGGCCATCGTCTCTTCTTCGGACTGGAGCGACGCCACCCTCACCGCGATGGCCGAACGCGCCGTCGCCATGGCCCGCGAAGCCCCTGAAGACCCGCATGCCGGCCTCGCCGACGCGTCGGACCTGGCCTTCGACCTGGACATGACCGACCTCGGTCTATGCGACCCGACACCTGAACCAGACCCGTCGTTTCTCGAAGATGACGCCCGCCGTGCCGAAGCCGCGGCCCGTGCCGTCCCGGGCATCACACGGCTGGACCAGGCCTCTGCAGGCTACAGCCGCCGCCATGTTCATCTGTCCGCGACAAACGGCTTTTCGGCCACATACATGCGAACCGAACGCAACCTCTACTGCGTCGCCATCGCCGGCGAGGGAACGGGGATGGAGCGTGACTGGGACTACGACTCGCGCGTCTTCCAGACCGATCTCAGGTCACCGGAACAGATCGGCCAGGTCGCCGGCGAACGCGCCGTGGCCCGGCTCGGGGCGGTCAAGCCGCAGACCGGCACCTTTCCTGTGCTGTTTGACGAACGCATCGCGGGTTCCCTGATGGGGCACCTGCTGTCAGCAGTGAACGGCGCTATGGTGGCACGCGGATCGTCCTTTCTGCGCGATGCGCTGGGCACGCAGGTCCTGCCACGCGGCCTGTCGCTGACCGAAGAACCACATCGCCCCCGGATCGGCGCAAGCCGTCTTTTCGACGCAGAAGGTCTGCCGACAGTCCATCGCGCCATCGTTGCCGACGGCGTGCTGACGGGCTGGGTGCTCGACCTTGCCACCGGTCGCAAGCTAGGCCTGTCCAGCACGGGAAACGCAACGCGCGGGCCCTCCTCGCTTCCCTCGCCATCGGTCACCAACATCCGCCTGACCCCCGGCACCCGGGACCCGGCCGCCCTTATGGCCGAGATGGGCACCGGACTCTACGTCACGCAGATGATCGGTGCGACGATCAATCCAAATACCGGCGACTACTCGCGCGGAGCCTCGGGATTCTGGGTCGAGCGTGGTCAGATCACCCGTCCGGTCAACGAATGCACGATCGCCGGCAATCTGCGCGACATGCTTTTGCGGATCATCCCCGCCAATGACGGACGCGAAGAACGCAGCCACGTCGTGCCCTCCATCCTGATCAGCGACATGGTGATTGCAGGCCAGTGATAGACGGCACGGATCAGACCACCGCCGTATCCCTCATGCTCGACCGCGCGGCAAAACCCGCATGCCATGCGGCAAGGCGGTCTGCACCTTCCCTCCAGTTGCGCGCATCATGGCGCAGATCAAGATACCCGAGCGCGACGCCCAGCGCGATCTGGGCAGCATCGAGCGGCCCCTGCAGGTGACTGATCCAGCGGTCCTCGACCGCATCCACCGCACGGCGGATCTTGCCCCAATGCGCGTCAGTCCATTCGGCAGACTGCTGTTCGGGTGCCCTGAAGCGCCCCTCATAGGTCAGGATCAGCGCCGAATCGAGGATCCCGTCCGCCACGGACTCGAGGGTCAGGACTTCCCAGAGGCGGGTATCGGAATAGAGCCCGGCCCCGACCCGCGCATCAAGAAAGCGGGTGATCACCCGGCTGTCGTGAATCGCAGGACCCTCGTCCCGGATCAGCACAGGGATGCGCCCGGTCGGATTGGCCGCGATCACCGCCGGGTCAGAGGCGAGCGGCGATGTAGTGACATTCACCTCCTCGACCTCTGCCAGTTGCCCGGTTTCACGCAGCATCACGCGGACCTTGCGGGAATAGGGCGAAGGGGGGGACATCAGCAGGCGCATGGATCACTCCGGGACATGGGACAGGTTGTCGGGATGGCAATGACAGCCGATCAGGTGGTCGTTGACCATGCCCGTCGCCTGCATGAAGGCATAGACGATCGTCGGCCCACAGAAACCGAAGCCCTCGGCGCGCAGGTCGCGGGCGATCCGCTCCGCAACAGGCGTCGTCACCGGCACCTGATCTAGTCGCGACCAGCGGTTCACCTGCGGCGCACCGCCGGCGCGCGACCACAGGAAGTCTGCGAAACCTTCGCGCGCTTCGATTGAAAGAAAGGCCCGCGCATTGCCGATCGTCGCCTTGATCTTGCCACGGTGGCGCACGATCCCGGGATCGGCCAGACAACGGGCGACCTCTGCCTCGCCCCAGCCAGCGATGACCGCAGGGTCGAACCCGGCAAAGGCCGTGCGGAACGACTCGCGCTTGCGCAGGATGGTGATCCAGGACAGCCCCGCCTGAAATCCGTCAAGCACGAGTTTCTCCCATAGCGCCCGCCCGTCATGCTCCGGCACACCCCATTCAGTGTCGTGATACGCACAGTAAAGCGGGTCAGTCCCGCACCAGCCACAGCGTTCCATACCCCCTCGTGAAAACATGTGGGAATTGAAACGAATCCCCTGTTTCATCCAATCTTAGCCGCTTTCCCCAAACATATGCCAAGACAACGGGTCCCATGAGGCACATGAATGGAAGCTAGGCTGGACATCACGCCGGAAGAGGGCTGGCCGCGCGACCCCTTCGACTATGTCATATCCAGTCGCGACCGGGACATCGGTGCCCTTGTCGCCGATGCCCTCGGGCGCGACCGTGTCCAGCTTGCCTTTCAGCCGGTGATGACGGCATCCATCCCGCAACGCACCGCCTTTCACGAAGCCTTCATCCGACTTCTTGACGGACAGGGCCGTATCCTGCCGGCAAGGTCCTTCATCACGCAAATCGAAGACACGGCGACCGGCCGCGATATCGACTGTGCCAGCCTCGGGCTCGGGCTCGACATGCTGTCCCTGCATCCCCGCCTCCGCCTTGCCATCAACATGTCGGCCCGCTCGATAGGTGACGGGAAGTGGCGACACATCCTTCAGGATCGTCTTGGGGCTTCACCCGACATCGGACCTCGCCTCATCCTGGAAATCACCGAAGCATCCACCATGCTCCTGCCCGAAATCGTGACCCGTTTCATGGGGGAAATGCAGCCGCGGGGCGTCTGCTTCTCACTTGACGATTTCGGTGCAGGCCTGATTGCCTTCCGCCACCTTCGTGACTTCCTCTTCGACATGGTCAAGATCGACAGCATTTTCGTGCGCGGGATCGACACATCGGCCGACAATCAGGCTCTGGTCACGGCGCTCGTGAACGTTGCCCGCCAGTTTGACATGCTCACCATCGCCGAAGGCGTGGAGACCGAGGGCGAAGCCGATTTCCTTCGCAAGATCGGCGTGGATTGCCTTCAGGGATATCTTTTCGGTATCCCGAAAGCCACGCTCTGACACCGCCGCAGATCGGCCATGCAACCGCGGTAAGCGGATCGAATCACGTTGCCCGAAGGGGTGGCTCTCCCTTATGAGGCTGTCACGCATTCCGCCCGTTTCAGGTGATGCAGTGCCCCGCCAGGAGTCCTCCCATGACCAAAGTCGTCATCGCATCCGCCGCCCGGACCGCCGTCGGTTCATTCGGCGGCGCCTTCGCCAACACCCCGGCCCATGACCTCGGCGCCACCGTCCTGTCCGAAGTCGTCGCCCGCGCAGGCATCGAAAAGGCCGAAGTCAGCGAGACCATCCTTGGCCAGGTCCTGACCGCCGCCCAGGGCCAGAACCCTGCCCGTCAGGCCCACATCAATGCCGGTCTGCCGCAGGAAAGTGCGGCCTGGGGCATCAACCAGGTATGCGGCTCAGGCTTGCGGGCCGTCGCCCTTGGCGCCCAGCACATCATGCTCGGCGATGCCGCCATCGTAGCCGCCGGCGGGCAGGAGAACATGACACTCTCTCCCCACGCCGCACACCTGCGCGCGGGCGTCAAGATGGGCGACGTCTCCTACATCGACACGATGATCCGCGACGGTCTCTGGGATGCCTTCAACGGCTACCACATGGGCCAGACGGCCGAAAACGTAGCCAGCCGCTGGCAGATCACGCGCGAGGCGCAGGACGAATTCGCCGTCGCAAGCCAGAACAAGGCCGAAGCCGCGCAGAAGGGGGGTCGCTTCCGCGAGGAGATCGTTCCCGTCGTCGTCCGCACCCGCAAGGGCGACATCACTGTCGACAGCGACGAATACATCCGCCACGGCGCCACGCTCGATTCCGTCGCCAAGCTCCGCCCCGCCTTTGCCAGGGACGGCAGCGTCACCGCCGGCAACGCCAGCGGCCTGAACGACGGCGCCGCCGCCGTCCTGCTCATGTCCGAAGACGAGGCCGCCCGGCGCGGCATCGAACCGCTCGCCCGCATCGCCGCCTATGCGACCGCGGGGCTCGACCCCGCGATCATGGGCGTGGGCCCCATCCATGCCAGCCGCAAGGCGCTCCAGAAGGCCGGCTGGACGGTCGCAGACCTCGACCTCGTCGAAGCGAACGAAGCCTTTGCCGCCCAGGCCTGTGCCGTTAACAAGGACATGGGCTGGGACCCGGCCATCGTGAACGTCAACGGCGGGGCCATCGCGATCGGCCACCCCATTGGCGCCTCAGGTGCGAGGGTGCTCAACACCCTCCTTTTCGAGATGAAGCGCCGCGGCGCGAAGAAGGGTCTTGCCACGCTCTGCATCGGCGGTGGCATGGGCGTGGCCCTCTGCGTCGAACGCTGAGTCCGCCAGTTCTTCCCTGCCTCACCTGGCCGCCCCGGCCCGACACCTCAACCCCAGTCCAGAAGGACCATCCCATGCCCCGAACAGCCCTTGTCACCGGCGGGTCACGCGGCATCGGTGCCGCCATCTCGCGCGCGCTCCTCGCCGAAGGGCATGCGGTCGCCGCCACCTATGCCGGCAATGACGAGGCCGCCCGCGCATTTACCGCCGCGACCGGCATCCCCACGTACAAGTGGAACGTGGCCGACTACGACGCCTGCGCCGCCGGCGTGGCGCAGGTCACTGCCGAACTTGGCCCGATCGGCATCCTCGTCAACAACGCGGGCATCACGCGTGATGCGCCCTTCCACAAGATGACGCCGCAGCAGTGGCACGAGGTGATCGACACGAACCTCACCGGGCTCTTCAACATGACACACACGGTCTGGCCCGGCATGCGCGAACGCAAGTTCGGGCGGGTGATCAATATCTCCTCGATCAACGGGCAGAAGGGCCAGTTCGCCCAGGCCAACTATGCCGCCGCCAAGGCCGGCGACATCGGCTTTACCAAGGCGCTGGCACAAGAGGGGGCGCGCGCCGGGATCACCGTCAACGTCGTCGCCCCCGGCTACATCAATACCGAGATGATGAGCACCATCCCCGACAAGGTGATGAACGAGGTCATCCTGCCGCAGATCCCCGTCGGCCGGCTGGGCGAGGCGGACGAGATCGCCCGTTGCGTCATCTTCCTCGCCTCGGATGCGGCCGGTTTCATCACCGGCTCCACGCTCTCGGCCAATGGCGGGCAGTACATGAGTTAAGCCGCGAGAGGGCTGCCGTCTCGCGCAGTCCAAGGGCCCGGACAAGTATCCGGGCCGCCGCGGTTCCGGGCCGGGCTCCGGGGAGGGGAGCCCGGCCCCTCTTGTTCCGGGAACACCGCCGCGTAGGGTGGGTGAAACCCACGGTCACCAACCCTTCGCCAAGGACGCCACCGCCCATGACGCGCCGCACCGCCACACTTATCGGCTTCGGCGCAATCATGCTCTGGTCGCTTCTTGCATTGCTGACCGTCCGGTCGGCGCCTGTGCCGCCGCTCCTGCTCAATGCGCTGACCTTTGCGATCGGTGGTGCAGTCGGCCTCGTCTGGGTGCTCGTGACCGGCAGCCTCCGCCAGCTCGGGCGCATCTCGTGGAAAGTCTATGCCTTCGGTACCGCAGGCCTCTTCGGCTATCACCTGCTCTACTTCACTGCGCTCCGCCTCGCCCCCGCAGCCGAGGCCGGTCTCATCGCCTATCTCTGGCCACTCCTCATCGTGCTCTTCTCGGGTTTCCTTCCCGGCGAACACCTCAGGCCCGGCCATGTGACCGGCGCGCTCGTGGCCTTCGCCGGGGCTGCGCTTGTCGTCACCGCGGGGTCCGGCACGGGGACTGCACATAACGCCCCCGCGGGTTTCGCGCTCGCTTTCCTCTGCGCGCTCACCTGGGCCGGCTATTCGGTGATCTCCCGCCGTCTCGGCACTGTGCCCACGGCCAGCGTCGCCGTCTTCTGCCTCGCCACCGCCGTGCTCTCCGCGCTCGCCCACCTTGCTCTCGAAGATGCGGCATGGCCTTCGGGCGGAACCGGCTGGGGCGCAGTCA
>Ga0315900_10003857_pt1 | contig 21632 bp, 39 predicted proteins | sample LakEriMetagenome_FD_203521 | JGI IMG/M metagenome (GOLD analysis project Ga0315900, IMG submission 203521) | Freshwater fungal communities from buoy surface, Lake Erie, Ohio, United States - Buoy 12 MA114 | ecosystem: Environmental > Aquatic > Freshwater > Lake > Lake biofilm | place: USA: Lake... | reverse complement strand
ATCGGCGACAGTCGATCCAAGCTTTTCGGATACCCCCGGTTTCACACTGCTAGAGCCCTCTAACGCTTCGCTATACGCACGCTCCGACCATCGCTTGATTTCCATGCCCTGCATTGGATCACCCTCTATATCCTCATGGCAAGGCCCACAAACAGCGAGCCAATTATCAGGGCTCATTCGCAAGTGAGGTGCTGACCGAATCGAGTGGATATGGTGCATGTCCTTCGATGGCTTGGCATCCATCGCACCATAAAGCATTACGCACCGCTCGCATAAGGGATGATTCGCTCTGTATCGTTCCGATGCCAAGCGATGATCTTGTCCATGCCCTTCGCTTGTCACGTTGCGACGATTGACAGATTGACCGCTACTGCAATCGCACCTGTCTTTGACAATCTTTCCGCAGCGACACAACTTAGCCATTGCTAGCCGCCTCCTGCACCGAAAGAACGCCCCTTGCAATAACGCTATTGGATCCGCCTGTAATGTCCCTGAGTGCCCATCGGTAGTTGCTGATCGTCGCTGTTACTGCCGTACCGATCGACACCGTAAACGTCTTGTCTGATCGACTAATCGACGCGTTAGCGATCGTCAGTAGGTCGGTACCTTCCGAGTCTTCGACCGTGAAGGTTAGCGTAAGGCTCGTCAGCGTGAAATCAGTGACCACCGATACCGATCTAATTTCGTTTCGATAGTACGTGATCGTAGTCCCTGCTACACGCTCGGGGGTCGATGCGGAAACCGGGTAGACGTTTATGCCAATAGCTCCTACCGAATCTCGAATGGTATCAAGAATCCCAGTCGTCGGATCGGTCGGCGTAGTCCCGCTGGCAGGAACGCCAAGGATAGCCCTGATCGCTGAACGCTCGTTAGCAGTCCAGTCAGTCCCGCCACCGCCACCGCCCGCTGGAGCCATCTCCAAGGCAATCGTATCGAAACGGAATTGACCCGCTCCATTATCTTCGATCATGGAATTTAGCCGCGTCAAAACCTGGAGTGCTCCTACCTCTGCTGCGATCTCCGTCGCTGCATCCGCTGCCAATGCCCTAGCCGACAATGCCCCAGTCACAAACGCATCCTCAGGGATCGAATTGGGCTCGGCGTCGTGCAAGACCGCTGCAACGTGATTGCTGCCTGTCACCGCTACTTCTCGAGTGTTGTTCTTGCTGATTAGCGATCGATCGCCGAATGAGCCGTCAACGTAGGTGTCAGTCGTCGACGCGTTCCAGACGGCAGGGGGTATTGAATCGACGGCTCCGTTGGCCGTAAGTGCCCCTGCCGCTAATTCGTCGACTGTATCTACCAGCAGAATTGCTCCGGTTCCACCAATGCCGAGAAGGCTGAAGTTGGCCGGGAAACTCACCCCGCTGATCGATCCGACTGAGCCAGTCACGTTGCCGGTAAGATTGCCCGTGATGCCAACGGTCCATGCCGTCACCAACGCAAGGCCATCGGAGGCTAGCTTGAATCCTGTCTTATCGCTGATCGTTGCTGTGTAGCCTGTCTTGTCGCCGACCGCCTGAGCCAACGCCACGATTCGACCATCGACCAACGCCGCTGGCAATCGGTTCTGAATATCTTGCGTGTCGGTTTCGACGTCGGTTGCTGTCTTGATCGTCACGCCCGAAAGATTGACCGTAGTGGTCGGTGATCCGACGTTAGCTAGGTCAATTCCAGCCTCACCTCCCGCCGAAACATCGAGCGTCCTGCCCGCTGTGGTTGGCTTGATTGCGCCGAAAGCGTCGACCTGGTAATCCACCGCATCAAGCTCGATCTCAATAAGTACCGCTAGCATGTTTGTCACGCCTCTGACCCGGCAAACAACCATGCGAGCACCCGAAGCGAATGCAGCATCGGGAAAATCGACTTCATACGCACCCGCTAGCGACCCATCCGCGACGATGCCGCCCGATAGGTAGCTGCCCAGGGTCTTTCCTGCTTGAGGCGTTACGCTTGTCCAAGTCGATTGGCCCGCTCGTCGATACTCCAGCACCAAGCCGCTGGATGCCGACGTTACACCGGACAATCCGCCGCCCGTCGTGCTCGATGTATCGGCAATAAAAACAGGCAATGAAACCGAAGTTAGTCCGCCTTTGAATTTTCGCTTCACGCTGAATAGCCCCCGTTCATTGGCCTAGGTAGTATCAATCCGCCGCCACCGCTAGATCCAGCAGCAGTCTGAACCGCACCAATATCTTGCGAGTCTGTTTGGCCTGTCACGCCGATACCCAATCCTCGCAAAGCTGCTCCGCCACCGGCATTGTTATTTAGTCGGAAATCTGCACCAGCAGCATTCTGGTAAGGATCTGCGGTGAGCGTAACAAAGCCTTGATTGATAAACGGAACTGTTGTTGTATCAACATTGCCTGTCGTATTGCTGCGACCTGCACAATTGATTAAAAACGTGTCTCGGTTGGAAAGGTTAAAGCCCCAGCCACCGTTGTTTGTTGCAAGGCAGTTAATTGCAACTTGCATACCGTAGGTTTGAAAATCGAATCCGTCGGCAGTGTTGCCGTGAGCAACGCAGTTGATAAACGTGTGTGGAAAACCAGTCGTTGTGTTGAAGCCCTTGCCACCGTTGCTGTAACTTAAGCAATTTACCACGGATTGTCCCTGCGTTGAACCTAACAAAAAACCGTCGGAAGTCGAAGAAAAGGCAACGCATCCATAAAGACTGGAGTGTGATGACGGTTGTAAGCCAATGTTGCAAGATTCTGCAATACATTCAATAAATTCAGCCTGCCCAAAGAATCCAACATTATTGCAATTCTTAGATCGACATCGCCATATGCGATCCCTGTAGCCATTAACCACACAAGAAATACCTCTGACGCTCGTTTGTGAATTGCCATTGAATTCAAGATTCACAACAAACTGTTGCTTGCTGTTAAAGTCCCCGTTAGTAGTGAAAATCGTGAAAGAAGTCTGAGTGCCAGCGGAGATTACAGGCTTCGTTCCAAGATCGCCTCTTGTGTTGTCGTAACCCTCGATTCGTAGCATGATCGAAGACGGCAACGAAACCCTGCCGCCCGTAACATTTGCAGTCGTGCTAGTAATCGTGTAGGTTCCCGACTTGATCCAACAGATCATGCCGCTTGCTCTGCTGTTGCTGTTGGCTAATGCCTCACCCAGTTTTCCTGGGCTGGACAAGGCTCCTCCCATATTGTAGGTTCCAAGGTTTGCTGAACCAGCAGCAGCCGGACTGCGATCTAACGTCCAATATGTTCCATCTTGAGCCGTGATTTCATACCACCCAACAGTCCATCCAGTACCGGCACGAATTTGAATCACGTTGCCTACATCAGCAGCAGCAACACCGGCAAGAACTGGCTGAACCCTGGTATTTAAGGTTGGGTGCATCGTCAAATCAGTGCCGGTCTTTTGCGCTGAATTTTGGAGTGTATAGTCAGTTCCCGCTGCGGCGGAATTAAAGGCTCCTCCGTTGTCGTCTGAGCCTCCTGTGCGGACTTCCCATTGGCACGTTGCTGCTAAAGGCATCGTCTACAACTCCGGGTCGGGATCTTCGAGCGTTAAGGAATCGACAGATTGAACGTAATCGTTCCAACGCAACGAGCCAGCCTTTAACAAATTATCTTTACGCTGCCTCAACCCACTGATTACTTCTCTTGCGACTCGGATCGAATCGGCGGATTGATCGCCAACGCTACTGAAATCGACCCATCGCTTGGTTTCGTTTGCTAAGTCCATCATCTCCTTGACATGAAATTGAGTCGCGAAACCACAAGAAACCATAGCACCAAACATTGCTTGCGTCTCATGCAAATCAACGTCGAGCTTTTCAGTTCTGGGTGAGGTGATATAAGCCAAGATGTCGATCGCGATGCCTTGACAATCGTGCTCTGGGTTTCCTTCGGCTCGCTTAAGGGCTTGCCGAATTCCGTTTCGCCTTGCGTATTCTTCAATCTGCCAAAGGTCAACCAAAACTCTGACCGTCACCATCTTGGCGTTGATCAGGTCCGCTGCTTGCTGGTCGGTCTTGCCTTGGTATTCAGGCTTCCTTAATTCGTCGATGAGTGTTTGCATTATTGGCCCTTTGCATTCTTTCCGACTTCGAGAGCGAGAGCGTGTAACTTTTCGTGAAGAACGTCCCTGTCCTCTTTGCATTCCTTCAAGTCCGATTTCGTGTCAGAAACGAACTTCATGACGTAAGCAAAAAGAAACGAAACAACGCCGCACATCGTTGTCATCATCGCCGTACCGATGCCCAAAGCCGCCTCTTGAGAAATCTGTGCCAAAATCAAGTTCACTTCACCACCTCGTCAATTCTCTCAAAAGGTAAATAGCCTCGATGCTCCGTTTGCTTGTTGCTTGACTCGATTAAAAAGTGAGGCGTTAGCGGGTAGTTGTGGTCTTCGCAGTACGCTACCGCCCATCCGTCCGCCTCAAACTTCGCTTGTTCGCATCGCTTCCACCGATCGCACGGCGGGCAGTTCTTCGACGTGAAGATTATTATTTCTCGCTTGGCCTTTTCGTGACGATCGGAGGGGCTCGAACTATTCGGATTTTCCGAAGAGTTGGGGACCATTTTGCCAACGTCGGAAGAATGGTCAACGGTCAAGGATTGCTGAACGCTTGCGACCGATTCAATCAGCCCATCAACGGGAATCGGCTCGACCTTTTTTGCAGGTGTGCCACCGAATAACCAAACCAAAACCAAGCATGTTCCAATCACGATAGCAACTCCTTTTTCGTTCATATCGCACCCATCAACAAAAGCCTCGGCCCGTGGTGTATTTCGTGCCGTTGCTCAGTCGGTTTGTCCACCGGGACGCCGTTAAGCATCCAGCACTTATACCTACGGTCTACCGAGGTGTATTGCCGGCCATCAACGCCGACGCTAGTTGTTCCGTTGTCCTGTTTCTCTCGCCGAAATGCCGGAAGGTGTTTTTCGCTCATATCGTTGGCCCTCCGCCGTCAGACTCCGCAGCGATGGCAACCAGCAAAGCAAAGACAAATAGACCGATAACCAAAATCATCCCAGTGGCCTCGCTTGTTTCCAGAGGACAACGCGGGGGCCGGGCGTCAGCAAGTCACTAACTCCGACAATCGAAGTGTAATTGTGCCTGAAAAGCGTATCTATGACCGATGGGGCAATCTCAGTCCAAGAATCGTTGTGGCTGTTTAATCGCCAAATGTAGTTGCGACCCTTGGAATCTTTCCGCTTGGAGTAGCCCAGAAAAGCATACGCATGTCCACCGTCTGAACGGGTAAAACTGATCGATTCCAGCGTGCCGTTTTTTGAGTAAAAAGAATCGTTCCAGGCAGTTCCAGCGAAACAGCCTCCGCATTGCGACGCGAAGTACTGAAACATCCCATCGTAAGACTCAAGCCAAGTGTGACTCTCAATCTTAAAGCGTCCCGCCGATTTCCGCATCGCACCGGTAATCAATGTCCTAGCATTTGATGGGTACGGCGTTTTGTACTCAAGCTCTGAAAGTGGCAAGTAACCGATGTCCTTGCTAACTTTCAATCCGCTTGAAATCGTCGATCCTGCATCGCGACCGAGCAAACCATCGAGCCGCTGTGCCTCAAGGTAGGAAAACAACTGGCTGAACTGCCTCTCGTCGCTAACCGTTCCGGTTTTCAAAGCCCAAAGATATTCGCCGGTGTTGGTGTTGCCAAAGCCACCGCAAGAGCCCATATTGAACTGCTTATCGTGCCTTACCAATGGCCTTGGATCGACCTCCTCAGGTGCCTGGAAATCGCTCATGCGAAAGCCCATCGGTGTCGCTGTGTTAGCGATCTCGTCGCGACGCTCGAGCTCTGGATTGTAGCCGGTAAATTCCACGATTAGCCCCTTTTTTCGTCAAGCCAATCGAGGACCGAATCGATCCAATCTCCGATCTCAATAACGATCAAGGCGAAGATCATTGGCAAAAAGAAAACCACGCTTATTGTCCCGTAGAAAGCCCAGTAAGCCACATTCCAGAGTTTACTTGGCTTGCGATCCTCGGCAGCAAAATACTGCTGACCGCTGCCCGATTCGCCGTCAATCGGTTGGCCATCGCGACCCATGTTCAGCCACGCCCAAAAATTTTTCTGCGCCATTATTTCGCCCTCAGTTTATCCGAGACTCGATCCAAGTAAACGATGATCTCGCTTTGCCGGACTTCTTGATTCTTGGTCCGATTCAAAGCGGTTTTGGCGTTCTCGAGTGCCTCTCGAATCTTCCACTTGTCGCTCTGATAGTCAGCCAACTGAGCCTCCAAAGATCGGAGCCGGGTTTCGGTCTTCCACTCAACAACCCCAAGGCCAGCAGCGAGAATTGCATTGATGCCCAGCGAGAATACCGCCAAAACGTGCCAGATAGATTCGTTCCAGGCAATGCTGCGAATCTCAGTAAGAAGTTGGTCCTGGGGCTGATCATCCATCGCGATGATCCTCCACTTTCGCCGACTCAAAAAGCGTCGATCCAACCACTAGGCCAATCCCAAAAGGATCAAATAACCAATCGATAGCCGATGGTTTTTTTGTGGCATCGTCGCTGCTGGATGCTTCCGCTTTTCGCGGTGGCGGGACCGAAGTTGGCAAACATGCTTTTTTAATTTTCGGCACATTGCAACCCATCTACCAAGCCCCCCCGATCCTGCGATTGACCTCGGCAATCTCTTTTTCCTTGCCAGCGAAGTCAGCCGGTAGCTTCAATTCGTCAATGGCCGTGTACACCTTGTCCAAGGCTTCTCGCTGCTTCGCTCCTGCGTTGTCAGCGATCCATTTCGTCCATTGCTCTTGATTCTTGATCTCGCCCGATTCGATCTTCTTGGCCGCCTCAAGAAACGCATCGCGATAAGCCGACCGGATCGAGGGGAAAGTCGATTTCACAACCGTCTCTACTCGACCGGTATCAGATGGATTACCCCCTTCCCTTGGTTGACGTAACGCAAAAAACAAAACCACGCCGACTAAAATCAGCGGGAGGTAGTTTGTTTCTTGCGGTTTGGGATCGCTCATTCTCAACTCCATTTCAGAGCCCTGCCAACTCTCCGACGCCTTATCTCGTGGGAAAGATCGGGTTGGCGAGGGCTAGTTTTCTTCGTCGTCACCGTCAAGTTCGCCTGCGTCGTAAGCAGTCGATAGCAAGTAACCCATCGGCACTTCGCTAGCAGCGTAGGCCGTCAGATAGCCGTTATCCTTCGCCCACTTCCAAGCCTTGAAAGCCAACTGGATTAGGGCAAAAATCAGCGCGATCGTTGCCGGATCCAGTCCGTAAGTCGCAACCAGTTTTCGCCGAAGCAACTTTCGGGCGACGCGAGTATTGCCGTCAGCCTCAGCGTAGCAATCCGCGAAGGTTTGCTCATGCTTTTTGGATTCGGTCTGGATTTTTTCGAAGGAAAGCAGATTCACTTGGCCACCTCGTCAGGCTTTGGGGTGATCGGGCGAAGAGAATCGCCGACGACAAGAGCGGAAATCAACGCGACGATTTCCAAAATCTGCTGCTCTGATAGGCTTGTTCGGTCCTTGAGGACCACCACCGCGATCGTGCCAACAACGGCCCAAACTCGCTTGGATTTTAGAATTTCGTTCAACTTCATGAAGCACCCCGTAAAAAAAGGATGCCTCATCCTAGCAAGAAAATTAGCGAATGCAAGGGATTGCCACCGCCGGAGACCATACCGGCTTTGGGGCGATCACTTGCCCTTACCCCATCTTTTGAACGCCTCAGACGCCTTGATCAGATCCTCGATCACGCCCGTTCCGACTTCCGCCAAAAACGCACCGACCTCTAGCGAGCATCGAAAGCCCTTTTGGACCGGCTTGGTTTGGTCGATCGGCTTGGGCTTGCTCCCTGCCCCCTTGCGTTTGCCGCCGCGTTTGGATTTCATTTGCCCTCCGTTGTTTCGCAATCTGCACCCTCGATGTTTTTCCTTTGGGCTTCGGTTTCGATCCTAGCCGCTTGCTGCGATTCAATGCCTTGGTAGTAACAGTCCTCGACTCGATCCGAGTTGACCTGATCGACGTTGCCGCCGATTCGCCAAACGTCATAAAAAACGTCGTCGCTGTACGTTCGCTTAGCTTGTTTTTTCATGCTACACCCCACACATCCCGTCGCACTCGTCCTGAAAATCCAGCAAGCCTTGCCCCCGCTCAACGTCCGACCGAAAGTCAATTTGGTCAAGGGGTTTGCGTGAATTGTGCAAAAACGGAACGCTCTTAAATTCATCGTTTTTCGCTTTCGCTACCTGCAAGTCTCTCTCGAACTTCACCGCCTTCTGGAATTCTTCGGGCTCTTTGGTTTGCAGTCGCCTCCATTCCGCGTTTCGATGAAATGGGCAATAGACACAACTAGACCTAGGTGGCTCTGGGTATCCGTTGCGTCTCATCCACTCAAGGCAATCGTACCGCCTCATTTTTAATTCGACTAAAGGCCATCGGTTGACAACCCAAGCATCCCGCGAATCTTTCATGCGTTGCTGCTCATCGTAACTTATGCCGATTAAGCTAGTGACGGTTTGCACCTTCTGCCCTCGCTTAATTCCGCATCGATTGCGAAGCTCTTTGAGTATCGGTTGAATCTTAAAATCTGCGGTGCATGTCCTGAATGGTATCATGCCCTCGCTTCCGTCTTTTCCGAGCGTGTAAAACGGAACGTCTGACTTGCTGTAGACCGCACCGTTTTTCTTTGTTCGCATCATCAAAACATGCTCGCTCAACTTCCCTTTGGTTACCCGATAGACCGGAAATCTCAATTGACCCTCAAGCCAATCAAGCCAATCGTAGACCTTTTTCGATTCGTCCTGCGTGTCGGCAAAAATCGCAAAGTCAACTTGGATGTCAAGCAGTTCGCCACGGCTCGCCATTAGTGCCATTGTTGACGATTGCACGCCCGCCCCTAGGCTGATTACGTTCCATTGCTTGCTCATCTCCCTGCCCCCTTGCGTTTGCCGCCGCGTTTGGATTTGGTCATGTTAGCCCTTGCGAATGTAGTACCGATAGCCGCAAGCCGACCGCGTTTGCATGCCGAGAATCTTCGACCCGCGATAGAACACGGTTCGCTCCGTCTGCCTGTCGAATCGATCGGTCGTGGTCTTGCTGACTCGCTTCGTGCTTGGCATGTCAACCATACTGCAGAAGTTCTCAGGGCCAAAATGCCGTAGCTCTTCGTATTGGATTTGTTTTGTTGCCATCTTTATTCCTCCGTTTGCCGGAGCCTATCCCGGCATTGGCTGTTGTGGGGTTCTATTCAGCGACTAAGCAATCTGCCGGAAGTCGCATCGTCGAACTACTGACAAAACCCTCTGGGCTGATTTGCTTTACTGTCACAACTTCGCAACTGTCGGCCTCGCGAATCTTGCTCGAAACAACTACAAATCGACCTGCTGCCACGCCTCGAACAATTTGATTCTTTGCAAACTTCATCTTTCATCGTCTCCGGTTAGTGTCTTGCGTCGCGTTGTGCGTCGCTTGCCCCTAGATTGTATTACAATCATCGACCCTTGCAAGTCCACTCGGAAAGAAATTCGGGAAATTTTTTTAAGAAATTTTAGGCCTGTATTCCTGATCGCTCTCGACGCACTCCGCAGCGTAAACCGCGATCGCCAGAGCCGACCACAGATGCCCCGCGACTCCGTGCAAGGGCCCTGGGCTCTTCTTGGTTCCTACGGTCCCTAGCTTGTCAATCAACGCTTGGCGAACATTCGGGTCTTTGGCCCGCATGGTCCCGCATAGATGCAACTTGACCAACCGCCGAGGAATAAGCCTCAGTTGCTTGGGGGCATCGACTAGCCGGCCGATTTCAAGGCACGTTTCAAAGACTGACTTGCCAACTGCCATGCCGTAGGACTCGATCCACTCGCAACCAACGATGCCGTCGAAGTCAAAAAGCAGCGGGACTAGATTGGTTGTAATCAGATTCTCTGCCCTGATCACTCGCTTGGCCTCCGAATCGTACCAAACTACGCCATGCTCTTCGGGTCCAGGGTCGATGCCGATGTAGATCATTCTGTCGCCTCGATGTAGGGGGCAAGGTGTTTTGATTCGACTCCATTGGTGACACCTTCAAGAAAAACAATCGGGTACTGCTTATCAGTGTGCTGGACAGTTGACACCGCTCCGGTTCGACAGTCAATCACCTTCTCGCCAACCTCAAAGCGGTTGCGACGGATGAATCCCGTATTAAAGCTGTCCGAAACCAAGTCGCCAACGTGGCCTCGTTCTAAGTCCCAATAAACGAAGTTCTTGTAGCGATTATCGCCCTTCCTCAACACTTCGCCAAACTCCAAGAATCTCCAACCATCGGGGGGTTCAGGTGTCGAAGATTCTTGCGAATCACTAGGCCAATGCCTGAATCGCAAACCAACGGGAGGTTCAGTTGTTAGGGATTGCTTAACAACTGGTTCGACCTTCCTGCACGCTGACCAGTTGTCGCGGTTGGCATAGCCGATTTCTTCCTCGCCGATTTCGACGTAGCGTTTCTGAGAAATGCTCCAGCGAAGATCGCCGAGTTTCCTTGGCTCTTCCGATGAATCTTTAAGCTTGCGATAGCCTTCGGGAATCTTGTCGCTGTTCCTGCGACCATCAATAGGCATGGCTGGAAGCGATTGAAGATCAGCCGATTTCTGTTGTTCACTTTCATCGACCAGATCGATAAGACGATCAAAATACGACTTGCCTTTGCGTATATCCTCGATGCCGTTTTTGTCTTTCTCACGCCAAAGATACTTAAAGACGTTGCCCTTAAGGTATCCGCGAAATTCTTCGGGAGTTAAAACGATCTTCATCGCTTCGATGCACTCGATAGATCCTTGGTTGTAATGTGATGGCTTGTTTACTGCGTCGCTCATTACTTCGCCTCTCCTTTTTTCAGTTTGTCGAGATAGTACGCTTCGCTTTCAGTCCCGGTAATCGGGTCAATGGTCAAGTTCATTTCGGACTTGTGAATCAGCGGTGTCTTAACCCAAGCCGCCGCGAATGCCGTCAAGAACTCATCGCTTAGCAAGACCTCGCGTACTGCTTGCTTGACCATGTTGTATTGATTGAATGGCTTGATCTCGCTGATCGGTACGCGAATCGACACAAACCCTCCACGCTCATGCCGAACGATATAAATCGACTCACTGTCCAACTGGTGAACTACCGTCCAGTTCTCATCAGGCTTCTTTTCCCAGACAACCACATCGCCCTCTTTAAACGCCATCGCTTTCCCTCTCCTGCTTAATCCACCTTGTCGTTACGAATCCAAGCAACTTGGCACGATACCAAGCCGCCCTGCCTCTCGCCTCGTCACGCTCGATGATCGCCTTGGCTAATCGCCTCTCAAGGCTATCGATGCAACGCTGCAGATCCTTTTTTGTTTCCGTCACTTCGCCCCCCGTGGCTTATACCGCACCTGCTTTTGGATCTCTTTGTCGATCTTCTTCGATGGCTTGTCGATCGCTTTGCGGATCGCGTTGCCTACAAACTCCGAGAGGTTCAAACCCTCGGCGGATGCTTGTCGCTTGGCCTCGTCGATCAAGGCTTGAGGCTGCGATGTTGTTAGGATTGATCTTGGCATTAGGTTAAACCCTGTTCCTTTCGCTTGATGTCGATCGTTGCTTGTGCTTTGCGTAGTAAGTACGACTCCCATGCAAGCGATTCCACAAGCATCATTTGAGTTGCTATTTCAAATGCTTTAGCGATCTGTTCCCGGCTGGTTTGATTCTCACCGAAAACCCCACCGATCGCCGCAGATGCGTGCATGTTAAACCGATTGCGTTCTATCTCCCTTTGAAAGTCCATCAATAAGACCCTTTCGCAAAATCACCATGAAACTCTTGCCCCAACTCTGCTGGGGACATAACAACACCTCGACGCATCGCCAAACCAGCTTCGGAGATTTCACCGCTTCGCTGTTTTGCAACCTTGGCGATAAGATCCTCGCTGTCCCGCTTCTCCCTGTGGAGAAGTATAACAACGTCGGAATCTTCTTCAATGCTTCCAGATTCTTTCAGGTCGTTTAGTTCCGGCATCGCGCCCTCGGATTGCCTGCCAACCTGGGCCAGCATCACGATCGGGATATTCAACTCTTTGCTTATCCGCTGGATCTCGTTTGAGACATGCGTTACACGCATCCTAGGCTCGGTAAACCCTGGAGCCTTTACAAGTTGGATGTAGTCAATCACAACCAGCCGACAACCTCGCTTGGCGATGTCGGAGCGGATCCTAGATTCAATCTTGGCGATCGTTGCCCCTGGTTTATGCCAGAAATCCATCGGTACGCTAGCATCACGCAACGCACTAGAAAACGCCTGATCGATCTGGTCTTGCGTGTATGTCAGTCGGTTCAGGTCCGCTGTCGTCATGGTCGAAGACCTCAAAACAAACCTTGAGGCAATTTGTCTAAAGTTCATTTCCAAGCTAACAAACAACGTCGGCACATTTTGCTTGGCAACTCGATAGCAAATCTCTGACCCAAAGGCAGACTTACCGATCGATGGCCTCGCTCCGATCGTGATATACCCCGCTGGTAGCCCACCATCAAGAGCGGTGTCCAGTGGTCCCAGTCCAGTCGATAAAACAGATTCCTTGCCAATCTTTTTGTTTTGTTCGCATTGCTCCAAAAACTCAACCACTACTTGCCCGATCTGCTTCTGGTTGGAGTCGTCGCCGCCCATGATGCCAACAGCCTGAGCCATTTCGGAAGCTAACTCCAACGGGTCCAATGCCGGATCCTCCGATCTACTTCGGATGTCCTCAATGAAATCTCTTAGCCTCCGACGTCTTCCGTGCTTTGCAACTTGCTCTGCGTAGTAAACCACATGATGGGGCTGACCGTCTTCGAGTAGTTCAATGAGCCTCTTGACGCCTCCGATCGCATCAACCGATTTAACCCTAGTGAGCTCCAACGCCACATTCGCCCTAGTAACCGGCAATCCAGACTGAAGCATCGTTTGGATGCTTTGGAAAACCAACCCAAACCCGCTGGAAATGAATGACTTGCTGTCAACGTGCTCTGCCGCTTGGTAGATTGTCTCTGGGTTGCAAAGGATCCCGCCAATCAACGCTTCTTCGTCCTTTAGGGTTTCTTCAGTGTTCATCGGTTAAAACCTCCTGTGGGCAGGGACCTCGGTCGTTTTTCGCTCTGGCCTTCCGAATGACGCCTGACCCGCCGTAACGTACTTTGGGTCGATGCCTTGCCACTCGTTGGCAATCGTAATATCGATGCAGGCTAGCAAGTGAGCAACGTCGACAAATCGATTATCCCACCCTCGGCAAACATTCCCGCGATCTCGAATCCGCTTGCCTGTCCTGATGCGCATTGTCTCAAAATCTTCGAGTGCCTTGCGGACCTCAGGGGTGTCCAGTCGTTTAGGGATCTGGAATTCTCCGATCGTCTCTTGAGTCTTGCGGGTTCGCTTCGGTGGAGGATCTCCCGCGCGCTGTTCAGGCTGTTTCGGTTTTTCCTCAGAGACAACAACACCTCCCCCTTGGGGGGTAAGGGGGGTTTTATTTACTGAATCCGAAACAGAATCCGTATCCGTAACCCCCGGTTTTTGTTCGCCTTTTGTTCCTGTTTTGTTTGGCGTTTGTTCCTGTTTTGTTTTGGGTTTGCTGCCTGCGTTGCTTCGCATTTGCGATATCTCTCCAAGCCTTGCCATCCTGCGGGAAAATAAAACACCGCGAGAATCCCTGGATAAAACGCCTTTTCTTTCCAGTTCCTCGATCGCCTTGACCTTATCTGACCGGTCCCCGCCTGAAACCGCGTCGGCGATATCCTCATTTGACCTTGGGGATCCGTCCGGCCAAATCAGATATCCGCGTTCTTTAGACTCGAACATGAAGCAAAGCAAATCGACTAACAAACCGCGAGCAAAAATGGAACAAAATCGCAACTCAGGATCCTTGAGCCAATCGCCCGTGAAAAACCAAAACCCCGGAGATTTTGCGCTTGGGCTCTTTCGCTTGTTGCCGTCAGTCTCGTTGCTCATGCTATGCGTCCCCGCAAATGGAAAATCCCCCAGCGATATACGGTTGCAAGCCCTGGCGCGTAGACGCACCAAAAGATACCGCTGGGGGAGTTGTTTCTTTGTTGTCGGGCTTGCAACCTGACGCCATGATTCTACCTTAAAAAGTCATCCGAGAAAAACGGAATGTTACCCGCGAGCCCTATACAAACCCTTGCGAATCTGCCCAACGTATGCTGGGTGCACATTGTATTTTCGCCCTAGATCGGCGTTTCGTAGATCGCTAGACAGGATGTCTTTAACGGCTTCCTCGGATAGCTTGCACACTGGGCTATTAGTGCCAAACTGATCGTTTCCAAGAACCTCGATGGAGTGCCTAGTGTTTTCTTTTGCCGTAACAAACTCAAGGTTCGAAATCTCATTGTTTGTCTTGTTTCCGTCTTTGTGATTGATCTGCAATCCGCTCTCTCCCAAAAAAGCTTCGGCAACTAACCGATGGACCAGAAACGATTTTGGCCTTTTAGGTGTAGAGCCATCGTAAAGCGAAACCGTAAGATAGCCCCTGCTGTTTTTACCACCAGATAAGACTTTGCCAGTCAATGCGTTTTCGATATGACCATCATCTCTTGCGTAATAACGGTCGTGATAAATCAGCTTTTTCATCTTTGCACCTAGATTCCTAGAAGTGTTAAAAAGTCGCCCGGCCCCTTTCGAGGCCGAGCTAGCGTCACGGCTCGTATCAGACCGCCGCTTTGATGCCGATTGGGAGTGAAGGCAATCCCGGCTCTGGCACCGAACCAACTCTTTCGGGCTCAATGAGGCCCTAGCGAGTCAACTGCTATTTCCAGTACCGCTCCTTGGCGTGGCCTGTGTAGGTCATGCGTAAATTTATGGACGTTGGCATCATGTTGATCTTAGTCTCGTCAACATCCGCTTCAACGTCGTGGTAGTTATCGTACAGCACCGCAAGATACCGACCATACTTATCCGTCTTCTCTTGCGGTCGTCTGATCATCTTTCGAGTCGCAACGTATAGCTCTATGGCGGTCCCTAGAATCGATTCTAAGTACGCCTTGGCGATCTTGCCTGCTTCCGTTGGCATCTCAGGAGCGTCGATTCCGTAGAGCCTGAAACGCTCTTTGACGTGGACTCCAAATCCGAGATCGACCAGCAGGTCCACCGTGTGGCCGTCAATAACCTCGATCAGTTTGGCTTGGTAGGAAAACATTACTCTGGCACCTCCACCTTCCAAACGCGTCTTTCGACCTTAAAGTATTTGTTTCGGTCGATTGCGTCGGCGCTCGGCTCTCGAATCATGCAATGCACTACAACAGAATCTTCGGAATGCGTCGGTATATGCTTAAAGCACAACCACCGCGTAACCTCGACCGTTGGCATTGGCTTGACGATCTGGTAGTTAGTGGCTGCGCTTTCGACCCATAAGCCATTCTCGAATTTCAGCCGCTTGCCGTCGCCATCGCACTGGACCTCCGCCGTTCCCAATAGCGGATGGAACACCGCGAAGCAATGGACCTGCCTTCCGAAACTTTCCCGCGTCCCAAAGTAGTGGCAATCGAACCCATCGAGCGTTTTTGTTATCTTGCTGAAATCAATCATTTCAACCCCTTCGCTTTCTTGATGTCGGCCTTGATGCTCTCAGGCACCGGCCCAGTATAAACTTTCCGCAATTCACTATAGGCTTGCAGAATCGCCTTGTGTTCGTCTAGCTCGCCGCAGTTGATCGCCACGCCAAGCCGCTCGCCGTAGTATTCGAGGATGTCGGTGTCGGTCACTTCCCAACCTCCCTTTCCGCTATCACCTTGAACCAGTTCAAATCGACCATTTGCCATTCTTCGTTTCTACCTGCCGGGCACGGTCCTGAGTGCGTCACTCGGTAGCCTTCTTTGTGAAGCCTATCGAACGTAGCCGCTCTAACCTCCATTCGATCAACGATCTCAACACGCTCGATGATCGTTTTCTTGTGTCGCTTTTTCGGCATCGTTGTCCCCTCCCTTCAAATCGCACCTTAAACACCTTGGCTTGACCTGCAGCGATAGACACCGCTTGCAACGCCATCCAACCCGCTTCCGAACGTACTTGGCCTGGCCTAGATCGTCGACGTTTGCCGTTTTTTCGAGCCTGCTGATCGGGTCGAAGTTCTTGGCTTGAATAGCGATTGCATCTTCCCTCAATCGGTATTTCCTCAACGCATCTTCAATCTTCGCTCGTCGGCCCGGCTCCGAGATTCGATCCAAGGCAACGAGGCAGATTTCAGACTAAGCCATCTTCGAGCGTTTTGGCTTTTCGCACTGAGAGCAAACGCACCCATAATGCTTCCGCTCGAAGATTTCGAAACAGTATTTGCAGGTCTTGGTTGTCATAGCCCTTCGCCTTCTTCGACGACTCGATCAAATTCGATGCAAGCGAACCTAGCGTGTTCCCCACCCGCAAGAGCCGATTCCGACGATGCGTGAATAGCATGATGGCCGTCCGCATAAACATTGATCCACAATTGCACCCTCACCGTTTTCTTGGGCGGAGGGGCTAGGGAGAAATCAGTCCCGATCGCCGGACGCCCATCCTCCCACCACTCAGAAACGTAACGCCCGCCTCCAGGTAGGATGTACCATCCCAAGTAAACCTTTCGTATTTCGTCGAACGAAAAGATCGAAGCGTCGTACCCATTGACCAACTTAACCGGCCCGACTTCCCATTTTGGATTAGTCATGATAGCCCCTCGCCTTCTTCGACCTCGCGATCAATCTCGATGCAGGAGAAGCGATGCGTTTGTGAATCGGCGTTATCTTTGTTCTTCCAAAAACTGGCGTTTCCGTTTGCGTAAACATTGAGCCACCCTTTCACCCGCATCGTTTTCTTTGGCGGTGGGGCTAGGTTCTTTGCATAGCCAGTGGTCGTGTAAGGCACTCGACCGCAATCGCACCAGTGCAACGCACGCCATTCGCCGTCGCTGTCTTTGGCTTTTCCTATGTATCGCTTATGCCTGCTCTCAGGCTGGACGAAAAAAATCCATGCATCCGAGCCATCCATCAGCTTAACCGGCCCGATTTCCCATTTTGGATTACTCATATCAACTACTCCTTGCTCATCGGCATGACGACATACGTCCAAGTTCCCCAGGCCAAAACGATTGGCTTGGTCTTATCGTTGATCCTGAACTCAATCACCTCATCGCCTGGAATCTCCTTAACGAAGTCCAGCGCGAACCGCCAGTCGATCGTCGTCGCGATCTCCGCCGAAGTATCGACCTCAAACTCAATCTCCGACTTGCCCCTGTCTTGCCCCTTGGAACTGATCTTCAACGTCCCTTTTGCTTCATTTTCTTTTGGAGGCCTAAAGGCCAACTCCACGCCCCGCGATTCGTCCAGCGTCGTTACCGAAGCCTGCGACAATGCCGCTTTGAGTCTGTCAGCCGGGATCGGAATCGCATGGGCGAAGTTGCCCGACGGGACCACTCCACGCCAATTCGGGAATCGCCCTTCAACCAGCCTGCAAACCAGCGTAGCGGTATCTGAGGCCACCTGCAGCGATGCACCGTCAGTCTTGATCGTCACGGTAGAGGCCCCTCCAAACGTCTTCAGGATCGCTTGCAAGCCACGATGTGCGACGATCGGCCCTCCGGCAATCTTTCCGCCTGCGACGTCGACAGCGACGGTTGAGAGCCTTCTGCCGTCAGTTGCGACTAGATGAAGCGTTTCGCCGTCGACCTCGAACAATACTCCGCCCAACTGGTATCGGGTCGAAGTCAGGTCGACAGCAAAGATCGTCCGCCTAATCGCCGACAGCAATGCCGCTGCCGGGATCTCGATCGCTTCGCCCTCGATTGTCTTGACCGCCGGAAACGTGCCAGGATCGACCGCAGGAAGCTCGAAACTCGCCTTGCCCGCCGTGACCGTCACCGCTTGACCGTTGGCCTCAATCGTCACTGTCTCGGCTGTCGATGGACCAAGGATCGAAGCGACTCGACCGGGGTTGATTAGGCACTTCCCGGGAGCCATGCATTCGCAGTCCGAGGACAGCACCGAGCCGATCTCACCGTCTGTTGAGTCGATCGCTAAGCAATCGGGACCAGCCGAGATTTTGACGTTGCTCAAAACGTCCTTGCCCGTCGTCGCACTTGCGACCGAAAGCAGGTCTAGTAGTTGCCGTCTGTTGATGTTGATTTTCACTGTGTCACCTCCACGCCAAAGTTAGGTTGCGTGTTAGCCCTCAGCCAATCCGACTGAGCAGCCCAAGCCGCATCCCAAGCCGAACCCCAAGCCGCAACCCTAGCCGCAGACGCAGCCGAACCCCAAGCCGCAACCCTAGCCGCAGCCCAAGCCGCATCCCAAGCCGCATCCCAAGCCGCAACCCTAGCCGCAGCCCAAGCCGCATCCCTATCCGAACCCCAAGCCGCAACCCTAGCCGCAGCCTCAGCCGCAGCCCAAGCCGCATCCCAAGCCGCAACCCTAGCCGCAGCCCAAGCCGCATCCTCAGCCGCAGCCAGCTCTTCGTAAGTCGCTTCTCCTTTCGCGAACTTTTCAGCCGTGTCAATCGCGTCTTTGGATCGCTGATCGGTCAGCAGGTGCTCTACTTGCCGAGCGCAAAAGACGGCGAACAATCGCAGCTCTCGATCGGTTAGCACGCCGGGCCTAGTGGCTACCCACAGCAACCAATCTGGCTCTAGCCTCTGCCATGCGTCGTGCATGTCCACGCAGTTGTCCAATGCCCACTTTCGACCGTCTTGGCATGCTCTGTGCCTGTCGCAAAAATTAGCGATTAATATCACTGTGTCACCTCCACGCCAAATGGGGTTCCGTCGTCGTCAAAAACAAAATACCTAAATGCGGTGTCGAAGCAAAAAGCATATCCGTCAATAGTTACGCCATGTTTTGAATAAGTCGTGATTTTTGAATGCCCATCTTCAGGACTTTCCGCCCCTTCTTGGTTGTCGTCTCTTTGCTCTGCCGAATACACCCACCGATCCCGATGAGGCTCGAACTCCGCCGCATTCGCGAATGGTCGATACTGCTTGGGCTTCTCGATCTTGCGGATGATTAACCGCTTGTACTTTGAATGCAGATCCGCTTCGTGTAAATGAATTTGCCCCATTTCGTCGATCCAATTATCGCCGAAAACTGAATGGTCAAATCTTAAAGCAACCCAACCGTCCGGTATTCCTTCGATCATCATTTCTTTCCCTCCGATTAAACAAACAAACAAAAAAGGATCGGGCACCCCGTCGAGTGCCGCAACTACCGAGGCTTGAGCCTCAACGAGTCGCAAACTATCGATCCTGGCCCGCTTTGTCAGAGTGGCTTGGGCCATGCCTCTCGTACTATTCCGTTGGCAAATCGTTCTTGACCAAGCCACCGATCCGCCTTTGTGAAACCACTTCGCCGTCGATGATGTCGGATTCAACGTCAGCCGAAAGAGCCTTTACGCTTTCGGTATCGTCGATCACGCACCAGCCGCGACCAATTGCGTAGTGCATCGCCGTTTTCATCGCCTGCTCGGTAAACCACTTGTGCCAAGGATCTGATTCTTTGGCCCATTCGTTCTTTTCGGCGTAGCGATAGCCATCGGACTGTTCACGCCTTGCGAGAATCAACTTCTTGGGCACCCAACCTTGGCAGATCGTGTTGCCGGTAGCAAGTTGCTTGACAAGTAGCATTACACCGCGAAGCTCGTTTTCGTTCGTCGGCGGATTGTCGATGTCGCGATCCTCGATGACCACTTCGCCTGTCTCCGTCACCTTCACTTTGTCGGCGTAACTGATCGGAATTGCGACCATGTGCATACCCGCTCGATTCGCTAAAGCGTTGATACCGCGATGGCTGAGCATGTAGGTCAGTTGCGGAGCCTCGCCCTTTCTAGGCCTTCGAGGGATCGCATAAGCCAACGCAGTAGCACCTGTACTTGGCATGATCGCAGTCAGCGAAGCGATCGCGATAACTCGCCCAATGCTTTCGATTGTGCACTCGTCGAAGTCTTTTGGATCCTTGGCACTGGTCCTAGCCGCTTGCAATGCCACCGATACGCGACCAGCAGCCTCTCTAGCCCGATCCTCTCCAACCCAACTTACAAGCACCTGAGATGCAAGTGCAAGCGACCTTTCTCGAAAGTTTGGCTCTCGCTTTTTGGCAATCGCCGTTTGCTCCGCCTGTGGCACTTCCACCGCGCCCTGGTTTTTTAGTTCGTCAACAATGTTACTCACAATCAATCTTCCTCGTATCTAAAATGCTCCACCCTTGGTAATTGCAAGGAAACGATTCCCTTGCTGTGATTCGGTAGCCAATCTTGGTTTTCTAAACGCCGCTCGTATTCTTCGACAAGCACGCTTACCTCATTCGACCCATCACCCACTGATCTCTCATCAATTTCGATCAAAGCGACCTCGAACGGATAGGTCTTTGTAACACATGCGAACAAAAAGCGAAACTGCTGGTTGTATTTAAACTCGCAAGCTTTTCGATAGATCGCTGCCTGCCTGTGGTAGCCGTAATCGACCGCCGACCATTTCCACTTGGCAGGATTCGCGTCCTTGCAAGTCTTGACGTCGATGATCGTCCCGAGCGAAGGAATTACGCAATCAGGTTTCGCTTTGAACTCATGACCGAATAGCTCAAACTGGATTGGCTCTTCGATCACCTTGCCTTCAGTTGCAAGTAGCGTCGTCAGTCCGGCATGTTTGTTAAACGCCCTTGCGAGACTGATCGCCAGTGTGTTTTCGTCGTCCGTCAAAAGTTCACGCCCCTGCAAAGTCTCTTGGAATGACTCCCAATCAGCCTTGCCTTGCTTAGTCCTGCGATCGACCCTTGGAGCCATTGCATAACGCTCCGAGAACTTCCAAGGCTCCAAGACCAAGCAATGGACAGCCGAGCCGAGCCTGAACGCATCGCTTTCAGGTTGAGGCTTGCCCAGGATGTAGCGATCTCGAAACACCTCAGGCGATTGCTTTAGGCACGTCAACGCCGAATTACTCAACGCCTTAATCGAGTGGTAGTCAGTCATCGCTTGCTCCTTTCTTCCATCATAAACTCCGCCATCTCAAACGCACAAGATGCAGGGTCTTGCTTCGACTCTGCTAAGACCATCACTAGCTTTGCGTTCGCCATAATTCCCGCCAACGCTTGACCGGCAAACCAATCGCGTAGGCTCATGCCCAGTTCACCGAATCGATCGCTTGGAAAAGCTGGCCCGCCGTCGTTAGGTTGCGTCATTTTGTGACTCCTCTAGTTCTACAGGCTCGTAGTGGCAGAAAATAGCTTCTTCACAGTCGACCTTAATAAAACCGACCTTCTTGCCGTGAAAATTTGAATGGATCTGAATTACACCTGAAGGCCAAATCTCGCAATCCAGGCTGACTCTTTCGATTGCTTTCATCAACCTAAGTATAAATCTCATCTCGCTAGACGAGATCGTATCGACGTTCGCCATCGTATTACCTCCATAAAAGAACCAACCTCAAAACCAAATCCTCCGCCGTCGTTAGGTTTGGTCATTTCTAATCATCCTCCCTTTCGGCAATCGCCGGAAAAATATAATCGCCAAACAGGACCGCAAGCCCATAGCCTGAGGCCATCCAAACCGCCAACAGAATCGCAAAATCAAAAATCATCGTCCAAGCCCTCCAAGTTAGGGGATTCTTCCTCGACACAATCAGCCGGAACCCAAGCGAACGCTTCGACCTCCCAGCCGCTCGATAACAGGTCGGCAAACTCGATCGACAGC
>Ga0315900_10003856_pt1 | contig 21650 bp, 23 predicted proteins | sample LakEriMetagenome_FD_203521 | JGI IMG/M metagenome (GOLD analysis project Ga0315900, IMG submission 203521) | Freshwater fungal communities from buoy surface, Lake Erie, Ohio, United States - Buoy 12 MA114 | ecosystem: Environmental > Aquatic > Freshwater > Lake > Lake biofilm | place: USA: Lake... | reverse complement strand
CGCTGACCTCAGGCAGCCGAGGCGCGGCCGCCCAGGGCGGGCACGAAGCGAGGCGTGCGCGCGGCGTAGGCGTCGAACTCGGCGCCGAAACGCTCGCGCATCTCTCGTTCCTCCGTCACGGCAAGGCGCCCGTACATCGCCACCAGGATCGGGAACATCACCAGCGTCAAAAGCGTGGGCCACTGGAGCAGGAAGCCGAGCAGGATCATCACGAAGGCGACGTACTGCGGGTGGCGGATTCGCCCATAGGGCCCGGTCGTCGCCAGCCGGTTGGCGCGCTGGGCGTGGTACAGCACGTTCCAGGCCGCGGACAGCAGGTAGAAGCCGAGGCCGAGGAAGACGTAGCTGGCGATGTGCAGCACCCCGAAGTGCGGGTCGCCCTTTTCGCCGAGAAGTGTTGACCAGAGGTGTCCGCTGTTGTGCGACATGAGGTCGAGGGTGGGGTACTTCGTCTGCAGCCAGCCCGACATCAGGTAGATCGTGAGCGGGAAGCCGTACATCTCGACGAACAACGCGACCACGAAAGCTGCGAAGGCCCCGAAGGTGCGCCAGTCGCGGCCGGTCTGCGGTTTGAAGAAGCTGAAGGCGAACATCAGGAAGATGGCCGAATTGAGGATGACCAGCATCCACAGTCCGTAGCCAGGTTGGTCGTGACTCATCTGCAGATCCCCTCAGTGGTGGTGGTGCGTCTTCCGGGAACGCCCATCGGACGCTTCCGGACCTTCAGCGCGGTCGTCCGAGCGCCCCTTGTCATCGTGCGCATCACTTTGACCGTGGCTGTGGCCGCGGTGCATGAAGATGTGCAGGAACGGTGACGCAGCCAGCAGCAGGTAGGGCAGGGCGCCCAGGGTGTGTGCGCGGTGTTCGGTCAGCAGGAAGAACAGGGCAATCGCTGCGAACACCAGCAGTCCGATGGCATATCGGCTACGCCAGAAGCCGCGGGCTCGGCGGGCTGGCTCGTCGTGGTCATGATCCATGGATGGACTCCTATGCGGCTCTCGGTTCGGCCCGGCGATTCGAAGGGTTCGACCGGTGCTTTCGGGCGGGTACGAGAGTTACTTGGCCGGAGCGGCAGGCGACATGGGCATGCGGTCCATCATCATCTGCATCATCGACTGCATCATGTCCATGCGCTTCTCCATCATCTGCTGGCGCGCGGCAGCGTTGGCTGGCGCTTTCCCTGGCGCCATGCCACCCATCATCGACATGCCTTCCTGCATGAGCTTCATGTGCTCGGCCATCAGGGCCTCGCGCTCCGCAGGAGTCTTCGCACTGGCCATCTTCTCGTGCATCGCCTGCATGGCCTTCATGTGTTTGTCCATCATGGCCATGTCGGGCATGCCGGCCGGCTTGCCGGTGGCCGGCGCAGGCATCGCTGCGGACGCGGCGCCGGCAGGGTGATGGGCCTTGTGCTGGTCGTCCTGCGCGAACGAAGACGCGGACACAGCAGCGAGAGTCGCGACAACGGCGAGAGTGCGGAAACGGAACATGAAAGCCTCCTGGCAGCGAGAGAACGATGGGGCGACGGGTGGACGGCCTGGCGGCCGGTCGATGGGAGTGATGCCGCGATGCACGGTCCGACTGTGCGGTCCGTTGTCGACTACGGAGTCAACAGGTTGGTGCCGCGCGGCGGGCCGTCGGCACGGGACGCGCTGAAGCGTCCGTGGCCGCGGCTAGAGGCCGCGCGCTACAGCGCGAGCCGGGAGAACTGCACCCGCGGAGGGGGTGAGGGCGGTGGAACCGCTGCAAGGGCGGCGCGGACCAGGGCGACCGGCGCCATGTACAGGTCGCTGACCTGCCTGTGAATCGCAGGGACCAGAGCCTGCAGATCAGAGGTGTCGAACTTGGGCAGTTGCTTCAGCAGCGTCTGCGAAGTCGCGTCGCACGACTTCTGGCACGGTGCCTTGTCGGGTTGCTCGTCATGCTGCACTCGAGCCGCCGCGTGGGGGTGCACCGTGGCCGGCGCCGGATGGTCTGCTTGCGAGGCGTGCGTGCCGGCATGCGCCGGTTCGCCGCGCGGTTCCGTCAGACAGGCATTCGCCACTCCCGAAAGCAGCGCGAACACCCACACAAGCAGCATCGTGAGGGCGATGCTGCGCTTGTGGCGGCGGCTGGCGGTCAGGGTCATGTTTGAGCGGCTACGTGCGCAGATTCGCAGAATCTGCCGCGCAAGTCTCGCCGGACATTGCATCGGAAAGGTTGATCGTCGTCAAACCAGCTCTGGGGTCAACTACGGAATCCGGACATACCATTCCGCCATGAAAAAAAGCGCGATAGCAGGCCCCCGTCACTGGAGACACCCTTCCCCTTGACCATTGGACGCCTTGCCAAGGCAGCCGGGGTAGGCGTGGAGACGGTGCGCTACTACCAGTCTCGAGGGCTGTTGCGCGTGCCGGCGGCGAACGGCGGCTTTCGCGTCTATCCCGCTGCGACGATCGACCGAATCGCTTTCATCAAGCGCGCGCAGACGCTCGGTTTCACGCTGGACGAGGTGCGTACCCTGCTGGACCTGGAAGACGGCCGCAACCGTCGGGCCATTCAGTCGGTCACCCAGGCGCGACTGGGCCAGATCGAGGACAAGCTTGCGGACCTGCATCGAATGCGCGGAGCGCTGTCCGAGTTGCTGCATCGCTGCAGGCAGACTGGGCCCATGCAGGCCTGCCCGATCATCGAAACTCTGGCCGGTGCAAGGCCTCCCGTCTGATGGGGCGTGACCCGCACGGGTAGCCCATCCGTCAAAGTCGCTTGGCGCGCGCCAAAGGTACGCCCGACACATTCATCACCGACGCAAAGGGCGTCGCCGCAGTCAGTCGCTGCGCGCCCAGGCCGACTGTCGCTTGGCGCATCGAAACGCCCGACAACTCCACCTCGGCAAGGGCGGTCGATGGCGCGTTTCCGCCAAGGCGCTTGGCGACCACCAGCGCGACGCCGGTGGCGGCACCTTCCGTTCCGGCGGATGCCGCCGACGCCGAGCCGACCGCCAGAGCGGCGAGCGCCAACAGGGCTGCAATAGTCCTCATGTCCTTCTCCTTCTTCAAAGTGCGCGCTTCCCGGGATTGGCAGCGACGTCTTCCCTGGCTTGCTTCAGGGGAGGAGGACGCGGTACGCGGCCCTGGCCGACCAGAACCTTACCGATTGATGACGATATCGTCAGGATCGACCGACAGGCGCTGCCGTGAGTGGACACGCACGGCACGCGGCTGCGGTGGCGCCAATGGCGATGGCGCTAAGCTTGCAGGCCATGGAACAAGCCGTCTTGCCGATGTCCCCTGCCGCACAGCGGGACGCCCTGATTGACCGCTGGAAGGCCGATCCCCATGCGACGTACCGCACCTGGTTCCTGTGGGAAGAGCGCCTGAAGAACTTCCGCTCGATCCGGCGCGGTATCGGGCAGATCGTGCGCGAGATCGAGCGTGGAAGTTTCGGCAACGTCTATCGGGGCTCGACGCTGGAGACCGTCGTGTCGTCGATCGCTGAGCAGCGGCAGATCTTCAAGGGCGCGGATCACGCGTTCCTGTGGAAGCCCAAGCTGCGCATCCCGGACATCTACGAGAACGCGGACAACCAGCGTGCTTTTGGCCGACTGTTGCACGCCTGCGACTGCTGCGACACCGCCGAGGCGGTGATCGATGCGATCCGCCGGCTTGATGCCCAGCAGGTCAAGGGCCTGGGGCCAGCGGTGGCCAACCTGCTTTACTTCATTCACCCGACACTCGTCGTCCCGTTCAACACCGCGATCGTGCGGGGCTACAACGCGCTGACCGGCAGCAACGTCAAGCTGGGGCGCTGGGACCATTACCTGTCGATGCGCGAAGGGGTCATGCGCCTGAACGCCGACCATCGCTCGCGCTTGTCCAACGACCTTGGCGCGGTCGCCGGCCTGCTGTTCGACGTCGGTTCCGGTCGCTTCGACGCCCCGCCCCGCGAGCGCGACCTGGATGCTGTCCTGGCCTGGCAGGCGGACCTTGCGCGGGTGCGCGAGGAGACGGCCGCACAGCACCGGCAGTGGGCGCTCGAACGCGAGAGCGACACCACACACACCGAGATCCAGGGTTGGCTGCGCGATCTCGGCCTCGGCCTGGGCTTCCAGGTGTGGATCGCGTCGAACGATCGCTCGCGCGACTACCTGGACGGACGACTCGGCGACGGCTGCCTCGAGTGTCTGCCCGTCGAGCTCGATGGCGCCGCGGACTCGGTACGCCTGATCGACGTGGTCTGGCTGGAGGCCGGCGGCGGGAGCGTTGCGGCCGCCTTCGAGGTCGAGCATTCGACCTCCATCTACTCAGGCATCGTGCGCATGCTGGACTTGGCGCTTGGCAGCGCGGTGGCGGCGTGCACCACGATGTTCCTGGTTGCGCCCGACGAACGGCGCGACGAGGTGGCGCAGCAGTTGCGGCGCCCGGCTTTCTCTCGCGTGTCCGAACTCGGCATCCGCTATCTGCCTTACGGTGAACTGCGCTCGAACCGCGCTGCCATCAGCCGCTTCGGGACGGGTTTGAAGCCGCTCCTGGAGATCTCGCAGACCCTATGAGCAGGCACGTCGCCGCCAGTGACCGGCAATAGCGCGATGAGCGTGTCGACACCATTGCTCGCAGACGCCCCCAACGATTCCGGTCAAGTGCGGCTCTACCTGTGGCCGCACCGCCTCCTCTAGATCGGGCCTGGTCCCTGTACACGATCGCATCGCCATCATGCTGCCCAGATCTGCTGGGGGGTCGGGGGTACGCTGCGTTCGCGCGCTGAGCCTCAGGGTCAGTGGGAGGAGTGGAACGGGTTTCTCGTCCTGCCCGACCGACCGCACGCTTTCGATGCCACGGGGGCAACCGTGGCAATGCTCTTCATGGAGTCCGAGGGTTCCGAGTACGCCTCCATGAGGGCACGGTCTGGCTCGGACGACGGCATCACGCCGTTCGAGCCGTCGCAACAGGCGGCCTTGGGATTGGCGACACTCGCGGCAGAAGGTGGTGCCATCGACGAAGCGGATGCGATATGCAGAGCATGGCTCGGTCTGGGCAGCATCGCCCCGCGCATCCTTGACCGAGACGCTCGGCTTGCGCGTGCCCTACAACTGCTGCAGGCGAGTATTGACCGACCTGTGCGACTGCAGTCGCTGGCGGACGCGCTGCACGTCTCGTCGAGCTGGCTGAGCCATCGGTTTGTCGAAGAGACGGGCGTACCGCTGCGTCGGTATGTCATTTGGATGCGGCTGCGACGAGCGGTGGAGGCCGTTCTTCAGGGGGCTACCTGGACCGAGGCTGCTCATGCAGTCGGTTTCAGCGACTCGGCGCACCTGTCGCGCTCCTTCCGAGACAACTTCGGCATTGCGCCCTCTTCGCTGGTCGGTCGCCGGGATCAGATCTCGGTCTGTTTCGACAAGGGGTGACGGACAGTCTCGGGTCGCTTGAGGCGCGTCGCCACGAAGCGCCGGATCGCATGTGCCACGGCGGTTGGCTGATCTTCGGTCACAAACGGCCCGGAGTCCTCGATCACTTCGACGGCGGCGTCGGGAAACAAGCTTGCCAACCGATGGGCGTGCTCCAGCGGAAAGAATCGGCGTCGCTCGCGAGCCCACGCCAACAACACCGGACGTGGGAACGAACGCAGGCGCTTGGCCACATCCACTGTATACCTGGGGTCGATGGCGCGGACGAGAGCCGCGAAATTGCTTCGTGTTCCCGTGCGCTCTCGCAGGGGGGCGGTGTAGGAATACATGATGTCGGCCGGAATGGCCCTTTCGGTCAGCAGCCCAAAGGCGATGGGAAGTCGTTGTACCCAGCGCCAGCGCAAGGTCTGCGCCAGCGCCCACAGACCCCAGGACGTTCGCCCAAACAGTCGCAGGTGCCGAATCGGAAGCGGGACGAAGTTGTCGAATGCATCGCAGGGTGTCAACACGAGGCCTGCTATCCGCTCGGGACGGTCGGCGACGACATGCTGAGCGACGGCACCTCCCGTGTCGTTGGCTACGAGCACCACTTGGTCGAGACCGGCTGCGGCCAGGAACCCGTCGACCATTGCAGCAATGCCCGGTAGGGAAAAGTCGGTACCCGGATGCATGACGAGGGCATGCGCGCCCAGCGGCCAGTCGGGCGTGATACAGCGGTGATCGTGCGCCAAGTCCGCGACGACGCCGCGCCACACGTCTCCGTTGGCGATGATTCCGTGCAGAAACACGATCGTGGGGCCAGCGCCTGCGACGCGGTACTCGATCGGGCCTTCTGGAATGTGAACGATGTGGCGCTCGCCGAGTACGGGTGAAATGGACATGAGGATCTTTGCGAGGGAGTCGAGATGTCGGACTGGAGTGCCGCTAGCGATCGCGGCGCTGGCGCCACGAAGTGATGCCGGCCCATGCCAAGAGCCATCTCTCGCGTGCCTGCGACGCGAGCCACCAACTGATTTGGCGTGTCTGCGGGGTGCATGCCGGCGTCACATCCACCGCGACGCGGTGATACCCGCGTGCGCCGTCGGGGTAGGGAGCCGCAGGCACGCTGCACTGCACACCGTCTCGACCCCAGGCTCGGGCCTCGAGCGTGTGGCGACCGGGCGTTGCGTCCCAAGGTGCTTGCCAATGGACCCACGCGTTGGGGCCGAGCGCCGTGGCGAGCGCGCAAGCCCGCCATGGTCCGCCATCGATTCGCAACTCGACCTTCACGAGGCCATGAGGAGGGCTCCAGGCGACCCCTGCGATGATCTGTGGGCCCGGCGCGAGCATTGCAGAGTGGGTCGGGACGTCGATCCTTGCGTTCGGCGTCATTCGCGATGGGCGTCGCGGCCAGCCTTTGCGCTCAGCGTAGTCGATCGCCCCGTCGAAGCGAGTGACTTCTACCGACGCTAGCCACTTGATGTTTGCGTCGTATCCGTGGATGCCGGGCACAAGCATCCGGACTGGAGCACCGTGCTCGCGTCTGAGCGGTGTGCCGTTCATTGCGTAGACCAAGAGCGGCTCGAAGCCCTGCTCGAGCAAGGACACGCTCAATCCGGCGGAGAACCCGTCCACCGCGTGGAATCGGACGTGGTCCGCGTCCTCGAACGCTCCGGCGCGCGCGAGCAAGTCACTTAACCGCACGCCTTGCCACCGGGCGTTTCCCACGAAGGGCCCCCCAACCGGGTTGTGCACACACATGAGAACCGCATCCACCTCGCAGGATGGCATCGTCAGCAACTCGGCGAATGTCAGTGTGCGTGGGCGCTCGACAAGTCCCGTCACCGCGAGCCTCCAACGTGGTATGTCCACGTTCGGCGCGGGAAACGTCACATCGGTCACGAAGAATTGATCGACGGGAGTAATCAACTCGGACACGCCCGGAATTTCCAGGACAGCCGATCGGGGAGCCGGTGGCAGGACAACTGGCGGCGCGGGAAGAGACATAGGCCCTCCACGCCGTTGTCGTCGGATTCGACGGAGGGTCATCGCGAGCCCTGCGAACACGAGTCCAAGCATGAGGGAGGCGACGGCACCGAGCCAGATTGCCAGCAGGCCTGCGGCCAGCGCCAGCGAACCGAGAGTGATGGCCGCGGTGCGTGAGAGCTCGGTGCGGCGCCATAGCGCGCAAAGCCCGACAGACCCAGACAACAGCAGTGCCGCCGCGAGCGCTGCCTTTCCCGCGAACGAAGCAAGCGCCGGAAGACCAACACCGAGCAAGACCAGGGTGGCAAGAATTGCCGGCTTGTCAGCGCGACGCAATAGCGCAATACCCACGTCGATCAGGGGCGTTGGCAATGCGTCGATCAGCCACTTGCCGATCGCTCGCAGGGGTGAGGTGTGGGTCCCATGGACCGCCGCCACGAACTCGCCGGCCGTCAGCTGCATGAAGGCTGCTCCAACCCCTAGCACCCAAGCGTCGGACCAAGAAGGCAGCATTTCGTCACTTGCGTATTGAGGATGCCTGCGAGCGTGCCCTAGCCCGGCGTTCTAGGCTTGAAGAAACTGGCAGATGTGCGGCGCGGGGGAGGGGGTCTGGCAGCGGCCGAGATTACGCAACCGTAATGTCGCCGTCGGGCGTTCGTCCGTTGCGGCTCCCTAGAGTACGTGTCATGCCAATTGGCATGACGTCGAGGGGCGCGATGCCCCGCTGTACTACGAAAGGATCGATCATGAAGTCAACCCTGTCCGTTCTCACCATCGCGATTGCGGCCGTCGGGGCCTCCCTGCCCGCCTTGGCGCGTGATGCCCTGCCGCAGGCCACGCAGCAGGCGTTGGCGCTGAAGGACGGTTCGACGCTGTATGTCTTCAAGGACGGCAAGATGGCCAAGGAAGACCGCTACGGTCGTGCCGCCTACCTGAAACAAGGTGAGACGCTCGAGTTGGCCGACGGCCGGAAGATCACGGCGGTCGGCAACGAGGTGGCTCGGCTGGACGGCCTGCTCAACGACGGGCTTCGGAACTGAGGGCCGGCGCTCTAGGCTCGCCCTCAAAGGTCCATCGAGAAACACTCATGAACACATTCGGCAAGACCGGCGCACTGTCGGCACTCGTGCTCGCTGCTTCCGCGGCGATAGCAGGCCCCGGCCACGGCAGCAGCCCCGTCGGCGAACCCGGCGAGGCGGCCCGGGCGACCCGCACCGTCGAGGTCGACATGACCGACAACATGCGCTTCACGCCGGGCGAGATCTCGGTGCGACAGGGCGAGACGGTCCGCTTCGTCGTGAAGAACTCCGGCGCGGTCAAGCACGAGCTGGTGCTTGGCACGCCCGAGGAACTGAGGGCGCACTACGCGTTGATGTTGAAGACGCCGGGCATGGAACATGCCGACGACAACATGGTCAGCGTGGCGCCCGGCATGGCCGGGGAAGTCGTGTGGCGCTTCACCAAGGCAGGCAATGTGCACTTCGCTTGCCTGCAACCCGGCCATTACGACGCCGGCATGAAGGGCCTCGTGAAGGTCGCGCAGCCATCCGGCGTCTCCAAGTCTGACAGCCATGGAGCCCACAAGCACTGAGTGACTGTCCTCACAAGCTGGCGGTCGCGCAAGGTACTTGCCGGCGTCCGCGGCGGAATTCTTCTCACATCACTACGGAGCCATCAAATGAAGACTTTCAAGCCCCTCCTTGTCGCCCTGGCCTTTGCCGCCTCGGCGCCGTTCGCGATCAGTGCTCGCGCCCAGGCGATGGACCACAGCAAGATGGGCGGTATGGCCGCCTCGATGACCGAAGGCGAGGTGCGCAAGATCGACAAGGAAGCCAAGAAGATCACCCTTAAGCATGGTGACATCAAGAATCTGGACATGCCCGGCATGACCATGGTTTTCCAGGTAAAGGATGCCTCGCTGCTGGACAAGGTCAAGGCCGGCGACAAGGTCAAGTTTGCCGCCGAGAAGACGGACAGCGCGATCGTCGTCACCGCAATCGAACCCGTGAAGTAAAGACTCAAGCCGTGACAAACTGACTCATCATGCCGGCGTCCTCGTGTTCGAGGATGTGGCAATGGAACATGAGCGGCACCGATGACGCCACCGGCGGCGCCTGCACGGCGACGCTGATGGTCTGCATCGCCTCGACGAGGACGGTATCGCGCAGGCCTTGCTCGTGCGTCGACGGCGGGGTGCCGTCACGCGAGAGCAGTGACATCCGAACGCCATGAACGTGCATCGGGTGGGCCATGCCTGTGGCATTGACGAAGCGCCAGACCTCGGTGGCGCCGGCCGGCATGGCCAGATCGATGCGGCCGATGTCGAATCGTCGACCATTGATGGTGAACGGGCTGCCCATCATCCCGCCGTCAAGGCTGAAGGTTCTGACCGTGGCACCCGGGCCGGCCGAGATGGCCGCCGCGGGTGACAGCCGGGTCGGGGGTGAGGCCATTGCGCCGGGCTGGCTGGGTCGGTCGACGCGCATGGTCAGGGCCGTGACCTCGGTTTCCGACCCTGTGCCCATGCCTGAACCCATTCCCATCCCCATGCCGCCACCGGCCGTGCTGGCCAGCAGGCGCGTCACTTGGCCGGAACGGGCGAGGCCGAAGTTGACCAGCACCTCGGCCCGCTCACCGGGTGCCAGCGTGAGGGCGCTGCGTGGCCACGGGGCGGCGAGCAGGCCCGCTTCGTTGGCGATCTGCAGCAGGGGCGTGGCATCGCTGAGCCGCAGCACCAGGATGCGTGCGTTGCAGCCGTTGAGCAGTCGCAACCGAACCCATTGCTGGGGTGCGCGCCAGGTCGGGCCGAACATGCCGTTGACCAGGAGCCGATTGCCGGCGTATCCGACCAACTGATCGCTGGCCGTGAGCGCGTAGTCGATTCGGCCATCGGCCAGGAGCCGCTTGTCCTGCAGCACCAGCGCCAGGTCATCGACGCCCCAGGTGTCGGGCAAGGAGGCAGGTGCCAGAGTGCCGTCATCCACGACCAGCAGCCCGGCCAGGCCGGACACCACCTGTCGTCCGGTGCTTCCGTGGGTGTGGGGATGGAACCAGCAGGTGGATGCCGGATTGGCCACCGTGAAGCTCGCCTCCCAGGTGGCGCCGGGTGCGATGGGCTGGTGCGGGCCACCGTCCATGTCGGGCGGGACCACCAGTCCATGCCAGTGGGCCGTTGTGACTTCGTCCAGGTCGTTGCGAACGCGAATCGTGGTGCGCTCGCCGGTGCGCAATCGCAAGGCGGGGCCCAGCAGCGCGCCGTTGTAGCCCAGCGTGGGCGTGTTGACGCCGCTCAGAAGCTGCGAACTGCCACGCACGACGGTCAACGAGAACTGCCGTCCGCCGCTGCCGTCCACGATGCCGGTGTCCTGCTGCACGATGGGCAAGCTGCGCTCGGCCGCAGCGCCCGCGGCCGGATCGACAAGCGGCGCACTTCCATTCTGGCCCATCATCGACGAGCCATTGTCTCCGCCGCAGCCCGAGAGCTGCGCAAGTGACGCGCCTGCCGCGCCCAGGAGCAGCGTCCGCCTGCGGGCGTCGACCCGCTTGCCTGCCAATGTCAGCGTTGTGTTCATGTCTGCTCCAGAAGGACGGGCTGATCTATGCCGGTAAGCGCGGGCGGTGCAGGGCCTACTTGGGGTAGGCAGCGAAGACCCTGGACTGCCCGTCGGCACTGATGAGCAGAACGTCGTACGGGTCCTTGCGTCCGGGAACGTCCATGCCAGGTGCCGACGGCGGCATGCCCGGCACGGCCAATCCAAGGGCCTTGGGCCGTTGGGCCAGCAGTCGATTGACCTCGGCTGCCGGCACGTGGCCTTCGAGCACGTAGCCGGCGATGGTGGCCGTGTGGCAACTGCCAAAGCGATCCGGCAGGCCGAGGCGCTGGCGTGCCGCCGTGGTGTCGTCGACCTCGGTCACCTTGACGGTGAAGCCGGCCGCGCGCATGTGCTCAACCCAGGCACCGCAGCAGCCACACGTCGAGCTCTCGAAGACCTGCAACTCCGGCACCGCTGGCGTGGCAACCGTGGGTAGCGCCGACACTGCGGCCACCGCTGAAACATTGAGAAAGAAGTGTCTTCGATTCATGCCGAACTCCGATTGGGTTGGGCCGACGCCGTTGTTGATGGTGGCGCTGGCCAGCGAAAGTCAGTCTTTTGAGTCATGTCGAACACACAAAGTCGGGGCTTCTTCTGCCTGACCATTTGCCGGTGCTCAGTTGCCACTGCGTCGAAACGCGACGCGATGTCATCAAAGCCGGCTGCAGTCGCATGCCCGTGAGCCGGCCTCTCGATGCGCCCACGCGGCTTTGCAGCAACCTGCTTCACAGCAGATGCTCCGGAACCAGCCAACGAAGCGTGGCGCGCCAGAGCAACAGCCAAACGCCCGTCATCGGCTCGCTATCGTGGCGAACAATCAATCCTTGTTCGGACGATAGCCAGCTGAGCGAGTCGCCACCCGCGGCATTGCTTCCATATTCGACGCGAAACGAATGATGCAAATCAATGCCTTCCTCGAAATGATCAGCCAGTTCGGCGGCGAGTTCGCGGCTCTCGATCATCAGCCACGACTCGGTGTTGTGCAGGCGCGAGCGCGGGTCCTGGTTGAGCGAGCCGACCACGACGCGCGCGCGGTCCTGCACGACGAGCTTGGTGTGCAGGCTGGCTGGCGATGCCTGACCCCAGCGGTGGAGCGGGCGGTGCTTCAGCCCGTTCTGCGGCTTGAACTCGTGGAGTTGGATTCCGGCGCGCAGCAACTCCGATCTGCGCCCCGCATAGCCGGCATGCGCGGCGATGGAGTCGGTTGAGGCCAGCGAATTGGTCAGAGCGGACACGCGCACGCCGCGCCGACTCATCTCGGTCAGGTGGGCGATGCCGTGTGCGTCCGGTATGAAATAGGGCGAGACGATCAGCAGCTCCGACACGGTTTGCGCGCCGGCGGGGTCGTCGCCGATGTATCCATGTTCGACTCCCGAGCTGATCCTCTTTTTCTCACCTTCAGGCGCGTCGGCAAAAAAGCGCGCTGGGGCCCAGGCAAGCGGCAGCCGGCCGGCGCCCAGCGCTTCGCGCAGTTCGCTCTCGGCCAGCCAGCGGCATGGACCGTTCGCCTGGCAGTCGCTGTCCAGCGCGCGCAGTTCGCTTTGAACGCGCTCGCGCATGGCAGGTCCGGGCGTGGGTGCGAATCGTTCGACGGGAAGCGCGCGATCGCTGTTCCAGTAGCGGTTGAAAGCCTCTGACATCGCGCCCACGGCCGGCCCAATGACAAGCAGGTCAATGTCAGTGAAGCCTTCACTTTCGCTCAAATCGAAATACTCGTCGCCAACATTCCGGCTGCCGAAGACCGCTGCCGCACTGTCGGCAATCCAAGCTTTGTTGTGCATGCGCACATTCAGGCGCTCAGCGTCGAATGCGAACTCCGACAACCGCACAAGACCGGAACTGCCGATTGCGCGGAATGGATTGAACAAACGCACTTCGATGTTCGAGTGCGCGGCACGGGCACGTGCACCGAACTTGCGCGCAGTCGCAAACAGATCGTCCAGCAGCACCCGCACGCGCACACCGCGCTCGGCAGCAGCCAACAAGCGGGAAAGGAGGAGCGCTGAACTCGAATCATCGCCCACGCTGTAGTACTGAAGATCCAGTGTGCGCTCAGCCAGATCCGCCAGAGCGGCGCGCGCGACAAGCGCTTCGTGCCCCGTGGCAACCACCTTGAATCCCGACTGCCCGTTTCGCACCGCCGCGTCGCGTGCAAAGGCCTGGCCCAGCGTCGTCGAGTCCGTATCGGTGATGCTCAAAGATGGCGTGCGCTGATGGCCCGGCTCCACCGACGCACAACCGCCCAGCATCACGGCCGCAGCGGCCAACGACCAATGCATAAGATTCACAAATCCGCGGCGCCTAGGGAGGGCCAGGCTCTTCATGGGTTGTCCACCGATGCGATTGCTGCAGCTGCTGGCGCGACCGACTCACGCCGCAGCTGCCATTGCTTGACCAGCGCGTACAGCGCGGGGATGACCCCCAGCGTCAGCACGGTGGAGGAAATCATTCCGCCCACCATGGGTGCGGCGATGCGGCTCATCACCTCCGAGCCGGTGCCGGTGCCCCACATGATGGGCAGCAGGCCGGCCATGATGGCCACGACAGTCATCATCTTGGGCCGCACGCGCTCGACCGCACCTTCCATGACCGCGGCATAGAGGTCGGCGGGACCGGGATCGCGGCCTTCCTTGCGGCATCGGTCCTGCGCCTCGCGCCAGGCATGGTCGAGGTAGATCAGCATCACGACACCGGTCTCGGCGGCCACGCCAGCCAGGGCGATGAAGCCCACCGCCACCGCCACCGACAGGTTGTAGTTGAGCCACCACATCAGCCACACGCCACCCACCAGGGCGAAGGGCACCGACAGCATGACGATCAGCGTCTCGGTCATGCGGCGGAAGTTGAGGTACAGCAACAGGAAGATCGTCAGCAGCGTGACGGGAATGACGATCTTCATCTTCTCGACGGCGCGCTCCATGTATTCGAACTGGCCGCTCCAGGTGATGTAGTAGCCGGCCGGGAACTTCACCTGCTCGGCGACGGCCTTGCGCGCATCGGCGACGTAGGAGCCGATGTCGCGGTCGCGGATGTCGACGAAGATGTAGGCCGACAGCAGGGCGTTTTCGGTGCGGATGCCCGGTGTGCCGCGCGCAACCACGACCTTGGCCACCTGGCCCAGCGGCACGGTCGTGGTCATCCCGGCACCGCCCATGATCGGCACCAGCACCTCGCGCTCGATCTGCTGCGGGTTGGTGCGCAGCTCGCGTGGGTAGCGCACGGTGACGCCGAATCGCTCGCGGCCTTCCACGGTGGTGGTCACCATCTCGCCGCCCAGGGCGGTGCCGATCACGTCGAGCAGCTCACCCACCGTCAGGCCGTAGCGGGCGAGCGCCACCCGGTCGGGCTCGATGTTGAGGTAGCTGCCGCCGGTCAGGCGCTCCGCGAAGGCGGAGGTTGTGCCCGGCACGGTCTTGACCACGGCCTCGATCTCCTTGGCGAGCTTCTCCATCTCGCCCAGGTCCTTGCCGAAGACCTTGATGCCGATCGGCGTGCGGATGCCGGTGGACAGCATGTCGATGCGCGCCTTGATCGGCATGGTCCAGGCGTTGGACACGCCCGGGAACTGCAGCGCCTTGTCCATCTCGGCGATCAGCTTGTCAGTGGTCATGCCCGGGCGCCACTCTTCCTGGGGCTTCAGGTTGATGACCGTCTCGAACATCTCGGTCGGCGCCGGGTCGGTGGCGGTGTTGGCGCGTCCCGCCTTGCCGTAGACCGAAGCCACCTCGGGGAAGCTCTTGATGATCTTGTCCTGCGTCTGCAGCACCTCGGCGGCCTTGGTGATGGACATGCCCGGCAGCGAGGCCGGCATGTACAGCAGCGTGCCCTCGTTGAGGGTGGGCATGAACTCGCTGCCCAGCCTGGACGCCGGGTAGTACGACAGCCCCAAAGTGATCAATGCCAGCGCGATGGTCAGCTTCTTCCAGCGCATGACGGCTTCGATGATCGGGCGGTAGACCCAGATGAGGAAGCGGTTCACCGGGTTCTTCGCCTCCGGCATGATCCGGCCGCGGATGAACAGCATCATCAGCACCGGTACCAGCGTCACCGACAGCAGCGCCGAGCCTGCCATCGCAAAGGTCTTGGTGTAGGCCAGCGGCGAGAACAGCCGCCCCTCCTGGGACTCCAGCGTGAACACCGGCAGGAAGGACACGGTGATGATCAGCAGCGAGAAGAACAGGGCGGGGCCCACCTCCTGGCAGGCCTCGATCATCGCGTCGGCCCGGTCACGCAGGCCGTGAACGGGTTTCAGGCGATCCAGGCGCTCCAGGTGCTTGTGGGCGTTCTCGATCATCACGATGGCGGCGTCGACCATCGCGCCGATGGCGATCGCGATGCCACCCAGGCTCATCAGGTTGGAGTTCATGCCCAGGAGGCGCATCGCGATGATCGAGATGAGCACGCCCACTGGCAGCATGAGGATGGCCACCAGCGCGGACCGCACATGCATCAGGAACACGACGCACACCACGGCCACGATCACGCTCTCCTCGACCAGGGTCCACGACAGGTTCTTGATCGCGCGATGGATCAGATCCGAGCGGTCGTAGACGGCCTGGATCGTGACGCCTTCGGGCAGACCCGCCGAAATCTCGGTCACCTTGGCCTTGAGGTTGTGGATCACCTCCAGCGCGTTCTGCCCGAAGCGTGACATCGCGATGCCCGACACCACCTCGCCCTCGCCGTTCAGCTCGGAAAGGCCGCGTCGCTCATCGGGGGCCATCTCCACGCGGGCAATGTCGCGGATCAGGACCGGCGTGCCACCTTCGCTCTTGACCACCAGTTGCTCGATGTCGGCCTTCCCGCGAAGGTAGCCCTTGCCGCGCACCATGTACTCGGTCTCGGCCATCTCGACCACGCGACCGCCGACATCGCGGTTGGAGTCGCGGATCACCTGCGACACCTTCATCAGCGGAATGCCGAAGCTGCGCAGCTTGAGCGGATCAACCGTCACCTGATAGGTCTGCACGAAGCCGCCCAAGGACGCCACCTCGGCCACGCCCGGAGCCTTGGTCAGCTGGTAGCGCACGTACCAGTCCTGGATCGTGCGCAGCTCGGCCAGGCTCTTGTTCTTCGCCAGCAATGCGTACTGGTAGACCCAGCCCACGCCCGTTGCGTCAGGCCCGAGCGAGGGCGACACGCCCTTGGGCAGGCGGCTCGACGCGAAGTTCAGGTACTCCAGCACCCGGCTGCGCGCCCAATAGATGTCTGTGCCGTCCTCGAAGATCACGTAGACGAAGGACGCGCCGAAGAACGAGAAGCCGCGCACGACCTTCGACTTCGGCACCGCGAGCATGGCGGTGGTCAGCGGGTAGGTCACCTGGTCCTCGACCACTTGCGGCGCCTGGCCCGGGTACTCGGTGTAGACGATGACCTGCACGTCCGATAGATCGGGCAGCGCATCGAGGGGCGTCTTCATCACGGCCACGACGCCGCCGACGATGACGAACAGGCAAGCGAGCAGGACCAGGAACGGGTTCCGGCCTGACCACTGGATGATTCTGGACAGCATGGCGTCCTCTGCTCAGTGGCCGGAGTGCGAGGTGGTGGCGGCACTTGTGGCCGGCGCCACCGGCTTGGGCGGAGATGCCGCGCCGGGAGCCGCCTTGATCGACGTCACCATGAATTCGCCAGGCTGGCGCTCGACGAACTCGAAGCCCACTTTCTGACCCGGCTTCAAGCCAGTCAGCAACGAGGCGTTGGCCGCCTTGAACTCCATCGTCATCGCGGGCCACTTCAGCGTCGGAACGGCGCCATGGTTCAGGCTGAGCGTGCCGGCCTTGAGGTCAACGCCTTCGACGGTGCCTTCGGCTCTGTGTCCGATCACGGCAGGAGCCGGTGCCGACGATGCGGCGGGGCCAGCGGGTGCGCCACCCAATGCCGCACTCTCGGCACCCTTGGCAGGATTGCCATGACCGCTGTGACCACCGAGACCGCCCACCGCCGCTTTCAGGTTGCTCTCCGCGTCGATCAGGAAGTTCGCGGCCACGACGACCTGCTCGCCATCGCGCACGCCCTTGAGGATCTCGACGTAGTTGTCGCTGCGCGCGCCGACCTCGACCTCACGCGGCTCGAACCGGCCTTCCTTGACCTGGACAAGCACGATGCGCCGGGTGCCGCTGTCGATCACCGCCGACTCCGGTACGGTGAGCACCGGCGCCTTGCCACCCACTGACACCTCCACCTGCGCGAACATGGCCGGCTTGAGCTTTTGCGCCGGATTGGCCATCTCGACCCGCACGGGAACGCTGCGCGTCTCAGCCTTCATCGTGGGATAGATGTAGTTGATGCGGCCGTCGAATGCTTCGTTGGGATAGGCCGTGGTCGTGACGCGCGCCTTCGCGCCGCTCCTGATCAGGCCGATGTCCTGTTCCGACAGATCGGCGACGACCCAGACCGACGACAGGTCGGTCACCTGGTACAGCATCTCGCCGGGCATGAAGCGCATGCCCTGCAGCGCCTTCTTCTCCGAGACGATGCCGGAGACGGGTGACGGGAACGAAATCGTGCGCTGCGGCTGGCCGGACTTCATCAGCGCCGTCACCTGCGACGGCGACAGGTCCCAGTTGCGCAGCCGCGCGAGGCTGGAGTCGGCGAGCTGCCGCATGCTGGCCTGTGCATCGGCGCCGGCGTCCTTCATCGCCTCGAGCCCCTGCATCGCGTTGGCGTACTCGCGTTGGGCGGCGACGAGTTCAGGGCTGTAGGCCTCGAACAGTGGCTGGCCCTTGGCGACGGGCTGGCCGGTCGCGTTGACGTGCAGCCGTTCGACATAGCCTTCGAACTTGGCGGTGACGGCGAACACGCGGCGCTCGTCGGGCTCGATGCGGCCTGCGGCACGCACTGTCTTGCCGAGCAGGCGCATCGAGGCGGGCTCGGTGCGCACGCCGAGCTTCTGGATCTTCTCGGTGCTGATGCGGACCTGGTTGGGCGACGCGGCCTCGGCGCCCGGCGTCGATTCGTCTTCGCCCTCGTAGACCGGGATGTAGTCCATCCCCATCGGGTCCTTCTTCGGTGTCGGCGAGGTATCCGCCAGCCCCATCGGGTTGCGGTAGTAGAGCAGCTTGCGCTGCTTGGGCGCCGCAGCGGGCGCGGACGCGGCGCTGGCGACCGAGACCTCGGGCGGATGCTGCTGCGAGCGGGCGCCCAGCCAGTAGCTGCCCGCACCGACCGCCCCGAGCAGGACGACGGCGGACACGATGGTGGAGGTCTTCACAGGTCTTCTCCCAGGATGCGTTCGATCTCGGCCAGGCGCATCTGCGCTTCGACCTGCGACTTGAGGATTTCTTGCCGGGCCTTGCGGATCTGCCGCTGGGCTTCCAGCAGCATCGAGAACTCTGCCTTGCCGTTTTCGTAGGCCGCCAGTGCGGACTGCAGCCCCAGCTCCGATTGCGGCAGGAGCTGGGTCTTCACCAGTGTCTCGGTGCGCCGTGCGGCCTCCAGGCCGGCCAGGTTCACTGCGAGGTCGCCCAGCAGCTGCTGCGACAGGCTCTCGGTGCGGGAACGCGCGGCCGCCACCATGGCCTCGGCCTCGCGCTCCTGGCTGCGGCGGGATTCCTGCTGCAGCGGGATGTTCATCTCCACCATCACGCCCCAGGTCGTGATGCGCGAGCCCATCTGCGACGGCGACACCCCGACGGTCAGATCCGGGTAGCGGTTGCGCTGCGTGAGGTCACGGTTCTTCTGCGCTGCGGCGACGCGGGCCAGCTCGGCCTGGATCAGCGGGTTGCGGGTACGGGCGCGTTCGGCCAGCGACGCGGCGTCCGCCGTCGTGACCGGCGGCACCGGGCGCAGGGCGAGCGGATCGGCCAGGGGCGCGGCGCTGTCGCGGGCGAGCAAGGCATTGAGCCGGGCGCGGATCTGCCGCTTCTCGCCGTCCAGGGCGATCAGCTCGGCGCGCATGGCGGTCTGCTCCAGCTGGGCGCGGATCGCATCGGACTGCCCGGCGAGGCCGCCGGCATAGCGGGCCTGCGACACCTGTTCCAGCCGCGCCATCAGACCCAGCACTTCGGTGGAGAGCCGCTCGTTGCCTGCGGCGCGGTAGTACTCGGCATAGGTCGCCTTGATGCGCGCCGCGAGTTCGGCCCATGCAGCCTCGCTGCGCGCGTCGGCCTGGCGCGCGTCGGCGCTCGCCGCGTCCCGCTTGAGGTCGCGCTTGCCCCACAGCGGCAGCGACTGCATCAGCGTGTACTTGGTCTCGCCGACCTTCGATGGCAGGAGACTGGGCGACGCGTCCGTGCCGTAGTTGTTGATGTTCATGAGCTCGACGCGCAGCACCGGATCGGGCAGCGCGCCGGCGGGGCCGACGCGCTGTGCGGCGGCGTCGGCCTCGGCCTGCATGGCCCGGAGTTCCGGACTCTGCGTGCGGGCAAAGCTCAGAAGGCCTGGGAGGTCAGCCCCCAGCACTGGCTCCTGCGCCGCCACCGGCCAGGACAGGCTGGTGGCGGCCAAGAGGACGAACAACAGCTTGCGCACCCTTCGTCCGGGCACCTGGGTGGGAGCATTCGCCCGAGGCGACGACCCGCCAGTCGGCGGCTCGGGGGCCTGTTTTTTCAGTGTCGTCATCGAAGGGCTCCAGGCGAGGTCGGCGAAGGGTACGGGCGCATCAGCGGTTCTTCTCAGCGCCGTGGTTGTGCTTGGGCAGCTTCTTGGCCGGCGCTGCCGAGGCAGAGCCTTCCGGCGCCATCGCCCCCATGCCTGGCGCGCAAGGGCCGGACTTGGGCGCTGAGCGCGGCGTGCCCCGTTCGGCGCCGTGGTCGTGCTTGGCCATCGGCTTGGCGCAGTCGTGGGACATCATGGCACCGCCCATGGGCATCGAAGCGCTGGCAGCGGGCGGGGTCTGTGCCGAGGCCGCCAGGGCTGCAGAGGCGAAGAGGGCGGAAACGAAGAGGGTGCGGAACGTGCTCATGGCAGTGAACTCCAGGCGGATGGATGCAAGGGGTTCGATGGACCGTCTCGCCAAGGGCGAGGCAGGGTCGAACAAGGGGAGGAGCCCGCCGCTCGCGCTCACCACCGGATGGTGGCAGTCAGCGGGCGTCGGGAGTGCACTGGTCAGAGCAGCCAGGACGGCTGTCTGCCAGTGTCAGGCGCTATAGCGCCAGACGCAGGAACGCGATGGGGATCGGCGGGGCCAGCACGCCATCCCGGCGCGGCACCCGCAACTGCACCGGCGCGAAGGCCGGCATCGGCACGACGGTCATGGCCGTCGGCGCGATCACTGCATGCAATTGGCCATCATCCAGAGCCGATTTCAGCGGCGGAATCGACACCGCAGCCTTGTCGCAGAAGTCCTGGCAGTTCGCCTGGGAGAGGCTTCCGAGATGGCATGGCTCATCGGCACTTTGAGAAGGCCAGCCAGTACCATCAGTCCCAGCCTGGGCGTGGTGCGCATCCGCCACTGCCACCACTGGGCTGGCCGCCGCAGCGACTGGCGTTACCGGTCCTGCGGTGACACATGCATTCGCGATGCTCGCACCAATGCCGAACAACCACAGAAACAGCGCAAGCGCTGCCCAGTGGCGTAGTTGTTGGCGGTAGCGGAACATGGATTGGACGTGCCTAGTCTTTCGACATTGAGTATGCGCGCTGGCTTGGCCTGGGTGGCTTGATCACCATCAATCTAATGCAGATACCTGACGACCGTGCCACAGGCGGATTGAAGTGTGGCTGCCATGGGCCAACGGGCGCGCCGTCGGGGTCAGAGCACGGCAACGTCTGCAACGAGCCGGGCCTTGAGCGCGCGCTCGCGGGTCGCCGTCTCGGACTCGACCACCCACTCGTAGGTGCTCTTCCAGGCCCACACCATGCCGTCAAAACGGAGGAAGCGGGTCTCGCCCGCCCGGCCCTCCACTGTCGTGCTCTGGCGCTTGCCATCGAACTCGAAGGCGACGCTGTGGCTGCCGGGCTTGAACTTCAACCGGACCATGGTGTCGGGCAGCGTGTCGACGCCGGCGCCGCCATCGGGGTAGACCTTCACGAAGTTGCTTCCGTCTGCCCAGTTGCGCCGCACGACGTAGACAGTCAACGCATTGGGGTCGGGCACGAAGCGCTTGGCCTCGGCATCCGCGTTCAGGCTGGGCGCCGCCACCGGGGTGCAGGCAATCACCCGGCCCTTGTTGGTCTTGTAGCAGTGCGGGACTTCGGCAGCGGGATCGGGCGCGCGCGGTGTGGCGCAGCCGGCCAGCAGCACGGCCGCCCCCAGGGTGACGACGATGATCGTTCGTTGCTTGTCCATGGTGATCACTTCAGCGTGAAGCGCGCAGTGGCGGGCTTGCCGGCCACCGTCACCACGGCCACCGCCTTGGTGCCGGGGCCGACCTTGAAGCTGCCGGTGGCCTCGAGCTTGTCGCCGGCCGGCTTGAGTTCGACTTCCTGCTTCTCGGTGCCGGTCAGCAGCGTGACCTTGGCGCTGGCCTTGGACACGTCGGCGGCTTTGCCGTGGTCGCGCAGGAACAGCTGGATCGTGGTCGGCTTGGCGACGAGTTCGTAGTCCATGTCCTTGACCTCGACCACGACGCCGCCATGCAGCGGCTTGTGCTCGTGGGCGTGGCCGTGCTTGTCACCGGCGGCTAAGGCCGAGCCGGCAAGGGCGAGGGTGAGGGCGGCAAACAGGGCGTGCATCTTCATGAGAGTACTTTCAGGTTGGTGGGTGTGGGCAGGGAAGGGGTCAGAGCGCCTCGGCGTCCTTGTCGTCCATCAGCGCTTTGGCCGGC
>Ga0315900_10003854_pt1 | contig 21654 bp, 17 predicted proteins | sample LakEriMetagenome_FD_203521 | JGI IMG/M metagenome (GOLD analysis project Ga0315900, IMG submission 203521) | Freshwater fungal communities from buoy surface, Lake Erie, Ohio, United States - Buoy 12 MA114 | ecosystem: Environmental > Aquatic > Freshwater > Lake > Lake biofilm | place: USA: Lake... | reverse complement strand
CCATCATATACCTGAGGTATGCGAACGGTTGAATATGTAGGGACATTGAGTCTCCATTCATTTGAATGCTTCCCTCTGAAATAATTTACGATTGTCGGACTTTGAACTTCGCCAAATCCCTTCGGAATCAATGCGCCGGGCATTGTCATCTCAAAGGCATGCCCCTTTTTGGTTTTCAATCCATGAGGATTGCGGTCAACTGTATATAAGTCATGAACAATTCCTTTTTCGGTTATCCATAAGTTCATGGATGGTGTTTTGGCCATATAATGAACAGATGAAGGCCACTGTCCCACATTGGGGATAAATATTCCTTTTTGTGGAATATTTGTGCTTGCCATCATATGTGACATTGAAAAAAGAAAGAGAACAATGCAAAAAGAACGAAGGATCTGTCTTAATGACATAAGCTTCAACTCCGACAAACTATAAAAATATATATTTAACGATGTAAAACAAATGGCATAATACTTGAATTATTGCCATTCAAACAGAGGAAATATACCCCTTGTGGTAATAAGCTTTTTTCTATGTGAACAAAGCCATCACCAATAAGACCATTGAATACATTACAACCTTGCAAGTTAAGCAGAGAAAATGTTTGTATTGCATGATTTTTTTCTCCGCAAATTTCAAAGTGTATTGCACTATCATCTTCAGACATTATGATGCCAGTCTCTTCTGAAAACTCATCAATCGAAACAGACCCTTCAATTTCTTGTATTGCTGATTGCAAATGATCTTTCAGCAAAGTACGGGAAGTATCCGATCCAATGACGATATAAGCAATCACTGAATCGCCGGGAAGTAATGTTTTTTCGAACTTTGCTCCGCAAAACATTGATATATCACCACTTGCACCATATTGAATGCTGTTTCCTGCATTTAAAAGAGCTGTGAACTCTTGATCTGTTCCTGAAAAAACAGATGCATTCATACCTGCAACTTGTGGCTTAAATGAAGTTTCTTTCACGGGTGCAAAACACAAAATACCTACGAAAGGATGCGGAAAGCCTGCAAAACGACCATTTCTCCAAGAAATTTCAGCATCGGCTCTTCCCAACATGTGATTTGGAATTGCTTCTACGAAACGCTCAACTCTATTTTCTCTTCCATAATTCCCGATATCCCAGTCCCCAAAAATGCCAAATCCGGGATTGAATATTGGCGAATCGTTCATGTTTATCAGCGTAAACTTGAATGTCACACTATTCGGAGCAAGCTTTTCAATGGTTTGTTTGATCGAAATGCCTATGCGATTGCCACTTGGATTCAAACTATCCGTCAATACGGTATAGGCACCTTCTTTCGAATGCGCAAATCGAATTCTTGGCTCAAATCCTGAAGAATTAGGAAAACCTGTTATGATATTACCTGAAGAACCCGCCACTAGTCCACCATCATAGAGCATAGATCCATGATTTTTCAATATAAATCCCAAGCCATCGAATTGTTCATTTCCTGCACTACCTACAGTTCTGTCATTAACATATCCCAATGAGCCGAAATCACCTATTGAAAATGCCAAATGCTCGCTTTCAAAGTCGGTTATAACAGGAATTGGGCGTATGGGAATCAGTACTGTTGGAAGTGGACCATTATCCTCAAAAACTTTTAAAGAATGATAGAACTCAGCATCACTTTTTTCTTCAATGATCATTCGAAACACAATGCTTGAATCTATGGTACCAATTCCAATTATATTAACAAATCTGAGTGTGTCTAATAGTTTGAAAGGTCTGAAGAATGTTTCCAACGCTGAAAAGCGAAGGACAATCATCTTGGCATCTCTGTCGCTTATGTTTTTAATGAACAATTTTAAAAGTATGGTATCACCAACTGCTTTTCTTTTTACCTCATCCAAACTCCAATCCACTTTGAGATATGGTCTTTCGAGTGGTGATTCCTGCAATGCACGCTGTATATTCACTCTTCCGGGGAGGAATCCAGTAAGAAATGTATTCGCCAAATCAATCGGATCTGCCGTTGCCTTTAGATGCTCTTCTATTACTTCCATGGATGCAGATGGATATTTCCCATGTACCAATGCAACACAACCTGCTATGATTGGGGCGGCAAATGAAGTACCATTCATCGTGGTATAGGTGAAATCGAAATTGTCTGTAGTACGAACATTGTATCCAGGCGCCATGATGTCCGTAGACCATCCCCATGAAGAGCCCATGGATTTTGCATCTGAGACATCGGTTTCTCCCACTGACATCACTCCGCGATATGATGCAGGGTACACAGGAGCGCGATTATTGTCATTACCTGATCCAGCAATAATCAAGACATTCCTTTCAACTGCAAAATCAATGATGCTTTGATTGATTTCCGAATAGGAATTGGCTGATCCCCAACTGCAATTCAAAACAGGGAAGCCACGCATGATTCCATAAAGAATTCCTTCATATCCATATTCTACTCTATCTGAACCTTCTTTACCGGCCTTGATTGGAAAGAATCTGCATTTGGCACCTACTCCTGCAATGCCTTTTGCATTGTTCCAAGTTGCCGAAGCCACCCCTGCGACAGTTGTTCCATGTCCATCATAATCAAGAAAAGTACTACCGGCAGGTGTTCCATCATTTGGCCATGCAAGATTGACTCCTCGAAAATCATCCATGAAACCATTTTGATCATCATCAATGCCATTGTTTTCGATTTCTGAACGATTGATTGAGATATTGTCCTTCAAATCTTCGTGATTTTGAAGAAAACCATTGTCAATGATGCCTATGACAATGGATGAGTCTCCTGCATATATATCCCAAGCTTCAAATGCTTTAATCGTGTTCAGAAAATTTTGCTGAACCAGATAAGTATCATCAGGTCTGAATAGTACTAGTTCTGAAAATCGTGGTTCTGCTACTTCAATGAGATCAATTTCATTCTTGAGAACTTTTAATACAGCTGATGTCGAAATCCCATCAGGAATGCTCATGGTATATGTACGAGACAATCTCTCATGAGCAGGTTTGATGTGCAATCTTGTGGACTGATCACTTGTATAGGGAATCCGTAGTGGCAGTGGAAGTATATGATTGAATGTGGATGCGGATAAAACGGGAAGGGTTGATTGAGACAGTTGTATCTGAAGATCGTCTAGTGTTTTCAATGGTTTAAGGCGAATATTCATGGATTGAGTCTGCATGATATTCGATTGCATGCCATGAGCATTAGAATGAAAACTGAGGAGCATGCCGATTATGCCGGCAATCAGTTTTCCGGCATTACTTGAGATATGTAGAGCGAAAATATTCATGGTATATGCAAAGACAATGCTTTCGGGAATTTGTTTCTATGGTAATGTAAATTGAGCACTCGCCCCATTTGCATTCACATTCCAGAAAATTGTTTTTTTAGTGATTGGGTCAATTGCGAAATACGATTCATCAGCTGTGGCTTCAAATCGCAAGATTGGAAAGCCGGCGCAATGGATGATTTTACTAGATACTAAACCTGAATCATAAAAGCGTGATAACGGAATTCGAATGCTTCCGATTGAATTTCCGGGTTCAATGATTAGACCAATATCCGTGAACACATATCGATTGCGTTGTAAGGGATCAATTACATTGGAATCAATATAGAGGATAATTCTTCGCTGAACATCTGTTATTTGATTGATTCTACAGAGTATTTCCAAGCTGTCACCCTCAATCTCCAGGGAAATTGAATCAACTATAAAAGGTGGAATTTGAACTAATGTGATCGGATTGACTATGACGGGCATAGCTCCATCGGAGCGCACTGAAAATCGTTTGACATTTGAATATCCCGGCTTGGAATACAATATGGTATAAGTGCCTTTGGGTATGAGATTCAAAGTCCATCTACCGGCTGTATCAGTTAAAGTCTCAAATCCTGTGCCTTCAAGTTTGACGAGTACCAAATTCTTGTTTATGGCAAAGGAATTATCTTCTGAAAGAAGTCTCACTGATCCCCTTAATTGGCTTCCCGGTAATTCATCTGGTGATATTACTCTGCTGTCCATACATCCCATGCTGGGAAGAATAGTGGCAATCACAAATGTGATATGCAGGAAATATCTGTGGATTATATAAATCATGGCTCAAATTACAGAATTTAGGACATCAGAGAAAGGGAATACTGATTGTCGTTTCCTTATGATAAGTGTATCTTTGTGCTGATTTTTCCAACATTATTTCAGTTGAAAATGATATTGTTACTTGTCCTTACTCTCTTCATGCAAATCGAATTGAATGGTCAGGGAAGACCACTCGATGAGAATGAATATCTTCCGCAAGAAAAACGCCTGAAAAATATTCAAATGCTCACATTTGAAGGGGAGAATGCCGAGGCATATCTTTCCTATGATAATGCTTCTCTGGTCTTTCAAAGAAGAGGTCCTGATGAATCATGTGATCAAATCTATGTGATGGATATCACGGGAAATCACATGAAAAGAGTTTCCAATGGTCAAGGCAGAACAACTTGCTCATATTTCCTTCCTGATGGCTCAATAATTTATGCCACGACTGCATTTAATGATCCAATCTGTCCTCCACCTCCTGATTTTTCCAAAGGTTATGTGTGGCCACTATATCCAACATATGATATCGTGAGAGCTGATACTGCAACAGGAAAGATTCTGTCAACAATCATCAAGGGAAATAATTATGATGCAGAGGCAACAGTTTCTCCTGATGGCAAGTCCATAGTCTATACTGCAATCATCGATGATGATATTGAATTGTTTACCTGTAATGTAGATGGAACCAATATTCGAAGAATCACCCATGCTCCCGGCTATGATGGCGGTGCTTTCTTTAGTCCGGATGGCAAGAAGATAGTATTCAGAGCTTCAAGGCCAACAGGACAAGATCTTGAAAAACATACCGCACTTGTGCGTGAAAATCTTGTACGACCTTCAAAACTTGATATTTATGTTATGGACATTGATGGTTCCAACATTGTTCGGGTTACTAATAATGGAGCCGCGAATTTTGCTCCTTTCATGCACCCAGATGGAAAACGCATCATATTTTGCTCAAACATGGATGATGCAAAAGGCAGAAATTTTGATTTATTTCTGATCAATATTGATGGAACAGGACTTGAACGCATCACATATTCCGGCGAATTTGATGGTTTCCCAATGTTCACATCCGATGGAAAAAAACTGGTCTTTTGTTCAAATCGACTGAATAAAAAGTCAGGCGATACCAATGTCTTCATTGCCGATTGGAATGATTAATCCTCACTTTTGGATGCTGTAATTATGCATGCACAACATGTCAATAAACCTTGGTGGCATATATCACTGACCAAGCAGATTCTCTTTGGACTTGTCTTTGGAGTTTTTCTCGGTTGGATTGCTCCCGAGTTTTCATCTTCACTTTCATTCATGAGAGATATCTTTCTCAATTTGATCAAGTCCATCATTGCTCCCTTGGTTTTTTCAACAATCGTCATTGGAATTGCCGGTGGTGGAGACTTGAAAAAAGTGGGAAGAATGGGGGCAAAGTCGATTTTGTATTTCGAGATTGTGACTACGATTGCTTTATTCCTTGGACTTGCTGTGGTCAATATCGTACAACCTGGACATGGAATCGTACTGAATGGTGATCCGGGATCACTCGGAATCATCGCACAAAATCATCCTAAAACACTGATTGAAACCATAGTACATGTCTTTCCTTCCAGCATCATCGATGCAATGGCCAAAGGTGATGTACTGCAAATAGTCGCATTTTCCATTCTTTTTGCAATGGCATTGACTGCCATTGGAGATCGCGGTAAGCCGATTGTGGCAATGTGCGATTCACTGGCGCAAATCATGTTCAAGTTCACGGGTTATATCATGATGTTTGCGCCATTTGGAGTTGGTGCGGCAATGGCTGTCACAATTAGTCATCAAGGATTGGGCGTTCTTGCAAATTTGGGAATGTTGGTATTATCACTCTATATAGCACTCGTCATTTTTGTAGTACTCGTTCTCGGTGCAGTGGTTCTTCTTTTCCGCGTACCTCTCAAGCCATTTCTTAAAGCGGTACGAGAACCATTTATTCTTGCATTTGTTACCACAAGCAGTGAATCAGCTCTTCCCAAAGCAATGCAAAATATGGAGCGACTCGGTGTTCCAAAGCGCATTGTTGGATTTGTGATGCCAACCGGCTATAGTTTCAATCTCGATGGAACAACACTGTATCTGGCCATGGCTTCGGTATTTGTTGCTCAGGCGGCTGCTACAACGATTCCGGGATTCACATTCACATTCGAACAGCAAATCATGATGATGTTATCACTCATGATCACTTCAAAAGGTGTTGCTGCAGTTCCAAGGGCTTCACTTGTCATATTGCTGGCTACTCTTTCTTCTTTTTTACCACCAGGTATTGGTGCTCTTGGAGTTGCAATGATTTTTGGGATTGATGAATTGATGGATATGGCCAGAACTTCGGTCAATCTACTTGGCAATTGTTTGGCAACAGTTGTTATTGCCCGTTGGGAAGGTGAATTCAATGATGAGAAAGCAGATGTGTTTGGAACGGATCAAGAGATCTTGGATCCTGCGCTCATGCAATAATGCGAGGCACTCTTGCTGAAATTGCTGTAGTGATTTCATATGGAATGGTATTGAGCAGAGAAGCCAAATCTTCGGCACTTTGCTCGGTACCATTGTCATTTCCGATGAAGGTTACTGTTGATCCTGCCTGAATATTCGAATCACCCAAATCAACCATGCATTCATCCATGCAGATATTTCCCACGATTGGAAATTTCATTCCATTGATGATACATTGCAATTTACCCGTCAATCCACGGAATAAACCATCACCATAGCCAATAGGTATGGTTCCAATGATTGTATCCTTTTCGGCAATGAATGATCTGCCATAGGAAACTGATTCGCCTTGTTTGACTTTGCGAATCGACATCACGGTTGAATGTAATGAAAGTATGGGTCGTAAACCGGGGAATAATCCTTTTACGGGGGAATAGCCATAGATGGAAAGTCCGGGCCTTGCAAGATTTCCAATATTCTCAGGAATGCGCATGAGTGCGGCAGAATTACCGATATGAGTGAATTCAGGATTCAGATTCAAGGCTTCCAATTCTTTCAAACATGCGGTAAACAAATCTTTCTGCTTTAGCATGAATGACATATCATCGGCATCTGCTGTGGCAAAATGAGTGCAAATACCTTTCCAATGCAAACCCGGGGTTTGAAGGATTGCTTGTACCATCGTGACTGTTTCTTCAGGCATGATTCCATCACGATGCATTCCTGTATCAATAAAGACATGCACAGGTATTCTGGTATTTCTTGACATTGCCTTTTCATTCAAGGTCGAAATTGTATCTCGAGAACAGATGATGGTCTCAATTCCATATTCGATCAAAGCATCCAATTCTTCAGGTTCGGGAGGAGTCATTAGAATGATCGGCATTGTAATTCCTGCCTTACGAATCATAACTCCTTCGGATGCAAAAGCAATTCCAAGAAAATCAATACCTTCTTCTTGGGCAATTCTTGAGCAATCTATGATGCCATGTCCATAAGCATTGGCTTTGACCATAGCCATGATTGCAGTGCCTTCCGGAAGGTTTTCCCTGATGATGCGAATATTTGATCGCAGTACATCTGAATTGATGAGTGCATATGTTGAGCGAGTTGACATATCAATCAGAGAAGTTGTTCTTTGTTTTGATCACGCAAAGCAGTCACTATGGATTTTACTTCTTGTGCTTTATCCGTTGGACATACCATGATTGCATCGGGAGTGGAAATGATAGTCATGCCGGTGACTGAATGTGTCGTAAGCATCACTTCAGGATTGGCATTCCAAACTATGCTGTCTCTTACATCGATCGCCAAACAATTTCCGGAGATGATATTGCCTGATATATCTGTATCACCAAGTCTTGATAAAGCATCCCATGAGCCTACATCATCCCATGTGAAAGAAGCAGGAAGAACCACCACATTATTGATTCTTTCCATGATTCCATAATCAATGGATGTCGCTTCCAATTGACCAAATGAATCTGTGATTTGCATTGAAGAAAGCGAATGTCCATTCAAAAGACAATCATAGAGAGATTCCATGGCAGTGAATGAATCAGGCATGGCAATATTCATGGCTTCGGCAAATGTGTCGAGTCTGTAAAAGAACATCCCGCTATTCCAGTAAAAACCTCCTTTGGAAATATATGTAAGTGCATCTTCCATCTTGGGTTTTTCTCTGAAACTTTGCACGACTTTCAAATCGCCATCACCTATTGATTCACCGGATTCAATATATCCATAGCCCGTTTCGGGTCTAGAAGGCGGTATTCCAAATGTCACGATGTCTTTATGTTCTGATGCATGATTGAGAGCTTTGCGAATATCCGAAGCAAATATTTCGGCAGGTCTGATGAAATGATCTGCGGTAAACACACCAATCGTCAATTCACTAGCAGGTATTTGAAATCTGGAGCGTATGATTGCATATCCAAGCGCCAAACATGGAGCTGTATTCCTTTTAGCCGGTTCAGCTATGATATTTTCTTGTGGAATATCAGGCAAGGCTTGAATGATTGCATCCTTTAAAATCTCACCGGTGATGATGAAGATTTGCTCTTTGGGAATGACATGTGCAATTCTATCAACTGCTTCAGAAAGCATGGTTTGATTGGAGAATAGCGTTAGCAATTGCTTGGGTTGATGTTTTCTGCTCAATGGCCAAAAGCGTTCACCCGAACCGCCTGCCATGATGAGTGCTATGTGCTTCATGATGATTTTTTGATGAGTAATTCTGCAATTTGAACGGCATTGGTGGCAGCTCCTTTTCGAAGATTATCTGCCACAACCCATAATTGTAAACCTGCCGGATTGTCTGCATCTTTTCTGATGCGTCCAACAAATACATCGTCTTTTCCGCTTGCCATGATCGGAGTTGGGAAAGCATCTGCCACAGCATCATCAATCACGGTCAAACCCGGAAATCCTGAAAGACATTCATGGATATCATCTATGGTCCATGATTTCTCAAGTTCCACATAGACAGATTCGCCATGTCCACCGGTTGATGGGATGCGTACACATGTGACTGCAATTGGTAAATCAGGCATGGAGTAGATTCTGCGAATCTCTCTTTTCATTTTGAGTTCTTCTTCGGTATCGCTTCCGCGAATATCATTCGGCCTGGAATGAAAAACCGTATTGAATGCAAGTTGATGTGATGAGATTCGATCTTTGGGAATGCGACCCTGCAATTCATCTTGTAATTGATCAATGCCTTTTTGTCCGGCACCGGAAACAGATTGATAGGTTGATACTATCATGCGTTTCAATCCGAATTTCTTTCGAATCGGTTCAAGAGCAACGACTAATTGAATGGTGGAGCAATTTGGATTGGCGATGATGCCATGGTGGAGCATGGCATCATCCGGATTGACTTCCGGTACCACAAGGGGTATATCGGGTTCCATTCGGTAGGCGGAGGAATTATCAATCACGGTACATCCCGCATTTACCGCAATCGGTGCGTAAGCACTACTAAGTACTCCGCCTGCCGAAAAGAGCGCAATATCGATGGCCTCAAAAGAATGCTCATTCAGTTCTTGAACCGTGAGCCGCGAACCGCGAAATTCCATTGTTGTTCCTGCGGATCTTTCCGAGGCAAGCAATGTGAGTGAATCTACGGGGAAGTTTTTTTCTTCCAATACTTTGAGCATCGTTCTTCCAACCAAACCGGTTGCTCCAACGATCGCCATCTTGAATCCCATGTGATCTTTATGCTGCTGTAAATTGAGGGAATTAAAATGCTCGCAAATATATGTAATTACTTTGAGTTCTGTTCATTTTCATAAAAAACATTCTCATGTTTTTTAGAGTATGCGCATTCGTTTCCAAAATGGAATCGTTGTCGCGAATGTTGAATATGATTCTTCTGCATGAATGCGTGTGATATTGAATGTACCATAACCATGAAATTCCATCCATTCGGCAATCCAATCTATCGCATCTTCTGAATGTTTGATTGTAGCCAAAAGAAAGAGTGCAGTATCTTTATTGATGATGATTCCAGATCCTGATTGAAGAGAAGGAATCACATGTTCATCATGTCCAATAGCTTCTTCGAGGAATGCATTGAGAATCTTTTTGTATTCTTTCAAAGCAAGATCTGATGGGGTATTGCAGGCAATGGGTTTGATTTGTTCAGCAATCAAGAGATTGAGCAATCCATCCTGTACTTGTGATTGATCTAAGTTGAGCGAAGAAGATATCATGCTTGCTGTAGAATATCCTGATTCCAATTCGCCAATAATGGGAAGATGTGACTTATCGTCCAAAGTAATTATTCTGCAACCCGGCAATGCAATGTCATGCAGAGAAATGTCATGAGAAAACACTCTACCAAAATGTATATGGTCATATGGATTATCAATGTCTCTGGCACCCTTGGCATAGATATCCCAGCGAAACATCGTATTTCGTATGAGATCTTTATATGTCTCAAATTGAATCAGATCTTCACCGATATCAAGTATTTCTTCAAAACCTTCGGGTAATGCGATCTCTCCAATATTCAGAAAAAACGGTAATTGACCGGCAAATATCAATCCTGAATCTGTCATTTTTAGATTCATTTCTTTGAACCACAAAGGAGTCCAATGATCTGCATAATATTCATGAATGATATAACGCATGTCATGTTTAGACAATTCTTCGATGAATGCACCGGTCGAAGGAACAACTTTCATGTATTCACTTTGCTTTTCATGCATCCATTGAAGAAAACCGATTCCTTGCTCCGCATTATGAAAGGGATCATCGGAAAGATGCATGGAATATTCTCTGAACAGCATCCGTAATGGCTCAAACACATGCCATCCCGGATAGGCATTATAGCTTACCAAGGCAAGTCCATTTTGAGTCAAAGAACCTTCGATGATACGATGAATAGCATCTCTGACGGGTTCATGCACCCAAGTATATAATCCATGCATGACGATATAATCGAAGGCGGTAAGCGATGTGACAGTCGTTATGTCAGCACATTGGAATATGCAGTTCTTGATACCAAGTTTTTCGGCTCTGTCTTTTGCAAATGCAATATGTTCTTCATTGAAATCAATGCCGGTAAACATTGCATCCGGATTGGCAGAGGCAAAAATGAGTAATGAATGACCTGTTCCGCATCCAAGTTCACAATAGGTGAATGCTTGTGCATCGGGTACTTGAAAACCGCGCATCAAAGCCGTGCATCGAATCGAATGTGGATTCAATTCGCTGAAGAAGGTATCTGTATAGGGTATTTTGTCGAGCATTGAAATTATTTACGAGTGAAACTTGCCAAGCGCATGCAAATCATGTCTTGAATATTTCGAATTATTCCATCGGGAACGGTAAATCCATTGATCATGATGGAGAATGCCAAGTCTTCGCCATCTCTGGTTACTGCATATCCTGAAAGACATGATACATTGTTCATGGATCCTGTTTTTGCGATTACTTGTTCTTGTGCAAGTGATTTGAGCATTCGATTATTCAAAGTACCCGGCATGCCCGGTTTGGCAAGTGATGCTCTGAAGACTTCTTTATATGTGGATCTATGAACCTTCGAGAGTAATGTTGTTTGTTGTTGCGCGCTGAGCAGATTCAATCGGGATAATCCTGAGCCATCAACGATTGAGCATTGCTCGGGCATGATTCCAATGGAGGAAAGATATTTTTTGAGGCTCTCGGATCCCTTTGAAAATGAACCTTCGCCGAATTGTTCTTTACCCATAGTCTTGAATAGCATATCCGCTCCAAGATTATGACTAAATGTATTGATGATTCCGATGATGGAGGAAATCGGTGGCGATACATGAGTGAATATTTGTTTCAACTCAACATAATTGATCGGTCCATCGATCAATTCATTTCGAAGAAGTGAGCCACGAATTCGTATTCCCATTTTTTCAAGTCTTTGCTTGAACACATGTAAAAAGTATTGTACGGGATCATCTATGCTAAGACCGATTGAAGTTGATGGATCGGCACTCGTTTTTTTTGTGGATAAGGTCGGATCGGGAAGTGCAATCGCTCCTTGAATATCAATGACTCCTGAGCGTGGATCTGAGTCAGTTTCCAAAACCGTGGGTGTATTTGATTGAACTGTCATCACATTATTTACAATTCTCAGATATGAATTGTCGGGAATGATTGTCAGGCGTGAATAATCTCCGGCCTTTACTCCAGGCTTGAATGATAATTCAACTTTATTATCATAAAAGGAAATTGCAGAAATAGGCGCTGAATATGGATAGGGAACATCATCGATTGCCCAGCCCGGACCAAATGATTCATTATCAAAATATCCATGATCAAGAATGATATTCCCCTTGATGGATTTTATGCGTAGTGAGTCCAGTTTGAGAGCAATATTATCCAAAATCACACTTGGATCCTTCATGTACATCAAGCTCATGCTTGGGTCACCGGAAGCACGGATGATGATATCACCATCCAATTCACCGGAATCTTTGATTGTACCATCAATGTATATGCGAGTGGCATAATGAAAGTCCGAACCTAATACTTCCAATCCCGCGGCCGTGGTAAAAAGCTTCAAAGTTGAAGCGGGGATCAATAAAATATTGGGATTTTTCTTGTAAAAGGTTTCGCCGGTTTCAAGATTGATGACAGAAATACCAATCGATGCATTCGATAATTCGGAAACTGAAAGAATGTCTTCCAAATCTTCTTGCAAATGCCGAATGGCGAATTGTCCATTTTGTTGTTTTTTGTCAATCATGATGGAATCAGAACTTTGCTTATTGGATTGTGCAAATGTGTTTGAAAATGCAATAAGTAAAGCCGAAATGGCATAAAAAAGAGGTCTCATAATGTCTTATACTCCTCTATGACATTGCATGCAAATTCATAGGATGACATTGTGCCTTCTTCTCGCAGAATATTCATGGAATCCAGAATCTCTTCCATTGAAATACCAATATTCAATGAACCTCTTAGATGTGATATGAATTGATTTTTCCATTGTCCTAAAGCAAGAATGACAAGATTGATGAGTTCTCTGTATGTAATATCCAAACTTGGTCTGGCAAGTGTTTTACCATAACCATCAAGTATCATCCAGCGGGCTAGATCGGGTGATATGTTTGTCATTTTTGACATCATCTTATCAAAAACAGAAGTGTAAATCTCTTTGCATAATTGTGTCCCTCTATGTTCAAAAAGTTCAAGATTGAATTCTTCTCTTGATTTGTCAATCGGACCATATATGGAATATAAAGCATTGAGTCCTTCAATCGAAGCAGGATATCCTGCAAAGAGATGAATCTGTAATATCGCTTCATAAATTTCTTCATGAGGAATATTGCATTCATGCGCTTTTTGAAGATGTACATTGACCCGCTCCATATTATTTGAAGCAAGAGTAATCACAATGCGAAGGAGAAGATTTCTGTTTTGTTCAATCATGAGGATGTCGGCCGGATAACAATGCTGATAATGCTGTGCTTAAATGAATTCCTGCTTTTGCGCGATGACTCATTGCATTTTTCCTTGATGAATCCATTTCTGCAAATGTTTGTTCTTCGCCATCGGGAATGAAAATGGAATCATAACCAAATCCTTGGTCTCCGGCTTCTTCTTTGGTAATGACTCCTTCACAAATTCCTTCAGCTGAGAAAGATATATCATGAGACATGAAATGGAGAACAGTGCGGAATCTAGCTTTGCGATTGTCATTCATGGTTAATTCATGGAGGAGTTTTTCTCTATTTGCTTTGTCATTTCCATGTTCACCGGCATATCTTGCGCTAATTACTCCGGGTGACATATTGAGAGAATATACTTCGAGTCCGGTATCATCAGAAATCACAGGCATTTGAGTCATTTCAAAAAGAGCTTTTGCCTTGATAAATGCATTTTCTTCCAATGTTGCACCTGTCTCATCTATCTCAGGTGAATCTTCACCGAAATATGACTTCTGAGAAATGAGTTCTATTGGCAAAGAAAATGTTGTAAAAATACTAGCCAATTCTTCGATTTTATGGGTATTGTTAGAGGCGATCAATATCTTCATGAAATGTATTCCAATATCTCAAGCATAGAATGATTCAATCGTTGTAATTCTGCATCAGTGTAAAGAACCATGTGTCCTATTCGAAAAACTTTTGACTTCCATTGTTCTTGTCCGCCAGCCACTATAATGCCTTTTTGTTTCAGTGATTCAATGATCTTCTCTGATAGACTATGATGCACAATACTCACGCCATTGGAATGAAATGCATGATTCATCGTGCAATGTCTCCATTGAGAAATCATATTGCGAATATTGTCTGCTTGCAGCATTAATTTGGTTTGATATGTTTCATCTTGAAGTATCTGAGTACAAGAAGAAAGAAGCGCCGAAAGAATCGGTAGTGGAGGCGTGAATGCAGGTGTATTATTACGAGAAGCATGAATCAAATCATGAAGATTATGCACCATGCTTACTTGTACTCTGTTTCGCTCCAAATTATCTTGTATATGTTCTGAAGCTCTTCTGCTGAATGCAATGATGCAAGCTCCCGGAGGTGATGCCAATGCTTTTTGAGATGCACTGAATATACAATCAATGCCGAATGATTGCATATGTATGTTCTCGAGAATAAAACTACTAACGGCATCAACAATGATGAAAGTATCAGGTGCTTGTTTTCTGATAATGGAACAGAATCGCTCAAGAGGAATGGTGATTCCCGTAGATGTCTCTGTATGCGTAATCCATACAGAATGAAAGGATTCAGTAGAAAGCATCTGCTCGAGTGTTTCCTCAGTAAATGATTCACCCCATTCAACTGTAATTATTCGAACTTCATGACCAAAAATATTCCCCAATTCCGTCCATCGAGTGGAGAATCGACCATTGACAAGCATGAGAATCTTTGATCCATTAGGAACCATGCCACGCATTATGATTTCAGCACCAGTTGTCCCGGAGCCCGGAGCAATCACAATATCGTCATCTGTCTTGATTATCTTCTGTAATGATGCTTTCAACTCTTCATGTACAATCATGAATTGTTCAGATTTATGATAGAGTAATGCATGCATCGCTTGACCCGTTCTATCAGAGATTGGAACAGGTCCGGGAGTGAAATACAATGTATTGGAGTCGCGCATCGGAGTTCATCAAAAGAGTATATTGCAAAGTTATCGTTTTGAATTCATTTTAGTGCTTTTCCCCATGCAAATCGAACATTCTATTGTACTCATCACCGGAGCTTCATCAGGAATTGGACTTTCCTTGACAAAACAATTTCTTCAAAAGGGAGCTATTGTCTGTGCCTTTTCACGAAGAGGTGTTCCTGAAGATGTAAAAGTTCAATTTCCGAATACTCTCATGGATTATATAGGCGATATTGGTAAGGTTCAAGATGTGAAAGCCTGCATGGATGCAATTGGCGAAAGATTCGGCTCTCTGAGCATAGTGATTGCGAATGCCGGCATGGCGCATTTTGAGAATCTCGCGGAAATGAATGATGAAATTGCTGAAGAGATGATATCCACAAATCTTCTTGGGGTATTCTATACCGTTAAATATGCATTCCAATTATTATCGAATGTTTCAGGGCCGAAGACCATTGTCGGTATACATTCCATTGCCGCAACAACAGTATTCAATGGAGCTTCGGTGTATTCAGCTACAAAAGCAGGAACGCTAGCCATGATGCGCTCTTTCAGGGAAGAAGCCCGTTCTCATGGAATCAGTGTGATTGATGTACTCCCGGGTGCAACACGCACACCGATTTGGTCGGAAGATATGCTGCATGATAGAGGAAATGACATGATGGATCCGGATACCATTGCCAAGATCATCATTTCTGCATTGGAGCAGGGAAGAACCGATGAAGATTCAATCACGCATATTGATGAAATCGTCATCAGGCCTTGGACCGGAAATTTATGAATGATTAATCATATCATCGAGTTTTGCAAAAGCATCAATTACTGATTGTTCTGAAATATCACTTACTTTGTCTGTTTCTGAAAATATTCGGATATTTTGAACACGGAAAGGTGCCCATTCATTTTTAACATCTTCTGAAAGGGCGCAATACAAACCAATGATTGGACAATTGGCTACACTCGCTAAATGAAGAAATCCAGTGTCTGGAGAAATAGTTATAGCAGCATATGTCAGTGCTTCACCAACTTCTAAGATGTGCCTACCAATTGGATAATATTGTATGCTTGGAATATGTTGTTGGATTAAATCAATGAGATAGTAATCTTTTTGTATTGCAAAGAGTAAAGGTTCTTTTCCTTTTTGAATAATAAATTTAATCAATGAAACATACGATTCAATATTCCATTGATTGCGTGCTTGTCCGACTGATATATTTAATGCAATAAATGGTTTTTCAGATAGACCTAATTCCATAATTGTATTTTTTGCATCTTGAACTTGTTGTTGAATTGAAGGTAGTATTGGATTTACAGTACTTGTTTCTATATCTAAACCGAAGGTCTCATTTGCAAGCATCAACATTTTATCCCACATAGATTCTTCAGAAGCAGCTTTTTTGGATTGAGCTGAAAAATATACTTCATATTGATTGCCAAAATAGACAGAACTACTGAGGGTTACAGGATGTGACAGTAAAGATGTAAGTATGGCATTTTTTGATGCTTTCGATGTCAAACAATTAATGATTATATCGTACTTGTTCTTACGGATATTGCGTATGACTCCAAGGAATGAAAAAGGGGAATTTTGAATATTTTTATCAACGATGTGTACTTTGTCGATGAAATCACAGCACTCAATAAAGGATACATTTGCATTGGTACACATGACATGTATCTCTGCATAAGGAAAATGTTCTTGTATTTTTTGAAACATTGGTATAGTACAAATCATATCCCCCAAACCATCATGCCTCAAAAAAAGAATTTTGCTTCCCGGAAGCACAGGGAAAGGATATTCTGCCTTCTTTGGTGAAAAAACAGCTTTTGCAAGTACATGACCCAGCTTTCGGAAGGGTGATTCGAGAAGATGTTGTATGTCTTTTCTTGAGACTCTGCGCTGATTCATCACATTACCTCATAATTCCGATATTCAAATACTCTCTTGCCGGTTAGTAGCTCAAATGCATCGCATACAGCCACTGCAAAAGGTCTGGGTAATCTTCTTTTGGGATCAAAATGTTTGGTCCATAATCCATCTTCTTTGATTCTTTCCCTCATGATTTCGGGGTGGGTGCCGGTAAAATCTCCAAGTTCATAACATGTTGGAAATTCTTCTGATTTTGGAAGATGCTCTTCCAGCCATGCATCATCATGATATAATCTTCCAAAAGCCGCTTGTTTTCGAAGATAAGCCGAAGGATTTCGTACCCAACCATAATGATAAACATGAACAGGAATGTCCAATACACGTAATTTTCTAAACATAGATGCAGACTCCCGGACTCTGAATCCTTGTGCATCTTTCCAAGAGGTGATTGAACCTGTATTCCTAAATGCTCGAATCTCCTTTCGATACCACTGTCTGCCCATGCCGATATGTTCATAATCACCAAAAAAATGAAGATACTTGAAAAGTAGTCCTTCAATTTCTGGTCTTGTCTCTGCCTTTATCATCGAAGTTTTGAGCAATTCGATTTCTTTTTCATGCAAAACCTCATCGGCTTGCAGATATATGATCCAATCTCCCGAGCACTGTTCAATTGCGATATTTGTCTGCTGCGCAAGGATTTTTCCACCTTCTCGCATCGAATCATCCCATATTGTTTCGATGATCTTGATCTTTGGATTATCCAATGATTGCACATATTTCAGCGTGTCATCCTCGGAATTACCGACTGCAATTACCACTTCATCACATATCGAAAGTAAGGACTGAAGCGATTCTTTGACCGGATAACCGAGTAAAAAGCCATTTCTGACAAATGTACAACCGCTGATTTTCATAGAAATTCCATAATTCTTGTTGACAAATCTCTGCATTTGTTGTCAATGTATATCAATGAAAAATCATAGTTTTGTCCAATTCTTATTCACTTATCGAACAATATTCATGAAAGCATATATTTTCCTATTGTCGCTCGGGCTATTCGCTTCAACACAATTCATCAAAGCTCAGGAAAGTAGTTATTCTATTTTTCCTGGTACTGTTGACATGTCTTGGGATTATACTGAAGACTTGGACATGAAAGCCTATATATCAAGTAGTTCCATGTTGAATCAAGACATTGAATATACAGTTACAGCTCTTGATATTCCTCAACAGTGGCAAGATCTCATCATTACACAATTTTGCGATGTTCAATCATGCTATGATTTTCGTTGGTTTAAATTGGGCGATAAAAAAGAAATGAAACTGTTTGCCAATCAAAAGAATGGAATCTTGAAAGTGGATTTTCTTTTGCCAATGGATACAGTTGTCACTATTCAATCCGGCGCAGCTGAAATTGCTCTAGCTTTCAACCGAAAAGGAGAAACAAAACAAGATACCCTCAGATTTTTGGTCAATAAATCAGCAACAGGCATCAAAGAATCAAATGAACAAAGCGGATTGAATATCGTACAAATGCCGAATGAAACTGTTCAAATTTCAAACAGTATTGGAATATCCGAAATCAAAATATATGATATCACAGGAACAATGCGTGAGGTTCATCATTGTGGAGATGCGCAACTTGCGGTGATTTCCATGCGTGAATTTACAAGTGGTTTATATCTCCTTCGCATTAAAGGCAAAGATGGGAAAGAATACTCAGCCACCATCATTCAATAAGAAAAACAGAATGATTCATTCAAAGACTCGAACTTGTTTCGGGTCTTTTTTTTTATGAGAATGTGCTGAAATAATAATAGAGATAATTGAATATGCTCACTTTGCTTGAATAGTAGGTGAGAATGACTCCGATGAATAGTGTCAATAATCCGGAACCACCTGCATATACATAGAGGGAACGAATATCAAATACAACAGCAGTTGATTTGAGCATTCTTGCAAAGTACCACACAAATAAAGCAAGCATGAGAATCATGAGCCACATGGCTGATCCTGTTGCAGACAATACTTTGAACAGTGCAAGTGCAATTGGTAGAAGGAGCAGGAAGGGAAGGGCGGACCAAACGGAAATGGTGAATGCATCAATGAAGAACAATCTTGTTCGAGTGATGAAAGCTGAAAACAAAATGATTCCCGCAACTCCTGCATGTGCGGCAATGCCAATAAATGTAAAGAAGAAAAATCCAAGTTCGGGAGTCCATGTTATTTCATTTAGCAATGTTCTGAGAAATCCTGTTGGGAGTAGAATCATATACAAGTATTCTGTACCGAATGAACTCCTGAACACAAATAGCATTGTGGAAAGAACAATTGCCAAAGTTGCCGAAGAAAGAAGTCCCACAGACAATGTCTGACCCAATGATAGCAATCTTTGATCTCTGATATCCGAGTAGAAATTATACGGTCTGATCAAGGCTCGAAGCATATATTCTCTCAATCTTCGAAACTTGCTGATGAGTACAAAAAATGCTATTCCCAAACTGAAGCTGAGTAGGATGAAAATGAGCGGTGTATCACTATTTGTGGTGCCTGATCGCAATAGTGGCTCTTTCTCATCATTTAATAATGCTTTGAACATTGCATAGGATAATCTGGGTTGTCTATTGAGATCAGTCAAACCGCTAGTGCTTATATTCTGATCTTCGGGATCTGTGATCGTGATTGCTCTGGCAGTGATAAAATCATTGAAGCTCCAAATGATAATACCTGCCACGGAAGCTTGCTTAACTGTGCGATAACCATCCCGAATATATTGTGCTTGAGATTCAACGGAGAGAGGATCAGAAAAACCATTGAGATTTTGGGGTTGCACGGGTTTTCCCAAATGCACGATCATCGGCTGATTTCCGGCTAGAGATTTCAATCTTAGAATTTCTTTCAATTGACTCTCACCTGGCTCCCATTTAGTGGAAGAACGGGCTATCAATAAGTCTGTGTTTTGCTCATCAATCGTTTTTGTTCCAAATCGAATGGATTTATAGAGAATCTTTGAACTTACGGATCTGAACAGAGAAGCAATTTTTTTTGTGAATGCTTTGCTTAACTTCGAATTTTCTTGTAATCCATCAGAAATTCCATATCCGAAAATGGAAGGATTTCTGTCATAGGTATTTGCCATTCGACTGGCAATATTCGTGATACGAACAAGAAAGTCTTCATCTTCCAAAAGTCCCGAAGGATAATCATATACGGGAAGATCGGACAAAATGAAAATACCATTCACATTGCATTGATGAACAAAATAAGGATGCGGATTTCCTGACTTGATGCGAATCGCATTCACACCCAAAGTTTTGAGAGAGAGTATGTCCCTCTGTATTTGCTGAGCAGTCATTGTTTGGCCGAGACCCGACACATGCTCATAATAATCAACTGCTTTTAGAATAAATGGCTCATTATTCAGAAGAATAGTAGGTGTACCATTCACATTGGCTGACTTCGTCTTGTAAAATCCAACAGGTACTGTATAATCATCAATTACAGAACCATTATGTGTAATTCGGATGGACATCTCATAGAGATTGGGAACTGCAGGAGACCATAATCCTGGATTATTCAGGCGAATGTCCAATGCTGTATTAATAGTTCTATCTCTTTCAATGATGATTGTTTTTTCCGGACTTGATGCAATCACTTCATCCGTTCCATATCGACGAAGTACTGCATTAACGGTAAATGAAATTTTCTTGAGAGATATCGCCCCATACATGTCTTCACCGCCCAATCGCTCGATTGCACCCGATCTGATGGATAATTGGGTTGATAGCTGACATGCAGTGAGATTGTCATTGAAGAATGTCTTTTGTTGTACATCTTCAACGGCAACATGTTGACTGCCAATCAACAGCATTTCACGAATGATTCCGGAATAGGATCTCTGAGCAAAAATATGTCTGGAAGCATGGGCAGGTGGCGGAGTGATTTGCATTTCAAGCAGATTCAATCCGGCCAATAATTTGGATTCGGGTAAGCGTATCGAAAATGGTGCCATGCCGGCAAAATATCTACCTACATATTTTCCATTTAGATATAATTCGATGTCTTCATTTGTCCCCAAGGAATGAAGAGACCAATTATACATAAACAATTGCTTCTTATCGATCTTAATGGATCTTCTGAATCGTACTTTCCCTGCTTTTGTTTCCGACATCGGAAGTGTGACTTGTTCCCATGATGAACCATCATCTTCGCTTTTTTCCCAAAGACCTGCCAGACTTCTCACAATTCTTGATTGTGAAGGCATGAAAATTCGTAATTGCTCATTTGTGAATCGCGTATAAGATTGCTGAGCTTCGCACTTGGAAACAGTGAAAGCCATGAGCAAAAACGGAAGCGAACAAAAGAGTATAAGTCTTTGAAAAGAAACAGTCATCACTTGTCGTAAATAATTGCAATTTCAGTGGATGCGAGTGACAAACTTACAATCTTTTTGCCGTTTTTCCACAATTGCAATCAAGACACTCCTTATTCATCGTATTCGAGGGATCTGCATAGAAATCTGCGATTGTTTTTGCCACATATTGTATCTGATCTTGGGTCAATTCCGGGAATATAGGCAATGCCAATACATCCTTGGCCGCACAATCTGAGACTGGAAAATGCTGTCCGGAGGAAGGTA
>Ga0315900_10003853_pt1 | contig 21656 bp, 24 predicted proteins | sample LakEriMetagenome_FD_203521 | JGI IMG/M metagenome (GOLD analysis project Ga0315900, IMG submission 203521) | Freshwater fungal communities from buoy surface, Lake Erie, Ohio, United States - Buoy 12 MA114 | ecosystem: Environmental > Aquatic > Freshwater > Lake > Lake biofilm | place: USA: Lake... | reverse complement strand
CGCTCGGCGGCCGGGTGGTGGTGCAGACGAGCACGCCCGACCATCCTGCGATCCGGGCCGCGGCCGTCCACGACTACGAGGCCTTCGTCCGCAGCGAGCTGCCGATTCGCGAGGCGCTGCTCTATCCGCCCTTCGGTCACGTGATCCGGTTCGTGGTCCGCAGCCTCGACGACCAGGCCGCCGCCACGTGGGCCGGCGCGATCGCCGACCGGCTGCGACAGGCCGCCGGCGCCGCGGCCGGCATCCGCGTGCTCGGCCCCGCCCCCGCGCCGATCGCCCGGCTCCGCGATCGCTTCCGCTGGCACGTGCAGGTGCACGGCCCCGACGGCCCGGCCCTCCGCGATCTCGTCCGCCGCGCGACGGCCGACCTGAAGACGCCCGACACCGTGGCCTGGATCGTGGACGTCGATCCCGTCGAGATGCTGTAGGGCAAGGACGTCTCGCGATTCACCGCTTCCCTGCCTTCTGTAGCGGCGGTCTCTGACCGTCGTGCCTTCTCCCCTGTAGCGGCGGTCTCTGACCGTCGTGCCTCGCATCCGGGGAAAGCTTTCGGCGGTCGGAGACCGCCGCTACAGGTTGAGGCAGAGACCGCCGCCCACCGCGAGCGGGGCCTACGGCGCCTGCCGGCAGGCGGCGCCGAGCTGAGCGAGCTGCCGCACGCCGCGGAGTTCCGGGGGAAACATCGCCATGCAGCCACCGATCACGTTCCCAAAGAATGAAGCCGACTCGGGGGCCATCTCGACCATGGACGTGAACGCCTTCCGCAACCGCGGCGGATGCCACCAGTCGCAGGGATTCATCGACTCGAAGACGTCGACGACGGCGTCGGACTCGAGGCGGGACTGACGGATCAGGTCGACCGTGCGGCGGAGGACCGCCGTGTGCAGCCGCTGCTCGCGGTTGTTCCAGCCGATCCAGAGCCAGCGGATGGCGGTGCGGGTCACCGGCTGATCGGGCTGGTCGAGCGGCAGGAGGCAATATTCGGTCAGGGTCATGTTTCCAAACCGATTCTCATCACGGCGAATGGCCTCCATCGCCCAGCGAGTCCAGAAGATGTCTGGGCAGGCGGGCCAGAGCGACATGATGGATCCGGACTGAGGTGGCACACCGGGGCCCTCGCAGCACAGTTCCCCGTGTGCCGCGAGCCCGCGATAGAGGCTCACCGGAGGCAAGGCATCGGCGGGCATGCGTTTTTCGATGGCCAGTGCCTGTTTCGCCACGACACGGCGTGCGATGTCGATGAATGAGCTCAACTCCCCCCAGCTCTCGTCGTCGGGCTTCACTTCCTCGTCGAAGTGGCGGAGGGCTTCGGGCACGATTTTTCCCGACAGGCCGGCATGATCGACGATCGTCAGCTTCACCTCGGGAAACCCGGGCTTGAGCGCGGCGGGAAACGTCCACCAGAAGTCGACCGGGTCGTGGGTTCCGTGCCCCTCCAGGCCCCGGGCCCAGGGCCACACCTTCGAAATCACCTCGTTGGGCGACCGCGCCCGCATCGCCGCCACGAGGAGCCGGGGATCGCCCGTCGCATGCGCGGGCTGAAAGTCGGCATTCAGGGCGACCTGGACGTAGCTGTCGATCGCGTGGTCGGCCTGGTGGGAACTGTTCCAGAGCGCGAGCGCCTCCCCGCGCCGGTGGAAACTGAGCCGGAGCAGGGCGAGGGCCCAATCCATGTCGCAGACCTCGGACTCGATCGCGGTGCAGCCGAGCAGCCGCTCCACGAAAACGACCGGGTCGATCCAGCCGAAGCGATGCGTCGGGGTCGAAAGCAGCGTCACGGGGCGGCGGTCGTTGAGGGCTGACGTGACGAAGTCGGCAAGGGGCACGTAGGGGTCACGCGGATCGGGGACGAGTTTCAACGGCGCGCCGCCGGCCCAGGTGCGAACCACGGTCAGCACCGTCTGGTCGATGATCCCGCGCGGGGACTTCGGAATCCGTTCCCCAGTCAACCGCTTACGGACCGCACGGCCGTTGGGCGTGGACGTGAAGTCGGCGCCCCGAAATTGCACCGCGGCATCCAGCAGCAAGGGAATGAGGAGGTGCGTGATCGAGTCCGGAAGGCAGAGCGAAGCCTGCTCCCAATCCTTGAAGGCGACAGCCAGATAATCCCACCATGGCTCTGCCGACGCCGGCAGGGGCAAGCGATGTTCGTCGGCGAGATCACCGAGGGCATGCGACGTCATGGCGATGGCAGCAGGGCAGGGGGCCGGGCTGGCGGACCACGGCGTAGAAGCAGATTCCAAACAGATTTCAAACGGACAGGCATGATCCTACACGGCTTCTTTTGTCTTCTGGAGCGGCGGTCTCTGACCGTCGTGCCCTTCCCCCCTGTAGCGGCGGTCTCTGACCGTCGTGCCTCGCATTCAGGGAACGCATTCGACGGTCAGAGACCGCCGCTACAGATTGGGTCAGAGACCGCCGCTACAGGTGGGTCAGTGACCGTCGTATCCCCGGCTCACGCCCGGGGCTTCTTGCGCCGTTCGGCAGGCGCCCACGGCGCGGCCCTACGACCGTTGCGATCGGCGCCAGCGGTCGCCCTCGGCCTTGCCCCGCGCCGGCAGGCATGACCTACCGTTGGGAAGTGGACCTCGATGCACGGTCCTTCCGATCTCACTTTGCGGACGGCTGATCGACACGCCGCCGGCCCCGATCGTTGTGCCCGTGAACGCTCCCCCCGTCACCGCCGCTCCCGCCTGGTCGCGACCCGCTCGCTGGATGGCGTCGCTGCTGATCGCCGGCTATCTGGCTGCCGTGATCGTGCCGCCGCTGGCCGGGCCGCCGCCGGCGAGCGAACTCGCCGGCACCCTGCGGCGGCCGCTGCGGCCGCTGATCGGCGCGCTCTATCTCGACCACGGCTACCGCTTCTTCGCCCCCGACCCCGGCCCCGGCCACACGATCCGCTGGACGGTCGCCATGCCCGACGGCTCGACCCGCACGGGAAAAATCCCAGACCGCGATGCCGACCGGCCCCGGCTCCTCTACCACCGCCGGTTCATGATCGCAGAGAAGATCGCCGCGCAGGTGCCCACCGTCGAGGCGCCGGCGGAGGTGCGGGCCCGGGCGAAACCCGAGTGGCTGCCGCTGGTGAAGGGCGTGGCCGGCAATGTGCTGCGGCAGACCGGCGGCACGAGCGTGCGGCTCGAGATGGTCGAGCACTATCTACCCGCACCGGACGAGGTGGTCGCGGGCACCACCGGCACCGACATCGTCACGCCGCTGGGCACGTTCGCCTGGCCCAAGGAGGCCGCGCGATGAGTGACTCACGGATCGTGACCGTCAGGCCGCGACCCGACGCGCCGGCGGAGCAGGGCAGGGGAGAGGCGTCGTGGATCGGCGGCTGGGCCCACGCCTGGAACACGTTCTGGTTCACGCCGGCCGACCCGCTGCCGCTGGCGGTCGTCCGCATCGCCACGGGGCTGATCCTCGCCTGGTCGAGCTTCGTGTGGCTCGCCGACGTCGACGCCTTCTTCGGAACGACCGGCTGGATGCCGCCGGAGCACGTGTGGCGGATGAACGACCAGCCCTGGCAGTGGAGCGGCTACTTCGCCGCGGCCGATGCCAACGGCATTCGCGTCATCGCGGGGCTCACGCTCATCGCCGCAATCCTGCTCACGCTCGGCCTGGCCACGCCTCTGGCGGCAGTGGTGGCGCTGGTCGGCTTCTTGAGCGCGGCCAACCGGGCGCCACTCAACACCTTCGGCCTCGACGACACGCTCGGCCTGCTGCTCATCCCGCTGGCGATCGGCCCGGCGGGCGCCCGGCTGTCGCTCGACCGGCTGCTCGGGGCAGGGGGGGGCGACGGAAAATGGTCGGTGGCCGCGAACGTGGCCCTGCGGCTGATCCAGGTGCATCTGTGCGTCGTCTACTTCTTCTCCGGCTGCGGAAAGATGCTGGGCGCGAGCTGGTGGGAGGGCACGGCCCTGTGGGGCGCGGCGGCCAACGTCCAGTACCGCACGCTCGACCTCACCGGGCTGGCCCGGCACCCGCTCGTGACCAACGCGCTCACGCTGGGCACGCTGTTCTGGGAGGTGGCCTACCCGGCGCTCGTCTGGCCCCGGCTCACCCGTCGGCTGTGGATCGCGATGGCCGTCGCGGTGCATCTGGGCATCGGCCTGGCGATGGGCATGATGGAGTTCGGCCTGGCGATGATCACGGCTAACCTGGCGTTCGTCCCGGCCGGCTCCTGGCACGCAGTCCTCCGTTTTCTGACCACGCGGGGAACGGCAGCGAAGACGGTGCGGGCGTGACGGCCGCCGGTGAGTCGGCCGACGTGACGCCGCCACCGCCGCGCCGCATCGGCCTGCGGCTGGCCTACGAGGGCACCCGCTACTCCGGCTGGCAGGTGCAGCCGGGCCGGACGACGGTGCAGGGGGTGGTGGCGGAGGCGGTCCGCGCGGTGTCGGGCGAGGCGGTGCTCGTTCGCGGCTCGAGCCGCACCGACGCCGGCGTCCACGCCCTCGATCAGATCGCCGCCTTCACGACCCACCGGGACCTCGCCGCCGACGTCTGGATGCGGGCCCTGAACGCCAAGCTGCCCGCCGACGTGACGGTCGTGGCCGCCCGCGAGCTCGCCGCCGACTTCGACCCCGTGGCCGCGGCGGTCGCCAAGCGGTATCGCTATCGGATCCACGACGCCCCCTGGCGGCCGGTGCTCGCCCGGCATCTCGTGTGGCGGTGGCGCGGCCGGCTCGACGTGCCGGCGATGGCGACGGCCGCCGCGGCCCTCGTCGGCGAGCACGATTTCACAAGTTTCGAAACCACCCCCTCCACACGCCTCTCGAAAGTGCGCACAATCCATGGGCTCTCGGTCTGCCGCCACACCGGGCCCGACGACGTCGCCGGAGCCGAGGTGTGGATCGAGGTCGAGGGCAACGGGTTCCTGCACAACATGGTGCGGATCATCGCCGGCACGCTGGTGATGGTGGGCGCCGGCCGCCGGACTCCCGACTGGACGGCAGCGGCGCTGGCGGCCCGCAGCCGGGCCGCCGCCGGGCCGACCGCGCCGCCACAGGGCCTCGTGCTCGTCGCCACCCAACTGGATCCGCTCGCATGGCCCGCCCCTCCGACACCCTCGGCCCCCTGACGCTCGTGCAGCAGATCGGCGTCGGCCGGCACTGCCAGATCTGGGAGGCGGTGGAGGCGCCGGCGGGGCGGAAGGTGGCCGTGAAGATCATCGTGCCGGCGATGGCCAACGACCCAGCCCAGCGGAAGCTGCTCGAGCACGAGCTGAAGGTCGCCACGTCGCTCGACCATCCCACGATCATCAAGATCGACCGGCTCGTCACCAAGGACGGCCCGCCGCACCTCGTGATGGAGCTCTATCCGCACCCCAACCTCAAGAAGCAGATCGCCGCCGGCGTCGACGCCCTGGCGCCGCGGCTGCAGCGGATCGTGACGGAGATCGCGCTGGCGGTCGACCACATGCACGCCCGCGGCTGGGTGCACCGCGACCTCAAGCCCGACAACGTGCTCGCGGCCCCCGACGGCCAGGTGAAGCTCATCGACTTCGCGATCGCCGCGAAGGCGTCGGGCTTCCTCGGCAAACTCCTCGGCGGCAAGACGACGGCCCAGGGCTCACCGAGCTACATGTCGCCCGAGCAGATCCGCGGCGCGGCCCTCGACGCGCGGTCCGACATCTACTCCTTCGGCTGCATGCTCTTCGAGCTGCTCGCCGGGAAGCCGCCGTTTACCGCCGCCCACCCCAACGACCTGCTCAACAAGCACGTCTCGGCGCCCGCGCCGGCCGTGGACCAGTTCAATCGCAACGCCACGACCGGCGGCTCCGCCTTCGTGCGCACCTTGCTGGCGAAGAAGCCCGCCGACCGGCCGGCCTCGATGCAGGAGGTGCTCCAGCAACTGCGAACGGTCCGCCTCCTGGAGCGGGCCGGGGCCTGACGCGGCCGCGGCAACCGGAATTGACTCCCGCCGCGTCACGCGGGGACAATCCGCCTTCATCGTCAGCCTCCCAGTCAGCCCCCCGCGAGACGCCCCGATGGCCGCCGGCCTGCACCGACTCCCGCTGGAAAAGCCGATCTACGAAATCGAGGACCGGATCGCCGCCCTCGAGGCCGCGCCGCTGGGCGCGCACCAGCAGGAGGAACTGCGGCGGCTGAAGCGGGAGCTCGTCGAGGTCCAGAAGCAGGTCTTCGCCGGCCTCGACCCCTGGCAGACGATCGAGGTCTCCCGGCATCCCGACCGGCCCAAGACGAGCGATTACCTGTCGCTGGTGTTCGACGAGTTCGTGGAACTCCACGGCGACAAGGCCTTTGGCGACGACCGCGCCATGCTCACCGGCTTCGCCAAGCTCGACCAGCACAAGGTGCTGGTGATCGGCCATCAAAAGGGCAAGACGCTCGCCGAGCGGCAGGCCTGCCACTTCGGCTGCGCCCATCCCGAGGGCTACCGCAAGGCGATGGGCAAGATGCGGCTGGCGGCCAAATACGGCCTGCCGGTGATCTGCCTGATCGACACCCCCGGCGCCTATCCGGGCGTGGGGGCCGAGGAGCGGGGCCAGGCCCAGGTGATCGCCGAGAGCATGTTCCTCATGGCCACGCTCCCGGTGCCGATCGTGTGCGTGGTGATCGGGGAAGGGGGGTCGGGCGGGGCGCTCGGGATCGGCGTGGGCGACCGCGTGGCGGTGCTCGAGCACGCCTATTACAGCGTGATCAGCCCGGAGGGCTGTGCCGGCATCCTGTGGAAGAGCGTCGAGTACAAGGCCGACGCCGCCCGGGCCTTGCGGATCCGGTCCCGCGACCTGAAGGAGTTCGGCGTCATCGACGCGGTGATCGAGGAGCCGGCCGGCGGCGCCCACCGGCATCCGCGGCAGATGGCGACGCGGCTCAAGACCTACCTCGTGCGCACGCTCCGCGAACTGGTGGCCAAGCCCGGCGACGAGCTCGTGGCGGCCCGCTATGAGAAGTTCCGCGTCATGGGCACGTTCATCGATGCCGGTGCCGGTGCCTCCGGCGTCGCCTGAAGCCGCGTCAGTATAACCCCCCAAACCGAGCGGGTAGGATTGCGGGCCATGAACGTCAGCCCACGATTCGAAACCGCGGTGGAGCAGGGGAGAGACGGTGGCTGCGCCGCGGTCGACTCCTTCATCGCCCGCTGGGGCACGAGCTCCGGAGCGGAGCGAGCCAACTACCAGCTCTTTTTGGCCGAGCTCTGCGACGTGCTCGGGTGGCCCTCAACCACGAACGGGCGGCCGAAGAGAAGCGCGGCCTGATCCGCTGGCTGCGGCCCGAATTCCAGAACAAGGGCGGAAGCAACGTCGTGCAGCGCGAGATCGACGTGGCTGATGATGACGGCGATGACGAAGACGCTGCCGAGCCGGCTGAAAAGCGGCCGCGGCGGAGTAGGGGGGCGGCGGAGAAATCCCGGCCGCAGCGCGCCGAAAAGCCGGGCAAGGCCGTCAAGCATCCCTGGCCCAAGGATCTCGCAGAGCAGACGCGGGCTGTCCGCAGTGCGCTGGCTTCGATGGGCGGCACCGTGACGGCCGCCGATCTCGCCCGGCACTTCAAAAACGCCAAGGCGTTGCGGGTGGAGGAAATCCTCGCCACGCTCGCGGCCCTCGGCCACGCCCGCCGCACCGACTCCGGCTACGCCCCGGCGTGACCTCCGGTGTGCATCTTGGCCGCCGGGGAGACGGCCGCTGGCGCTGTTTCCGAAACGCACACATTGTGTGTACTATCAGTCAATGCCGCAGTTTGACTGGAATGACGAAAAAAGTCTGGCACTCAAGGCGGAACGCGGGGTTTCGTTCGAGGACGTGGTTTATCACGTGGCGGCCGGTGGATTGCTTGAAGTGCTCGATCATCCGAATCCAGGAGCCTATCCAGGCCAGCGGATCTTGATCGTGGAGATCGATGGATATGCCTTCGTCGTCCCGTTCGTGGCCAACGGCGACATGCTGTTCCTGAAGACGATCATCCCGAGCAGGAAGATGACCAGACGTTATTTGGGAGAGAGGCGATGAAAAAGCTCGATCGTGACGAAGCCCGGCTGCTGGCCTCGGTGGAACGGGGAGATTGGAAGCGGTCCGAAACGGCGGCCAAAGACATGGCGCGGCTCCAAGCAGCCGCACGGGCGACCGTGCGCAAAGACAAACGCGTAAACATCCGGATCACCGCCCGCGATCTCACGCACTTGCAGAGAGCAGCTCTGGAGGAAGGGATTCCCTATCAGACTTTCATTTCGAGCATCTTGCACAAGTACATCGCTGGTCGGCTGATCGAGCGGCCGCGTCCATCGTCGGCGTGATCCCCTGGTGCTCCAAAACCTCCAAACATGCCGTGCATCGGCTGGCCAGCCATCTGCCGCAGCAGGCCGCCGAGCAGTTCATGCGCCGGCGTGACGACGAGATAGGCCGCGATCGAGACGATCGCCAGAGCCCGCGGCGTGTGGTCCGGAGACCAAAGCCACCAGACCGCACCGATCGCCACCCAGGCGGGAACGAGCAGGGGGAGGGCGGCGCGGTGAATCCGCACGACCGCGCGGCCGAGGGCCGCCCACGAGCGGGGCGCTCCGCCGGTCAGCGAGACCGCCAGCGGCCCCATCTGCCGCCAGCCGTGCCAGACCAGGAAAGAAAGGCCCACGGAAAACAGCGGATCGGTACACCAGCCCAGGCTCGCGATCACGGCAAGTTCGCCGAGCCCCTGCAGCCACGACCGCCGACTACGCGGCCGCCGCATCGCGACCAGACCCTCGGCCGCTGCAGCCGCCATGCTCACGGCGGCCAGCACGAAGCCGGCCGCGCGGACCGCCGCGGGCGGAAACAGATCCGCCGCCGGGCCACGGCCGACGGAAACCGCGGCCAGGTCGGCAGCCACCGCGGCGGTCGCCACCGGCCATGCGGCCAGCGGCACGGCCAGGACGAGGCAGCCGCGGGCCAGCGCGGCGTCGATCCGCTGCGCAGACCGTGACACACGTCCGTCCGAGCAGGATGCGATGGCTGTGTCGAAGTGTGCGGCCCCAAAGTGCCAGCAACTGACTGCCGCAAACGCCACGATCGTCGGCACCGGCGCGACGGCGAAGCCCGCCAGCACCGCGGCCATGACCGCCGTGTAGGCCAGCCACACGATGGCCAGCGGCCAGCCCCGCCAGACGCGATGACTGACGGCGAAGTCGGCGGCGCCGTGCGGCAGTCCGACACAGCCCAGGGCAACGACCCACGGCAGCGGCCCCAGAGCGGCCGACCATTGCGACCCGCCCAGGGCACCCGCCAAGCCCGCGGATGCCATGACCGCCAGCGGCAGCCGGCGGAAGGCGACCTCCCGAAATCGCGGCCCGGCGTGCCCGCTGATGCCCGTCATCCCGCGCATGCCCCGGCTCCTCGCCCCGCGCGGCCCGGTTGCCGGCACCGCGTCAGCCAGTGAAACGTCCGCGGTGACTCATCGCCTTGATGCCGTGATACGCCACGAGGCCGAAGCCGACCTTGTTGATGACGTCGGCCACGTTGTAGATGATCTCGCGATACTCACCGGCTCCGGCCCGGGCCATCAGGAATCCGATCGGATAGATCGCCCAGCCGACGAGCACGAACAGCCGCATGATGCCCAGAGCCTTGGCCAGCGGCGGCGGCGCCGCGGCGATCGCCTCGCCCAGCGACACGAACAGCACGCCCACGATCAGCAGCTCGAAGCCGCAGGAGACGAGGAAGAACGTCCACCAGCGCTGGGAATCGACAGCCGCCGTCTCCGCGATGAACGCCGTGACGATCATCGCGACGTCGAGAATCACCAGTTGCCAGAAGAACTTCGCCCCCCGATCGCCCAGGCGCAACAGGAGCGGAAACTTCAGCAGCAGCAGCGGCGTGGTGAACAGCCAGTCGACGTACCGGAGGGCCGTCGGAAAGCCCTGACCAGACTGATAGACGCCGGTCATCTTGAAGTAGTGGAAGCAGGCGATCGCACAGACGAGCCCCGCCACCACCATCGTGCTGCGGTACTCGGGCTCGACGTCGTCACGGAGCAGGAAGAAGTACAGCGCGCCCGCCCCCATGGCGACGGTGCCCGCGAAGAACAGGTAGAGCGTCAGGGTCTGGAGGAACGTGCCGCCGGCCTGGGCCTGCAAAAAGTCCATCGACACGCCGGCGCCGTCGGCCGCGGCGAACAAGCAGAGAGACATGGAGGCCTCCGAAGGTGGAGAAGTCGCACGGCCAAACCGGCGGCGAGCCGGTGGGACGCATGCCTCACCTTTCGGAAACCTTTCCCGAGGGGCACGGGTTACCGCAAAACCCTAGGACCGCCGCCCGCGGCGGGCCAGCGCGACGAAAAAACCGGCCCGCCGAAGCCGCCACGAGCCCCGACGCGGCGTGGACACCTGGCCGCATTCGGATCCGGTGGATCGCCGGGGGAGCAGCAACGCGGTTGCCGCGGCGGCCATGCCAGCGTCGCTGCCGGGAAGCCCGAATCGTCAGATGAGGGAATCCGCGTCGCTCCACCCGACGCCAGCCGCATTCCCTCGGCTCGCGCCTCGGGCTTCAAAGCACGGTACGTCGCGCTCGCGCAAGCGACCGTCGTGCCCGGCTGCCGGGAAGCACGGCGCGATTAACATATCCTAATCCGGCGCCGGCCCGGCATGGGCGCCGCGGCACTGGCGCCAATGGACGCTGAATCAGCCCCCACGCAGTTCCGTGTACTTGCGGGCGGACCCGCGGGCGAGCTCGACCGGGTATTTGGCGGCGTTGGCCGCGAGTTTGGCGGTGATCGCCTCGGCCAGGTCGAGGCCGAGCCGGTCGGCGAGGAGCATCGCGAACATGACGACGTCGGCGATCTCCTCGGCCACGCCAGCCCGTTTGGCCGCGTCGGCCAGATCCCGATCGACCTCGGCATCGGTCTTCCAGAGAAACCGCTCCTGGAGCTCGGCGGCCTCGATGGAGATGGCCGCGGCCAGGTTCTTCGGTGTGTGAAACTGCGCCCAGTCGCGGTCATCCCGAAACCGGCGGACGGCGTCCACGAGATCGGCAAGCGTGGCGGGTGGCTGGTTCATCGGAAACGTCTCACGGTTCGCGGATCATGGCCACGATCTCATCCAGGGCTGGAAGCGTGCCATGCCGTTCGCACCAGCGCCGCACGTACGGCATGTCGAGCTGGGCGACGCCCTGAACGGCCAGCACATCGCGGGCATCGTCGAGATCCTTGCCCCGGGCCCAGCGCAGCTTCTGCACGATCACGTCTTCCGGACTTGGCACCGGCACCGATCTACCGACCGTGGCCATGAAGCGATCGCGGCGCCGGGCGAATTGCTCCCGCACGAACGGGTCGTCGAAGAGCGTGAACAGCTCCACGAGCAACGGCGGCTGGCTGCGAGTCGTGCCGATTCGACGCTTGCCGAATGTGAGCGTGTCGAACTGCACCTGGGCATCGAAGGTGGCGACAGGCGTGAGGCGGGCCACGAGCCGCGGCATGGCGGTTGGGTCGGCCACGTCCACGACGACATCCACATCGGCCGTCGACCGGGGGCTGCCGTAGAGACCCGTCGCCAGCGCCCCCGTGAACATGTACGGCACACCCTCGGCCAGGCAGGCGTCGGCGACGACGGCGGCCAACTCGTCGATCGTCATCGGACGGCCGGGGCGTCGGCCGGGAGTTCGGTCACGAACCGGCCGGCGTCGCGGGCCGCGCGGAGCCGTTCGAGCCGCCGCCGGACTTCAGCCCAGCCGGCTTCCGGATCGCTCGTGCCGAGGTCGGCCAGCGCCGCGGCATGCATCCGCGCGAAAGCCTGGGTCGTCAGCGCCACCGTTTCCGCCAGCCGCTCGTCCGGTGTCATGGCCTTGGCGCGGGCGATCTTTGCCAGCCAGATCTCGTGCTGGAGGTCGCGAAGACTTTCTGTGGCGGCGGCGGAGGGGAGCGGATGCATAGCCGGAAGCATACCGGACGCCCGGGAATCGCCCCTCTCCCCAACGTCCGATAATGTCTCTTATGTCCGGTTCGGGACAGGTGCGTTTCGAGCCTGATTCCTGCAGCCAACCGGCACCGCGCTCCCCTGCTTCTCCGCCTTCCGGCGGTCTGTCCGGCACCCCTCGAGGGCTCGCTGGGACGTGCCCGCCCCAGACACGCAGGGCCCGCGCCGCATGGCGCGAAGCCGTTGGCCGTGCCGGCGTCAGCGAATGGGCAATGGCGTTTGCGCGCCGACGGGAAACCGCTGCGGTGGCGGCTGCACACCCGGCTGCATCTGCGGATAGCGTTCCGGTTGCACCGGCGGGCTGAAACCACTCGCCGGCGGCCGTGGCGGCATGGCGGGCCATCCCGGTGCCGCCGGCGGCGGCGATCCCCAGCCTCCAGCGGCCGGAACCACACCGCCGATCGGCGCGGGCCCCGGCCCCCGCGGCCCCCCCTGCTCCGCACCCGTCCAGGCGGCGGCCGAAGTCACCCCATCCCAGATGGCTTGCAGGGGCGACGGACCGCCGGCAGCGGCGGCCGGCGGAGCCCCGGGCGGCCTGCGGAGCTGATCTTCGAACTGCTTCACGAACGGATCGACGGTCTCGACGACGTCCTTGGGCAGGTACTGATCGGCCCGGACGATGATTTCAGCCACGAGTCTGCCGCTGCGGCTGGCGACGATCTGGTCCCGATAGCCGGGCGCGAGCGTGACCGCGAAGAAGGTGATCACAACGCACAGCAACACGCCCTTGGCGAGCCCGAGCAGAAGCCCCAACTGGTGATCGAAGGCAGAGAGGTGGATGGCGTTGATGGCCCCGGAAATGATGCGAAAAACCAGCCACACCGCCAGCGACGTGGCGACGTACAGGGCCAGCATCGCGATCAGCTTGTTCCAGGGCGCCTGCTGCCCGAAGAAGGGGGAGAGGGGTCCGCCAAATCGCAGCGCCACATAACTGCTGACGGCGATGCCGGCGATCCATGCAATCTGCCAGACCAGCCCCTTGAAGTAACCCAGCACCGTGGCCGCGGCCAGGATGCCGAGCATTACGAGGTCGTATCCTTCGATCGCCATGTGCCGCTCCAAGCCCCCGCGTGCTCCTGGGGGGCGGCGGAGTCTACGAGCCTGCCAAGATGTTCAAAAAGGCCAATCGTGCCGCCCACCTCTCGGCGAGCAACACAATCACCCCAATCAACACAATCCGCCCAAGCATTTTTTTCTTCGCATGCCGCGCAGCTCGCCCATACCATCCCATCTGCGGTTACAAGGCATGGGGAAGATCCGCTCCGATCGGATGACGTTTCCGGCTGGGGAAGTGCAGGGTGGGGGCGACGGCTTCTTTGACGCCCGCCCAAATGGCTGACGATAACCAAGTTGACTGCGCCTGCCCGCCCGCTCAGGGGCGGGAGGGCTCCGTCGGCATCCGCACCGGTTCCGGGGCGGGTGCGGTCACCCAGGGGGACGATGCGCAGTGCCCGGCTTCCGCGTGCACATCACCGGCTCGACGATCATCGGCGCCGGCTACGGCACCGCCGCGTGGGCGTTGGGCGACATGCCCCCCATGACCTGCCTGCTCGCGGGCGGCCTGTGCTCGGTCGCCGGCATGCTGCCCGACCTCGACAGCGGACCCGGCATCCCGCTCAAGGAGAGCGTGGCATTCGCGGCCGCCGTCGCGCCGATGATGATGATCCACCGCTTCCACCAGATGCAGCTGCCCCTGGAAGCGATGATCCTGGCCGGCGCCGCCATCTACCTGGCGATTCGCTTCGGCCTCACCTGGCTGCTGAAGAACTACTCCCACCACCGCGGCATGTTTCACAGCCTGCCTGCGGCCGCGATCGCCGGCCAGGCGACCTTCCTCGCCTTTTCGGCGGAGGAGCCGCTGCGGCGGTACTTCGTCGCCAGCGCTGTGGTGCTCGGGTTCCTGACCCACCTCGTGCTGGATGAGATCTGGAGCGTGAAGCTCGGCATGTTCGGGCCGAAGTTCAAGAAGTCGTTCGGCACGGCGTTGAAGTTTTACGGGCCCGTCGTCTGGCCGAACCTCATCACCTACGTGCTGGCCCTGATCCTCGGCGCGCTGGCGGCGGGCGATGCGGCGTTGACCGAGGGCCGGGCCGCGATGCGGCAACGGATGGAGCAGGCGTCGCGAAACATCCAGCAGATTCCCTATCAGTGGCAGTATCGGCGGTGATTCGCTTGCGGGCCGCCGCCGGCCGATGGATCATGGCGGCTGTCCGCCTCCGGAAGCTTGCCTGATGCCGTTCCTGCTATCCCTTGCGGACATCCCCGCGCTCGCCATGCTCGGCGTGTACCTCGCGCTGATCGCCGCGGCCGCCTTCGCGGGCGGGTCGTCCGTGGCGTTCCTGTCGCTCACGCACCGCCAGATGCAGGTCGCCCTGTCGCTCACCGGTGGCGTGCTCCTGGGCGTCGGCCTCCTCCACCTCCTCCCGCACGCCTGGCTCCAGCTCGACCGCGACATGGAGACGACGATGGGCTGGGTGCTGCTCGGGTTCTTCCTGATGTTCCTCCTGGAGCGGGCCTTTCACGGCCACGCCCATCACACCGCCGACGGCGGCCCCGACGGTCATGCGCATGCCCACCACGACGGCTGCGACCACAGCGGTCATGCGCATCACCATACGCCGGGCCCGACGGCACGGTGGGCCTGGTGCGGCGCGTTCGCGGGCCTGGCACTCCACAGTCTCGCCGATGGCGCGGCACTGGCCGCCTCGGTCGATGCCGACGCCCGCCACGGCGCCGGCACGCTCGCCGGCCTGGCCACGTTCCTGGCGATCCTGCTCCACAAACCCTTCGACGCGGGCATCATCGCCACGCTCATGATCGGCGGGCGGACCACGGGCCGCACGCAGACGATCGTCAATCTGTGCTACGCCCTGATGGTGCCCTGCGGCGCCGCCGCCTTCCTCGCCAGCCTGCGGCTCTTCGGCGGGCAGCAGGAGGCCGTTCTCGGGGTGGCGTTGGCCATGGCCGCGGGCGCCTTCCTGTGCATCGCGGCCGCCGACCTCCTCCCGGAGGTGCAGTTCCACAGCCACGACCGTGTGCTGCTCACGGCGTCATTGGCGCTGGGGCTGACGATCGCCTGGGGGATCACGGTTCTCGAGCGGTCGTCACACGCCCACGCCGGGCACGGCGCCGCGGCACCGGCCGTCGGCCAGCCTCACTGATCGCCGACCGTGACGAGTTCGCCCGGCACGTCGAGGCCGCGCCGCTGCCGCTCCTGCCGCACCGCCAGCATCACGTCGTCGATCAGTTCGTGCTGCCGCCGGATGTTCGGCACCTGGGCCTGAAAGCACCAGGCGATGACGCCCATCAGCCCGAGGGCGCCCACGAGATGCGGGGTCACCCAGTCGCGGCTCTCCTTGCGGCCGGTGGCCGGATCCGCGGCCCCGCCGAGGGCCACGATGCCGACGACCGCCAGCATGCCGGCCACGGCCAGCGGAAACGTGGCCCGCTTCAGTCTGCGGCTGCGGTCGATGAGCCCGCCATCGAGGCCGTAGGTCTCCACCACTTCGCGCACCCAGCGGCTCGTACCCACGAAATAGGTCACGGCCATGCTGTTGACGAGCACGACGACCAGGGCCGCCAGCACCCCGGAGAGGCGATGGACCGTGCCCCAGCGGAGCACGGCCGGATCGGTCTGGCCATGCAGGTCGCCGAGCCACAGCCCCAGACCGGCCGTCGCCACCATCAGGGCGACGGCGAAGATCGCCGCCTGCGTGAACATCCGCGTCATCACTACCTCCACGCGCCCGGTCATAGGTTCCACTGCCGTCCGGATCGTTATAGGCTGGCCTGCGGAGGCGACGCCATGTGGCCCGCCCGATCGGCCTCCAGACGAGCCTCCTCGTGACCAAACTCCTCCCGCCCCTCGTGCTGCTCACGTGCGGCGACCCGGCCGGCATCGGCCCCGAGGTCGCGGCACTGGCATGGGCGGCGACGCCGGCGCACGCGCAGGCCCGCCTGCGGCTCGTCGCCGATCCCGCGCTGATCGCCAAGTTGCTCGCGACCCGCCGCGGCATGCCCGCGATGCGGATCACGACCGTCTCCGCCGCCGACCCGCGACCCTCGACCGCCGCCGAGTTGCTCGTCGTCCCGCCGGCGAACCTGAGCACGGAAGCCGTCGTCCCCGGCGTCGCGACCGCCGCCGGCGGGCGGCAGGCGGCCGCCGCCGTCACCACGGCGTTGACGCTCGTCCGCAGCGGCACGGCCCAGGCCATCGTGACCGGACCCCTGCACAAGGCGGCCCTGCATGCGGCCGGCCACGACGTTCCCGGCCACACCGAACTCCTGGCCCGCGGCTGCGGCCTGCCGGACGACGCCGCCTCGATGATGCTCTGGCTGCCGTCGACGAACGGCCCCGGCGGGCTCGGGGTGGTCCACGCCACGCTCCACCAGTCACTGCGGTCGGCCGTCGCCGACCTCTCGATCGAGCGGATCGCAGCCGCAGGACAGCGGCTGGCCGCGCTGCTCACAGCGCTGCTCCACCGGCCGCCGCGGATCGCGGTGGCCGCACTCAACCCGCACGGCGGCGAGGACGGGCTGTTTGGTGACGAGGAGCGCCGGCTGATCCAGCCCGCCGTCGAGCGGCTCGCGGCCGCGGGCCTCGCCGTCAGCGGGCCACTCCCGGCCGACACCCTCTTCCTGCGGGCGAGCCGCGGCGCGTTCGACGGCGTCGTCGCCCTGTATCACGACCAGGGGCACATCCCGGTCAAACTGCTCGGCATGCACCGCGCCGTGAACATCACCCTCGGGCTGCCGCTCGTGCGGACGAGCGTGGCCCACGGCACGGCGTTCGACATCGTGGGCCAGGGTCAGGCCGATCCGACGAGCATGCTCTCGGCGATCGACGCCGCGGTCCGCCTGGTCGCCGCCGGCTGGTCCGGCTGACGGCGGTCATGGCCGCAGCAGCCCCAGTCCGGCGACGTGCGCCTCGGTCATGTCGATGAGCCCCTCTGCGGCCGGCCGATAGACGAACGCCCCGGCATCCACCGGACCGCCGACCCGCACCTCCTGCAGGTCGAGCACGGCGATCGGCTCCGGCTCACCGTCGGCCACCGGCCGTCGCCCCGGCACCGCCAGCCACTCCACGCGGTAAGGCACAAGATCGCCGCGGCCGATGCAGAATCGCACGGCCCACGGCACGCCGTCGGGCAATTCTGCGGGCGTGATGCCGCCGGGCCGCCGGGCCGCCTCCGCCAGGTCCGGAAGGATCACCTTGAGCCAATCAGGATTCCAGCGGCCCTCGACGACCCACACGGGCAGTCCGTCGATCTCCGCCGGCTCGGCCGCGACGCAGCGAAACCATTGCCGCAGGGTGCCCAACGAACGCTGCAGGCCGCCAAGGTAGGGAGATGCGGTCACCGGCTCGGGCGCCCGGAGCCGGCCGAGTTTTTCCCGTACCCGCCGGACGTCGAGCCGCTCGAGCTGCGGCGCATCGGTGCCGTAGTGGCGAAACGTCCAGGCGAAGATGCCGTCGCATACCTCGACGAGTTCGAAGGTCTCCGTGTCACACGTGAGCGTCGACTCGAACCGATACCGCTGATCCTCGCCGCGGCCCGACTGCACGTAGCGGCCGGTGCCGACGAGCACGCGATCCCCTACCCGCACCTTCTGCCGCAGGCGGGCCGAAAAGGAGTCGGCCTGCGCGAGCATCGTCAGCGCACTGGCGAGGATCCGCTCGGCGCGGGCCGTCTCTTCCGCCGGACGCGCAGCGACGGCCGCCTGGTCGGCAGTGCCAGCCGCGCCGACCTGGGCCGCCTGCCGGCTGTAGACGCTGGTGGGCGCCGGCGGCGCGGCCGCCGCTGCACAGGTCCATGCGCCGACCGCCGCCGCGAGCAGCGGCCCCGGGGAAAGGCGCAGGCTGGGAGATGTACCGGAGGGTCGGGTCGTCACGATCACGTCGAGTTTGCTGGTTTTGCCAAAGAAACGGGGGCCGGCTCGTCGAAGAACCCCTCGTGGTTCGCGTGCCCGCGCCCGAACCCGGCTTCCATCGCGGTCCGCGAGTGTAGGAAACCGGGCTCTTTCGGCCCATGCCGGAAGCGGGGCCCGAATCGCGTGCCCGACAGAACAGCGTTTCCCGGCCTGGAGGTGATGCGATGCTCAACCGACGTCTGCACGGCTTCGTCGGAATCTCGTTGGCGGCGACGCTGACCGGGTGCCACATGCCCGCCAACTCGCCGTTCACCGGCCTCGCCCAGATTCGCCCGGTCGCCACGCCGCATACGAACGTCCTGCCCCCTGCCGCCATGCTCCACCATCCCGGCCCGGGCGTGGAGGGTCCGGGCCCCGGCATCATCGCCCCGGCCTCCTACGAGGCGGCCCTCGAGGCGGCCGGCATCGCCGGTGGCGGCGGACCGGGGGGCGGCGGCGTGATGGCCATGGCCCCCAGCTCGCAGATCGGCTTCATCGGCCCCGATGGCATGCAGATCCGCTGGGATGCCTCGATGCCGGGCAGTTTCGACTCGTCGCCCCTCGTCGCGCCGGGCCGCTACGACTTCCCGCAGGGAGCCATCTACCGGCTCAAGCTCACCGACATCGCCGGCCGCGAAGGGATCGAGCTTTACCCGTCGCTCGAAGTCGCCCCGGTGACGCCCAGGACCGCGGCGTATCTCGCCCACAACGCCGTCCCCTTCCAGATCACCGAGGAGGACCTCGATCAGGTGACGACCGGCAACTTCGTCACGAAGGTCGTCTACCTCCCGGATCCCGACTACCAAGAGCTCGCCGTCGCGGGCGTGGAGACGCTCGTCAGCACGCGGCTCGATCCGGGCTGCGATCCGGTCGTCGAGGCCGACCGCCGCGGGTCGATCCTGGCGATCATCCGCATCGGCAACAAGGATCTGGAGTCGACCGGGGCCGGTGCCGGCGCGGCAGCCGGTCCGCTCGCCTCCGGCGGCGGCCCGGGCGGCCCGGGCGGCGGCGGAGCCTGTGGCGTCGCCGGTCCGCTGGGGATGCCCTGCGGCGGCGACCCGTCGCAACTGCCCCCGGCTTTTGTCGCGGGCATGACGGCCCCCGAGTACGGCATGCCGCGGGTGGGCACGCCGATCGGCCTACCCGGCCCGGCCCACATCCCGCTCGGGGTGCCCGCCGGCCTGCAGCGGCACTCGATCACCAATCACACGAAGATGCACATCCCGCCGCCGTCCCGCGAGCTGCGGCTCCACGTGCAGCAGCATCCCGGGTTGAGCTACCCGAAGCCGGCCCGCCACGCCTACATCGCCGAGCGGCACGACGTGCCCCACGTCCGCCTCCGCCAGCCGTGGGAAGACCGCACGCGGTTCGTCGACAACGGTGGCGCCGACCCCGACGCCCTCGGCCCCGGCCAGATCATCCCCGGCGGCGGCGCCTGCCCGCCGGAACCGATGGAGTGATCCGCCCGGCGGACACCGCCTGGCTCCCAGGACCGAACGCATCTCCCCTCTCGCCCTCTCATCCATCGCCACCATGCCCGCCATCCGCACGAACGCCGACGCGCCCCGTCCGCGGATGTGGCATCCAGACCCGAGGAGCATGATCGACCTTTTCCGGACAGGGACCGCGCTGCGGACCGGCCGCTGGCTATCGGCGACCGCCGTGCTCGTCTTGACAGGCGTCGTGGGCCTTTCCCACGCGGCTGTCGAGGCGAGTGCGGCGGAGACATTCGCCGTGCATACGGGACCGGGAGCGATTGGCGCCCTGCGGCGGCCGCAGCCCGGTCCCTGTCCGGAATCGGTGATCCCCGACGGCGTGCAGCCGGTGGAAATCCGCGGTCCGAAGGGGATGCGGATCGCCATCGAGACGGCGGCCGGCTGGTCGCCCCTGCAGGCGGCACCGCTGCGGATGGGATTGGTCGTGGGCCGTGGCTACCGCCTCAAGGTCGCCGGCATCCCGGGCCGCCCGGGGCAGGAACTCTATCCCTCGATCCGCGTGCTCGCCAAACTCGTCACGCCCCCCGGCACGGCCTGGCGGTTCCCGGTCGAGGTCACGATCGACGAGGATGATCTCGCCGCCGCCCTCGACGGCGGCCACGTCCGCCGGGTCGTCTACGCGTCGTGCGAAAGCGAGGGCCGCGACGTCGTGCCGGCAAGCTGGTTCGACGTGAAGCCCGGCGACGATCCGCTCGACGTCGCCCGCACGCTCGGCGATCCGGTCGCCGAGATCGTGATCGGCAACCGGCTGCCTGCCACGGGGGCCGGCCCATGACCGCCGACCGTCCGCTCCGCTGGCTCCGCCTCATCGCGATCGCGACGGGCGCCGTGATCCTCGCCTCGTGTCGCTCGCTGTCGACGCCGGCGGTCGTGTCGACCGCCACGGTGACGATGCTGCCCGAGTCGGAATCGGCCACGGTCGAACCTGCCACGGCCTCCGCACCGAGTCCGGCACCGAGTCCAGTACCAAGTCCGTCTGCGAAGCCGACGGCCTGGGCGGCCGACGTGCGCCGGGCCGACGGCTCGGCCGCGTTCAGCGGCATCCAGCGCACGGGCCTCGAGGCCCCCTGCCCTCCCCTGCCCCGCTTGGCCGCGAGCGGCTGCCGCGATGGGCGGTGCGAATCCGGCATGTGCCCGCCCCAGGTCTGCGTCCCGTGCGACCGTCCGGCGCCGCTCGTCGGCCCGTACCTCGTCTGCGACGGCGGCGACGCCCACGCCCCGGCCCGGCCGCGCGGCGCCGACGGTCTGGCGAACCTCACGGCCGGCGACACGGTCGCCCGTTATCGCGCGGCGGACGCCGGCCCCGACACGGCCGACGTGTGCATCGCGGTGTCGAACTGCGCGTGCGTCTACGCGCCGCGTTTCGGCTCCGTCCGCGAGGTGGTGCGGCCGCTCGAAGACTCGGCCCCCGAGGGACCGCGCGGCCTGGCTCTCGACACGCTCGCCGGCGAACAGACGCGGCGCGAGCCCGTGTGGGGCAGCACGCAGAACGTCGCCGTCGAGGCCGCCCGCAAGGCGTTGCCCGGCGTGGCGGTCGAGGAACACCTCGGGCCGCTGGCGGTCGACCAGGGCGCCATGCCGCGCGAGGAAGACGGCGTAGCCGGGCCGGCCGAGCGGATCGCCCAGGATCAGCCGGAGCTCGCCCGCCGCTCCCAGCGGCCGCTGCTCCAGGTGGGCTTCGACGTGCCCGTGGCCTGGACCTGCGTGAAGGGGGCGAACGTCCTCGTCGCGGGCCAGACGCCGCGGACGGTGTCGGTCGCCGACGGCACCGCAACGCTCCGCTTCGAGGAGCCGGGCCGCGCCGAACTCACGCTCTGCAAGCGGGCCGGCAGCGACACGGCGCGGACTGGCGAGGAGCTCGACTTCACGATCTTCATGCTCAACTCCGGCGACCGCGCGCTCGACGACATCGTGCTCGTCGACGCCCTCCCGGAACGGCTCGAGCTGATCCCCGGCTCACCTGCCTCCAGCCTGCCGGCCGACTTCACGATCGACCGGGGTGACGACGGGGCGGTCGTGCTCCGCTGGCGGGTGAAGGCCACGCTGCGGCCCGGTGAAAGCGGGTTCGTGCGGTTTCGCACGCTCGTGCGGTGAGCAACGCGGCCGCCGCGCCCGCCCGACCGCGGCGACGTTGCAGCGTGCCCCGCACCGGGGTTACCATCCGTTGACCAGGTCCGTTTTCCGTCCGGCGACCGAGATCTTTCCGCGAGGAACCCCCATGAGCCAGCCCCTGTTTTGCGATCGTCTGCCGACCATCGTGACGATCCTCATCCTCGGCCTCGTCGTCGCCGCCACGGGCCACCGCGCCGCCGCCCAGGGAGTGGGCGTGGCGGAGCGTCCGGCGGCCGG
>Ga0315900_10003851_pt1 | contig 21661 bp, 37 predicted proteins | sample LakEriMetagenome_FD_203521 | JGI IMG/M metagenome (GOLD analysis project Ga0315900, IMG submission 203521) | Freshwater fungal communities from buoy surface, Lake Erie, Ohio, United States - Buoy 12 MA114 | ecosystem: Environmental > Aquatic > Freshwater > Lake > Lake biofilm | place: USA: Lake... | reverse complement strand
CCCAAATCCATATTGGGTACGTCAATATACGCATGGTCATAACCCAAGTTACCTGCCACCTGCTCTAGTAGGGAGGACTTCCCAATGCCCGGCTCACCCTGTAACAGGAAGATGGTTTCGGGGTTGGTACGGATAAGCGTTGCCGCTTGCTTCAAAGTCACGGACTTACCAAATTTAACTTCTGACATTTCTAACTCTCCTGATGTGCCTAACATTTGTTATGTTTCGGCGGTTGAAAAAAACATTTCTCGCTTGCAACCTATATTATACCACAAAGTTATGGTATTGTCAAGTCTTTAGCCTTGGCTTGCCTTGAACTCCTCGAACTCAGCGACCAACTTGTCCCTCACGTCCTTGCGTTCCAACAGAACTCTGATGAACAGGTCTGAACCACGTGCTTCCTGTCTGTATCTAAGTGCGTACCCAGTAGCGAGTACGGCCCAGCAAAACAGTGCAATCTCTCCAAATGAAAACTCAATCATGATTTACTCCTTGTTCTAACAAATGTTATTCCCACCCCATCATCCAATGCTCATAGATGCCGCTCGACACCTTGCCCATCGGTAACTGATAGCGCACCAATACCTGATCGGCGTACAGCATGAACAGTACATCATCAAGCAAGGGTACGATATGCTTTGACCGCACATTGACCTCGTCGGTGCGTATGTCCATTGTGTCGGTATCCACTTTGGCAATCAACGCCAACGCCGCCTTGTAGAAGTTCGTGTGCTTGCCCTCCTCGGGTTGGTCGGGGCGAATCAAATACTCGAACGCCTTGGCTGATGTCTCGTACTGCTCGGCTCTGACATTAGTCCAGTTCAAGTGTTGCTTGCCACGCTTATCCATGAACGCATACTCACGTATGTGCACCATTCTCTCGAATACGGACTTGAACTCGCTTTGTTCCACAGTGATGTATTCCTTCTCAGGATGCCAACGGTGCGGTTGTTTCACCTCGGTGCGCAGGTTCACGAACCCCTTCAGGTACTTGTAAAACTCACTGTACTTGGTTCTAACATTTGTTATTTCCTTGCGGTTGAGTTTCCATCCCCATTGCGCGGTCGGATTGATGACATGCCAGTTCCCATCCTCTAAACGCAGACGCAACTTCTCCTTGTCGGCAATGGTGTACTTCTGCCCACTGATTGTCAGCACGGTCGTGCGCCTCGCACCGTTCGCCCTGATGTTGAGCACATGGTCGATGAACTGATGTGTGGATACGGAGTTGTACCCATCAATAAACAGCACCACGTCGCCATCGGGCATGAATGTAATGACCGGAGTCTTGTACAAGACCAACTCAATCGCGTCCCCATTCTTGCGTATGTGGTACGTATCAGCATCCCGTCGGTTACCCAATGGGCGAATCTCTATGGCTCGCCCACGCAGGGGCTTGATTGAGTCGTGTATCTTCAGTGCCTCTTGGTAGTACAGCACTCGCGGTACTCGTCTAATTGTTGCGTATCCCATCTCACACCACCTTCCCTAATTTCTCTAACACATACTCACGCATCAGTGCGTAAGCCTCCTCTTTGCGACCCTCTCGGTCGTGCAACCATATCTTGGTCAGTGTCTCGTTGTCGTCAAAGCTCAGGCTCGTTGCATCTTTGCCCCTGCGCTCCAACTCATCCACCAAGTCGTCGGTGTCAAAGTCATCTAAGTCAATCTCAACCTCTGTTGTTATGTACGGCATCACACACCCCCAATTGTTTTGTATGCTTTGATTTTCTTGAGCGTCGGGTTAGAAGTCTTGAACCTCTCCTTCGCCAGCTTCATGTTGTTCGCCACGATACTCTCGGCAACCCAGTTGCTGAATCTACCGCACCATCCTGTTACATAGTATCTACCTAACATTTGTTAGCTCCCATTTGTTTGACTTGCGCATGTTCTCTTGCGCGGTTATCACTCTCAGATTCTGTGGTACATGTAACCCACTCACGTTCTTACCCTTCAACGGAATGATGTGGTCTACGTGCCACCTGATTCCTGTCTCGTTTGTTCTAGCGATTGCCAACCTGTACATGTTGCGTATCTCCACGTAGTCGGTGTCAGTCAGCCACAGCGGTGTGCGTTGTATCTCGTCGGCTCTGCGTCTTGCCCGACTAGCAAGCACCTTCTCAGGGTTGGCTTCCTTCCATTGACGTGCGTACTCCCGCCATACATCCTTGTTCTTTTCATAGAACTCCCGCTTTTGTGCCAAGTACTTGTCCCTGTGCCGCACCTTGTACTGCTTCTTGATACCACGCACTTTGCCCTTGTTAGCGTCATGCCATTGCCTGACCACTGTCCCGCTGTGTATGGCTTTGCAAGCAACGCAACGGTTCTGTAACACAAACCTCGGTACAACATGTCCGTGCTTGCACGGCTTCCCTGTGAAATACAGCTTCAGCCCTTGTGCCTTTGCTTCTTTTACAGTTACTAACATTTGTTATTCCTCCATCTCAAAGTAGTCGTAGTCACGCTCAGCACCAGCCGCGCGTTCAACTTGCAACAAGCTCATTGCCTCCGTGATACAGCAGTGGGTGTCTTCCAAGTACTCGGCTTGGTACTCGGCAGGGTTCTTCAAGTAGTTGCGTAGGTCTAACTCCACCGCAACCAGCAACTTCATGGCTTTCTCGTAGTCGTGCTCAGTCATGGTTTGTCTCCTTGATGTTGCCTGTTGAATACAGCCCTCTTACATAGTCCTTGAGCGTTTGGATGTAAAAGAATATGTGGTCGTCGGGGTTGCCGCCCATCTCCACGAACACTTTGCAGTCATCCTCCTCTTCCGCAAGGTAGTCAAGTACTGTCTTTAATGCGGTCAATTCTTGGTTTGTCATCATGTTCTCAACTCCTTTTGGTTAGTCTGCTTCAAGGTTGTGGGTGCTTGAGTAGGTGTTACTAACTGATATGGGCCTTTGCCGTACTCTTGCACGATGCACCACGAACTGCGCTCCACCTGTGCACTGTGCTCTCGGTCACGCTCACAGAACAAACAGAACGCTTGGTACCTTGAAGCAGGTACATCGTCACCGCAGTCAATACAGGTTTTCCAGTCAAAATCTAACATTTGTTAGGCTCCTTCTTTGTTGGTTTCGTTGTAGTTAAAGGCTTCGGTCAGCAGGTGACCAAAGTACACACCGCCCACGATGAGGCAGGTTTTGTGGATGTACCCTTCGCCATCCCATCCGAAATAGAGGAATGCGCAGGATATGAAAGAGCCGAGGATGTAAAGTATTGGTGTCATAGCTCAGCCCTCCCTTGATTCTTGGTTTGCCCACTCGATGAAGGCTTCGGCATCAGCGTGGTGCGCTGTGCGTACTGTGTCTTCGAGATGTTGGGCGATGGTATTGAGTACCACATGAAGCGCAGTGGTGATTGCCGCAGGGTTCTCGGATGCCTTGGCGATGCCGTAGGCGTAAGTGATTGCTTCCTTGATTGAGTCTCGGGTTGCAAACAATGGGCTGTACAAGCCCTGCGAGAGGGCGATGATTTCTTTATCTAACATTTGTTATCTCCTTGGCAAGTGTTACTAACTCAGCATCCATAACTTCTTCGGACTCGAATGCACCTCGGTCGCCATTGATGTGGGCGAGCAATTCAGAGCATTCACCGCAGACTTCTTCGGCAAGGGATATATCAGGCGTGTCTCCGTTGAGTACTTGCGCCGACAATATGTAGGCTCGTTCGAGCATGGCTTCTAATCGTTTCATATCTGACCTTTCGTTGTTTCTAACAAATGTTATGTTTTGGACTTGCTGATTGGGTTTGGTTTGTTTTTTCCCAACCAGCTTATATTATACCACAAAATAGTAGTATTGTCAAGTTTTTCGGGCATGGCTCAGTTGTACAGGTTCTCAAAGTACTGAGAGAGGATTGTGGTGTCCTCAAAGTTGTTGGTAGTGGCTTGCAGTTGGTCAGCGTCATGGTCTTGAAACCATAGGTTGTCGCCTGTGATGTTGCAGAACACTTCGTATCCCCAACCGTTGCCGTGGCTCTTGATGGTGTACTTGCCGCAGTCGGTGTCGAACTCGTTTGTAATCATGGTTTACCTTTCGTTGTTTCTAACAAATGTTATATTTTCGGGGTTTGGCAGGGCTGTTTTTGTTTTTTCCCTACCAACATATATTATACCACAAAGTTATAAGATTGTCAAGTTTTTAGGTGGAGTGTTCGTTGCGTTGTGTAACGAAATGTGTGTTATGGAAATGTGGAATGTTATGGGATTTTTGGGTTTTTATAACGGAAAACATAACACAAGGAATTCAAGCAGGGCGCGGGTTTGCGGGGAGTTTTTTATGTAATGTTATAATGTAATGGTTTTTAAGAAAGAGAGAGTCCATAGAACTTGACAATGTCAAGGTGCGGATATGTGTGATGTTATGCACTTGCTGGGTTGCTCAACTTGGCAGGGTTTCATACTACTGCGGTAACATTGTAACATATAACAATGCTTATGAATCAACCACTTGCGTGTGATACGATATAACATTACACCTCGAAACATAACATTTGTTACGCTCAGGGCTACCCCCGCACAGAGAACTGGTCTAGTTAAGGGTTTGTACCTATTAACAAACCGAGAAATTGGGTGATACACTGCGTGCAGTGTATCAGTTTAGCTAAGGCTACCCCCGCACAGAGAACTGGTATTCAAAAAAATTCGGGGCAAAACAAAAGCTCGTCATAACAATTGTTATAACGAGCGGACGCAAAAAAGCCCGCGCAAGGCGGGCTGTAGTTAAGAGGGTAAGGGTTAGTCTGTCAGTAGCGCGGTATGCACAACACCACGACCACGCGCCAAAATCATTTCCTGAATAATGGCCTCCCTCATTTCGTTGATTAAAACCTGTGCATCAAACCTTGGGCTTTCCTTAAAATCAAAGCCGTTCAAGTAAGCGCATTCGGCCATTCGTTGCAGTTGTTGCAATTTTTTCTCTGTGCTGTGCATCATTTTGGATTCTCCGTTAAATATAACATTTGTTATAAACAGGGGAGGGAAAACCCTCCCCCATTCGATTAGCCTAGTTGGTCGATGTCACCACCTAAGATAGCATAAGCAGTCATCAATTCGCCCTTAACTTCAGAGGCTTTACACTCCGTGCCCGCTTCCTCGGCTTTGAATATACGATTGATAATCGTTTTCAACTCAGCCAAAGTTTTCGCGTCAATATCAACTTCACCGCCTGATACCTTATTACCGGCTGTCACATAACCGGACGCCTCTTTCACCCGTTGCCAGTAGACTGTTATTGTGGCGTCACCGAACCCCTCAGCCTTGAACGCTTCAACGAATAACTTGCGTTCGTCATTGATACCCGCTTTCAACTTACCCTTAAGTTCGTACCACTTGGAAGTGGTGTTGCCCTCATTGTCAACAAGGTCGAACGCTGAGCATAAGCCGTTCGCATAAGCCTTCAACACTTGGCCGGTTTTCTTGGCCGACTTAACTAAGTCGGTGCGCAGTTCGTACAAGGGAATGACTGCTACTTGAGTTACTGTATTTTCCATTTTCTAACCTTTCAAAGTTTACTAACGAGGAACATAACTTATGTTATGTATGCAATCGATTCTTCGTTTGCATGACTATATTATACCACAAAATAATGGGCAATTCAACTCTAGCGTAAAAAATAAATCTATGTGTATGGGGCACGGTCTAACAAAAGTTAGAGGGTTAGCCGAGTGACACCCCACCACCCCAAAATACTTAATAGGGGAGGTACACTACATACACTGTGTGCAGCACACCCGATACCAACATCCATACTCTTTTTAACACCGTGGTATATTTTATTTTCGGTACGCTAGTACCAACATCCATACTCTTTTTAACACCGTGGTACTTTTTCCCGATTCTGTACTTCAACACACGGTACCCGGCGAAACGTACCTTTGTTACATACACCCCCCTCCCCCCATTTCGTTTTTCCAATTACGAGTCTCAACCCGTTCGGCGGAAACACCCCCCGTCACTTTTTATTTTGGTCAACCCCCCACCCCTATATATTTTTTCTGTTACAGTCGGGCCACTCCCATTCACGTGGTGCTTATGATTCAACTTGAACCTACGTCAGAACATCCTGTTCCTTTCGATCTGTCGGATGAGCAACCAAAGACTCATGCCGATAGCATAGCTGTCGCTGTAAACACAGTTGACCTTATAAATAGTCTTGGCCCGAGCATCGACTTCAACAATGAAGACCTGCACAAAGCTGCTGATCTCATAACAGGCACAGCCAAACCCAACGCCCCCAAGACACTTTCAAAGTCTGCTGAAGCAGCCGCAGCCCATCACCTCGTCAAGCGGTTTGACTTCCAAGCGTTCTCGGATGTGATGCAAGCCAGAAACTTCATCACGAATAAGCTGATCGAGTTGGCGGACAACGGTGACCCGAAGATTGAATTGAAGGCGTTGGAGTTGCTGGGCAAGCACTCGGACATTGGCCTGTTCACCGAACGCAGCGAGATCACCGTCCACCACACAACTTCTGCGTCACTTGAGAACTCCATCAAGGAAAGAGTAAAACGCTTACTCAATACAGAAGTGTCAGACATCACACCGCTGGACGACTTGGATGCGCAGTTGGGGAGGCACAAAGCACCCGAAACACCGGAAGAAAAACCGGCAATAAGTACTGAAACCGAAGTCCAAATCCCGGAAACCGAGGTACAAGATAATGAGTGACATCTCCCTCAAGGACATCGAAGCTCTGATCCACTCGGGGAAGTTGAGCGAGACGGACTTACGGGTACTAGAGGCTCAGCTAACTAAATTGGAGAAGCTCAAAGATCGTGAGCTTGCCCAGACTCGGTTCATAAAATTCGTGGAAAAGGTCTGGCCAACCTTCATTTCGGGCAGACACCACAAGAGAATGGCTGAAGCGTTTGAAAGGGTAGCAAATGGAACGTGCAAAAGACTCATCATCAACATGCCTCCTCGACATACTAAGTCCGAGTTTGCTTCTTATCTACTTCCTGCTTGGTTCTTGGGTAGGTTTCCTCATAAAAAGGTGATTCAAGCGTCCCATACGGCTGAATTGGCGGTGGGATTTGGCCGAAAAGTGCGAAATTTGGTGGATTCCGAGGTTTACCACGACATTTTCCCCGAACTGAGCTTGCAAAGTGACTCAAAAGCGGCTGGCCGGTGGAACACCAGCAAGGGCGGTGACTATTTTGCGATTGGTGTGGGCGGTGCAGTGACCGGTAAGGGCGCGGACGTGCTGATTATTGACGATCCACACTCAGAACAAGAGGCGGCGATGGCCGCAAGCAACCCAGAAGTGTACGACAAAGTTATAGAATGGTACACATCAGGGCCACGGCAGCGTTTGCAGCCGGGCGGGTCGATTGTGATTGTGATGACACGCTGGTCTCAGCGAGATTTGACTGGTCAGGTGCTAAAAGCTGCGGCCCAACGCTCTGGCGAGGACTGGGAAGTGATCGAGTTCCCGGCCATATTGCCATCTGGCAACCCCCTTTGGCCAGAATTTTGGTCGATGGAGGAGTTGGAAGCGCTCAGAAACGAGTTGCCAAACGCCAAATGGCAGGCGCAGTATCAACAGAACCCTGTAGGTAACGAGTCAGCTATTGTGAAGCGCGACTGGTGGAAGATATGGGAAGAAGACCGCCCACCGGCTTGTGAGTACATCCTCCAGACATGGGACACGGCGTTTGAGAAAAACAACCGGGCTGACTATTCTGCGGGTACGACGTGGGGCATATTCAAGAACGACGAAGACTACGGCAATTCAAACATCATCTTGCTCAACACATATAAGAAGCGGGTGGAGTACCCAGACTTGAAGCGCGACGTGCTCAAGGAGTACAACACGTACGAGCCGGACGGGGTGCTTATAGAGAAGAAAGCGTCAGGAGCGCCGTTGATTTATGACCTACGTGCGATGGGCATACCTGTGCAGGAGTTCACGCCGGGTAAAGGCCAAGACAAAGTTGCCCGTCTTAACGCAGTCTCAGACATAATTGCGTCTGGGAAAGTATGGGTGCCAAACACTAGGTGGGCTGAAGAATTGGTAGACGAGATTGCTGAATTCCCATCAGGCGAACACGATGACTTGGTGGACGCAACAACTCTGGCACTCATGAGATTTAGACAAGGTGGGTTCCTGCGCTTACCAAGCGATGAGCCTGAAGACATTCGGTATTTCAAAGGTCACCGCGCCGAGCGGTACTACACAGTGTAAGGACACATCATGGCAATCAGTAAAGGCTTATACGCAGCACCCCAAGGGTTTGAAGAACTCATGCCAGAGGGCGCACCCGACATCGAGATTGAGATCGAAGACCCCGAGGAAGTGAACATTGGTCTGGGCGACATCGAGATCGACTTGAAACCACAAAAAGAGACGGCTGATACGTTCGATGCCAACCTCGCTGAGTACATGGACGACGCTGAGTTGGACTCGCTGGGCAAGGACTTGGTTGAGGACTTTGGCAAAGACATCAACGACCGCAAAGATTGGATACGTACCTACGTCGATGGCCTGAAGTTGTTGGGCTTGCAGTACGAGGAGCGGACAGAACCTTGGCAGGGCGCGTGTGGTGTGTTCCACCCAATGCTCACAGAGTCCGTAGTTAGGTTCCAGAGTGAAGCAATGATGGAGACGTTCCCAGCGATGGGGCCTGTGAAGACGCAGATCGTTGGCGCGGTTGACTTGCTGCGTGAAGAAGCTGCCGCTCGCGTGCGCGAAGACATGAACTACCAACTGACCGAGGTGATGGTTGAGTACCGCCCAGAACACGAGAAGATGTTGTGGTCGTTGCCACTGGCGGGTTCAGCGTTCAAGAAGGTGTACTACGACCCAAGCAAGGGTCGCCAAGTGGCTGTGTTCATCCCAGCCGAAGACATCGTCGTGCCGTATGGCGCAAGCAATCTTGAGTCAGCAGAGCGTGTTACTCACGTGATGCGCAAGACTGAGAATGAGGTCAAGAAGTTGCAGGAAGCTGGCTTCTATATCGACGTGGACTTGGGTGAACCCACGCATGAGTTGGACGACATCGAGAAGCAGAAGGCTGAAGAGAGCGGCATGTCAGCACTAAATGATGACCGCTTCCGGTTTCTTGAGATGCACGTTGACTTGGACTTGTCTGGGTTTGAGCACACTGACAAGAAAGGTAAGGAGACGGGTATCGCGCTACCATACGTAGTGACAGTTGAGAAGGGCACACGCAAGGTCTTGGCCATCAGAAGGAATTGGTACGAAGATGATGAACTCCACACCAAACGACAGCACTTCGTTCACTACCAATACATCCCCGGTTTTGGCTTCTATGGTTACGGTCTTATCCACCTTATCGGCGGCTACGCGAAGAGCGCAACGATGCTCATCCGTCAACTCGTGGATGCGGGAACACTCTCGAATTTACCCGGTGGCCTCAAGTCTCGTGGTCTCCGCATCAAAGGCGACGATACACCTATCCAGCCCGGAGAGTTCCGAGACGTAGACGTCCCAAGTGGCTCAATCAGAGACAACATCCTGCCCCTGCCATACAAGGAGCCAAGTCAGGTTCTGTTTGCTCTGTTCCAGAACATAGTTCAAGAAGGCCGTGCGTTCGCATCAAGCGGCGACATGAACGTGTCTGATATGAGTACCAACGCCCCAGTAGGTACAACACTAGCTCTGTTGGAGCGCACACTCAAGGTGATGACGGCTGTTCAAGCCCGTCTGCACTACACGATGAAGCAAGAGTTCCGCTTGCTCAAAACTATCATCGCTGACTACACCCCCGAGGAGTATGACTATGAACCTGAAGAGGCTGGCCGCAAAGCCAAGAAATCGGACTATGACAGCACAGATGTTATTCCTGTCAGTGACCCAAATGCAGCAACGATGGCACAAAAGATTGTGCAGTATCAGGCTGTTCTTCAGTTGGCTCAGTCTGCACCACAACTCTATAACTTACCTCTGTTGCATCGCCAGATGATTGAGGTGCTTGGCATCAAGAACGCCAGCAAGTTAGTGCCGGTGGAAGATGACCAAACGCCAACCGACCCAGTGCAGGAGAACCAGAACCTCCTCATCATGAAACCAGTCAAGGCGTTCATCGAGCAGAACCACGAGGCGCACATCCAAGCGCACATGGCGGCGATCCAGAATCCAAAGATTGTGCAGTTGATGCAGATGAACCCGCAAGCTCAAGCGATCATGGCAGCAGCTATGGCCCACATCAACGAGCACATTGCGTTCGAGTATCGCAAGCAGGTAGAGATGGCCATCGGTATGCCGTTGCCAAACGAGGAGCAGAACAAGCAGGTTCCTCCAGAGTTGGCCGATCAGATTGCCATGATGACTGCGAAAGCGTCACAACAGTTGACCCAACAAGCTCAACAACAGGCGCAACAACAGCAGAACCAGCAGAAGATGCAAGACCCGATTGTTCAGATGCAGATGCAAGAACTTCAACTCAAGCAACAAGACTTGCAGTTGAAAGCGCAGAAGCAACAGATCGACGCTGCGACCAAAGCCGACCAGTTGGAGATCGAGAAGTCTCGTATCGAGGCGCAAAAAGAAATCGCGGCCATGCAGGTGGGAGCCACCGCAGCCGCTGCAAAAGACAAACTGAACAAGCAGATGGAAGCTGAAGGAGTTCGTATGGGCATCGACGCTGCAAAACACCGCGCTCAGATGGCCGTACAGCAAGCGCAACGGGCGGCGCAGAAATCGCCCAGCAACCAAAAGAAGGATCGTAATTGAGTAACTACACAGTAATTTCAATGACTCTTAAAGAGATTGGAAAGCTAAAGCAAGAGCGAGAAGCTTACGTGGCAGCAGGCCGGTGCGACAACATCGAGGACTACCGAAGAGTCTGCGGGATCGTCCACGGTCTGAACTACGCAGAAAACATCATCCAAGAACTTATGTTGAAAATGGAGAAAGCTGATGACTGAATTTGATGTCGCTGCCGTTGATCTGTCGGGTATTTTGAATACCACAGCAGAGCAAAAAGCTAAGCAGTTGCCCGACCCCAGAACTTTTCGACTCTTGTGCGTTGTTCCCGAAGCAATGGAGGAATACCAAGACAGTGAAGTTGGGTTGATTAAAGACTCGAAGACCATGCACTACGAAGAAGTGCTGACCCCAGTACTGTTCGTCGTCAAACTTGGCCCCGATGCCTATAAGGATGCCACCCGTTTCCCCAGCGGCGCATCCTGCAAGGAAGGTGACTTCGTCATCGTCCGCCCCAATTCAGGCACCCGTCTGAAGATTCATGGCCGTGAATTCCGCATCATCAACGATGATTCGGTCGAAGCAGTTGTGGAAGACCCGCGCGGTATCACCCGTGCTGCATAAGGAGTAACACATGGCTACACAAAGATTTGAAGAGGAATTTAAATTTCCTCATGAAAAAACAGCAGTCGAGGAAGAAGACAGGTTAGAGATCGAGATTGAGGACGATACCCCTCCCGAAGACCGTGGCCGCAAGCCCATGAAGGAGAAGGTAGAAGACCCAACCGACGAAGAGTTATCTTCCTACGACGAAAAAGTTCAGGCACGGATCAAGAAGTTCACCCGTGGCTACCACGATGAACGCCGCGCAAAAGAACAAGCTCTGCGGGAACGCGAAGCGACCGAGAGCTATGCAAAACAGCTTATTGAAGAAAACAAAAAGCTCCAACAACAACTTTCTAGTGGAAGTAAAGTACTAATTGAGCAGTCGCAGTCCTCTGCCGCAATTCAGCTTGATTCCGCCAAGAAAAAGTACAAGGAAGCCTACGAAGCGGGGGATGTAGATGCTTTAACTGATGCTCAAGCAGAGATTGCTGAAGCTACGTTAAAACTAGATAAGACCCGTGGTATGAGGCCCATCGAAGTAGAAGAAAAGAACTTTACTTCAGCACAGCCAGAAGAACCTAACCTTACTCCCCGCACCAGAAAGTGGGTTGATCGCAACAGTGATTGGTGGGGCAAGGACGACGAAATGACAATGACCGCTATGGGTATTGACAGGAAGTTACAGAAAGAGTATGGTGCGGACTATGTAGGTACTGAAGAGTACTTTCAAACCATCGATAAAACGATGCGCAAACGATTTCCTGAACACTTTGAAAGTGAACAGAGCTATGAGGATGACGAACCGCCTCCTAAGAAAAGAACGTCAGAACCGGTTGACGAGGATGATGAATATGATCCGCCGCGCCGTGCAACAAGAATTACTTCGCCTGTAGCTCCAGCTACACGGAGTACACCACCTAGTCGCGTACGACTCAAAGCATCAGAAGCCGCGCAAGCGCGTCGTCTTGGGGTGCCCATTGAAGAATATGCAAGACAGGTTGCTTTACTTAGAAAAGGTGCTTAATCATGGAAAACGTAGAAACAAAAAAGCCGCAGAATCGTTTGGATCGCGCATTGGACAGCCGAGTGCAAGCTCACAGACCTACCTATTGGCAGGCCCCTGAAGCGCTACCTATGCCGGATGAGCGTCCCGGTTGGAAACATCGTTATATCCGTTTAAGCACTTTGGGAAATGCTGACCCCAGCAATATCTCCTCTAAGTTACGTGAGGGATACGAACCCTGCAAAGCAGAGGAATATCCTGAACTCATGATGCACGCTGCCATTGAAGGCCGCTTTAAAGGCGGTATTGAAATTGGTGGGCTGTTGCTCTGTCGTATTCCTGCTGAGTTCATGGAACAACGTGCCAAGCACTTTGAAGACAAGAACAAAATGCAAATGGATTCGGTGGACAACAATTTCCTTCGTGAAAGGGATGCTCGATCTAATATGGCGTTATTCGCTGATAAGAAGTCGAACGTAACTTTCGGTTCTGGTTCTTAAATTTAGGAGTCCTTAAATGGCATATCCAACCGTCTCAGGCCCTTACGGGCTACAGCCGATCAATTTGATCGGTGGGCAGGTATTTGCTGGTGCGACCCGTCAACGTCGAATTGCTAGTGCTTACAACACAGCAATTTTCTACGGTGATGCCGTCAAACTGACAACTACCGGCACAATCGTTTTGGCAAATGAAACTACCACTGCCCCGGCAACGGGTTTTGCTGGTGTTTTCTTGGGCTGTTCATACGTGAACGCACAAGGGCAAGTCATCTTCTCTCAGTACTACCCAGCAAGCACAACCGCGCCAACTGGTACTTTCATTACTGCTTATATCGGTGATGATCCTGACCAATTGTTCAAAGTTGCTGTTGTATCTGGTACGACTGTCGTTACCGGCATTCAGTACACCGAGATTGGCACCAATGCAGCTTTGGTTCAAAATGCTGGTTTGACCACCACTGGCGACTCTCGCGTTGCCTTGTTGGACAGCAGCGCCGCTGTGACAGCCACTCTGCCAATGCGAATCGTTGACGTTATCCCTGATACGTCTTATGTTTCCGGCGGCAATGTGCTGTTCCCCGAAGTTATCGTCAAGTTCAACGCACCAAGCATCAATGCTGAAGGCGTTACCAACGGCGGTCACATGTACCTCAACCCACTTGGCATTGCCTAAAAGGAGCTAAATCATGGCTATTTCACGCGCACAACTGCTGAAAGAGTTGCTCCCCGGCCTGAACGCCTTGTTCGGTATGGAGTATTCACGTTACGGCGAAGAACACAAAGAAATCTACGAATCTGAGACTTCTGAGCGTTCTTTTGAAGAAGAAACCAAACTGTCCGGCTTCTCTGCTGCACCAGTCAAAAACGAAGGTTCTGCCATCGCTTATGACAATGCACAAGAGGCATGGTCAACCCGCTATACGCACGAAACCATCGCCTTGGGTTTCTCAATCACTGAAGAAGCGATTGAAGATAACTTGTACGACAGCTTGTCGTCTCGTTACACCAAGTCATTGGCTCGCGCTATGGCTTACACCAAACAGGTCAAGGCTGCTGCCGTCCTGAACAATGGCTTTAGCTCTAGCTACCCCGGTGGCGATGGCGTGTCTTTGTTCAACGTAAGCCACCCGCTGATCTCTGGCGGTGTCAACAGCAACACTCCTTCTACTCAAGCTGATTTGAACGAGACTTCTTTGGAAGCCGCCGTTATCCAGATCGCTGCTTGGACTGATGAGCGTGGTTTGTTGATTGCAGCCAAGCCTGTCAAGCTGATTGTTCCTCCAAACCTGATGTTCACTGCTAAACGCTTGTTGGACACTGAGTTGCGAGTTTCAACCGCAGACAACGACATCAACGCATTGAAGCAAATGGGTGCAATCCCCGGCGGCTACACTGTCAATCACTACTTGACAGACACCAATGCTTGGTTCTTGACTACAGACGTGCCTAACGGTTTGAAGCACTTTGTTCGTTCACCGCTGGTCAACAGCATGGACGGCGACTTCGACACCGGCAACGTCCGTTACAAGGCCCGTGAGCGTTACAGCTTCGGCTGGTCTGACCCTCTGGGTATGTTTGGTTCTTCAGGCACTGCCTGATAAACCGGAAAAGGGGCCTTGTGCCCCTTTTTCTTTTGGTGTATATTGCAACCATTCCGGGGTTATCCGGTGTATCAAACAGTCCCGGCTGACGACATGCAGATTGATACACCTCCACTTGCATGTAAGGAAAAAACATGGCACGCACTACGTTTCAAGGCCCAGTCCGTTCAATGGCTGGCTTCTATTCCCAAGGCCCAAATACAGTTGTTAATCTTGCCAACGGCACAAACACCGTTACGCTTGATGTTGCCACATACGCAGGTAAGGTAATTCGCACCAACGATGCGACTTTAATTATTACCCTGCCAACCATCAACGCAACGGCAAACCCTACTTCTAGCGGCCCCGGCGAAGACCCCAATACTCTGAACAATGTTGGCACAACCTACACATTTTTTGTAGAAACCGCCGCAACTGCCGTGGCTATCAAAACTGATGGCACAGACAAATTTGTTGGCTCGCTGTTATTGGTAGCAACTGATGCTTCTGGTGCAACCACTGGTTATGCTCCCGCAGCAGCAAACGATGTCATTAATTTGGACGGCACTACTACTGGTGGAGCAGCAGGTTCTTGGATTACCGTGACTGTTTTGGCCTCTTTGAAGTACTATGTCACAGGTGTTTTGCTTGGTTCTGGTACTGTTGCCACACCGTTTGCAAATTCCTAATCAACCCAACGGGGCTTCGGCCCCTGTTAAATCAGGAGATTGATTATGACGATGCAATATGACGTAAAACAAGGGCATTTAAACCAAAGCGGTTTTTTTGTGCTTGGACGCAACCGTGTAAAGGGCGTTTCTTTTTATGGTGGTGGCGGTACTTTTGTGTTGTTTGATACAACCGTAGCCCCAGTAACTTCAAGCGTAACTTATGGGCGCAGCGGCACGACCGTGACAATTGCAAAAACTGCGCATGGGTTAACAACCGGCACTGTTGTTGGTATACATTTTGTAAGTGGCTCAGGTGGCGCTGCTACTGACGGAAATTACCCCATTACCGTAACAACCGCAGATGCGTTTACGATCACAGACATCAATACTGGGACTATCACAGGCTCTCCAGCAGCGGTTTATGTCAGTGGCGCAAATCGTTGGCTGATGACCTACGAAACGCACTCATCGGACGAGTTTCAAAATGCTCCGCTTATTCCCGGCGAAGGCGTAGTGGCAAAAAATGGAATTTATGCCTACATGAGCGGCATTGACGGGGCGCAGATTTACTATGGCTAAGTCACCCGCATGGCAACGGGCAGAGGGGAAGAATCCCAAAGGCGGCTTGAACGCCAAAGGACGAGCTTCCTACAACGCAGCAAATCCGGGGAAACCCGGGTTGAAAGCGCCCCAGCCAAAGGGCGGCAGTCGCCGCGACTCTTTCTGCGCCCGAATGAAAGGCATGAAAGCGAAGCTCACGAGCGCCAAGACCGCAAGCGATCCGGATTCGAGGATTAACAAGAGTCTTCGTGCGTGGAACTGCGCAGATGGTGGATACGTTAGCGAAGCAGATGGTTGCGCCACCCAAGGTAAAACGAGAGGTAGGTTTGTATGAACAACGACGTAAAAACAATGACTGATGGCGCGGCTGTGGTTGTTGGACTTGGCGGTTTCATGGGTTGGCTGACTCCAGTCGTGACTCTTATTGGTGGTGTTTTGACCATCGTTTGGCTCGCTTTGCGTATTTACGAAACAGATACTGTGCAGAAACTTGTGGGCCGCAAGAAAGACGACGATGCCAGCAACAAGTAAAAAGCAAAAAAAATTCATGGATGCTGCGGCGCACAATCCAGCATTTGCAAAGCAGGCGGGTATCCCGCAGAAGGTGGCAAAAGAATTTAGTGCAGCAAGCAAAGGTATTGAGTTTAAAGGTGGGTCGCGTACGCGGCCTGATTTGCAAAAGGTGAACAAGCCCAAAACTCTTCAGGGCAAAACAGAACTTTACAAGGAAGGTGGAAACACTATGGCAACAAAAATGAACCCCGGTTTTATGGCAATGATAGCTAAGAAAAAAGCTGGAGCCAAATCAGAGATGCCTTCTAAGATGGGCAAACCCGTGATGAAAAAAGGCATGGACACCGCTAAAGATGGCATGAAAATGGCTAAGGGTGGTGGCATTGAGGTTCAAGGTAAAACCAAAGGCAAAATGGTCACCATGAAATCTGGCGGCAAAGCCTGCTAAGGAGTAAGTCATGGCAACCAGCACCAAAGCAGGAACGATGGATGCGTACAAACCGCGCCGTCCCGGTACTACGTATGAGGACTCTATGACTTCTGAAGACATCAAAAAAATGGACGCTCAGAAGGAAGAAACCAATACGCAGAAGAAGACTGAAGCAGCGTACAAAATTAAAAACATGGCCAAAGGCGGTTCAGCTTCCAGTCGTGCTGATGGTTGCGCTGTCAAAGGCAAGACTCGCGGGAAGATAATCTGATGATGGCTTCTCGCGGCATGGGGGACATTAACCCGTCCAAGATGCCGGGGAAGAAGACTGTCCGCCGCAAAGACAAACCGCAAGACGTAGACATGTATGCAGAGGGCGGTAAGGTCAACGCCGCTGGCAACTACACCAAGCCTAGCCTGCGTAAGCGAATCGTGGCTCAGGTCAAATCAGCAGCAACACATGGTACTGGCGCAGGTCAGTGGAGCGCGAGGAAAGCGCAGTTGGTGGCCAAGAAGTACAAGGCTGCTGGCGGGGGTTACCGAGATTGAAAGCACCGCAGACTTCCCTTAAGAACTGGGGTGACCAAAAATGGAGAACCAAAAGTGGTAAAAAATCTTCTGACACAGGTGAAAGATACCTTCCTGAAGCTGCAATCAAAAGCCTCAGCCCTGCTGAGTACGCTGCGACAACACGTGCAAAACGTGCTGGCAAAGCTAAAGGGAAGCAATTCGTAAAGCAACCACCCAAAGTAGCAAAGAAAACGGCAGGGTTTAGATAATGGCAAACACTTCTGGCGCAGTCAGCTTTAACCTAGACCTCACCGAGTTGGTCGAGGAGGCGTTTGAACGCGCTGGTAGCGAGCTTCGCACTGGCTATGACCTGCGAACAGCCAGACGTAGTTTGAACATTATGTTTGCTGATTGGGCCAACCGTGGCATCAACCTGTGGACAATTGAGACTGGGATTATTGATTTGGTGCAGGGCCAAAACACCTACCCGCTGCCTGACGACACCATTGACCTGTTGGAGCATGTCATCCGTACAGGCGGGAATATAGCTTCAACTCAGGCCGACCTGACCATCACACGTATTAGCGTTTCCACCTACGCTACGATCCCCAACAAGATCACTCAAGCCAGACCCATCCAGATTTGGATTCAGCGGTTCAATGGGCAGACTAGCCCTATCTCTTCTACGCTGACCACAACAATCACAAGTACATCCACTGAAATCGTGCTAAGTGATGTTACGGGTTTACCCGCATCTGGGTTTATAAAGATTGACAACGAGATCATCAACTACAGTTATATAACCCAGAATACAAACGCTGTCACGGGGACTTTGTATAACTGTTTTCGTGGGCAACAAAACACGATTGCAGCGGCACATACCGCTGCGGCTACCGTTTATTGGCAGCAAGTCCCAGCAGTCACCGTTTGGCCTACGCCAGACAATGCCCAGCAATATCAGTTGGTGTATTGGCGTCTACGTCGCACCCAAGACGCAGGCGGCGGTGTCAACATCATGGACGTGCCGTTCCGCTTCATTCCTTGTATGGCCGCTGGCCTGTCGTATTACATCGCCGGAAAGATCCCCACCGGCGTGGAGCGTCTTGGTTTCCTGAAACAACAGTACGACGAAGCTTGGGAACTGGCAGCGTACGAAGATCATGAGAAAGCCGCATTGCGGCTTGTTCCACGTCAAACTTATATTGGGAGATAACCATGCCTAAAGGTATACCAAAAAAACCCGGTGAAGAACAAACGCTTGAAGGTAGCGGTACGGGCGCTGGTGGCGCGGGCAGTGGACGGATGACCGTGGCGGAGCGTTGGGCCAAAAGAAGTGACCCTAATTTTGATTGGGGGTCTTTAAAAGGCCCAAAAATACCTAAAGAAATCAAAGAAGAACGTGCTGCTAGATTCAAAGCAGAAAGAGAAAATTTAATAAATTACATGAACACAATCCCAAAAAGTTTGTCTGAAATGACAGATGCGCAAAAAGCAGCGATGACACCCGGACAACTTAGTAGGCGTGAACAGGCAGATAAGAATTTTGCTGAGTTACAGGGAAGAAAAAACTTTAGGAAACAGCCTAATTTGTTTGAAATGACAGACAAAGAACGAGCAGAACTGTCACCCTCACAAAAACGTAAATTTGGGTCTGACACTACCTTTAAAAAAGGTGGCCTGACCGCTTCCCGCCGTGCCGATGGCATTGCTTCTCGTGGTAAGACCAAGGGGAGAATGGTTTAATGGGTAATCGTTTTGCTTCAGGCAAACGCGCAATCGCGGAATGCGACCGTTGTGGTCAACGATTCCAACTGAAGGTTTTGAAGACTGAGATCATCAAGACAAAGAAGTACGATCTGCTGGTTTGTCCTGAGTGCTGGGACCCCGACCACCCACAGTTGCAGTTGGGCATGTGGCCGGTTGATGACCCACAAGCTTTGAGAAACCCAAGGCCAGACCGGAGTTACATCTTGTCAGGCACAAACGGCTTGCAGCTTGTTCCCACTGGGAATGGGCCAAATGGAGCAGGTACAGTCGAAGGCGGCAGTCGAATCTTCCAATGGGGCTGGAATCCAGTGGGTGGGGCTTCATTTTTTGACACTGACTTAACGCCAAACTATTTGGTTTTGGCAGTGGAACTTGGTACAGTCACGGTAAGCGTAACTTAGGAGTTTAAACATGGACACAAAGAAAGAACTTAAAGCACACATGGCTAAAGGCATGAAATCCGCGCATCCAGATGCTGCGGCTAAAAAAATGCGTGCCGGTGGTAAAACCAACAGCGACATGCTTAAGTATGGTCGCAACATGGCGAAGGTGATGAACCAACGCAGTGCCGGACGGGGTAAATAAAATGGCTGAGTACAAACAACCCAAAAAAGTTCCAAGCGTTGTTGTTGGTGAAGAGCCAGCAAAAGAAACCATGCGCAAACAAGTTGTGTCTGTTGCAAACACGCGCAGTCAAGACTACCCGCCTACCAAGACAACTGGCATCAAAATGCGTGGCACAGGTGCGGCTACCAAAGGCTTGATGTCGCGGGGGCCAATGGCGTGACACGATACGGCTCCATATACGTTGTTACAAATACTGTTACTGGTGAACAGTATGTTGGGCAAACACGCCAAAAAGCGGCGCGTAGATGGAAGACGCACATAAATACTGCCAATTCCCAAGCCACGCAAAAATACAAACTTACAAAAGCCATTATTGAGCATGGAAAAGAATCTTTTAAGTTTGTAGAGGTTTTTTCTGCTTTTGATGCGGCAACACTGAACGCGGCTGAAATTAAATTTATAGAAGAACTTTCTCCTGTGTACAACATTACCAAAGGAGGCGCAGGCCATCGCGGAGTTGTTACATCAGTAGAAACGTGCAAGGCGCGATCAGAGCGTTTGAAGCGGCAGTGGGCAAATACTGACTGGCGGGCAACCCAAATAGAAAAACTTAAACAACTTTCAAACAGCCCAGAAGCCACACAGAGAGGAAAGTGTGTCGCGGCAATTGGAAGCGCAGCACGGGCAAAACATGTATTTTGCCCAGAAATAAATTGTTCTTTTTTATCTGTTTCACACGCAGCAAAATATTTAAATGTAAGTCACACAGGTGTACGATACGCACTTCGCAATGGATCAAAAATAAAAGATAAATTTACAATTTTGGAGGTAGCAAATTGAACTACCAACAACTAGTTACAAGCATACAAAGCTATACTGAGAATCAGTTCCCCGCTGTATATCTTGCTGATGGATCGACTGAGTCTTCAACGGCCCAGATAAATCGGTTCATCGAGCAGGCTGAACAACGCATTTACAACATGATTCAGTTTCCGTCCATTCGCAAGAATGTGACGGGTACATCCACAATCAACAACAAGTATTTGTCATGCCCAAGTGACTTCCTTGCCGTTTATTCAATAGCGGTTATTGATGCGCTTGGTAACTACGAATACTTGCTGAATAAGGACGTGAACTTTATCCGTCAGGCGTACCCAAAACCAACAGACACAGCGATTCCAAAATACTATGCTTTGTTTGGCCCAACCACAACAAATGATGCAAACCCCGTTGTGACTAATGAACTGAGCTTCATTCTTGGCCCAACACCAGATGCTGCGTATTCTGTAGAGTTGCATTACTACTACTACCCACAGTCGATCACCACAGCAACCACAACATGGTTGGGTGACAACTTTGATTCTGTTTTGCTCTACGGCTCTCTGGTAGAGGCGTACACCTTTATGAAGGGTGAGCAAGACATCATCTCGTTGTACGACACCAAGTTCAAAGAAGCACTTGCGTTGGCGAAACGTCTGGGCGATGGCATGGAGCGTCAAGACGCTTACAGGTCAGGACAGTTTAGACAGGCGGTGACCTGATGGCTTTCACAGGAAACTTCTCTTGCAATACGTTGCGGGCAGGGTTGGCAAACGGGTCAATCAACTTGACCTCGGATACGTTCCGATTGGCTCTGTACACCAACGATGCAACGCTGGATCAAACCACCACGGCCTACACCACGACAGGAGAAGCGTCTGGTGGTAACTATGTGGCGGGCGGTCAGATCGTGACAACTACGGTCACGTCTCAAACAACAGCGGCTGGCAGCGTTACGTATGTGACTTTCACTTCTCCATCATGGACAGGTCAGATCACTGCAAGAGGTGCGTTGATATACAAAGCTGGGGGCAACGGCGCAGTCTGCGTTTTAGACTTTGGCAACAACAAAACATCAACAAATACATTCGTTGTGGCAATGCCTGCAAACACAAGCACATCCGCACTCATTCGACTTGTTTAAGGAGTAAGAAATGTCAAGCATAGAAAAAGCAAAAGCCGCCGACACTGCTGGTAGCGCAATCACAAAAACTTTGCAATCAGGCGAGTCAGCTACTGCCAAGGGTGTTTACACCATGCAGTGCTTTGACAAAGATGGCAACCTGAAATGGGAAGCTGAATGCCCCAATCTGGTCGTCAACGTAGGCTTGCAGGATATGAACAACAAGTACTTCCTTGGCAGTGCCTACACCGCCACTTGGTACATTGGCTTGTATGGCTCAGGCGCGTCCAACAGCCCTGCGGCTGGCAACACTATGGCTTCACACAGTAGCTGGACAGAAG